>JAABUO010000058.1_pt1 | contig 319306 bp, 240 predicted proteins | sample 5559291 | NCBI WGS metagenome assembly JAABUO01 (sample SAMN10711878, study PRJNA513372) | rock metagenome | isolation source: Antarctica rocks | place: Antarctica: Victoria Land, Finger Mt sud | reverse complement strand
TAATGTTTAAAGAAATAATATATAAGTAAAATATTAAACAAGATTTATATAATTTTTTTCCAAATTATTTATTTAATTATATATTATATTATTGATGTTTTAGAAATATATATATATAAAAAACTTTATATATAAAATTGCTTATATATATAGTAAAACTATTAATATAATTATAAATATAATTAGATATTGTAGTTTCTCTATTATAATAATAATAATAATATTTTAAAAAAAAAGATTTATTAGAATATTATTAATATCTACTTGATTATTAGTATATATTATTATATTATTACTTAAATTCAAACTTTAAAGTATATTAGAAATTGTCTTTATTTGTGTTAAACTAACAAGATAAACAAGTCTTATTACTTTAGTTTTATTCTAATATATAAGTTTGTATAAAAACTTTGTATAAACTAGTATAAATCTATATAAACTTGTTAGCTTTATAGATAATAAATTTGTTCAAACGCTATAACATTAATAATCTTGAAATTTTTAAATTTAAGCTTATAAGTCTAATTTGTTGTTAAAGACTCTTTCTATTAATTATCTACGCTAGATAAGTTGTTCTATTTTATACAAAGATTTTGTACATATATCATCTACATTTTGTACAAATTGTTTGTTCAATTGTGTGCAAATCTTGTTGTAATATTTTTATATTTATATTTATTTGTATCGATAATTATGTTATTTTATGCTCTTTATAGTAAACAATCTTTGTAGTTTGTTGTTTAGTAGTTTTAAGTACTTTTATGTAATTGTTGATGTAAACTTGTACAATTGATGTATATCTATTAGTGTCTAATAATACGATGTACTCACGAAAGATATCTTGAATTTATTATATTATTTAAATATTTTCGTACTCTTCTTTACAAATTTATGAACATATATTATTTAGAGCAAATCTTTGTGCATTTGTTGACAATTTCTATTAATTAATTTATGTGTTAGTAGCTTGCGATCAAATATATTATGTACAATAATATAGAACTTTTTACAAATCTTTTACAACTCTCTATCGCACATCAAGAATGTCGATTGATAACTTTATAGACTTCGTAGAGTCTAGTATCGAATAATGAAAAAAATTTAAAATCGAGTTGCGAGATAATTATTCGAATGATTCGATCAATTTCGATATAGAATTTAAGCAAATTTATAAAAAATTAATTAAGAATAATACGATCTTAATCAAGTCTAAACTTAACAACATTTGCTTAAAATTTTTAGTAAAACTTAAGTCTATAATTAGAAGAATTTCATAATATGTTATTATCATATTGAATTTAACTAATTTGTATAGAATTAAGATCGTAAAGTTATAAACAAATTTATTGTTTTACAAACTTGACTCGACGCTATTTATTCGAACAAAGATTATAAGAATCATAAGAATGAAGTCTTCGAATACAAATTTGTTTCGAATAAACATTGTTTTACGTATTATAATAATAATTAATATTAATTTTGTGTAAAGTATAACAAGCATTAAGCTAAGCGCCTAACAAAAAAGTTTATAGAAAATGAAGATAACGAAGATTCGATTACATTTAGTGATGCGTATTGTCGCTTCTTTATTGTATTTTTATACTAATATTGTATAGCAATATTTAAGAAGATAAATATCGTTTGTAGAAACAAAAGAAACGATTTAAAACTAATAAGTATAAACGAAATAAAGAGAAAAAGTAACATTAATTTGTACAAGAAAATCTATAGAATGCACAAGTCTATGACGAGACATTACAAAGAGCTCGCTAGAGATGCTTTAACAAATAGTAAGTAGTTCGATGCGAACGACATGAGTTGATGCAATAGCGAACGATAGCATAAAGAGTGTTAAAATAATTAGATAGCTTAACGACATTTAATAATATGCGCGAGATTAGTGTTGTTTTACAACTTTTTAAGTGTTTGTAATGCGATCATGTTGATCGTCGCAATATTTAATGTGAATTTTCAAATTTCAATGTTCGATTTTCGATTTTCGGTTTTCCGAAAATTTTCTATTTTGACCTTAAGCAGGGTATCGGCCACCGTAGATCTTCGGTCTTATTGGATGACTAAGCGCTAGTGTAATCTAAAAAGCCTTCCGATCTGCTGCGAAAGATCATCGTCCTAAGTTACACCTAAACATAGTCTGGCAACAATGGCTAGCCTTGCAGATGTCTACACCGAGCGCATGAAATGCCATCCATTTGGTCTAGCGTTGTATCATCCAGTCTCATCACGAGACCTGAAGCCAGGAAGCGTCGGCTTCCTCGACAGCCTCGGCTATTGGACGCCGATCGCCCACTTGGAAGAGTCGGAGAGTCTCTCCAAGAACGGACTGAAACTTCCAACACACCCATTGACCCTGGCAAGAACAGAACGTATCACTGGATGGACGCCCAAGACCGGTACGGGGTCCACGGAGCGGTCTGGCGGAGTTGGCCTTGGGAACAGGTGAGTGTTCTTAACTTGCGTTTGTTGTCGGGTAGTGTAGATTAGATGTTTTCCGAGATAGTTGTCGTAACAGTTCTTGTTCAGTGGCGCTGCAACTGGACTTCCCGTTGACGCAAGCTTGCGCCTCGAATACGGGACCTCATCCGAATCTGGTGCCGTATTGATCACTGCCTCTCCCGTGACGCGCAACGGGTACCATTACCAGTCACCTTTCAAGGATTGGGTCAAAGCGAACGCTAGAGCTCTCCTACATGGACCGCTCGGTGCGGATATCAAGGAAAACGGCCTATTCGTTGTAACCCAAACTCACGCAACCGAAAAAGTTGCCTTGACAGCGTGGAAAAATTCTCAAAACAAAGCCTACTTCGGCTTTGGCGCAGGTGTGACGGGTCTAGGGGAAATAAGCCCGCATGTGCAGTGGTATATGGGCAACAGCGAGTCAGGATGGAACGTACATGAAGCGGAGCCGGGCGAATCAAAAGTTGTTTTCGTAGGTGGGCTGGCTTATCGAAGAAATTGGCCCCTTGCCGTACGTTTTGTCTTTTGTGAGAGACTTCTAGCGCTCATGTTGCTGCTAGAGTACGTTACACAGGACGAACTCTCCGGTTCGCGGAGCTAGCCCAAACGGCTGGATCAGCAGAGCGTTTCCAGAGGACAAGATTGTTATTGCGGGGCCAGGAAGTGAGTATGTTGAACTAGAGTGCGAGGCTTGGGGAAGCACCTACGAAGAGCCGATCGATGACGATAGTGATGAAGAGGCATAGTGTTATGGCATATCCTACGGACTAGAGCCGAGACAAATAAACAGAAACGACGAAGCAATGACTCATTTACTGGGAAATCGTACTCCAACATTTTTTGCCCATGATTCAGCTGTTTCTATGACAGTAACAGGCCGAGACGCTCTCCAAGCCCAACACCAAAAGTACAGAATTAATTGAAGCAGGAGATCGTTCCACCAATGTCGGTTGTTGTCGGTGTTCCAACATTGCCTTCGGGCTCTTTACAAGCTCTAAAAGTCTCCCATTTCCATTCTCTTTGCCGCCCCACGTTCCCTCCAAGAGGTCACAGATCGCCAACTCTGCTAATCTCGCCCGTCGCAGCATCCACCAATACCGAGATTGGCAGACCCGGCCATACCAGTAGGCTAGTGTTAACAGCGCAGGCGAGTCTTCCTCCTCCAGCAAATAATTTGCAATAGTAGTTGCATTCGTCATTTGACGTTTAGGAACGCGAGGATGGCGGCTTGGTAGTCATTCCAGCCCAGAGATCTGAAGAGAAGAGGAGCGGCATCACGGTATGGATCCTCATCGTTATTATCATCGCTACCGCCAGTACTCTGGATGTGACATTCGCACAGCCCGACCATGCGCTGCAGGCAGAGCAGCAAAGTCGAATGTATCGACCACTGAGGCGCGAGACCCATCTGCAGCACCCGGCGACGGTGGCGGTGGTGCGATATGCCAGATCTCCTTTTGCCCTCCGCCATCCGCAACTAACAGAGATCGAGGGAGCTACGGGGCGCGAGTGGCCATGCTTCCGAGGGGTCGCGGGCATCAAGGTGGCCGAAGGCGCCAGAATCCACAGAGTGTATGAGATCTTTGACCACTCAGTCAAAACATGAGATTTCGTCTTCGAAACAAAAGGTTAGAAACTGATAAGAATGAACATATCCACTTCTGTTTTCATCTCAAGCTATGGGCTCGCAAATCTACATAAAGGCTTTGTGCCACATTATGCCGGGCCATGGAATAACCGGTGGTTTGACCTGATCGTTCATTGTGTTTGGCTCTATGAAGAATCCATATTCGCAACGGAGTACAATTGACGTGGTGTTGGGAGCGTCGTTAAAGATAGTGTGGGCTTTAATCATGTCGAAACAGAATTCAAGAGCAATTGACAGAGTCAAATATCTGGTATTCGGAACCCAAAGCAAGAATCGGAATGCGAGAAACAATCTAGAAAAATGCAACATGCAAGCACAAGAGACATATGTGATACTGTATACTTACAGGCGTACTAAGGTACCGAGAGTCACGATCTTTCCGACCACAGCGTCGTACTTTAAAGTAAGGTACGTCACAGCGTTACCGCACTTTCGGGCTTTAAGATCGGGCTTCACGGGAAGACTAGACTTTATTCGGCTGGGAAGTCGCAGCCGGGGACTGCGGTACGAAACTGCCCTTGGTACTAGGTTTATCACTTCAGCTACATGACCACGGGCATGGTGACACATGACCATTATACGGTCGGATGGGGCCCACCGAGGGAACCTCGAGTCGTCATGCCCGCCCCTGATCTTCCCAGAAGAAGGGACTTCGGGGTTTTGTATGGATGACGTACGCGGAATCTTGAGATTCGCGAACCGAACCTTCATGCTTGGCCTTTTAAGACCCTAATTCATCCCCTCATTTCTCTCATTGCCTCATTCACTCCTCCACCACCATCGTCGACTCTTCAAATTGTCGACGCCCTTCAAAACAGCACTCATCATCCGAATTCTCCTCTTCAAACCACTTTAGCCCCAACACTACTCGCTATGTGCAAGCCAGGAACATGTACCACATGCCGTACCCCTCCCCACCCACTCCCTCCTTCCCGTTGGCCCTGATCCCGCTGGCTAACTACTTTTCTCATCTAGAGAAGTCCTCCTGGTGGGGCTGTGGCTCGCACGTCCCTTCCGTCATGGACAAGGTCTCCGAAGACCAATGGTGCTCTTGTGAGCCTAAAGTCGAGAAAGATGGAAACCAGTATCCTCCAATGGCAGCCAAGGCGGATTGACTCCCGGCTTGGTTCTGCCGTGCATTAGTGAAGCCTGAGAACGCTTAGGCAGGCCAGCCGCGGAACGTGAAGAGAAAGATGGCAAGCACCCATCAGGCAAGGAATCATTCAGCAGCCGACAATCGAAGCGACCTGGTCCTTACGAGCATTACGAGCATACAGGAGAGCTGTCTGAAGACACGAAAGCGATGGAATTCAGAAACTTGCACCGAGATAGCGAATGAACATGACGCTATTCTAGACCCAACGCGAATGTCTGCGCAAGTTTGACGCCGCATACCGCTTGTGCTCCACCTAATGGCCCTTTCCTTTCTTTATTCGTACCCTTCTATCAAACTGGACTGAGCATACATGGCCCTCTTTGACCTCGGCCCTGTCAATTCTACGCCCGCAAAATCTTTGAATGAAGGTTCTCTCGTTTTATCACTCTTCACCATCTTACCCTTGGTCAGTCTGCAATCAGTGCTTGCGTTGCACTGGATGCTGCCACTTGCAAGTTGGCACTTCCACTTCCACTGGCGATCCCACTCCAAAATTTTGACATATCTCTCCTTTGGCTTACTTACGTTATATTTAGCTTGTCTGCTAACCTCCCTATCTGCTCTGACACCCACGCTGAGTTAAGCATATGCACCAGCTATGGACTTATTTGGACTATCTGAGATATATATTCAATCTGGTCCTCCCGAGTCACCGCGTCAACCTTTCTCGAAGCCGTGCTCATCCATACCTGTGCCTCAAGTTTTAGAAGCTCGGAGACATCAGTTCTAGGTCCTTACAGGTGCTTCGCTCTCCTCTCGGCCCTAATAAGTCGCTTATCGCCATGGCATAGTTTGATCTTTCGCTGCCTTGTCCACGAATCTACGAGTTGAAGTTTTCGAAGAATACTGTGTGGCAGAAAGGCCCTCAAAGACCACCATCCGCATTAAGATAGGGTCGAGTCAGTCTGACCGCCCACGCTGGCCGCACCATCCGGCTTAAGTAGGAGAGCTGTTCCGCAAGTTCAATGTTTCTTCGCACATCTTTGCACTAACATACCATGTGAAAATCCAGGGACCAAAGGCGGAGGACCCGGCTGATAGATCATTGTCTTCTTGATTACATAGGGGCAAACGATGGAGCTTGGTTCTTTGCTGGGCTCTAAAACGAATGTAGCCAGGTTGCTTGAATTAAATGTGGTGGTCTATGTCAAGGGCCTCCACGAATATATTTTATATTGGGACGCTGAGCAGCACTGTCTCGAATCAGTGTTGCCAAGCTGGTAATCTACTACGTTATAAGTAAGGTTTACAGCAGGGGTCTCTGATCGCCCAGTCTCTAATATTGTGCACATCCCCATGTCATGTCCACTCGAACCTTCAACACGATTGCAAGAACGTTCCAGATGAATTCTTGTGACTAAACACTCAAGTCAGCCGAACATCCGGCAATCTTCGCTCAAGTCTTCCAAGGCGACCAGAGAACGTCAGTGGTAACGGTGAGGTGTTAAAAGAGGTATGTCGCCTTCAAGCAGTCTATGGACATTATCAACAGAGATACGCGCTATAATCGCAGCAAACCCTCCCTTCCGAGCTTCACTTTGGCTCAAAGCTGTGTTATCTCACGTAGTTCGCTTGCTTGGAACCGGTTTCGCTTGCGATTCCAAAACTTAGCTTGGGAATTGCAACGGAAAACTCCCATATCTGGAAGACAGAGATGGCAGTTGTGGAATCGCAGCCCTCGCATTCTCTATACACGACATATCGCAGAGGGCAGTGTAGAGTATGCAAATATCCGAGGTATAATATAGGTGCATTATACTTTAGCAGCCGGTGGTCATCTTGACTCAGGGGTTCAGGGTCCAAGGGTTCAAGGGTTCAGGGAACCGTGCACGGTCAAACGTCCCGAGCAGTCCGGATGGACATGAGATAAAATACGCTAATATCCGCGGGCCCCGTGTCTCGTGATCACGATGCACTGCACTTATGTTCAATTCCATCTATCCGACAGTCTTCCCCAATGTAGCGTATTGCTGTCACTCTCAGTGTCTCCGCAGGCTCTTGTACTGTCGTTCTCTCATCTTCATAAGGTATCCCAAGAATCAGCGAAGCAATAATGCGTCTCATTCAAACAGTTGTTAGAGGCACAGCTTTACCGCGTCAGCGCGTCGCGGACCGCGTTCGACATTTGAGACCCTCTGTTCCTAGTCCCAGACATCGTAATACGCTGTCTCCACTCCAAGCAGCACCAATATATCAAAGGCCTACTACTTCGCTTGCCTTTAAGGTAATTGCAACTACAATCGTATTTGCGGCTTCAGTAGGAGCCATCTCCTTCGCTGCTCCAGTTATCCATGCAGAGGTTCCTCCTAGCGAATCTCACAGTCCCACATTCCGCTTTACCGACGTACAGAAACACGATCGAGATGCATCCGAGAAATGGGTTACGAAAGGGTCGAAAGTTTACGATATCACCGAATGGATCCCGAGCCATCCAGGTGGTGAAGTGATTCTGCGCGCCGCTGGCGGCGCTATCGATCGCTACTGGGACATCTTTACGATCCACAAGAAACAGGATGTTTACGATATCCTCGAAGGCTAGTACATCGGCGATGTAGACCCGCGAGATCTGGTCGAAGGGAAGGTGCCTAGTGATATGATTGACGATCCATTCGAAAACGATCCGAAGCGCGACAACCGACTAGTCATGCACAGCGAGCGTCCGTATAATGCCGAGACGCCTGCGGAAGAGTTGGGTACCTTTTTGACTCCGACAGAGACCTTTTACGTGCGGCATCACATGTGGGCGCCAAAACTTGATGCCGCAACGCATAAGCTAGTAACCGAGTTGCCGGACGGGGAGGAGAAGGAGTACTCGATGGAGGAGCTCAAAGATAATTTCGAGGCGGTGAAGATCACGGCTACGCTGTAGTGTTCCGGCAATAGGCGAAGTCACATGACCAGTGAAGCACGGTCAACAGATGGCATCCAATGGCAATCGGGTGCAATCTCCAATAGCGAGTGGACCGGCGTGCGCCTTCGCGATGTGCTGGAAGACGCTGGCTTTCCGGTGAACGATACGCCGGATGACGTTAAACACGCGCAGTTTATGGGTGCAGAGGCCTACGGCGCCTCTATCCCAGTCGACAAAGCCGTGGACAAACGTGGTGATGTGATTCTCGCCTACGCAATGAACGATCGGCCACTACCCGCAGACCACGGCTACCCCCTCCGCTTGGTCGTCCCGGGCAACGTGGCCGCTCGCAGCGTCAAATGGGTAAACCGAGTTACTCTGTCGGACGAGGAATCGCCGAGTCAATGGCAGCAGCGCGATTACAAATGTTTCGGATCCAATATAAGTGGGGAACCGGACTGGACGAGTGCGCCGGCGATCCAGGAGATGCCGGTCCAGAGCGCTATTACCAGTCTTCGTGTGGTGTCGCGGGATTCAGAGGGAGACCAAAGGTTGCTCAAAGACTATGGCTTAGAAGAGGCTTCTATTATTGTTGAGGGCTATAGTTTCTCTGGTGGTGGCCGCAGGATTATACGGGTTGATGTAAGTTCTGACGACGGACATACTTGGCATCAAGCCGATCTACTCCCCGATGAAAGCCATGGGACCAAGGCCTGGGCGTGGAAGCGGTGGAGATGGGTGCTACCGAGACACCAGGCTGGGAAGTCCTTTATAGTAAAGGCCGTCGATGAGGCCTATAACACTCAACCTGCGGAGTACGAACCAACTTGGAACTTTAGGGGGAACCTGACCTCGGCGTGGCATCGGGTGGCGCATAACAAATGATTTGCATAGCGGCTGGCGTATTTTCAATGCACTTACAGAGTCTTTTAGTCTGGACCGTGGTCGCGATAGAGATATCGTGAGCTGGGATTCCAACCCTTTCATAGCGGCTGGCGTATTTTCAACGCATTTGCGGATTTTCTTAACTCTGGACTGTGGTTGCGACAGGGATAACGGGAGATTCAATGCCATCCTTTTCATTGCCGCTATGGGATTGGTGGGTATCAAGAGCTCACATAGTCCGGACTTCTTACTTCTTCGATCACGAGCTTCTTTTCGATGGTGTCAACTGAGTGCCTAGATTGATTTAACACTATCTCATCACCCCTCTGCACTAGCAACGCGAGATCCTGGAAAACTATTTGACCCACAGAGAGGAGGTGGGGGGGCGGAAAGGAAGAAGCCGCGAAGGCTAGCTTATATAATATCTAATTTTGAGCTATAAACGTCCTAATCAGCACTTGACTGGCTGTTTTTGCTCTGACCGAATCTGGGCCATACAAAGTAAAGTACCTACCTGGACTAGACAAATGATCCTGACTATAGGCTTCGGTTCGAGCTTGGTCTTTGATATTGTGGGGTCCGCTACATCTAGAAACGCTCTCTGGACCCTTGGCGTACATATATCAGCAAAAGCTGAAACACGAAACACCACGCTTCGCATGACCGTACCGTATTTCACCGATGCATCTCAAGGCGTGGTAGTTGCAACAGATGGACACCACTTGGGGCTGTTCACGAGCAATTGCAGCCTCGCACCGGCTTGCAAGTACAACGCAAGAAAGGAGAAGCCGGTTGGTGCTAAGCTTTGCAATAGCTTATTTGAAGAATCCAGACGCATCTTAATCAAGCCTCAAGATCGACTCACCGCGGATCCTTCGATCTATCGTAGCTTGACACTTCCGCTGTTGAGGAGGGCACGGAAAAGGATGAGTGGCACGGCCACAATTGTTAGAATTTTGGAAGGTGACGAACCATCGTCATTTGGCGGAAGCCTTGGTCGAAATTGCTCGAGTCAAGCCATGAAAAAGCACCCCAACTCCGGCCATCGAATTGCCGTGCTAATGCTTTGTGGCCCAAAGGGGCAGTGTCGTGGAGACTCATAATGGGGCCAATGTCTCCTTTGCCTGCAAGCCTAGTAGAGAGGGATCATGTCAAAGGCCACAAAACTGGATCCTGCAATGTCTTTCGTACTCATCATTTCTCTGGACGTTTAGGCTGCCCCGGATCTTACCTCTAAAAGGCCACAACAGTCCTCTCTGTGACATTTTACACTTATCAGATAGATACCAGAAGGTAATAGATCAACAATTGTCGCGGAGGTAATCTCACCTGGACAAGTAAGAGGCCCCTCGACGTTGCTGGCTCTATCCAGCGGCCAGCCGTCTAGTCTAGCCTTGATTCTCAATCGTGATGCCAAGCCCCCTAGTGCCATCGACGTCTTCGGCCGGCAAGCGGGCCTGCCAATCCGAAGGCGTGTGGCGCAGCTCCTCTGAAATTTGAGGCAAGTTGCGGCGAGATGGCAAGGTTTGGACAACGCGGATCCTCAATCCGTGAATAGAGACCAGGTGAGAAGAAACCCATGATCCGATGTTCAACACTACTTTAGCCGAGACCAAGTACGAGCACATGGAGAAGAGCATCTCGTTCCCACTGTCGCTCTGCGGCAATGGCATGACACATGCTTCATACTGCCGTGCGGTTGGAAATGACGTACAATTCCTGTGACGTAGAACGTTTCGGTGGAACTTTTCCACCATAAGGTAAACTCGATTCCCTTTCCAGTCACGTTAGCAAACACTGTCTCACAACTCTCGCACAATCATGTACGAGCGCGGAATTCACGAACTGGCAGATATCAAGTATCGTATCTTACATCTTCTACCCTTTTCCTCATTGCTGTCCATCTCTACCCTCTTGTTATATTTCGCATTCCGTTTGAAATCTCTACTCACAACGCGCAATGACGCATGGAATGTGCTCAACTCTGCCCTCTACTTCGTCACGGAGTGGGGTCTACTCTGTGAGTCGAGTATCTCTGGGGGTGGCTTACATATACGCATCCACACTGACCTACGACAGTTCCTGGCTTTTTGAACCACGCACTCCGCTGTCTGTCTTTCTACGGACGGAACAGAGCCTGACATCTAAAACTTTCTGGAGATAATGATCTGCCACATGTAGACATTCTCATTACTTGCGCCGTGGAGGACGACGAAATGGTGAGCAACACTGCCGAAGCCGCTTGTGCGATCGACTATCCAACTCATCTCTTCCGTGTGATTGTGCTTGACGATGCTGCATCAGATCGACTCGGCACAAACATTAGTGAACTTAAGGAGACGAGTCAGAATTTGTTCTACACAGCCAGAGTCAAAGGCAAAAATCATCATTTCAAGGCTGGCAACCTTAATCATGCCCTCAGCTACACTGAATCTCTACCTGGAGGCGGGGCGGAATTCATCGGAGCTCTTGACGCGGATATGATCCCGGACCCGCAGTGGCTTCGAGCGCTATTACCTCACATGTTGAGGAATCCAAAGCTGGCTCTTGCGCAGCCGCCTCAGGTATGTACCTTGCTCCGCGAGCAAGTACGATCTCACTAAGCTCGACCAGCGATTCTACGACGTCCCGACAGAAGATCCGTTAATGCAAGGCCTCGACGTCAATTTCAAAATCACCGAGGCACTGAAGGAAACGACGGGTAGCACATGGTGTGGAGGATCCGGCTACCTTTTACGCCGCGCTGCTGTGGAAGACATTGGCGGCTTCCATACAGAGTCTGTTGGCGAGGACATGTATTGCAGTAACGTCCTATTGGGCAAAGGTTGGGATGCAATCTATGTCGATGAGACATTACAGAGCGGGCGGGTACCCGAGTCTTACAAAGCTCATGTCAAACAGCAGGGACGATGGGTAGGTATTTCTGCGCCATCATTATCAAGGGGTCAAGCTGACGAAAGCAGCATGTAGGCCGAATCCAGACAGCCATTGCTATGCGCTTTTACCTTTACGGGGCCAAAGCTAGACGAATGGGGCTGCGTCAACGTGTTACTGGGCTCATTTACGTGGGTCTGTCTTTGTGTAACATCCTCACCACCGTCGGCATGGGCACTTTGCTGGTCTCCATCTCGACTAAGAAGTCTCTGATTCTCTATTCAGACGAAAGGGAACTCCGCAGACTCGTCCAACTGGTATGCGCTTGCATTATCACTGAGTGGTTCGATGACTGTGTTGTGGCTCTAATCACCGGCTACCGGATCGCAATATCAGAAGGCCACATCAATTTCTGGATTGCACCTTGTGAGTAGCAGCTCCATATAACCCGACACGAGATTCAGCACTGACTGATCCAATAAGATCATGCGGCAACTATCATTCGTGCCTTCTCGCCGAGGTGGCTCCAGAATGAGACGTTCCAATTCACACCGTCGGGCTCTTCGGGCGAACCAAAAAGCAAGACGCTGCCTAGCCATGATGCTGCAGGTCTGCGTAGAGCATGGCATACTCTTCGATCAGAAAATGTCTGCTTCCATCTTGTGTACATCCTGCTCTGTACAGTCGGTCTCGCGCACAGTTGCTATGCCATCATCCAGCGCCCGCGTGATGGCTACGAATCGCTATCGATGGACTTTGTGCTTCGGATGGCTTGGCCGCCCGTGCTTTGGCTTGTGTGCATGAACTCATTCACGATTCCCATACGCTGTGCCTTCCGACCACCCTCGATCCCCAACCGCTCGCAGCTTCTCAAGAAAGACCCCGTCCGACGAGCGTTGTATCCAGACGAAGTTAAGGACCCCGGAGAGGATCAGACGTTCGGAGGTCACACACTTTGCTACTCTCTTACCATGGTCTATGTAACCAGCCTCTTCGTCTACAGCTTCTACGCTCTATAACGTGCCATGCGACTAATGTCAAGAATAAAAAATCATGGACCAGTCGAACACTGAAGTCACTTTGTTCCAAGCATTCTCTGCGTCAGCGAACACGGGGTTTTCTCTCCATTTCCCAGAAAGCCCCACTGAGGTCAGTGGAGGGGTGTGGAGGCCACTACATGATATGCTTAGGCTGTTTACCTCTTTAGCTATATGTCGCTTCTGGTCACGTTCTTCGATTTCGAGATTTCCCAAAAATTTGCTCGTTTTACCCTATAAAATATGCACCCTAGCAGCGCATAGGATGCAACATGCATTCGAGCTGCTTTCAAAATGAACCCATCTTATTCGAAAGGCTCTCACTACCAATCCATCAAGCCTGGAAGCGAGCCAAAAACATCGGGACACGGCGGGATGTTGAACGCCTAGTGACAGATTTCATAGGATTCTTCTACGACTTGTCGCCAACTTAGATGACCCTTCTCATCCTGCATACTATGGATTCTTCGTCATCAAGGTCACGCAAGACAAAATCCTCACATCCTTTACATGGCTGCAGCTACAAGCCATCATCCAGCCTGCGTCCTCCCGTCCCACGATATTCTAGCTTATTGTAGATGGCAGAAGATGGTGTCACCCAGGTGACGCGCCTTCCTTATACACCACGGCGCCAGCGTGATCTAGTCAGCAGACCTCCTTCCAGGGCTTCAAATTCACCTCTTGCACCACCCACAGCACAGGGTCGTTCTGTCAAGATGGTATTAACAAGTAACGCTTATATAGCCTAGGCGCCATCGAAATCGCTTGTGACTATACGACAGTCCTCCGCAGTAGTCGTAACAGAGTTTCTGTCATACTAGCGAGTCCAGACCGTCGTCGCATTCGCGCTTATCCCTCCCACAGCCGTCAAACCGGGCCCCTGCGTTCTCACCATATAACCCTTTGCAAGCAGCACATCATCGACCTTCACCACCATAGAGATCACGTCTCTGAAAACGCCGCTGCCAAGCATCTGCGCCGGCAGCCCTCCGACTGCCTTGATGAGCCATTCTCTTTGAAGATAAGGCGGGTTTGCCGGCGTACGTGGCGGATTGCCTAGCTCTTTGAATGCTATTGCGATGGGTTGACCGGCGGTTGTGATGGGTGGTTCATCAACGATTATGGTGAAACCCCGCACCCGGCTGGTTCGTCGCTTGACAGCTTCCACTATCATAAAGGTCAGGACTGCGAAGAAGAGCTCGTAAATGGTGAAGGTATCCAACCCATGGATAATGGTAATATGGAGGCGCGGATCGTTCCAGGCTGCTGTCGGAAGTGATGCTGTGTTTGCTGTTTCAACGAGGTCTTCCGTGCCATTCAAGGACTTGGCTGCGTCCGAGGACGTGGGTAAGGTAGATTCGCTCAAGGGCGAGTTGTCGAGTCCCGGCAAATAGGCTGGTCCAGCACGCCTCCAGATCCAGAGCCTTCCAACGTTGACTTCATTGTATACAAGGGTGGCTTCGACATTTCTGAATCGTCGAGTAGGCTCGCGGAGGGTACTGACCATGGCTTGGTAGAGTCCTATGACGGCAAATCCTGCTGGCATTGTCGCAGCAGGTGCTTCATCCCATGGGCCAACTGTAATCTCGACGTTGGCGTATCGCGGAATATCAAGCACGAAGACCTTTCGAGCCACCTGGCTTTCGAAGTCCTGTAAAGCAAGTTGCACCATCGCATCCACGGCGTTCATGAGTACCGAAGTCGCAGGAAGTGTGGTTGATCCATACTTAATTTCGGTATTGAATTTTGTCTCATCGATTGCGCCAATATAGGTAGAGTTCCAAGCAACATCCGGCAACGAATTGTGGTCGACGGAAGAGAGTGTAGGAGGATCAAGAGGCTTGTTGAGGGCTGCTGCTTCAGCTGAGAGGAACAAGGACAGGAACGGTAGCACGCAGTGCAGCGGGCTTCGTAAGGCTTTCATACCCAACATAATCAACGTTACTTTCTGAGAACAGGGTAGAATGCGGCAAGTAAGTGGACTTTTTAATACTTTAAACACTCTTCGCAGTATGCACGACTACAAGGTAGTGGCGAGGTAGCTCGGAGAGCGCTTCTAACTAGGGAGCGCAAAGAAGCGTGTCGCATGGGAAGGCCCCGAAAATCGAGATTGCTGTTCTATGACTATACTGGAAGAAGAAGCCACAATGACGCTGGCTTTTGACACTTGCCAGTCGTGAGCTTATCGATGCCTTGCCACGCTTTTCTAGAGAGATTTTGCATGCTGCAGAAATCAACGTGTCTGGCGAAGCGGGCCACCACTAAGACTATACTACCAACGTCAATGGTGACCACGAAGAAGCTCGGCTATCGCATTTGGATGAGCACAGTCAATCTTTACCGGGCCACAAACCACCCCGGCGCTTGTATAATTATAGGTTGACCCAACGCAGGCTATAGTCCCGACCTGTCGCTCGAATATAGAAGGACTCCGTGCATTTCCCCTAGCGAGGTTATGGACCGCTGCAATTTGACGACGTCACCAGTCTTCTACTTCGAGCAAGGGATCAGGCCTGGAGCGAGATTGAAATGCACGGTATACATGGTGTTGGACAGCCAGGGCCAGCCGGATAGCAGACAATTCACCAAAGACGACCACCAGGGAATTTACCCTTGGATATCAATATTATAGCTGGAAACATCACAATACCTGCTTGAGCGATTATTCTCTGCTTGCCTCACCACACCAAAATTGGTCCTCCCACCATCAAGATCTCCATCCAAACAACCACCTCGATAGATCTGACTAGGTCCACTTCACAAATCAATACAGAATCACCGAGTTTGAACCTTATCGGGATAATTACCATCACTCACCCCAGACAGCCTCCCTGACTCCGAGCACATGTCATGCAGCGAATCCACGGTCTTTTGCTAGTTGGCGCTTGGTGCTGCTAGGCGTGAGTGCCCAAGCCAGCTGTGTTACATTACCTTATATAGTCGCACCCACAATATATCGGTTCGAAACCCTCGGATGTTTTCGGAAGTCTTGAATACCGTACCAGGCTTGTATGTTCTTCTTTGATAACGAAGGCTGTTGAAATGTTTTCACTTTGATGGAATAATCTTCAGAGGAGGCGGACCCAGTCAATAACGTCGATCTCGCTATCGCAGGGCCAATTGGGTGCATCGGCAATTGATATGGGAGGCCAAACTTTATACCCATACGGTGTGTGGCCAATGTCGAACACAAACAGTACATCATTGTACCGCTTCTTACTCTTTCTCTGTGCAACCATAATATGGCTCTCGTCGCTCCACGGATGTAGAAGTCATGAGCAACGGGAGATGTTCATTGTCGCTCTACCAGACCGAGGTTGCTATTGGGCGCTTTCCGGTTTCATTCTGCAATGTTTCACACCGAGATCCCTTCTGTTTTCGGACAACCACAAGTATCATCATTAACGATGACATATCTTGAGCAGGCCCAAATTGGAAGCAAGCAATCCAAGGCCAGACCACAAGCGTACCGCCATAGGCTTCGTTGCCTGCGTTAACGCTCTATGTTCTTCTCACATGGAAGCTTTAGATTGGTCCAACAGCCAGAACATATACCGTTTTCTGACACGAGCCTTGATGGCGAACTATTGCCGTTGCCGTACTTGTTCGTCTTATTTCTGCCATAACTTATGGCAGCATCAAATCAGGACTGAATCAGACATGTACCAAGCGTGTCAGCAGTTGTAGGCCTGGCTGTCTTAGTGCTTGTTCTATACCTTTCTCTTCTCCCTTTCTCTTAATTCGCTTCCACAGTGCGTATTCCTTCCGTGCAAATAACAGCCAAAATCCAAGCCCAGCGTCTTCCGGATGTTCATAATTTGCCTTCTGGTCCCTCCCATCCTTGGCCTATCATTGTCACAGCCATCATAATCGCAGTAAGATACCACGCAGCTCAACGGTAAGTAAACTCCAACGCATCTTATGTAATTCTCAAGGCACTGTATCTGTCCCAACGCAGTGACTATAAAAGAGGGATACCAACTTCAAAACTAAATAAGGACGAAACGTCAATACCCTTTCTACCCCAACCTCTACCACGAGCTCAGAGTCCGCTAGCTACCAGAACACCCTTCTTTAAGAATTCTGGGTACCACAAGAGTGCTACACGACCGGAGCAAGTGCTGCGAACGCGGGAGATTAAAGGGGCAGTGCAAACCAACCTCAATGTTGATTTAGCATGGCAGCGACCCCTAAACTCCATGCTCACAGCTCCGTCAATTTCCGCGTACCAGCCCCACGTTGGTCTCGCTCTTCATGCCTCACGAGATACTTCCTCTCGTCACCCGAACCTGCTTAACCAGTGCTGGTGAAAACCAGAAGCCACGCCCGTGTTCGCTTCGCAGAGTCATCACCAGAGACAAGCCGCAGGTACAGGTCTATCTCGTCTTCCCAGATCTTCACATCAAGAAATGTACTTGCCTTAGGCCTTCATAAGCCCCCTCCAGAGCCTGATGCGGCCATAGCGTAGCCAACTACGCCCTTCTACTCGTGCGTAATATCTGTGAGTCCTGCGCCGGCATATCGCAGGATCGGTCCCCGCACAGATGTCTGGCCTTCGCAATACGATCTTCGAAGAAGTCGAACAAGATCCTTGGAGTATTGGATGTATATCAGAGTACGAAATCTAACTTGACATAGAGCGAGAAAGCAAGCAATTTGTGTGAAACTACATGTTCCCTCCCCTCTAGCGTGTAGAGGGTGACTACTGATAGCTAAGCAAAGAAGCCTGGAGCTGCTGAGACGGTTTCTGAGAACTTTGATGGCTGATGAGCCGGATCAGGAGACCTGTGCCGCTGGGGTCGACGATGGGCTCACGAGCGAGATGGTGACAGACGCGCGTCAGAGGGGAGGCGACGAGGCATTATTACAGTTCGTGTGAAGGGAGATTGTCCGGTGAGTGCTTTGTGGTGGTAGCGGTACTGTGCGTGAGAGAGGGTTGGTTTACAATTTCGTAGCGCATAAGTGTGGAAATTCCTCATCTCATAGAGCAAAGGGCATCAAGTAAGCATTATCAGCGTATGGTGAGTTATCAGAGTTATTTGAGAGTGTTTGATGATGGATAGGGATGAGCGAGGGGAGGTGATAAGGTACTTTCTGGTGGTAACGGCAGGGAGATGGGGATGGGTGGAGTAAAGCGCAAACTAACGAGAAAATGAGAGAGGGCAGGTATGCGGTTTGGGGATAGCGCAATCAATTTTCGGGATACAGAAGCAAGTTATGATACTGCAAACCCTTTCATAAAGAGTGTCCAAAAACCATCACATCCCTCGCCGCCTCCTTTCCAAACCCACCACCCACCCCTTCATCTAGTACAAGCCCGCTCCCTCCCCGCCTTGATCCTGGCGAGTTATTGCACCAATCTGTTTCAACGCTATCACGACAGCTGTACGATAGTATTAGACCCTATACCCAAAAACCAATTACTTGAACAGCGCCTTACCGGTCTCTCCTGAGCTCATGCCCATCCGCCACACGTGGCCTTCCTCAGGTACGGTAAGGACGGTGTGCCGCGTAGGCGGCAACGGCGGTTGGGCTGGAATATTGATGGGACTCTTTGGGGCGCCGCTGATGAGGGGGGCGAGGCAGCTCAGGAGGAGGAGGTGGAGGGGAAGGGTTGTGAGGAAATGCATTTTGGGCGAGGTTGGGGTTGGGAAGGGGGGTTTGTGGGAAGTGGAAGAGATGGAAGGGGGGGATGGGGGGAAGGAGGGTTTTATGGATGGTGTTTTGGAGTGTGGGATGGATTTTTGGGGAATTGCCTCATGAGAGCGGTTAGCGGGCATGGGTTGGTGGTGAAAAGTGCGCAAATCTGCTCAGGGTTCCGAATTGGGGAATGCCTCTTTCGTGCCCTTTTTCTTGGCTATCCGTACGGGTCCCGCTGGTTGTATCTCTCTCGCATTATTCCGAGAATTCGACTTACTCGATGAAGAGGTTTGAGGAACTAGCGCGCCTGAGTCGGTGTTGGAAGATGGACTGGCAAAGGGTCCAATACAGCTTGCAGCAAGAGACAAAGCCACTCGAGCCAATCTCTCTTGAGTTCACAAGTGAGTAAATCTGGATATCAAAGTCCAATGCTCTGTTGAGGAAAAGGAATGAACTGACTATTTGTCAATGGACCTGCGTTGCAGGCGTCCAATCGTGGAATTTTCCGCGATTCTGCTGGCAACTCTATTAGCAATTTCACAACGCTTTTAGCGCTTTCACAACGATTGTCGCCCCTTGACCTTATTTTTAGATCTTCAACTCTATTATCTAAATTTGTATGCAGATTATCTAAGAGCATCAAATGCAATCAATTGACCTTCAATAAAGTTTAAATTCGTAAATATCAATCAAATTCTAGTATTTCTATATTTACTTTGCAATCTTATTGCCTCTATCTCGTTTATATTACTCTCTCGTCGTCGTTATGTCTAATAAACGACAAATTGTTGTCAAGAAAATTGCAAATATTTGTTGCAAAAATCAAAATAGAATTGCGACGCAATTGTTGCTAAATGCGATAAAAAATCAACAAATAAAAAAGAAGATACAAAGACGAATTTGTCAATTAAAGATTAATTATTGTTGTCGTGCTTTTAATCTTTCTTTTGCTATTTCTACATTCTATTTACTTTTATTTAATTCTTCTTCTTCTTCTTTTAATTCTTTTTCTTCTTTTAATTCTTCTTTTTCTTTCGATTTTTCTTCTTCTTCTAGTTCTTTTTCTTCTTCTAATTTTTCTTCTTCTTCTAGTTCTTCTTCTTTTGATCTATTTGTTTTCGTTCTATTGACAAAAGATCTATTATCAAGAGATTTATCAATTAATTAACGAGTAAATTTAAACAATTTGTCTATTGACAATAGTTGTAATTGCGATCGATTTATTGTATTTTTTTCGTAAATTTTTGCATTATTATATTGTACAATTTGAATCTTAATTTCAAAGAAAAGATACAAGAATAAAATAAGTTAATAGTTGTCTTATATACAATCGCTAAAGTCAATAAGAATAACATAAAATCTATCTAATATAATAAAGAGAATTGAAATCAATCGATCTATAATAGAAGCAAACAAAAATCAAACAAATACTCGTAAAGCTCTTGAAAAACAACAAAAAAAACAAATTTTTGTATTGTTGTTGTTTCGAACAAGCAATGCAAAGACATCGAATAATTTAAATAAAAAACAAGAAAAACAAGAAAAAAACAATTATCAAAAGTAACTAGAACAACAATATTCTTTTTGCGTTAAAACTTCTTTACGTATTGTAAATTGCTTTAATTCTCGCATTAAATAATTCGAAAAGATATTCTTTAATACTAATATTAACAATTGAATAAAAAATCAATTTAATACGAAGATTCTAGAGTTAAAACTAAAGAAGCAAATGTTAAAAAAGAATGTTAACAATTTAATCTTCGTTATTATTAACATTAAATTTAATAATAACAAAAGCAAAATATAGAAGATAACGTTGTTTCGCATTTCGATAAATGCTTAACGTAATAAAATAAAATCAATATTAATATTAAAATAACAACGCTTTTCTAATTATAAACTAGAGATTGTTGTTAAGACAATCGATAAATTTAATCCAAACAATAACGATTAATTTATAACTCTATCTATTGTTAATCGACACTCTTGTTTAAGATTATTATATTGTTGTTGAACTCGAATTGTACAACAAAAGAAACAAATAGCAAAAAAACAAAATCGCAACAAACGTTTCAATAACTATCGCGAAATCTTAATCGAAAAGTAATAATACAATAATAATTTTTGCTCTAACAAATACAATATATACTAAATAAATAACAATTGTTATTATAAACTTACAAATTCGCAAATAAAGTAATAGATTAATTATATATCTAGCGAAGCAAAGTACATTTTTATTAATGCTTCTTTCTTCTTACTTCGTAATCTTTTGAAGTAAAGAAATAAATCTATATTATCTATTAGTTGAGCAAAAATTGCTCAAATTGAACAAAAATCAAATACTAAATCTCTTAAACAATTGAAAAAAATAATAATTAATATTGCTTATCTAAATGTAACTAATAGTCTTGTCGAATTAATAAACAATATAATCGATAAAAAACAACACTTTAAATTTCTTTTATTGTAATTTCTTAATTTACTTATTTGTATTTATCGATAGAGATATCAACAATATTATAATAACAATTTGTTTATTAGTCTTAATTAATAATAGTTTCTATATTTGCTTTGGCTTTTTATAGAGCATTTGTTGCTTCTATTATCTTTTTAATGCTAGCATAATATTAACATTTTTCGCTTACAAATCAATTTAGTAATCTTGTTAATTTAAAGACAAAAAAGAGAGAAATTATAACAAGATTTTAAAATTGAAAGATAGTTACAAATTACTCAAAAAATTGTATTTATCTTATTAAGATTAAAAACATTATAAGAAGACAAATATTAAAGTTAAAGAATTATATAATAATAAAAGACAAACACTTACGTCAATATTAAGTAGCTATTGATCTAAAATTGCTTGATTTCTTAATTATTAACTTTAAAGTAAATCTTTGTTAATTCAAAATTATATACAAATTGTTACAAGTAATTTGATAATATAATTAACGCAACATTCGTTAACAAAACTCGTATACTACTTCGTCTATTGTCTTGTTTTTTGTCTCAACTTCTAAATCACTTTCTAAATTGTCTTCTAAATCGTTTTCGAGATTGTCTTTTGAATTGTCTACAAAGAACAATAATAAAAAGAACGAGAAAAATTAGAACGAGAAGAAAAGTAATAAGTAGAAAAACATCGTCTAACTAGATATTAAATTGAACGCTTTTTCGAAATTAATTTAAAGTTTCTATTGAGATAATTTTAACATTTCAATTTGTTAATTGTATCTTCTTACATTCTATAAGAATACACTCGTTTTTAACTTGTTTTTAATATAAATGCAAGCTTTATTCTTGCATGCAAGACAAGAATAAATAGATAATAGTTTAACTTGCAATTCTTATATCTTCTATATTTTGCAAGAATTATTCTCGCTTATTATCTAAAATACGCCTTGTTTCAATGCAAATATTAAGATATCTATAGTATTACATTAATTAAATTAATAATATCTAACAATTTCGAATCGTTAACGTATTGCTTGTCTAAAGACTATCTACAATAACAAAAACAATTTAATAATTAGTCGATACACTTAATGTTGTTATTAAACGTATTTACTAATTATTGAATCGTTAGAAATAAATATTAATTAGATAGATATACTTAATATATTTGCATCTCTTATATCTCGCAAGAATTAATCTTGCTTACATTCGCGTTTTGAGAGACAAATCGAGCTTGATAGATCAAAATTATCTTAAGATCTTGCAAATCTTACAAATCTAATTATTCTACGTACTTAAATTAGTATTGTCGGGACAAAATCTACTTAAAGAGCTTGTTTTGTTTTCTTTATATTCGACAAAGTTGCGAAATCTTAATTGAATTAAACTACGTCTTGACGCGTAAGATTTTGATATTCGCAATATGCACAAACGTTTGCAGTTGCTTGCTAGTTGCACAATTGCGTTAAACTATTACGTTTTTTGCTTTAAACATTAGATTTCGTCGATTTGAACAAACTTTACTTTTGAAACAAATCTAATAAATCAAAAGAACATGTGCGCATCTTACGTAAACAAATTATAATTACTATATAGAACAAACGCATTTACGAGCGCAATGTTAAGAAATATTAAAATCGTCTCTCGCAAAGCTTGATTTAAATCTCTAGATTCTCGTAGATAATGCAAGATTTATTAGCTTTGATCTTGATTTCGCACAAAGTCTAGATATTAGTAATAGAAAATTGCGACTTTTGTTATAACAAGTCTAGATACATCTAGAACTAAATTTAGGATTTATCAACTACAAATATACTATCTAAAAAGAATTTTGTTCTTGTATAAATCTTGAGAGATTTATAACATTTATCAATAGAAACAATAGTATCTAATAAAGTTAAATTAACAATATATTGCTTATTTATATAGACAAAAATATAAATATTGTTGTAACTAATAGAATTATATAAACGTATTAATTGCGATAGCACTTACGAAAGAAGAAATGCTAATTCGAAATATAAATCTACTAAAATGTTATCTCTATTAGCAACACAAGAAGAGTATAGATTTTGCAATTATTTTGATATAAAGACGAACTTTATTTTATCTAACATGCAAGAAAAAGAATATAATAATCAATAAAAAAATCTATTGCATTGCTATATTAAGTGCTAGTACAAACATTGTTTGCACTCTTAAATTATATTGTTTTATCTATTAATAAAGCAAAAATAAATCGAATTTAACGTCTATTCTATACGCAATTTGATATATCTTCTTTTATGCTATTGCTTCTATCTCGATTAAGCATTCAAATCTCTTTGCAAAGTCTTATAATTACTCTTAAATTTATATTATTTGTTATATATATATTTGTAATACTTCTTCGCAAATCTATTATATTTAAATACGTTAATAACGTATTACAAAAAGTTCTCGAAGTTGTCTTGAAATTAAAATTGTAAATTTCGTCAATATTGTCGTATTTAAGTTTTAAAAACATTAAACGTAAATTCGATAAAATTATAATTTAATAAATACGAAGATAAATAACAAATTAAATATTTTTTTGTTTTGATCGCTTGTCGTATGCAAACATCTATATAAATAGAAACATTATTTAAGCAAATTATATTTCGCAACTTTAAATAGATGTTGCAATAGAGCAAAAGCTTGTTAACAACTTATTAATAGAGTTTCTTGTTATTATAATAGCTCTTCTTGATATCAATGCACAATAGATAATTGTCTACAATATAAATAGACAACATGTTATATATATTATCTCTTCTAATATTCTAATATTATCTAATATTTGTTTTACTAAACTTGTATATTATACATTGCTATCTTGTCGTCAATTTAAACTAGAATTTATCGAAAAATATTAATTGCTTTGTCGTATAATTAATTATATCTACTTGTTAGACAATGCGAAGTTGTTTACTTTAAGAGTCTATAAATTGTTTCTTTTTTCGACTAATTAACTCTCGCTTTAAGAGACGTAATATTGTAATATTAAATATGTTAACGCTTTATTTCTCTTTACAATATAGTGTTAATTTGTTTAGATATGCTTATAAATGTTGCTTCTAATATTCGAGAAGACTATAAACTATTAACAAACAAAATTGTGAAAAAGATCTTATCTTTAGACGAGAAAAATAAGTAAATTATAATTGCTTTGAATACGTCGCTATTATTGCTATACTATTCTAATAGTACAAACAATCTTTTTGATAACAACAACAAGAATTTAATAATTATAGATAGTGTGATCGTTGGGTCGGGTCGGACACTTTTTTCTTAACCCGACCCACCCTCTTGGGCCCCGTAGGGTTGGGCCAGGGTTAAGGCGCGAACCCGACCCCAGGGTCGGGTTTCGTCGAGCCAATGCCAAGAACTCAAGCTAACTTCGTCGCGTTAGCATCTACTTATCTTATCTTATCTTATCTACGCGCTAACTCGACTAGGCTAGCGCAGGGTCTACGCTAACCGCATATGGTTAGCGTGGACCCTTGCGCTAGCCTAGTCGAGTTAGCGCGTCACGTGACGTCACGTGATCGGGTGGGTCGGGTTGGACACTCGGCGCGCATTCTTCGCCCGCCCCACCCTGTTAGGCTAGGAAATTTGCCTGACCCTAGGGTCAGGGTTGGGCGGGTTAACCCGATCGGGTTGAAACCCGACCCGACGGTCACACTAATTATAGAGAAGATTAAGAGCTTTGAATTTGATAATGAAGTCGATTTTGTAATAAACTATGTTATAAAGTAATTGCAACACTAGGTTTTAACATATATTATTATATTTAAACTTTAGATAATAAGAATTGTAAATAATTAATATGTTTTGAGCTCTTAGATAATTTGCATACAAATTTAGATAATAGAATTAAGAATCTAAAAATAAGATTAAGGGGCGACAATCGTTGTGAAAGCGCTAATTGCAAATTCTTAACTTTATTTTTTAGATTTTATTCCTTAACTTTTGTCAAGATCGCTTTAGACTATTTTATTAACTTTCGAATTTCTTGATATTTTTCGTGGAAAATCTCAAATATAAAACTAGACACTTAACACTCTATAGAGTTACTTTGCTAGTAAAATTTAATCAAGAATTAAAGCTGTTATAGTTGTTGCAAGTTTTAAGTAGTTCGAGCAATTGCTTTTCTACAAATGTAATTCGGAACACAAAAATTGCGCATTACAATAACTTAGTCAAAACTCTTTTAAATCTTACAAAACTACATAAAGTTGAAGCGCAAAGCTGGTTCTATTTAACTTTATTTTTGGTGTCAAAATATCAAGAAATGCGAAAGTTGATAAAATGGTCTGGAGCGATCTTGACAAAAGTTGGGGGGTGGAATCTAAAAAATAAAAGTTAAGGATTTGCAAGCGTTGTGAAATTGCTAATAGCCGGCGAGGCATCCAAGCTTACACCAAGCCACCAGTCAGCTTCATTGGCCTTGAGTGCCGAATGCTCAAATGCAAGGCTGACAGGAAGACAATTGTGCGGCTGTGTTGTGCGACGCAGCTCTGCGTGTGCTGTCAGCCGTTCCTACATAAACCAAGGTGTACCTCATCATGTCTGGTCTGGCTCGCACACAAGCCGGAGTTGAGCGAGCGTTAAAATAAGAAAATGCGGTCTGTGTGGATGATGCTGGTATTGCAGCTTGCTATACACCTCACACTTCCTACCCAAGCCGTTGTCCGACCAAAACTGCAGGTCTGGTTCCCTAAATACGAGGCCCGCTGGATCGAACAAGCCGCGGCCTGCCAGCAAGAAATTAGAAATTATCTGCACGACAATCAGACACCGGGATGTACCGCCCCTTGCGCATGCGCTGCTGATTGTATTTTGAAAGACCTTCCGCCTACGATCCAATCGAACTTCGCCTCCGCCCAGGTGCTTCTTGGTCTCGCCCCTGCCATATTGGTGTACTTTGGCCCTACTGTGGCAGAAGTCGCTGCGTTGTCGACGTACAGACCTTTACTGGCAGTCCTTGTGTCCCTAGGATCGCCGGCTATTAGCATTGTCGGCTTGTTCCGATACGTTGATCTTCGTGTACCCTTTACCCAGCCTCTTTCGTGGAATGCAGGGCTGTGGTCGACATGGTTGGGTCATCAGGGCGTCAGGGCTCGCAGAATCATGCAAGTATCGAGCTACGTGGTTGCCCTTGCAGCAATTGCCGACAATGTCCACAACTCTGTGTACACAGATCTTCGTACTATCTCCGGCTGGAGATGTTCAGCTATGTTGATGCCGATAGCCTGGAGTCTTCTCGCAGGCGCTGTCCATGCCTGGGGTATGATCGCGATTCGAATGCAATTGGGTAGTGGATACAGACCATCCATCAGGTCTGCGATACGGTCCACGACGTTCCTAGATGTACTGAAGGGCGCAGATAACGTCTTGTCTGAAGCCTCGCTCCGGCTGTCAGCCCTATGCGCCATAATCCATATGGGTTTCGGAATTCTGGTGCTGTCCTCGTTGATCTTCATCAGTGCACTAGAAGCGATCCAGATATTCGTGATGTATGCTACCAGCGCGTTGATGTGCCATGTCGTCCTGCTCATGGAATTGGCCATGATGAGGTACGAAATATGTAAGAATGAAGAGGCCGAACGTTCAGCCGGGGCTGTGCCGGCATACCAGAACGAGCTTTCCCGAGCGCATACACTGTAGTAGGGCATATCTATTTGGATGTGCAGAGAAAGCCTACAGAACACTGGCTTGTCATATTGTGAACACAAAACCGGCTTGCAATGTCTCCATTGAGCCATTCAAGTAAAACTTGGAATATGAGCCATGGAGGATCCGGGAACCTTTCTTATGTTGTTAGCAACAATGAGTGATTCGAACCTCCCGCTTTCAGCTCGACGGGTTACACGGATCGGTCATAACATGCATCTCAGCTCCTTTTCGGTCAAATTTGACAGCGAAACCGAGCCGGCTGCAAGAACCGCGATGGTGTAGCAGAGTTGAGCCGGGTTGAGACCTCTTCGCTCTATCCACGTGGGCACATGTACCGGGGATCGTCCCACCAAGGTTTTAACTCCTCGAGAGTCCATTCCCACACTGTACCGCACGGATCGGACAACAATGCAACTAGAATCATGCCGGAAAAGAATGAACCGAATCTCGGCGACCCTAGGCCGTTGAAGCTTTCACTTGATGAAGGACTCGCTCATACGTCTGGCAAAAAGTCTGGCCAACATGACTTCCGAAGAAAGGTGAAAGATGGTGCAACGATGAGCTTTTCTGTGATTTTCTAGGCAAAACCTTGCGTAACAAAGTACATCACACCCACTCTGTATAAGAGATGGAACATCCTCGCAACTGCTGATTAGACTTTGGGCTCTTGGCGCTTGGATTACAAATACTGCTGCCTAACCACATTGGGAGAATAAGAAGGTATAACAAAGATGCGATGCCCACGCCTTCTGACCATTACGAAACTCGGTGAGATCATCGGACAGGACTTACCGCAACAATGCACCCACAAGTCATCTTCGGCACCGCCACCTTTGGCATGGACATGACTGCCTTCCAGGACACCTCATCCGTCCACGCTCTCCTCTCAAATCTCAGCAAAATCGGCATCCACCGTCTGGACACCGGTGCTCGCTACCCTCCCATGAAGCCCGGAAGGGCAGAAGAGCTGATGGGCGAGACCAAAGAGCTCAGTGGGAAGTTTGTGGTTGACACTAAGGTGTATACCGATGCGCAGAAAGATGGAAGTGGGGATTTGACGGGTGAGGCGATCGAGAGAAGTTTGAAGGCGAGTTTGGGGCGGTTGGAGAGGGATGAGGTAAGGGCCGTCTTGGTTTTTGAATTGAGATTTGGGGAATAGAGATATTCCCTAATTTTAAGGCTGATGATAGGTAAATGTCTTGTACGCCCACCGAGCGGATCCGCAAACAGCGCTCGAGGAGCAAATCCAGGGTTTCAATGCGCAGATCCAGTAAGGCCGCTGTAAAGCTGTGAGCTCAGGCGGTCACCTAGCTTGTAATTTATGTGACTGACATGCGAGAAATCGGACAGTGGGGCGTCTCCAACGTTCCGCCCGAAACGCTCGAGAAGATGCTCCGCCTGTGCGAGGAGAAAGGCTGGCAGAAGCCAAGCTGCTACCAGGGGGACTATAATCTCATGACGCGCAGCATGGAGACCAAACTCTTGCCCCTGCTGCGGGAGCATGGAATGACATTCAACGCCTTTCGGTACGTCGCTCTCCTTCCGCTGGCGAAGTTTCGCAATTCATGGCGCCACGACCAAGCAAAGATTCATAGCTGACTTCAACGCCCAAGACCCCTCGCAGCAGGTTTTCTAACCGGCGCTCTCGTCAACAACGAGCACGCTGGCACGCGCTCTGGAGACGACAACCCGCTCGGCAAGCCAATGCAGAAACTCTTTGGTGCTGAAGATCTGCATGCCGCCATGAGAAGCTTCGATGCAGGAGTTAAAGCTTAGGGTTTGACGTCGATCGAAGTTGCGATTCGATGGATGGCACATCACTCTGCGCTCGGGAATGACGATGGGATCATTCTAGGAGCGAGTAAGCCTGAGCAGGTGATAGGGACGGTGGAGATGATTAGGAAAGGGCCGTTACCTGGTGAGGTTATGCGGACGACGGAGAAGCTCTGGGATGCGGTTAAGGTAACCAGAGGGGAGATCATATGAAATTTTCGTCTAGAGGGCGGTTGAGAGGCAAGGAAGGACTAGCTATGCGCTAAAGCTTCTTCGACTTTCGCAGTGTAAAGTTTTCGACTGTCACGACAGCCAACATATATTAGTATAATCTTCCCGTTTGCACTTTCTTTAGGCGAGGCAAGCTTATCGAATGACTTTCTCAAGGGCCCAGTTGTAAGCGCCGAACGTGTTCGCATCCCGCCCACCAAAAGTAGTCAGGACTGTTGGGGAGAGTCGGCCTATTTGGACCACACTTAACTCGACCGTCTTGTTAACGCCTATCTCGTTCATTCCAGTCTTGTTTAAGCTCGTCTCTTTCGAGCCCATCGCGCTTATTTCCCACGCTGGCAAGCCCCGTTCATCTTCCGACGGCAAAAACAGGCCGGATCTCAAACCTGCGGATGTGGTGATAGGTAAGCTCTCTGCCCAGCCCTTGTTTGTTGACCTCCTCTATCAGCCTGTAAAGGGTTTTATATCCGATGTGCTCGCTATTCCCTAAGTCAAAGCCGCCACTATCGAGATTCCAGAGAAACGACCCTCCCTGTGTGCTCTCGAGCTCCCACCGCCGCTGCACCTTGATGTCATTATCCGCGCACTGCAGATCCGGCGGTGCATCAACAATAATGAATAACACTTCGATGCGTGAGAAAAGCCAAATCATCTCGTTTAGTGAGCTGGTCTCGCTCCGAAGCAGAGCCTCAGGCACGGCGATATACGTAATATTCGTTACAACGTTGACAAGCTTTAAAAGGAGATCCGGCTCAGCTTGTCGATCGTAATGCTCGTTGAGAAAGTCTTCCCATCTGTCAAGCGCAATGTATAGCGCATCATGCATCGGGTCAAAAGAGCGCACAAAGACGAGGCCCTGTCTATCCTCACGAGGCTGTATCTTGAGACCCTGCTGGCGAACCCAGGCCATAGCGATGCCATGGGCCTCGCGGTTGACGAAGACTAGCGGTACGTGATACTGGACATTGTCTAACAAGTCGTGACGGTATTCGAAGTTCAGATTGGACTCGTCGTTATCAGGGTCATATCCCTCATCGGATTCTGTGAGGCGTCGAGGACACCAACAGCCCTTTCTGTAGCAGTACAAAGCTGGCCCAATTCTGTCAGGCAGGGCATCGCGCCATATCTGGCTGCGCAGCTCTGGGCAGAGACTTGAGAAGAGAGAAAATATAGATGAGTTGGTTGCCGCAGCAGCCATGATCTTAGGAAGTCTACCTTATGCGGGTATGTGTGAGTAATATGATTCTTCACTATGAGGATGGATCCTCCGAGATCATTTGAGATATGTTGATTTGATGAAAGTGTACAGGTGGTGTTGCAAGTGTAAGGTAGACGATTCATGATCGTGTGAGAAACAGCTATCAGCCCTACCCCCCAGCCCTCCAAGGCTCGGCTGGAAGAAGTGCCGAGACCGTAAGGAAGGGGCACCTGGAAAATGTATTACCGGTACCTTATGACGATGGCCCGAACAACGAGTGACCAACCCATTCCTAGAGAAGCAACATTTTTGGGATGGATTTCGTGGCATACATTAGTCAGATCACCCAGAACAGACCACAGTAAGGTAAGAACAGACGCGTTCCACACGTGCCTTAGGGACTGGTAAGCGGATTAAGCCCCACTTAGGCCAAGTGCGTCAGATACCCCGCGATTGGTCCAAAGATTACTTACATGTACTTTACTGTTGGAAAGGTAATGTACGTTATGTAAGCACTCTGTAAGCAACTTCCCCTTAGAGGTGATGAGGTAGCCCTTATCAGCAGTTGTCATTTCTTTTACAAGACATTTGATACTCCTTACTTGTATTAAGTCTGCCCTTATTTTTTTCCAAATTCTATTTCCGTCTCAATCGATTGCTGTTTCCAAGAATGCAGCCGAGTAGACGGGTACTGCGTTGCTCTCTTCAGTCTAAAGTTTAATACCTTAATATATTGCTGCCTAAATTATACCATTAGGCAGCGCAGCCAGCACATTGAAGACCATTTGCAAGCTATAGTGACATCGACTAATTGTTAGGGAATCATGGGGCAGACATACTCTGAACTGTGGCCGCCGACTGCCAAATTCACAGAGAAGAATCTGCCCGAACAAACCGGCAAAGTAAGCGTCCACCTTCCCCTATTTCTCAGATGTGACACTGAAAAGCAATAGGTCTTTATCGTTACGGGCAGCACATCCGGAGTAGGCCTCGAGCTTGCATATATCCTGTATCTGCGCAATGCGAAAGTCTACATTGCTGCACGCTCGGAGGACAAAGCCAAAGCGGCTATTGAGGAAATTAAAGCCAGAGTGCCTAATTCCGGAGGGCAGATTATCTTTTTGCGTCTTGATCTAGGGGATCTCACTACGATCAAGAGCTCGGCCGAGGAGTTTTTGCGTGGGAATGAGAGGCTGGATGTGCTGTGGAACAATGCGGGTGTTATGGTTCCGGTATGGCACCGATAAGTATCGCTTTTATACGTTAATCCTTACGTACCTCTCCTTTCTTCCATTTCGAGATTTCTAATCATCAGCCATCCCACGCGCTGGCACCGATGGGTGCTGATTGGCCTAGCAAGCTCTGTGGAAGCCTTCTCTTGTTGCTCCTCTAATCCCTCTGACTACCTGAATGATATTTTTGAAGTTGTATCGCTTTGAATATATTTCAATAGTGGCCATCTAATTCCTCGTTGTTTCTTCAATATGTTTTTACCACAGAATGCAGAGCAACTGTTTCTTGGCTCAGCCAGCCCCTTGAATTAGCACCCTGCTAGCGCATGTGGTAATCTGCCATCTCAGCAAAGACATACTTCTAAGCAGCATCTCATTTCTTTAAACTTCTTCTCAAAACCTCGGAGCTGATCTTTATCCCCACAACAGCCTCAAGGGAGCAAAACCGCCCAAGGTTACGAACTCCAGATGGGCACCAACTGCCTCGGACACCATCTTTTCACCGCTCTGCTCCACCCCATGTTAACACGTACCGCCAAAACCGCACCCGCAAACAGTGTGCGCGTCGTCTGGGTGAGCTCCAACGCTGCCTCGCTCTTTTCCCCCAAAGGCGGTGTGGAGCTGGGCAACATGGACTATAGCAAACCAAATAGGGCCGCTTGGCCCAGGTACGGCGCCAGCAAAGCAGGGAATGTCTTCCAGGGCAGCGAAGCGGGGAGAAGATGGGGTAGTGAGGGCATTGTCAGCGTGGTGAGTCAATATCAGCCCTGGCTTTTCGATCCATCGTTGGGCAATGACCGTGAGAACGGAAGATAGAGGCTAGGCTGACACATGGCGCACAGAGCCTCAATCCTGGGGGACTGAAGACACCACTTCAGAGGAATGTTCAGCCCTGGCTCATGACACTCACGGTACGTCTCAACCCATCCTCGACCGAACTTGAAGCGGCCATTAGGAGGTTGGGCAATGTTGACGGAATCTGCAGGGATGGCTTCTGTACCCGCCGATTCAGGGTGCTTACACCGAGCTCTTTGCTGGCCTCTCGCCTGACGTTACAACGGCGCAGAATGGCGCATTCAGTATGTCGATTTCCTGCCTTTTACCTTTTACCTTTGCCACCCTTGTCTAGAATCACCCACGTATTCGTTATCGTTGAGACGTCGAAGACTATGCAGAGACTGACCGAAGCCTCAGTCCTCCCCTGGGGTCGCTTCCGGCCCGAGATCCGCAAGGACCTGATGCTTGCTCAGAAACCCGAGAAGGAGGGCGGGACGGGCACAGCGGAGAAGTTCTGGGACTGGTGCGATGAGCAGGTGAAGCCATATATGTAGGTAGGTGGTCAGCCGGCATGCAAAGAAGGGCGAATGCAGACTGCGTAAGTTAAGCCAGTGCAGAAGCAAGCCTATTCAAGGGCTTGTATCACATTCAATCCTACATCTTCATTACGTGGTCAAGCAGCTTATTGGCAATTGCTCACCTCCGGTTATATGGCTGTCTTTAGTGTCTTTTTGGCAAGATCTCGCTGGTGATCAGCCGTGACACGCGACCGGTGCGCGATCGTCACCAAGGATTGTGCATTGATGGCTTCCGCTCGACAGGATGATGTGGTCTATCTATGGTCATCTTCGTGCTGGTATGTCAGACAGGCAGCAGTACATTTCTTATATTACTTCCAGGCCGTATCAGTGGCCTTGACCACAAGCTTCACTACAGAAAACGGAGACGAGCAGAACAGCAAATGTAAGTGGGCTGAAGCCATCTTAGCCTCCGAACGGCGTATCCACACCATCGCTTATGACACCATTGAAGTCTTCGAGACATCGAGTGGTCTCCACCGGGTAGCCAGACTTCTTGGACATAGGCTCAGGTAGTCAGATTAGGTGGAGCCTGCTGTATACTTTTGCAGCATGCATGCGGCAAAGCATCCTTCGAGCTGCGACCTAAACTCACAGAGAGATTGATTGGTTTTATTCCTGTATCGAGGAAGGGTGGAGGAGGAAATCGGCCTGCGTTGGTTCCTGATCGCTTATGTTGGCGGCGGCAAAGGGTACACTCAATGATTCGCTACTCTCGCACGACTGACTGCATGGACGCCGTTGACGCACGTTCGTTTCAGGCTCCACGAACGGTGATTGGCCCGAGCTGTAGGATTCGCCTGTTGCATGCCTCCTGCAGCTCGCGCCTTCGAGCTAGAGCGCCTGGTGTAAGGATGGGACAAAAGCTGAACAGCATGAGTACACATGCCGTGCCTTATTTGCGTTTTCTTCGCCAATCTGAGCTTCTGACTGGTCGGTACCTGAAAGCTTCTTTTGCATAATTTACGGCTGAGTGGAGTTCCGATAGCTACTGGTTCCGTGGGCGAGTGGTGAGCATACAGAATACTGTGTACTCCTACCTGCATATAGCATGTGATGGAACCTCGATCAGTTAGAGGCTCTCCACGTCTTGGTTTCATAGCTTATCTTAGACTTGGAATACTCTTCCACTCATCTACCACTTGTCGACCTGATCTCTTCCACATCACAACGTCTATCAGCTTAATCGTACAGCAGGCGCACTCTATCTGGATGGCTGGCACTGGAGAGTACATGCTCCGAAGGGATCCAGAAGAATCAAGGAGGCTCGATGCTCTGCATGGATTCATGCGCCAGCTGTCCAATGGACATTTAGTTCATCCTTCTATACCTTGCGCCAAAATCAGATCTGTTGCGGACGTGGCTACAGGAACCGGAATCTGGCTTCGAGAGCTTGCCGCAAGTCCAAATTTCAAAAACCCATCTGATGGCGAGCAACGTTCATTTGTCGGCTTCGATATCTCACCGCAGCAGTTCCCACCCGCCGAGGAGCTCCAGCCCGGGATTAGCTTTATGGTTCATGACATGACAGAGCCTTTCCCTTCAGGATACCATGAGAAATTTGACTGGGTCAATGTTCGCTTCATTAGTTATGTCCTCAAAGCACTAGAACTAGAGAAGGTTGTGGGAAACATACTACAGCTGCTAAGTAGATCATTCCCCACAACGTTCAATTACCACGAGATTCTAATGTTTCCCGCAGAGCAGGAGGCTACCTACAATGGCAAGAGGGCGACGCCTGCGACAGTTGGTCTCTTCCGGAAACACCAATTGCAACGGCCGTTATAGACCATCTCATCGCGGAGAAGAGAGCTCGGGGATTGCTGCCTGGGTATGCTCCATGCGTCGTGTTGATATGTCTCACTGATAATAACGCAGTGTGGCTACTCCGTTGCTGAAGACAATCATGTCGTATTCAGTTGAAATACCGATAGGCCACGAGAATCCGATCAGCCGAAGTTCCGATCTCATGCGATTAACGCATCTGGAAATGCTTTCAACTCTGAATCATCCTTCTCCCATGGTTCAAGCAGGCAAGAAAGCAGGCGTGATCTCTGCTGCTACTGTGCTTCTTGAGTCTAGCATATCGCGCAAGAAAGCTGCAGCGCTAAGCTTTTCGGCTTCTACTGTCGACGCGCAGGTGTTGTGTAAGGAAATAGAATCGATGGAAGAGCTGCTGGAGGCGATCAAGAGAGGTGAAGCTGTGAACAAAGACTGGAACCTTGAGTTGACGTGGATCGTGGCAAAGAAAGCTATCGTGTTGAAGAATGACGAAGCATGGATGTCCATTAAATATGCATCTTCGTAGAGACCGTTTCATGCTAGAGCTTGCCGTCTTTATGCTTTGCACTCCTGTCAGCTACCTGCACGCTCCTGATCGCAAGGCAGACTTGGTGGATGAGGGCTATGAGATGCAACTTCTCATCCATAATCGTGATTACGCGTCGATTCGTCCGTTCCTGATCTCAATAGCTCGCGCTCTGACGAACAATGTTTGAACTGCGTCCCTAGGCAGGCATTTCTTGATCTCGAGATTTCTCGACTGGGTAGGATAAGCCTGGCATAGAGTGATCCACGATCTGCTTGCCCTCGGCAGCCGCTCGTAAAGCATTTTGAGCCATCTGCCTGGTGCTCCACACAGATCCAGGAATATAGTTTTCCAACATACGATACCAATGGTCAGCCACGGAGCCAAGCATCTCGGTGGTAAAGCTTTCCTGCATGGATTAGGATCCCATTCACACGTCCGTAATATTCCTTTGCGGCACGGCCAGAATCGGAGAATAGAATTGAAAGTGCGTGATTGGCTTGAGAAAGCTGTTGGAGTGTCAGAGAATTGCGTAGCCTACCCAATGAGGATCCTTGTCATCTTTCAACTTTGCGATATCCACAGGTGCAGGCTCAGGCGTCAGTGGGCTAGGTACCGGACAAGAGATCCGCTCTCCGGATTCCAGGGTCGTGTTCCTGTACCTCAATAGTTGGGAAAGGATGTAAAAACGTCATGGATCCACAGACATTGCATGTCCGACAAGCCTTTTGGTATTGTTTTGAAGGGAAAAAGGTGGATCACCGAAATTTTGGATCCCAATTTAGTGTGTTCGAGAACCACGGTAGCCTTGCCAGCAGCTGCAGAGCGCAGAAAGACCGTGTCGTTGTTAAACGTGTCTGGTTGGTCACACATTCTCAACGTAGTCCTGATGTGCTGCTGCTTCGCGGTGATAATCATGGATACCAGGAGACCTCCATGCGCAGCTGGAAAACATAATCAGTGGAAATTGTAATATCGCTGCTAACTTCGTACTCTTTCCGTAGCAATGATCTTCTACCACGCTTACAAGATATTTGTAAGAGTCCAGCGCGTTGCTGGCAATCATTCTTTAAGTGGACCTCTTGACGCTTCGAGGCGGTCCTTCAGTAGGATGATTTCGTGTCGTATTCAAAGGCAAAGTTAGCTTTGAGGAGGACAGTTCCGAATGTTTGAGCAAACGCTCATCTAAGGGCCCGTGTGGCACAGCATGCAAGCCAGAGAGGGTGGCTTTTATCTAAGCGTCAGTTTAGTCAAGGCTGAGGTTGCCCAAGAGTACGTCAATTCGATGGATGCCAAGCAGGATAAGATGTGCGCGTGTAGCGTCCATTACAAGTAGACACTAGAATCGATTTTGGATGCTGCCGAACCGACAGTCGAGCGGGTGTATTCGTTGTCGAATAACCGGTGATAGCTCACACCTACTGGTGCCAACGCCTATCGCGAGAATGATGAATTAGGGCACTTTTAAGGAATCACCTTCTGTATCATTGTCGCCTACACTGGATCCTCTGATCACTTATGCCACCCATTCCCTCCAACTTTCTGCTGCTTTAGCGATGGTTTCTCCTCAGACCATCGTCATACCGATATACGATTTCTGGATGGCCATTAAGCGAAGCCCCGGAATCAGTGCATCAATTCATCTTTCAGTTTTGGAGAGAAGCCGAAACGTTGCGAGAAATCAAGCCACTTACGATCTTCCTTCCTATCTACCCCCAAATCGCATCCTTCCCTCTGCTCCTACCTTCCAGGGCCGGCGGACTGGTAACAACATAACTCCACACCTCCTCCCAATCCACAAAGAGCCTGAACCTCATGACCCCTTGCCCACCCCTCTCCCTCTCCACCTCGACAGCGCCAAACTTACTATTGCCATCAGGCACATATTTGATGCAAACCTCATCCTCACCCTCGTTCTCGCTATAGGTCCTCACAGGCAAATAGAACATACTCAATGGGCTAGTGCTGAACTCATGTATTGTGGCGCTTAGCGGCCACTTGTCGTCCTTTGGTGGTGGGAAGGCAGTGGCGGCAAATTCGTGCCTATCACCGCTGAGAATCACAATACCGGTGCCAGAGGACGAGAGCGCGACATCCCACATCGCTTCGAGGATGATCTGGCGCTCGTGCAAGTAGGCGGCCCAGGTGTCTGCGTCGCCGAAGCGCCAGTTGCGCGTAAAGGGGATAGATGTGATTACAAATTTCCACTTCACGCCTGATGGGGGTCGGAAGGAAAGGAAGCTAAGCAGCGTAGAAAGCTGTTGAGCACCGAGCATAGTTTTGTTTGGAGAGTCGGCCGGGTGCGCGGAGGAGGGAGAACGATAGCGACGGGTGTCCATGAGGAAGAATGAGGCAGGGCCATGGGTGAAGGTGAAGTAGGAAGCGCCTGTATCGGCTGGTGGGGGGTTAATAGAAGTGTGGTAGATATTCCAAGGATCAGCGGCGGCTAGATAGGGAGCTGTCGTATTCGCATCCCAATCGTTGGCGATTTCGTGGTCATCAAGAACGTGTAGCCATGGGAGGCTGGCGGAGACGGAAGGCCAGTCAGGAGATGCGTAGACTTGGCGATATTCGCGACGATAGGTTTCTGTATCGAAGCCTAGTCGGCGGGGCACATCGACATAGATGAAGTCACCTAGAAAGAGCATGAATGAAGCTTGCAGCGATGGCAGCCGCCGAGCCAGATGCTTAAAGCCGGGTACAGACAATGGGTGCGCTAGCGGATTGTACGGGAAGCGCGGCTTGATGCAGCTTGAGGTTAGGAAAGTCAGCTTGTCCGTGCCCGGTAATGTCTCACCAGTAGGAGGTGCCGTAGTGAGGAAGCCACTGTGGTTGTTGGACGCTGCGTACTGGTAACGGCTTGAGGGGCGAAGGGATGGTATGGTCACGGTAAACGTGTAATCAGTCTTTACAGAAAGCCAGAAGACCTGTCCAGCAGACTTCCAAGAATCGTCGTATGGCGAGTCACCTTCCCTGGGTGCGCCTCTGTACGATACGTACAGTGGCCACTGAGCAGAGTCTGGCTCGCGAACAAGGATCCTTGCGCTCGTGTCCGAAACGTATCCGACCCGTGCGAAAGACAGATCATGGCTTGGGTATGACACAGGGCCACGATATACCATATCAGCCGTAAATAAGGCTAGTAGCACGTTGATAGCTACGGTAGCTGCGGTCCATATAGTGGAACAAGGACTCGGGAGTCCTGATAGCAAAGTCCATGCGACTCGTGGGTCGCTCTCCCTCTCTGGAACAGCATCCTTCTCTCTATCACTGGGTTCTGCTGATCCATCCAAATTCCTCAGGCTCTTTCCGCTTCTTGCCCTTGTCGCTGGCGTACTGGTGGAAAGTTGTCTAGCAGGATCCGGGTCCGCCAAAGGACGATGATGTGTAGGAGGAATTGATTTCGCACGGAGAAGGTTGGCCAAAGCTACGACGTAGATAATTGAAGAAAGAAAGACAACAGGCGGCGCGTGATGTCCAGGTATCTAGAAACAAGCTGTCAGTCAAAGTTTACTGGTTGCTGGAAAAGGCGTGCTTGGTTTACCCATCGAAGAAATACATACGCAGCTATGCGCAGGATAGCACTAGAGGTAGTAACCAAGATAGCAGAAGTAGATGCCATGTGCGTTCGACGCACTCGGTCTGGCAGTCACATACCTGCCAGTAGGGCCCAAAGATCGAGCGACGAGCAGTGCTTGCGCGCGAAGCATGGTCCATCACTTCATTGGCCCGTGCTCCCAGCCCTTCAGGGCGCGTTCGACGTCAATAGGATCAAGTCAACTGTGAGACTTTTGGTCTCACATTCCCCTTTGCCGCTCAAACAACAGGTCTATCATAAGTTGTTCATGCATCCGCATTTAGAGATAAGAATGGCTGCAGCGCACGACAGTGCGCTGCTGGAATCGATCTTTGGGCACAGAGACAACGCTTTCCTGCTTCCCTAACATCATTTCTTCACATCTCGACATCCCTTCAATCCCGCATTCTCAGTCATCGCTCAGTCGCACCGTTTCTTAACCTAGACTTGGTCATTGCCAGCGCATCATCCTCTACCTGCACCTTCCCGTGTCCCCCACTTGTGCAACCCCATTGATTCTACGCCAATGCTTTCTTCCCTTGTCCCCAGAACCTGCAACGTTCTATTCTAAACTCATGCAAGAAGTGCGTAGCGCCCTATCTATTCGACTAGACGGCAGTACTTTGCATGCCGCCAGCAGTTCGTCATGGCGAAGAATCAGGATTTCAAGTTACCGCATGGCCGCGGCGCAGGTCCTGCTGGCGCTGCAGACAACGTGCATGATCGTGCGAAGGGCCACGAGTCCGCGTCGGAACTGAGAGAAAATGTGAATGCAAAATCCGCACCTACTGCTTCCAAGTCCCAACCTTCAGGATCCACCATTGGGGTGAACAGCGCAGGCTCGGCAGGTCAGCAAAAATCTGCCACCGAAGCCAACAAGCAACCGGCTCGCCGGTCAACCTTTCGAAGGCTCACCGAGTCAAAAGCGAAAAAGCTCACTCCTGCCGATTCTGCTTCCACAGCCAGTTCTCAACCTGTGCTTGTGCGCGCCTATCCCACCGCCGCCCCAGAATCAGCCGTCATGCACCGCTCACGACGCCAACCCCCTCCCGAACCCCTTCCTAGCCTTCCCCCTCTTTCCAGCTTCTCCTTCCAAGATATCCTCAAAGAGATCGATCAAGAGATCCAACCTTCGATCGACGCCATTGCCGAGATCTTTGGCCGCAGCAAGCTGAGCCTCGCGGACGAGTATAGCAGTCACCTTCCCCCACAAGGGGAGCTCTCGTTCCCGGCCTCCCAAAGTCAGAACGAGGTGCTCGAAGCGATACCCACAGCGCGACTTGAGCCCGTGGAGGAAGCAACACCGGAAAGTGCGCGCAGGCAGAGCTTAGCGTTCGTTGGCGCGGGTGCGACGCTCCAACCAAAGAGCGGGGCTCTTGCGGCGACGAATACGGCGTCTGTGGAGTCGATTGGTGGGAGCATACCGCTGGAGGCGAATGGCGAGGCAGATACCGAGGCATCGCTGTTGCCGTACGTACTCGGTTGGCTACGGAACTCCAATATGAGAAGGGAGACGCCATCGAGACGCTCGTCGGTGGATCCAAGGGCGGCGGACTCACTGCAGAAGATACTGGGAGATTGTCAGGCCAGTCATACGCGGTGACATTTCGCAATGGCGATACATGTAGTACTCAAATGGCCACCAACTGCAGAAGCCAGGGTCGACACGTGCGCTACCGTGTTCTGCTGGTGGGTCTTAGGGCCGCGGAGACGTCGCGAATGGTACGAGTATTCTCTAACCGGCTATGGGAAACCAAGGCTTCGGAATAGAGACCACCGGATCAACGGCCAGGCAGCGCTCATAAGGGCATCTGTGACAAGCAGCAAGCTCGTCCACAGAAGCCTTTCTTGTAATGCGAGATGACCTCCGCTTCGATGAATACCAGGGAGGAATTGCAATAGGATGACTATACTTCAGTAATGCAGGTACCTTAAGAACTTGCGCTCACTCAGACTGTTCCGTCAAGAGGAACATTGTGTGAGAACCGGCCCCTTAGATGAAGGATCGTCTCCACAACGTCTCACACTCATTGGGAGGCTGGATTCACAACAGACTTTCGGATTCATTCGCTCTGCGAACAAACAGGCGATGTCTCAACGTCTCTCATCATGACGACACAACGGTGAGCGACCCTCCTGTGCAGTACCCAACATTGTTCCGGGCGCGAGGCAGGCCCGAGAACCTATCAAACCTGACATGAGCGAAGCAGCGGCAGAGTCTATCTTCAGCAGTGCGGGTTGGTTTTGGGCGGAATGGGAACGGCGGGTGGGGGTTTCGATACGGGCAAACTTGAACGAGTGGCTCAAGAAGCGGGAGAATAACGTGGGAGAGGTGAGGACCGGTTTTCAGTTACGGATCTCTCGTGCTACAAGATGGTTCTTTGACAAGTACAATACGTCAACATTCCACTCAGGAGCAAACACGCCCTAATTTCTGATCAATTCTCAATGCTCAAGAGATCTTAAACGGCTGAAAGGGCATGTCTCCCAGATCACAAGGTTGATAACGGAGTATAAATCAGACATTAGAGCAGCTTCTTGCTCGCTTCGGCTTGCTCGTGCCTTTCGAGGTCGTGGGCATCATAAGCTCTTGTGTTGTGTCAGCAAAATATTTGAGATGAGAAACAAAAGCCGGAAAGGCGCTGGCGACTGTTGTTACGATGATACGCTTGGTGTGCCAATGATTGCGATGGATGTTTCGACACTCTTGGCCTGCCATGCTCCCATGTCTATAGGATATATGAACGAGGAGGAGTATTTGGGCATCTCTAACAGAGCCTCCTTCTTCCAATGGCTCGATAAATCGGTAAACAAGGGTAACTCCTAGAAAATTAGGTCCAAAAAAACATCGGAAAACAATTTCCGGCATCCTTATTCGAGGTTTGGGTAAAAAATGGGCACATTGCACACTGCATACAGTAGTATGCTGCCGAATTGATGTGGAACGAAGGAGGAGTAAAGTACCTTAATGCAGGCCCCAGGGCAGAATCCTAGAGCGATCTAGCCGGCTTGGCAATGACCAGCTAGCTTTTAGCGCTTTCACAGCGGTTGTCGCCCCTTGGCCTTATTTTTAGATTCCCGACCCTATCACCTAAATTTGTATGCAGATTATTTGAGAGCATCAAATGCAATCAATTGATCTTCAATAAAGCCTAATTTCGTGAATATTAGTTAAATTCTAATGTTTCTATATTTACTTTGCAATCTCATTGTCTCTATCTCGTCTATATTATCTTTTTATTGTTATTATGCCTAATAAACGACAAATTATCGTCAAGAAGATTGCAAATATTTGTTGCGAAAATCAAAATAGAATTGCGACGCAATTGCTACTAAATGCGACGAAAAATCGACGAATAGAGAAGAAGATACAAAGACGAATTCGTTAATTAAAAACTAATTATTGTCGTCGTACTTTTAATCTTTCTTTTGCTACTTCTATATCTAATTCTTCTTCTTCTTTTTTTGATTTTTCTTCTTCTTTTGATTCTTCTTCTTTTAATTTATTTGCTTTCGTTCTATCGATAAAAGATTTATTGACAAGAAATTTATCAATTAATTAACAAATAAATTTAAACGATTTGCTTATTGACGATAATTGTAATCGCAATCAATCTATTGTATCTTTCTCGCAAATTTTTGCATTATTATATTGTACAATTCGAATTTCGATCTTAAAAAAAAGATACAAGAATAAAATAAATTAGCGATTGTCTTGTATACAATTGTCGAAGTTAATAAGAATAATGTTATGCTAGTACTTTCGTAGAAGATATTAAAGAGAATTATGCTATTGAAGAGATTTGTAAACGTCTTCAAGCAATGCAAGCAATTACTTGATAATAAAGATTGCAACTATAGACAATCTTATGTTCAATAAATTTTTACAAATAATGCAATAAATCAAAGTAACAATAAGTAAAGACTTAAGATAAGTTGAACACAATTTATAAGAAAGTCGCGTTCGAAAGTTATATATCTTTTTATTATTTGAAGTTTAAGATATTTAAGATGTTTAAGATCTTAATTATCTTAATTATCTTGACTCAAATTCAAGATATTTAAGAGTTAAGTCTTCTTAATTATCTTAATTTTGTTAATAGACCTTTTTTTTCTAATTATTTTGTGAAGAGCGATGCGCGACAAATAGTATTTATTAGCACGCGACTCGTAACATTATTTTATCTCTTTAAGAATTTTTGTCTCGAAATTATTTATTCTTTCTTATTATGTTAATCAAATTAATTATTAAACAACGTGTTACGAGTCTAGCTCGAAACAATGTGATATATTAACTACGACGCAACATGTAGCACGAAGCACGATTGCTTGCATGCTTAACGACTTGACAAACAAACAATGTTCGACGTGTTTAACAACGAGCTAAGCGAGCAATGTTCGACGCATTCGACGTGCTCGACAGCGAGCTAAGCGAGCAATGCTCAACATGCTCAATAGCGAACATAGCGAACAAAAGAAATCTTCTTTAGTATATAGATCTTCTAACACGACTTTCTTATGAATCGTATTCAATTTATCTTAAGTCTTGACTTATTGTTACGACTACTTAGTTGCAAATTCTTGTTATCAAGTGATTGCTTGCATTGCTTGAAGACGTCTACAAATCTCTTCAATAGCATAACTCTCTTTAATATCTTCGTGAAAAGTACTAGCGTAACACTTTGAACACTCTAAGAATATTTATATTAGATCAACGCGCTTTTATCCCAAGCACTAGCTTATTAGCATCACGTCAACTCTTTGTTAATAAAGACGACAAGATAAGAATTAACAAACTCGACGTCTATTATGAAGATTAAATCGATCTAAAGAACTAACTTATGCAAATAAATATTTACTTTATCTTCTATCTTGTTTTAGCGAACAAGAAAACAATTTTCGCATTCACATTTCTTAAAGAAAGAGCTTAGCATTGACTTAAGTTAAACTTACGCAAGTATCTAAAAAATTATGACGAAAATCCTCGTGCAATGTTCACGAACTTCGACAACTTTAAGAGAGAGCTTCGAAGAATCTTTGAAACATTTAACGAGAAACAAATTGCAAAAAGAGTAATTTAACACTTAACTTAACGAATCTTTGCAACAAAGTACGTAGCAAGATTTCAAAAATATATTAATCTTATTAAGTGAGACGATGTCGCACTTATGACAATGTTTCGACGAGATCTTAAGAACAATCTTAAGAACGAAATTATGCGCGATAACAAATTTATTAACGATATGTTTGATCTCATTGAAATAGTTATCGATCTCGACGACAAGTTGTATAAAAAAGCTATAAAAAAAAGATACAATTAATTTCGAAAAAAAGCGAGAATCTTCTTTAAATCAACGATCGAATATTAGTAGAAAGAATCTCGTTTTAATTAGAAATACAATAATTTAAATTATCGTAAATCTGCATTTATGAAATTAAACTTTACTTAACAACGTAAAGAAAAGAATTTTAGAAGAAAACAAAATAACAAATTCTAGAAAACGTGCTATTCATGTGGCAAACTAAGTCACTTCGCAAAAGATTGTCGATTGCGAAACTTAATAAATCGTTAATAAATTAATGCTATGTTAAGAGAGATACTTGATAGCTAAAACGACATTAAGAAGCAAGTCGACATAAAAGCGAACACTCTTAAGATTAGATCGAACGACAAATATTGTTTGATAGCAAATCTAAATTAATTATAGAAAGTTCTAAATAAAACATTATTAAGCAAGGCACTCGCATCTACGCAAGAAGTCAACAATGTCATTAAGAAAATATAACAAAAGAAACATCCAAGAACGTTATACTCTTATAGCTTAATTACAAACTTAAATATCGAAAACGATTAAAAGAACTTTTAAGAAATGCTAAAAGAGATCACGAAACGACTCGACGTTTTAAATAGCTCATTGAAGAAACGATAAAATAGTTAAATCGTAAACAAATGCGAGGAAGCGCTAGAAAGCGACGTCACTAAAGAAAAAGACATTCTTGATGAAATCGAACGACAACTAAATAGTGTTAGTCTATCTAGACAAAAGATAAAGGAAGTAAAGAAACATAAGACATTTAATTGAATCGCTTGCTATAACGACTCATGCTAGACTCATCTAGAAAAGAAAGAAGAAATTAACTAATTTTCTAGAAAATTAAAGTTAGCAATCTAGTAGCAGAAGAAAGCTTAGCGCGAATAGACGCTTAAAGTAGAAGTCGCAACATAGAAGCAAGAAAAAGTTCAAATTTCTTAATAAAGAGCATACTAGTAAAATGCAATATGTTAGCCCAACAACAACAACTAAATTCAACAACATACGCACAATATTTTATCACATTAATTAAGATTAATAATTGTTAACTCATCGCAATGATCAACTCTAATGCGATAAATAATTTTATGATTAAAACTTTTGTAAAGAGAAAAGAATATTCTACTTGAAAGAAGTCTAACGCTTACAACTTAATAATTGTAGATAAAAACCCATGTTACGCTAATAGTTTCGCAAGAAGTATTAGAGAGAAATTTATACTTTGAAGAGATTTGTAGACGTCGTTAGGCAATGCAAGCAATCACTTGATAACAAGAAGTTGCAACTTAGTAGTCGTAACAATAAGTTAAGACTTAAGATAAGTTGAACACGATTTATAAGAAAGTCGTGTTTAGAAGATCTATATACTAAAGAAAATTCTTCTTGTTCGCTATGTTCGTTGTCGAGCATATTAAGCATTGTTCGCTTAGTTCGTTGTCGAACATGTCGAACATTGCTCGCTCAACTCGTTGTCGAGCATGTCGAACACGTCAAACATTGTTCGCTTAGCTCGCTATTAAATATGTCAAACATTGCTTGTTCGTCAAGTTGTCAAGCATGCAAATAGTTGTGCTTCGTATTATATGTTGCGTTGTAGTTAATATATCACGTTGTTTCGAGCTAGACTTGTAACATTATTTCTCTTCTTAAAGATTTTCGTTTTAAAAGTTAAAATGTTTCTCATTATGTTTTGTTAGCAACAAAGTCGTCTTCGTGTTGCATTCGAAATCGAACGTTACAATACATTAATAAATATTGTTTGTGAACGTTGCTCTCTCTCTAATTATTTTTGTATTGTCATGAAAGACTTTTCGTTTTGTTTGAAATGTTCGAAATGTATTCGTGCGAGCAAATTATGCGTAAACATGTTTTGATCTTTTTGTTAAAATTGTTAAAGATGAAGCTTTACTAACGATCGTCATAACTTAATTGCTACGAAATAAGAAGATTTTGAAAAAAATTAATGCGAAGACGAAACGAAAGACATAATGTCTATTATCGAAAATGAAGAAGTCGAACGCTTTTAAGTTTTTCAATTGTTTTGTTGCGAATGCTCTCGTTAAATTATCTTTTGCTTTCTAGTTATCTCTCGCTATGCTAAATGATTTTTCGAATGTTAATGAAATCTCTAAATAAGGTCATAGCAATCATTAAAGTTCTTCTTGAATTCTTACGTGTTCTCTAAGATAAAATATCTTTTTTACTTGATTAAGTAGTTTTGATCTTGCTATCTTAGAGTTTTTTTCACTTTGTATTAACTTTCTTTCTAAGCTTTGTAATGAAATGTTTTCTATATAAATATATTAAAGTCGACTAATTTCAATAATGAGATATAAAATACTAAGAATATTTTGACGTTCTTGAGTAAGTCGAGTTCGTAGTTGATTAATTTCTTAATTTTCTTAATAAGAAACGATTCGATCTTGACATGATTTAATTTCTTGCTTAATTTTCTTATCTTAAGATTTTTCGTAAGAAGATATATTCTATTTTTTTTCTTTAGTTGAGATGTCGTTTTTCGTTTTTTGTTTTAATATTTGATCGACTTTTTTTGCATTTTTAAGATGTTATCGTGTATCTTTTTTAGTGTCGCTATTCTTTCGATAATTGATTAAGCTAATAAATGCTTTTGCTCTTCTTCGAAGAGATTGAATTTCTTGTTATAATTGACGAAGAATAAAGTTACTTTAATGATATTTGAAATCTTTGCATTTAGTGCTAGTTGTGTCATAGATAAAAGTGATACTCAATTGCTATAAGTATTGTTGACGTAATATCGCAAATATTGCTTTAGACTTTAATTCGTTCGTTCTATTTAATCATTCGTAATTAAGTGATAGATAGTAAACATTTTAAGTCTTGTTTCTAACATTGATATCAATGTTTTTTAATAGTTAAACGTGAAGAGCTTGTCTCTATTACTAATTAATTCTTTAAGTATATTGTGATATCGTATAAGTCGATTCAACACAATGTATTTTAGTTGTTTTGCTATAAACTTCTCTTTGCATGCGATAATATGTAAGTACTTGATAAGTTTGTTAATTATTATTAGTATTAAATTATATTTGTCTTTAGTTACTAAGTTCGTTAACTTAAGCAACTTAATAATAAAGTTTATCGTGACTTTATTTCATAACGACTTAGATAATTTCTAATATTAAATTTCGTTATAGCTCGCATATGTATCATGTTTGTTTTGCTAACAATTAAGACATCGTTTAATATATGTCTTGACAACTTGTCTTATCTATAAGAACTAACAATGCTAACGTAAAAGCTAAAGAATTTTTGTTACTTTCGAGTGCTCTTGCAATGATTCGTCATAATATTCTCTTATATATTTATCGATTTTGTTAATAGATATTTGAAGTTTTTCTTTCTTTATTAAAAACTCTTTTGTATTGTCTCGAAGTATTTATAATGTAGCATTTAACTCGTGTTTATTAATTAATAATGATTTATCTTTATTGATCTTAAGTATGTTGTAATTAAACAATTTCTTCGTTTTTATATAATTACTTCTTCTACTAAGTGCATCTACTTTATCATTATCTTTTTCTAAGATATATTGTATTTTGAACTTGTATTGTTTAAGTTGTTCTAATTATTGTATTTGTTTTTTGTTAAGCTATTTAATAGTAATAAAGTGCACAAGATTTTTATAATTCGTAAGAATTGTAAGTTTTGATAATTCTTCGATGTATACTTTTCATGATTTTAAAAAGACTACAATAGCGAGTAGTTTCTTGTCGTGAACATCATAATTTTGTTTGATTAATAAGAGTTTTCTCGAGAGATATGTTATTAAGTGTCACATGTCTTCATACTTTTAATTAAAGCATGCTTCGATAACTAAATCTAATGCGTCGATTTCAATTCTACTTGATAATCGTAAATCGTACATTTTTAATACTAATTTCTTCAAGCATTTTAATTTAAGATTTTGAAATAATTTCTCTTTTGCGAATTTTTATATTTATGACATATTTTTTTTCGTAAGATTCGTTAATAATATCGCATTAACGAAGTAATTTTTAATGAACTTTTTGTTGTAGTTTATAAAATCTAAAAAGAATTGCACTTTTTTAACATTAATAGATGATTTTTATTCTTTAATTACTCGTAGCTTTTTAAGATTCATGCGTACTTCGTATCGTCTTACGACAAATTTAAGAAAATCAATTTCTTTTTAATGAAATTCGCATTTCTTTAATTTAAAATGTAAGTTTCTTTTATTTAGATATTCTAGTACTTTAAAAACATAACTAACATGTTCTTTTAAGATTTTTGAGTAAATTATGATGTTGTTCAAGTATGCTATGACAAATCAATTTAGATGTTGTCGTAATACATTATTAATTATTTTTTAATATGTTGTCGAGACGTTCGTAAGTTCGAACGACATTATCGTATATTCGTATAATTTATATCGTGTGCAAAAAGTTGTTTTTTACTCTTTTCTCGTTTTTATTCTAATTTGATTGTACGCTTCTTGTAGATCTAGTTTAATGAAGTACTTGACTTCGAATAGTCGATCTTGAAGCTCGCTAATATTAAATAATAAATATCGATTCTTAATCGTAATATAATTTAGCTTTTAGTAATTAACACATAGACGAAAAGTTTCGTTCTTTTTAGATACAAAGAGAATCAAGTATTTTGCCTATAATTAGAATTTTTTAATAAATTTTTTCTTTTTATTTTTTGTTAGATATTCGCGAAGTACTTTGAGCTTCTTTTTGAATAAAACATATATAAGTTCAAACGTGAGTTGCTTGTTTAATTCAAGTCTAATTTCATAATTTTACAATTAATGTTTAAAAAGAATCTTTGTTGTTTTCTCTTCTTAAAATAGATGCTTTTAATTATTGTATATTTATAATACGTACTTTAGCGATTTCTTCGCTATACTAAATAATTCAAGATTCTTAGAAGATTCGTAGTTTTTTTCATTTATTTTAACTTTATAATTTAATTAATCTTTGTTAATGTCTATTAAGTCGAACTTGATTAAATCGTTTTTTTTCAAGAATGTAAATTCGCATCTTGCGATCAAGTTTCGACTTTGTCTCTCATTTATTATTAAACGCTATTGATGCGTAGATTGAATGTGAATTGCGTAATTATATTGCTCTAATCTAAGTACTTGTGTATTCTAGTTAACTTCTAGATTGTGCTACTTTAATTAAGACATTTTTAAAACGATATTATGAGTAACTATTCTCACTATATTAAAGATTAGTTTCTCGTGATGTTGCTAAATAGCTATCGATAGTAATTTCGTTTCTTTATTTACTTTTTTATTCTTGTTAAATAATAAGTTGTTACGAGTCTAGCTCGAAACAACATGATATATTAATTATAGCGCAACATGTAGCACGAAGTACGATTGCCTACATGTTTGACAACTTGACGAACGAACAATGTTCGACATGTTTAATAGCGAGTTAAGCGAGCAATGTTTAACGTGTTTGACATGTTTGATAACAAGCTAAGCGAGCAATGTTTGACATGCTTGACAACGAGCTAAGCGAACAATGCTTAATATGTTCGATAGCGAACATAACGAACAAGAAGAATCTTCTTTAATATATAGATCTTCTAAACACAACTTTCTTATAAATCGTGTTTAATTTATTTTAAGTTTTAACTTATTGTTACGACTACTAAGTTGCAATTTCTTGTTATTAAGTAATTGCTTGCATTGTTTGACGACGTTTACAAATCTCTTCAAAATATAAATCTCTCTCTAATATCTTTTGCGAGATTATTAGCGTAACACTTTAAACACTTTAAGAATGTTTGTATTAGATTAACGTGCTTCTATCTTAAGCACTAGCTTAATAATATTACGTCGATTGTTAAACATAAAAGACGACAAGATTAAAATTAACAAGTCTAACATCTATTATAAAGATTGTATCGACCTAAAGAACTAACTTATGCAAATAAATATTTACTTCATTTTTTATTTTGTTTTAGCGAACAAGAAGACAATTTTCGCATTCACATTTTTTAAAGAAAGAGCTTAACACTAACTCAAGTTAAACTTACGCAAATATTTGAAAAATTATGACGAAAATCTTCGTGCAATGTTTACGAACTTCGACAATTTTAAGAGAGAGCTTCGAAGAATCTTTAAAACATTTAACGAGAAACAAATCGCAAAAAGAATAATTTAGCATTTAATTTAACGAATCTTTGTAGCAAAGTACGCAACAAGATTTCAAAAATATGTTAATTTTATCAAGTGAAACGATGTCACACTTATAACAATGTTTCGACGAGATCTTAAAGACAATCTCAAGAACGAAATTATGCGCGATGACAAATTTATTAACGATATGTTTGATCTCATTGAAGTAGTTATTAATTTCGACAACAAGCTATATAAAAAAGCTATGAAAAAAAGATACAATTAATCTCGAGAAAAAGTAGAAATCTTCTTTGAATCAACGATCAAATATTAGCAAAAAAAATTTCGTTTTAATTAGAAATACAATAACTTAAATTATCGTAAATCTACATTTATGAAACTAAACTCTACTTAGCAACGTAAAGAAAAAATTTTTAGAAGAAAGCAAGATAACAAATCTTAAAAAACGTGCTATTTATGTGACAAATCAAGTCACTTCGCAAGAGATTATTAATCGCGAAACTTAATGAATCGTCGACAAATTAATGCTATGTTAAGAGAAATATTTAATAATTAAGACAACATTAGAAAGCAAGTTGACACAAAAGCGAACACTCTCAAAACTAAATCGAACGACAATTATTATCTAATAAAGAATTTAGATCAATTATAGAAAGTTCTAGATAAAACATTATTAGACAAGACACTCGCATTTACGTAGAAAGTTAACAATGTTATTAAAAGAATATGACAAAAGAAATATTTAAGAACGTTATACTTTTATAGCTTAATCATAGACTTAAATATCGAAGACGATTAAAAAGACTTTTAAAAAATGCTAAAAAAAATTACGAAACGACTCGACGCTTTAAATAGCTTATTGAAGAAACGACAAAATAGTTAAATCGTAAATAAATGCGAGAAAGCGCTAAAAAGTAACGTCACTAAAGAAAAAGACATTTTTGATGAAATTAAACGACAATTAAACAATGTTAGTTTATCTAAACAAAAGATAAAGAAAGCAAAGAAACATAAGACACTTAATTGAATCGTTTGCTACAACAACTTATGCTAAACTCATCTAGAAGAAAAGAAAGAAGTTAACTAATTTTCTAGAAAGTCAAAGTTAACAATTTAGCAACAAAAGAAAGCTTAGCGCAAATAGGCGTTTGCAACAGAAGTCACAACATAAAAGCAAAAAAAAGTTCGAATTTCTTAATAAAGAACATATTAGAAAAATATAATATGTTAGCTCAATAGTAGCAATTAAACTCAATAGCATACGCACGATGTTTTATCACATCAATTAAGATCAATGATTGTTGACTCATCGCAATAATTAATTTTGATACAATAGATAATTTTATGATTAAAGCTCTTGTAGAGAGAGAAGAATACTTTACTCGAAAGAAGTCTAACGCTTACAATCTAGTAATTGTAGATGAAAATCCATTATTTAACAAGAATGAAAAAATAAACAAAGAAACGAAATTATTATCGATAGCTATTTAGCAACATCACGAGAAACTAATCTTTGATATAGTAAGAATAATTATTTATAATATCGTTTTAAAAATGTCTTAATTAAAGCAACACAATTTAGAAGTTAACTAAAATACACGAGTACTTAAATTCGAACGATGTGATTACGCAATTCACATTTAATCTACACATTAATAGCGTTTAATAATAGATAAGAGACAAAGTTGAAACTTAATCGCAATATGCGAACTTGCATTCTTGAAAAAAAACGATTTAATTAAGTTTAACTCGACAAACATTAACAAAGATTAATTAAATCACAAAGTTAAAATAAGTGAAAAAAACTACGAATCTTCTAAGAGTCTTGAATTATTTAATATAGCGAAGAAATCGCTAAAGTACGTATTACAAATATATAACAATTAAGAGCATCTATTTTAAAAAAAGAAAACGACAAAGATTCTTTCTAAACATTAATCGTAAGATTATGAAATTAAACTTGAATTAAACAAGCAATTCACGTTTAAACTTATATATGCTTTATTTAAGAAGAAGCTCGAAGTACTTCGCGAATATCTAACAAAAAATGAAAAAAAAGAATTTATTAAAAATTTTTAATTATAGGCAAAATACTTAATTCTCTTTGTATTTAAGAAGAACGAAACTCTTCATTTATGTGTCAATTATTAAAAGCTAAATTATATTACGATTAAGAATCGATATTTATTATTCAATATTAGCGAGCTTCAAGATTGATTATTCGAAGTCAAGTACTTCATTAAACTAGATCTACAAGAAGCGTACAATCAAATTAAAATAAAAACGAGAAAAGAGTAAAAAACAACTTTTTGCACACGATATAAATTATACGAATATATGATAATGTCGTTCGAACTTACGAACGTCTCGACAACATATTAAAAAATAATTAATAATGTATTACGACAACATCTAAATCGATTTGTCATAACATACTTGAACGACATCATAATTTACTCAAAAATCTTAAAAGAACATGTTAGTTATGTTTTTAAAGTACTAGAATATCTAAATAAAAGAAACTTACATTTTAAATTAAAGAAATGCGAATTTCATTAAAAAGAAATTGATTTTCTTGAATTTGTCGTAAGACGATACGAAGTACGCATGAATCTCAAAAAGCTACGAGTAATTAAAGAATAAAAATCATCTATTAATGTTAAAAAAGTGCAATTCTTTTTAGATTTTATAAACTACAACAAAAAGTTCATTAAAAATTATTTCGTTAATGCGATATTATTAACGAATCTTACGAAGAAAAATACGCCATAAATATAAGAATTCGTAGAAAAAAAATCATTTTAGAATCTTAAGTTAAAATGTTTGAAAAAATTAATATTAAAGATGTACGATTTACAATTATTAAATAGAATTGAAATTAACGCATTAAATCTAGTTATCGATGCATGCTTCAATCAAGAGCATGAAGACATATAACATTTAATAACATATCTTTCGAGAAAACTCTTATTAATTGAATAGAATTACGATGTTCACGACAAAAAGCTATTCGCTATTGTAATCTTCTTGAAGTCATAAAGAGTATACATTGAAAAATTATCAAAATTAACGATTCTTACGAATCATAAAAATCTTGTGCACTTTATCATTATTAAATAGCTTAACAAAAGGCAAATACGATAATCGAAACGACTTAAATAGTATAAGTTCAAAATATAGTATATCTTAGGCAAGAATAACGATAGAGCAAACGCACTTAACAAAAGAAGTAATTATATAAAAACGAGAAAATCGTTTAATTACAATATACTTAAAGTTAACAAAGACGAATCATTATTAGTTAACAAACACGAGCTAAATGCTATCTTACAAATACTTAGAGACAACAAAAAAGAATTTTCAATAAAGAAAGAAAAACTTCAAATATCTATCAACAAGATCGACGAATGTATAAGAGAACATTATAATAAATTATTACAAGAACACTTAAAAGTAATCAAAATTCTTTAGCTTTTACGCCAATATTATTAGTTCTTATAGATAAGACAAACTATTAAGACATACGTCAAACGATGTCTTAGTTGTTAGCAAAACAAATATAATACACATGCGAGCTATGACGAGATTCAATATTAGAAATTATTTAAATCGTTATAAGATAAAGTTACGATAAACTTTATTATTAAGTTGTTTAAATCGACGAATCTAGCAATTGAAGACAAATATAATTTAATACTAATAATGATTAACAAACTTATTAAGTACTCACATATTATCGCATGCAAGAAGAAGTTCACAACAAAACAACTAAAACACATTGTGTTAAATTAACTTATACGATATCACAATATATTTAAAGAATTAATTAGTAATAGAGACAAGCTCTTCACGTCTAACTATTGAAAGATATTGATATTAATGTTAGAAACGAGACTTAAAATGTTTATTGCCTATTACTCGATTACAAATAATTAAATAGAGCGAACAAACTAGAGTCTAAAACAATATTTGCGACACTACGTCAACAATACTTATAGCAATTGAATATCACTTTTATTTATGACACAATTAACACTAAATGCAAAGATTTTAGATATTATTAAGATAACTTTATTCTTCGTCAATTATAACAAGAAATTTAATCTCTTTAAAGAAGAGCGAAAGCATCTATTAATCTAGTTAATCATCGAAAGAATAACGACATTAAAAAAGATACACGACAACATCTCAAAGATGTAGAAAAAATTAATTAGATATTAAAACAAAAAACGAAAAACGACACCTTAGTTAAAGAAGAGAAATAAGATATATCTTTTTACAAAAAATCTTAAAACAAGAAAATCAAGCAAGAAATTAAATTATGTCAAAGTTAAATCGTTTCTCGTTAAAAAGGCAAAGAGATCAATCAATTATGAACTTGATTTATTCAAGAACGCTAAAGTATTTTTAGTATTTTATATCTCATTATTGGAATTAGTCGATTTTAATACGTTTATATAGAAAACATTTCATTACAAAGCTCAAGAAGAAAGTTAATACAAAGTGAAAAAAATTCTAAGACAACAAGATTAAAACTATTTAATCAAGTGAAAAAAATATTTTATCTCGAAGAACACGTGAAAATTTAAGAAAACTCTTGATGATTGCTATGATCTTATCTAGAGATTTTATTGACATTCGAAAAATCATTTAGCATAGCAAGAAATAACTAGAAGGCAAGAGATAACTTAACGAGAGCATTCGCAACAAAATAATTGAAGAATTCGAGAGCATTCGACTCATTTATTTTCGACAATAAACATTGTGTTTTTCGTTTCGTCTTCGCATCAATCTTCTTTAGAATCTTCTTATTTCGTAACAATCAAGTTATGACGATTGTTAACAAAGCTTCATCTTTAGCGATCTTAATAAAAAGATCTTCTCTATTGTGATTAAGAGAAGATCAAGACATGTTTACGCACGATTTGCTCGTACAAACACATTTCGAATACTTTAAACGAGACGAGAAGTCTTTCATGACAATATAGAAATAATTAGAGAGAGAACAACGTTTATAGACAATATTAACTAGTGTATTGTAGCGTTCGATTTCGAGTGCAATACGAAGACGACTTTGTTGCTAACAAAACATAATAAAAGACGTTTAACTTTTAAGATAAAAACTTTTAAGAAGAGAAATAATGTTATGAGTCTAACTCGAAACAATGTGATATATTAATTACGACGCAATATGTAGCACGAAGCACGATTGCTTGCATGTTTAACGACTTAACAAACAAGCAATGTTCGACGTGCTTAACAACGAGCTAAGCGAGTAGTGTTCGACGCATTCGACGTGTTCGACAACGAGCTAAGCGAACAATGCTTAACATGCTCAATAGCGAGCATAGCGAACAAGAGAAATCTTCTTTAATATATAGATCTTCTAACACGACTTTCTTATGAATCGTGTTCAACTTATCTTAAGTTTTGACTTATTGTTACGACTACTTAGTTGCAAATCCTTGTTATTAAGTGATTGCTTGCATTGCCTAAAGACGTCTACAAATCTCTTCAATAGCATAATTCTCTCTAATATCTTCGTGGGAAGTATTAGCGTAACACAACGTCGCAATTTCGCTATTAATCGTTGCTATAAGCACGTTCTTCTTACAATGCGTTCTTGTTGAACTTGCGTCTTATTTAACGTATTTTATCAAGTAAAAAAAGAATATCTTAAGTGTAAGAAGTGTTATCGAAAGAATCGAAAATGTAATTTGACTTCTAATTATTAAAAAATAAATAAAGCTATCTAGAAGACTAAAAAGTTAAATAATAAAATAACAAAGTTGCGTCTAAGAATTGCGCGAAAGACGAAACAAAAAAAAGATTAATTTTGTCGTTTAAAAGATATAAGTAATGCGAAATAGAAAAATATTCAAAAAATCGAAAAGAATAAGAGAGAGAGTAAGTGTATTAAAGAGGCGTTCGAAGTTCTATTCAATATTATTATTAATTCTTTATTGTTCGCTTTTTTGTTCTCTAACGTTTTGTCAACTCTTATAAGTGATTTTGTCGTTAACGAAATTGTCGCAACTTGTTAAAGCACTTTTTTAGATTCTTAAGTAACTCTTATATGTTCTCGAAGATAAAATATTCTTTTTACTTAATAAGATATTTTTGATATTTTTGTTGTAGAATTTTCTTAATCTTATATTGTTTTTCTTTTTGTAAATAAAAATAAAATGTATTTTATAAAAACGTAATTCAATTCGTTAATTTTAACAATAAAATATAAAATACTAGAAATACTTTGACGTTCTTAAGTAAGTCGAGTTCGTAATTGATTAATTTCTTTATTTTCTTAATAAGAAATAATTTAACTTTGACATAATTTAATTTCTTGTTTAACTTTCTTGTCTTAAGATTTGTTATAAAAAAATATATTTTATTTTTCTTTTTTAGCGAAGATGTCGTTTTTCGTTTTTTGTTTTAATACTTAATTAACTTTTCTTGCATCTTTAAGATATTGTTGTATATCTTTTTTAGTGTTTTTACTTTTTCGATAATTAATTAAGCTAACAAATGCTTTTGCTATTTCTTGAAGAGATTAAATTCTCTATTATAATTAACAAAGAATAAAGTTATTTTAGTAATATTTAAAATCTTTGCATTTAGTGTTAATTAAGTTATAGATAAAAGTGATATTTAATTACTATAAATATTGTTAACGTAATATCTTAAATATTGTTTTAAACTTTAATTTGTTCGCTTTGTTTAATTATTTATAATTAAGTAATAAACAATAAACATTTTAAGTCTTGTCTCTAATATTAATAGAAGCGTCTTTCAATAATTAGAAGTAAAGAGTTTATCTTTATTACTAGCTAATTCTTTAAGTATATTATAATATTGTATAAGTCAATTTAATACAATGTATTTTAATTGTTTTGCTATAAACTTCTCTTTGCATGCAATAATATATAAATACTTGATAAGTTTGTCAATTATTATCAATATCGAATTATATTTATCTTTAATTGCTAGATTTGTTAATCTAAGCAACTTAATAATAAAGTTTATTGTAACTTTATCTTATAACGATTCAAGTAATTCTTGATATTAAATTTCGTTATAGTTCGCATGTATATTATGTTTGTTTTGCTAATAACTAAGACATCGTTTAATGTATATCTTGACAATTTGTCTTATTTAAGAAAACTAATAATGCTAACGTAAAAATTAAAGAATATTAATTATTTTCAATGCTCTTGCAATAATTTATTATAATATTCTCTTATATATTTGTCGATTTTGTTCATAAATATTTAAAGTTTCTCTTTTTTTATTAAAAATTCTTTCTTATTGTCTTTAAGTATTCGTAAAATAGTATTTAACTTATAATTATTTGCTAATAATAATTCGTTTTTGTTAATCTTAAGTATGTTATAGTTAAACAATTTTTTCATTTTTGTATAATTATTTCTTTTGTTAAATGCGTTTGCTTTGTCATTATCTTTGTCTAATATATATTGTATTCTAAACTTGTATTATTTAAGTTACTTTAATTATTGCACTTGTTTTTTGTTAAACTATTTAATAATAATAAAATGTAAAAGATTTTTGTAATCTATAAGAATTATAAATTTTAATAATTTTTCGATATATACTCTTTATAACTTTAAAAATGCTACAATAGCGAGTAATTTCTTGTCGTAAATATTATAATTTTCTTCGACTAACAAAAGTTTTCTTGAAAGATATATTATTAAGTGTTATATATTTTTATGCTCTTAATTAAAGTATGCATCGATAACTAGATTTAATGCGTTAATTTCAATTCTACTTAATAATCGTACATCGTACATTTTTAATATTAATTTTTTTAAACATTTTAGTTTAAGATTTTAAAATAATTTCTCTTTTGTCGATCTTTATATTTATAACGTCTTTTTCTTCATAAGATTTGTCAATAATATAATTGCGTTAACAAAGTAATTCTTGATAAATTTCTTATTATAATTTATAAAATCTAGAAAGAATTAAACTTTTTTAACGTTAATAAATAATTTTAATTCTTTAATTGTTTGTAACTTTTTGAAATTTATACGTACTTTATATTGTTTAACGACAAATTCAAGAAAATTAACTTCTTTTTAATAAAATTCGCATTTCTTTAATTTAAGATGTAGATTTTTTCTATTTAAATATTCTAATACTTTGAAAACATAATTTATATGTTTTTTCAAAATATTTAAGTAAATTATAATGTTGTTCAAGTATGTTATAACAAATTAATTCAAATATTGTTGTAATATATAGACTAGTCGCGTCGAGTTAAGTCATCGAGTTCGAGCCAAGTTTCTAGCTCGCTAAGATTCAATTTGGGTTAAAAATCTTGACTCAAGTATTTGAGTCAAATCAAAGAATAAATATGAAGTACTTAGCGTATAACTTGACTCAACTCGCCAAGACTCGAAAAATTTAAATTATTTTTAAAAAAATGCATTAATTAACTTAATCAAGTTGATTAATTTAATTAATTTGTTTATAATATTATATAGTAATGCATTTAAATAATGCATTTGTACGTTATTTGTGCGTTATTATTTTTAAACTATTTTTAGTAATTTAAATAATGCGAATTTTTTTAAAAATAGAAAATCTTGGCATTTTGACGTCATTTTCGATTGCTTAACGAATCGATTAAGTCGAGTTAAGAAATCGTTAATTCAAGATTAATTTCGAGTTGAGTTAAGAGATTAATATTAAGTATCTAGATTAAATTAAAATGTTAATATCGAAACCTAGCCCAACGATTAGTTTAGTAATATATTATTAATTATTTTCTAATACGTTGTTAAAACTTTCGTAAATTCGAACAACATTATTGTATATTCGTATAATTTACATTGTGTGCGAAAAACTATTTTTTACTTTCTCTTTGTTTTTATTCTAATTTAATTGTACGTTTCTTGTAAATTTAATTTAATAAAGTATTTTGTTTCGAACAATTAATTTTAAAGCTTGCTAATATTAAATAATAAATATTGATTTTTTATTGTAATATTGTTTAGCTTTCAATAATCGACATATAAATAAAAAAATTCGTTCTTCTTAAATACAAAGAGAATCGAGTATTCTATTTATAATTGAAATTTTTAATAATTTTTTTTTTTTTTTGCTAGATATTCGCAAAGTGTTTCTAGCTTTTTTTCGAATAAAACATACATAAGTTTAAACATAAATTGCTTGTTTAATTTAAATTTAATCTTATAATTTTACAATTAATATTTAAATAAAATCTTAGTTTTTTTTTTTTTCTAAAATAGATGATCTTAATTGTTGTATATTCGTAATATGTGCTTTAGCGATTTTCTTGTTATATTAAATAGTTTAAAATTTTTAAAAAGTTTGCAATATTTTTATTTACTTTGACTTTATAATTTAATTAATCTTTGTTAATGTTTGTCGAGTCGAACTTTATTAAATTGTTTTTTTGCAAAAATATAAGCTTGTTACTTGCGATCAAGTTTTGATTTAATCTTTTATCTATTATTAAATGTTATTAATGCGTAAATTAAATGTAAATTGCGTAATTACATTGCGTGAATTTAAGTATTTATATATTTTAATTAACTTTTAAATTGTGTTGCTTTAATCAAAACATTTTTAGAACAATATTATAAATAATTATTCTTACTATATTAAAGATTAGTTTTTCGTAATATTGTTAAATAACTATCGATAATAATTTCGTTTCTTTATTTACTTTTTTATTTTTTGCGAATAACGAGTTTTTATTTATAATTACTAGATTGTAAACGTTAAACTTCTTTTAAATAAAATTTTTTTTTCTTTTATAAAAGCTCTAATTATAAAATTATTTATTATATTAAAATCGATTATTGCTATAAGTTAACAATTGTTGATCTTAATTAATGTAATAAAACATTTTATGTGTGTTGTTAAGTTTAATTGCTATTATTAAGCTAATATATTGCATTTCTTTAATATGTTTTTTATCAAAAAAATCGAGTTTTTCTTTGCTCTTGTATTGCGATTTTTGCTTTAAATGTCTATTTACGTTAGACTTTGTTTTGTTGTTAAATTGTTAACTTTAATTTTCCAGAAAATCAATTAACTTTGTTTTTTTCTTTTAGATAAATTTAACATAAATTGTTGTAACAAGCTATTTAATTAAGACTTACGTGTGCTATAAGATTTAATTATTTTATAATAATATTAAGTATGTTTTTTTTTATAATAACATTGTTTTTTAGCTTTTTCTCGCATTTGTTTACGATCTTTGATAAGTTAACTAAAGTCTTAAGATAATTTGTAAAGTCTTTTATGTATTTGTAAAAGTTCTTTCAATTATACTCTTTATCTAAGTTAATAATTAAGTTATGAAATTTAATAGTTTTCTAAAGTACTTAATTAATTTCTTGCGTAAATGCGAATGTCTTGTTTAATAATATTTTATCTAGAACTTTTTATAACTAACTTGAATTCTTTACTAAATAATAATTGTCGTTCGATTTAGTCTTAAGAATGTTCGTCTCTATGTTAATTTGCTCTCTAATGTCGTTTTAACTATCAAGTATTTCTCTTAACATAACATTAATTTATTAACGATTTATTAAGTTTTGTGATCGACAATCTCTTGCGAAGTAACTTAATTTATTATATAAATAGCACGTTTTTTAAGATTTGTTATCTTGCTTTTCTCTAGAATTTTTTTTTTTGCGTTGTTAAATAAAATTCAATTTTATAGATGCAAGTTTACGATAGTTTAAATTATTGTACTTCTAATTAGAATAAAAAAATTTCTACTAATATTTAATCGTTAATTTAAAGAAAATTCTTGCTCTTTTATAAAGTTAATTGTATTGTTTTTTTATAATTCTCTTATACAATTTATCGTCGAAGTCGATAATTACTTCGATAAAATCGAATATATTGTTAATAAATTTATTATTACGCATAATTTCGTTCTTAAGATTGTTTTTAAAATCTTGTTGAAACACTATTATAAGTGCAACATTGTTTTATTTAATAAAATTAATATATTTTTGAAATTTTGTTGCGTAATTTATTGCAAAGATTTGTTAAATTAAGTGCTAAATTACTTTTTTTGCGATTTGTTTCTCGTTAAATGTTTCGAAGATTCTTCGAAGCTCTCTTTTAAAATTATCGAAGTTCGTAAATATCGCACGAGAATTTTCGTTATAATTTTTTCAAATATTTGCGTAAGTTTAACTTAAGTCAATGCTAAACCCTTTCTTTAAAAAATGTAAATGCGAAAATCGTCTTTTTGTTCGCTAAAACAAGATAAAAGAAAAAATAAATATTTACTTGCATAAATTAGTTCTTTAAATTGATTCGATCTTTATAATAAATGTCAAGTTTATTATTCTTATTTTGTCGTCTTTATTAACAAAGAATTAATGTAATGTTGTTAAATTAGTGTTTAAGATAGAGACGCGTTAATCTAATATAAACATTCTTAGAATGCTCAAAGTGTTACGCTAGTACTTTGGTAAAAAACATTAAAGAAAGTTATATTATTAAAGAGATTTGTAGACGTCTTTAAATAATGTAAGCAGTTATTTAATAACAAAGATTGCAACTATAAACAATCTTATATTCAATAAACTTTCATAAATAATTCAATAAATCAAAGTAATAATAAGTAAAGACTTAAGATAAGTTAAATACGATTTATAGAAAAGTCGCGTTCGAAAGTTATATATCTTTTTATTATTTAAGATTTAAGATATTTAAGATGTTTAAGATCTTAATTATCTTGATTATCTTGACTTAAATTTAAGATATTCAAGAGTTAAGTCTACTTAATTATTTTGATTTTATTAATAGATCTTCTCTTTCTAATTATCTTGTAAAGAGCAATACGCGACGAATAGTATCTATTAGCACGCGACTCGTAACAAATAACATAAGATTTATTTAATATAATAAAGAGAGTCAAAATCAATTAATCTATAATAAAAGAGAACAAAAATTAGACAAATACTTGTAAAGCTTTTGAAGAATAACGAAAAAAACAAATTTTTGTATTGTTGTTATCTTGAACAAGCGATGCAAAGACGTCGAATAATTTAGATAAGAAATAAAAGAAGCAAAAAAAAACAATTATTAAAAGTAACTAGAATAGCAATATTCTTTTCGCGTTAAAATCTCTTTACGTATTGTAAATTGCTTCAATTTTCGCATTAAATAATTCGAAAAAATATTCTTTAGTATTGATACTAACAATTGAATAAAAGATCAATTTAATACAAAGATTTTAAAGTTAAAACTAGAGAAACAAATATTAGAAAAGCACGTTAACAATTTGATTTTCGTTATTATTAACATTAAATTCGATAATAATAGAAGCAAAATACAAAAGATAATATTGTCTTGCATTTCGACAAATATTTGACGCAATGAAATAAAATTAATATTAATGTCGAAATAACAACGCTTTTCTAATTATAAATTGATGATTATTATTGAGACAATCAATAAATTTAATCGAAACAATAATAATTAGTTTATAACTCTATCTATTGTTAATCGACGCTTTTGTTCAAGATTATTATATTGTTGTTAAACTCGAATTATACAATAGAAGAAACAAATAACAAAAAGACAAGATTGCAATAAACGTTTTAACAATTATCGCAAAATCTTGATTAAAAAGTAACAATATAATAGTAACGCTTGCTTTAACAAATACGACGTATATTGAATAAATAACAATTGTTATTATAAACTTATAAATTCGCAAATAAAACAATAAATTATTATATATTTAGCGAAGCAAAGTATGTCTTTGTTAATGTTTCTTTCTTCTTATTTTGTAATCTTTTAAAGTAAAGAAATAAATTTACATAATCTATTAGTCGAGCAACAATTGCTTAGATTAAACGAAAGTTAAATATTAAATCTCTTGAACAATTAATTAAGACAACAATCGCTATTGCTTATCTAAATATAACTAATAGTTTTGTCGAATTAATAGATAATATAATCGATAAAAAACAACGCTTTAATACTTCTTTTATTGTAACTTCTCAATTTACTTGTTTACATTTATCGATAAAGATATTAACAACGTTGTAGCAACAATTTGCTTATTAATCTTGATTAATAATAGCTTCTATGTTTACTTTGTCTCTTTCTAGAACGTTTGTTGCTTTTATTGTTACTTTATTGTTAATATAATATTAACATTTTTCGCTTACAAATCGATTTAGCAGTTTTGTTAATTTAGAGACAAAGAAGAGAAAAATTATAATAAGATTTTGAGATTAAAAGATAGTTACAAATTACTTGAAAGATTGTGTCTATCTTATTAAGACTAGAAACATTATAAGAAGATAGATATTTAAGTTAAAGAATTATCTAGTAATAATAAAAGACAAGCATTTACGTTAATATTAAGTAGCTATTGATTTAAAATTACTTGATTTCTTGATTACTAACTTTAAAGTAGATCTTTATTAATTCAAAATTATATATAGATTGTTATAGATAATTCGACAACATAATTAACGCAACATTTATTAACGAAATTTGTTTATTGCTTCGTCTATTATTTTGTCTTCTATCTTAACTTCTCAATTGTCTTTCGAATTGTCTTCGAGATTGTCTTCTAAATTGTTTGCAAAAAACAATAATAAAAAGAACGAAAAAAATAAATACAACAAGAATAATTAGAACAAGAAAAAGAATAATAAGTAGAAGAATAATATCTAACTAGATATTAAATTGAGCGCGTTTTCGAAATTAATTTAAAGCTTCTATTAAGATAATTTTAATATTTTAATTTGTTAATTTCATCTTCTTATATTTTGTAAGAATATATTTGTTTTTAGTTTGTTTTTGATAGATTAATTGTCGACTCGATATTTGGTCCCAACTTTAAAGTCGAATCGAATTGACGATTCAACTTTAGAAATCGAATTAAAAATTGATTCGATTTTAATTATTTTGAAATTGACTCAAATCGAATTAAGTCGATTTTCGATTTCAAAAATTAAAATCGAATCGAATTGTTAAGAAATCGAAAATCACGTTATTATGTCAAAAATTACTATTTTTAGACTTATGTTAATATAATTATGGAATTTTGACTAGAATATAGCTTTATATGTTTCGAGATTACAATCAAACTTGTTTATATTATTATATAAAAATTTACTCGAATTAATTGTTGCTTGCATTATTATTTTGTATTACTCTTTTATTTTAAAGAGATTCTTTTAACATTTTCGAGTTTATAATTACATTTTATTCTATAATAATTTGCTTAACTTAATTGTTACTTGCATTATTATTTTGCATTACTCTTTTATTTCGAAAAGATTCTTTATACATTATTTAAAAACATTGTTTTTATTACTTTTGTTTGCAACATATCTAATTCTTTAAAAGTTTCAAATCAATTATTATCTTCAATCGAAGATAATTCTCGCAAATCTATTTTGCGCAACTCGCTATCTAGTAGTTTACGTTCTAATTAATTTGCGAATCAATTTAATTAAAATTTTCTCAATTTTACTTTTAATAATAGAAAAAGAATTCTTTACGAAGCATTAAACAACATTAGAAACAATTTTTCGTTATTTATATTAAGAGAGAAAAACAGATATATCGAATAAAGTTCAAATACTAACATTTAATTTTAAGAATAATAATTACAAATTGCGATTAACAAGAATATTTTAAACAAAACTCAATTAAGACTTGTCAATTTACGTTGAACAAAAAAGATTAATACAAAAGCACAATCTAAGCTTTGAAACAAATTTGTTCAAGTAACTTCGACTATAGAGAATTTTTTTAAGATTATTTGCAAAAATTGTTATAAGCTTTTGAATTATTTTATTGTTTACGATTATTTAAGCACAACAAATATAAAGAAACATCTTCAATCTATCTTTTGCTTAAAACGAAAAAGATCTAAATTGCAAATCGCAATTGATTTAGTCTTTAATTGCGTAAATTACAATTAATAATGCAAATAAATAATGCAAAACTAACATATTATTAGAAGAAGAATTATATTAATTTGTCGTTCTTCTAAGACTGGTCGCGCTAACCCGGAAATGTCATGTGCAAATGCCAAGATCTAGGTCAAAAAAAATTCGAAGAATCGAATAGCTTAAAGTAGTTTAGTCGATTACTATAAGTAGTTTAGCGCAAAGCGCGCTAAACTACTTTGAGCAATTCGATTTCAAAAAATTGTCGCGCCTCGATCTTGGCGTCGGATTGAACTAGAGAGATAATATCATAATCTAGTTCGACGATTAGTCTAGTTCTTCTTTGTTTAAAATAATTAAGGAAATCAATTATGCAAGACTTTTGTTAATTTAAATTTTTTTTTCGAATTATTTATAATTCTTATTTTCGAAAGTTATTAAAAATGCTTCGATCAAAGCTAGTGCTTTTAAATCGCACGAAATTATCGAAAATAATTCTCTCAAATTTCGATTAAATTTGTAAGAAAATTAAGATAGATCTTGAAGATGTTTAGCGTGTCTTTATTGCTTTAAATGCATAATTTAGTTCTCAAAAAATTGTCTACTTAAAAGTGTTAATATATTGAGTTAACATTGCATTTCAATTTCGCGAACATCTTATTAAATTTATTTCTCTTAATATTGAGCATACAAGTCGTCAATTAATGTTAGAGCTTATAAAGATCTTAAAGTTTTTTAAGATTAAAAACAAACTTCTTGATGTCATTATTAATAATGCGAGCAATAATAATACTTTAAAAGATGAACTCGAAAGAGCTTTAATTCGACGAGAATTTTAATAAAATAAACAATAAAACTTTATTTCTTGTTTGACTTATATTATTAATTTAGTAACTCAAGATTTTATTACAACTTTAAAATCGAAAACAATAATTAACAATATTGTTATGCAATTGAAAAATGCACAAATTTAAGATATTGCAAGAAGTACAAACTTGTTTATTGTAATTAAAAAGATTTTTTTTTTGTAATAATGTAAAAAGATAATGTATTTGCTAAATTTTATCTAAATTCGCATTTTTATAATTGTTATTAATAACTTAACTTAACGTTTGCTTCGCTTTAGAATCTTTCAAAAACAAATCGAAAAAAAATTACGAAAACTAGTACAAAATATTTGTATTTATTAAAACTCTATCTATTTAATGCTTTGTCGTACATATTAATTACGCAATTTTATTAATCTTTAAGTAGAGAAATACTTTTAAAATTAAAAAATACAACAAATTAAACTAAACAAAAACGAATAATAATTAATTTTACTTGTTAGCAATATGTTAAATTTTTTCTACAAATACACTCTTATAGTTTCACGAACAACTAATATAAATATTTATTTAAAATTTCGAATATTTAATGCAATGTTTAATTATCTCGAACATTTAAAGAAAACAATTGAAATTAATGTTTGTTTTTTGATAGAAATTGTAACAAGAGCTTGCAATAAAGTTTTAACAAAGCTTGCAAAATATTATTCGAAAACAAAAGAAACTAATAACACATTATACAATCTTGTTAACATCTTAAATTCTACGCGAAAATTAAGTTTTTACAAAATGTAAAATAAGAAAAATAATAATAATATTATCAATTACGAAACAAAATACAAAATTAAATCCAAAATCTATTTTCAATATTATTACAATTTAATTGCTAATTTAAGAGTAAAAGCACAAAGAGCAAATGTTATTAAAGAGATAATACAATATAATAATGTATGTAATTTTTTGCTAACATTTTTGTAATCTATTGCAACTATTGCGAGATTCTTATTTTGACAATCTTAATGCTCTCGTTCGACTTAAAATAAAAACGATTAATATTTTTGAATTAATATTATAAAGAATATGTGAGGCTATGTACGAACGTGTGACAAGACGTCGCTACATCGACGCACACAAGGCGAGGCTACATAACATGTAAAACTATAGTTTAGAGAGGCATTAATTCGTGAGAATTCTAGAAGAAAATCCTTAGAAAGAAAACTCTACATAGCGTCAAGTCGCTATTACAAGAACTTAACACTAACGTATTTACTAGATCATTGATCGTTAGCATTACAATTGCTCTTCTCTTTAAAATTTTAATCTTTAAAATGTATATTTGACGTCGCGACTACGTTGCGACTTCGCTTTCTTAACGACATCAATAGCTTTTTAAACGTTACGATAACAATGTTTTGCTTTTCTACTTTTTGTAAACGCATATTTTCGCGAAGTGTGCAACGATAATTTGCTTCGATTTATTGTCGTATAAAAGAAGAAAAGAATTTGAATTGTCGAAAAAATCTTTTTATAGACTTTTTTCACTCTCTTGATAAATGTTGTTTGTCGCATCGAACTTGCGCATTTATCTTAATTACTTAATCGTATCTATAAAAAGATTTCTTGTACTTTTTTTTTCCATCTTTGTTTAACATTTTATGCGAGAGAGATTAAGCAACGATCTTGACTTCTCTTGTATACTATCGTGAAGCGCTTTGTTTCCTTTAATAAAACTTCATCGTAAATTAACTATATGCTAGCAAACGAAAAGACATTTAAGTTTTTAGCAAAAATATTTAACTTTATTTTTGTCGCTATATCGCTATTTTGTTATTACGACAATGCGACAACATTCGATGCTATTAATTCTAGAATTTCTTTTTTAGTGTTGTTTACTATTTTGATAAATCGATCGAAATTTCTTTGTTCCATTCAATTCAATTAGCGTCATTGGCGCGCTAATGATATTTATTTACAATTTTCGACTTTTTCTTTTTTTCGCATATTAATTTCTATGATGAAGCGATAGATGATTGCAAACGCTTCTTTTGTTGCTCGTATTACTAACGACAATAATGCGCACAATAAGACAAATTCAAGTAAGTATTTCTAGACTTTTCTTTGCATTCGTCAATGATTTAAGATAATATTGTTATATTTAACGCTTTGTAAATCGCAATTCAACTAGTGTAAACACTATTGCATGCGAATGCTTCGACTTCGCTACGTATAAGATTAACGATATAACATTTTATTACGAATATGTCTTTGTCAAGTTTTTTCGTTCGCGTCTTCGTTATCTCTCGCAAGCTCTCTCGTTCTTTTTGTCTTCGTTGTCTTTCTTGTTTTAAGAAGAAGTTCGATTATATCGTAAGCATTTGCTTTTGATTTTTTATAATTGCTTACGCTCTTAGTGTCGCAAGGCGAAAAATTGTCGCTACGATTATTGCGCTAAAAAGCGCAAAACTATACGTTTAATTTCTTGATTACATACTTAATTTACGATTTAGTGCGTTGCGATTCTTTAGCGATTCATTAAACAAATTAACATTTTACTAGTTTTTTGCGAGCGTGTTCTTAATAACGAGAATATCGAAGTCGATTAATCTAGATTTGCTTCGCGAGTTTAACGCTATCTACGATTCATGTACACATGAATTAAACAAAACAACTTAATTTCGCGTTCGAATTAAGAAAATTTGCTAATTTGTATCGATGCGAACTTGCAACGTCTCTACGAAGTCTAGCAAAAAATGTTAGACGTAATGCGTTATCGCGTTAATCTCGATGCTTTTTCTTTAAAAAAGCTAGATAAAAACGAAGAGTTTAAGTCTAATTTAATTGTTGCGAAAGACGACGCTACTCTTGACGAAAAAACGTCGTAGATCTCGCGTGACTCGAAGAACTCGTTAAGAACAATATTATTCGTTTCGTTCTTAATTTTTGAATCGAATTTCTATAAAGAAGAGCGACGTAAATGTCTAGACGAGACTTCTCTTATATATTATAAGTTGTTTCTATAGTTTACACGACTTGAACTTCTCTACAATACGAACTACATATTAATAAGATCAACAATCGAAATAAGTTGCTCTTAAGATAAGAAATGCAATTGCTAATTCGTAAAGAGTTTAACAAGTTTATTACATTACGAGTCTCATTATATCAAGTTCTCGTCGCATTGCTAGCGCTAAAATCTTTGTCAAACTATCTAGTTGCTTCAAAAGCTTCAAGATATGTCGTTTCTTCAATTTATTAAGTCGATTTAACGAATCTTCTAGACGACAAACATCGATTCAATTACGCACTTTATTGACGTTACATCTTCGCATCTTTTATAGACGATAACGAAGAAAAAATAGAAATAAAAGTGATAAATTATCGAAGAGAAGCGAAACAATTAATTAATGTAGTTTATTCGCATTGTATTGCATGCATACGAAGATCTTTACTAATAAAATAAAGTGAGAAAAACAACTAGACTTGAGCGCATTTCATGCAATCTTTTCATAACTTTCTAATGTTTTAATAGATTTATTAAGAGAATATCAATCTAATTTACGCGTTATTTGCGTTATTTATTCGCTTTAATTGCGCAATTTTATTAGATTAATCGTTGGGTTAGGTTTCGATATTAACATTCTAACTCGACCTAAATACTTAATATCGATCTCTTGACTCAACTTGAAATCGACTTGAGTCAACGATTTCTTAACTTGACTCGATCAACTCGTTAAACAATCGAAAATAACGTTAAAATGCCAAGATTTTCTATTTTTAAAAAAATTCGCATTATTTAAATTACTAAAAATAGTTTAAAAATAATAACGCACAAATAACGTACAAATGCATTACCTAAATGCATTACTATATAATATTATAAACAAATTAATTAAATTAATTAATTTGATTAAGTTAATTAATGCACTTTTTTAAAAATAATTTAAATTTTTCGAGTTTTGACGAGTTGAGTCAAGTTATACGCTAAGTACTTCATATCTATTCTTTGACTTAACTTAAATACTTGAATCAAGATTTTTGACTCAAATTGAGTCTTGACGAGTCAAGAACCTAGCTCGAACTCGATGATCTAGCTCGACGCGATCAATCTAAATTTTATGCTATTCATTAACGTTACTTATTTTCGTCGAAGTCTCTCTTGCGAACGCGAAGCTTTAACTTTCTCGCCTTTTGTAATGCTATAGCGTCATCGACGCGCTAGCGTCTTAGGGTATAGTAGAGCACGTGATCTTGATTGTCTATGGAAGTCTCGAATCGTACGACTTCTCTTTCGAGTTAGAAAGCGAGAAGCAAGCTCGCACGTCATGGCGAGTATTAGATAGAGAGAAAGCTCATTTCTCGTTGTTTTTTAACGATTAGTCTTACGACTATCTATCTTATATAGTTAAGACATAGTAATGAAAGTCTATTATATCTCACGTCTTTCACATTTTAGTGCGTCGACAAATAGTAAACGCATTCGCATCTTACAATTCTAATCGTTTTATCTTTCGAAAAAAAAGACTTAAAACGTAATAGCATTATGTCGAATCAAAATTATTTAAATTATAACAATTATTTAACTACTAAATTAGAGTTCGAGAAATTTGATTTCTTTTAAGACAACAATCGTTTACGAAACATCGACGAAAATAATTGTCGCTAACGTGACGTCGACAAAGATAATAATTTAAATACGATTAAAGCTTTAACTTTACATCAATAGATTAAAACGTTAATGACAAAGATTTAAGATTTGCGAAACGCTTAATAAGCTCAAACTATAGCGATCGAAAAAACGAATTCTTAAGTTTCTTAAATTGCTATTGTATTGTCGCCAATTATGTTCAAGTCTTTAAAGCTCGAAAAGCTAAAATTATACAAGAGTTTAAACGTAAGTAAATATATCACTTAATTTCGCAAGATCGACATTAACATAATGCGATCTCTAACGTATTTTATTACGAATAAGAACAAAATTCTCTATTGTATGTTATTCTTGAAAAATGACGTCGCTACGCAATGATATTTAAAAACAAGCAATGACGCTAAGTTAAAGAACGAAATCTTTGAAGAATTTAGAGAGTTTTTATTGAATTTGATAGCTAATTTTGCTAATCGTCGTCTTCTTATCTATGAAAGATAAAAGAACGCTAGACAAAAGTCAAATCAAAAAATAATTGTCTTTAAGAAATATTTAAATGAGTTAAAAATTTATCTATTGTCGCTCTTAAAGAAGCATAAAATCTATATATTCTTGATCAAGCTTAAGTCGAATTTAAAAATAAAAATTCTAAACATCAATAACGTATCGAACATTCGCGATAAGCTTCTAGCTATAATTATTATGTAAGAACAAACGTTAAATCGCATTCGCAAAGTAGATTTAAGTAGCTTCGATAATTAACGAGTAACAAAAGATTCTAATGTTTCTTTAAACAAATCTTACGAGAATTGTCGCTCAAATAAAATTAACAAATTTATCAAGAACAAGAAGCTTCATATTTTTAAAGATTTGTCGACGTCGCGCAAACGAGTTTACGAGATTAGTGACGCGAAATATTTAAGTCGTATAAAATACTTTAAATGTTATGAAAAGAAACATTACAAAACGAAGTATTTTAATAAACATAAACGAGACAAGTTTATCGTTGTCGCTATTACTACAATTGATGCGAAAAAAAATTAAGCTTTATCGACGCCTCGCAAGCGAAGCAAAAAAGACAAATAAAAACAATGAATTTAATCTTAGTAAAAGATTGAATCTAGCTTTTTGATAACGAACGCCAAGTTATAGATTTAGTCGATCTAGAAGTTAAGCTAAATCTCATTAATTATGTCTACGTAGTGCAATGGGAATTGCAATTCACATTCGCTATCTTATTGACATTAAGCTTTCTTGATAACGATAATCGTTACTATTACGACGTCTATAAGTTGATCTATTATCTAATTAACTCGTGAGATCAACATCGAGAATGCACTATCTTATTCTACTTAATTAAATATATAAGCTCTAATCTTATATTAAATATGTCAATGCTAGTCAAGCAAGACATATTGATTGATTCGAAGATAAAAAGCTAGCAATTCAAGATCGCAAGTAAAAAATTAAAAATAATTAATCTTAAGTAATTTGTCTTAGATCTTGCCAAACATAGCACAATTTATACTATTGTTTGCGCTAGCGTTACGAAGACGTTAGACAAAAAATTAGCGAAATCTAAGATCTCTAAAGAGTTAAGAGATCTAGAAAATGTCTATAACGATAAATTGATCAAAATTTTATCAAAATTAAGAAGAGAAAATCATGTTATTAAGTTTTAAGACGATAAAAAGTCATCTTTTATGTCTCTTTATAATTTTTCATAGAACGAGCTAGCAATACTTCGACGATATCTCGATAATATATTAGTCAAAGATTAAATTAAGCATTCAATTTCGTTTGTAGACGTCTCTATTCTATTTGTATTAAAATCGAACGATAAATTACATTTATGCATCGACTATAGAGATCTAAATGCGATTACTATTAAGAATTGTTATTCATTGCCTCTAATTACGAAAACGCTAGATCGCCTATGCGAAGCAAAGCGCTTTATCGTCTTGAATCTAAAGAACGTCTATCATCGCATTCGCATTAAACGCAATAATAAGTAGAAGACAACGTTTCGTACGTACTATAAGCATTTCGAGTATTAAGTTATGTCATTTGAACTAGCAAACGCATTCGCAACTTTCTAGATTTACATTAATAAAACGTTGCGAGAACTAATTAATGTAACTTGCGTAATTTATATGAATAATATATTAATGTATAGCAATGATTTGGCGAAGCACTAACGCGATGTTAGAAAGATGCTAGAACGTCTTCGCAAATATTCGTTGTACGTTAATCTAAAAAAGTGTAAATTTAATACTACAAAGATTAAATTTCTAGACTTCATCGTATTTTCAAAAGATGTACAAATGAATTTAGAAAAAATCAAAACGATCAAGAAGTAATTTAAATCAAAAACTTATTGTAAGCTCTAAATATTTTTGAGCTTCAAAAACTTTTATAGACGCTTTATACATCGCTATTCGAAAAGAGTTGCTTCTCTTATTGATTTATTGAAAGAAAATAAGAATAACAAGAAATTTGATTTTTTCGTTTAATCGAATGAAGTAGAGTAGACGTTTCGTCAATTTTGCGACATTTTTATGTCGATTTCACTACTTTGTTACTACAATTTAAGCAAAAAAATTAAAGTAAAGATTGACGCGTCTAACTTTGCAATTGCGAGCATTCTAAGTTAACAAAATAACGACAAAAACTAGCGCCCAATGACGTTCTAATCGCGAAAGATGATTTTAACAAAGCAAAACTATAAGACGCATAATTAGGAATTGCTAACTATTGTAGTCGCTTTTAAGCAATGAAGACACTATCTACAAAGTAATGCTTATCTCATTGAAATATAATTAGATTACGATAATTTTAGAAAGTTTATAAATTAAAAGAAGCTAAACTTAAGACAAACTCGCTAGACGCTCAAGTTAATCGTCTATAACTTTGAAATCTTTCATCGCTTAAGTAAGAAAAATTTGACAAATAAATCGTTAAGACGTCTCAATTATAAAGAGATTTTGTTGTTAAACACAAGATTGTTATCGACGTTGCAAAACAAATTAACGTTGTTGTTTAACAAAAATTCGTTAACGCAAAGCAAACGAGAGACATTAATTGATTTGACCCTCGTATCTTAAAATGAGCTAGCGTTATCGTTTAACAAAAAGTCGTTGACGCAAAGCGAACGAAAAGCATTAGATAATTTGACTCTTGTATTATAATTAGCAAAAGTATTCATTAGTGACGCGAAGATCTTGCGACCATGAAGTAGAAAAAAAATTCTTGATAAACTAGCATCTCTATTTTAACTAGCTAGTGTATAGATTGTCATTCTAAAAAAAGTGATTAAAGACATGCTAGAGAAATTGTATAAAAAATTTTAAAAATTAATGAAATTCTTAATTAAGAATCTCTAGACTAAAGACACTTAAGTCGAAAAGATTTGTATCGAAATCAAAAAGTCGTTTCGTCGTTAACGAAAAACATGAGCTCTAAATCAAAAGAGTTTCGTTAAACATAATAAATTGCTCTATGTTCTAAGAAATGCAATCGTTAAAAAGAAGTTAATTCGCAAGAATTATAACAACTCTTTGACGAAACACTTTAAAATCAAGAAAATCTTAGATCTACTTTAGAGAAAGTATTTTTAACTTGTCTACGCGAAGCAAGTGAAAACGTATATTAAAACATGTAATATTTGCTAACGTATCAAAGTTTCTCGTTATAAGTTGTATAATAAGCTTCGATTTTTACTTGTTGCAAAGAAATTATAAAAGAAAATTATCATAAATTTTGTAATGAGCTTGTTGTCAAACAAACGTCGTAAAGTTGTATATAACTTAATCTTCGTAATAGTTAATCGCTATACAAAAATGATCAAATATATATCTATAATTATTAAAATCGATGTCGCAAAGCTAGCGAAAGTGTTTTTCGATAAAATCGTTTTACGCTTTGAAACGTTAACTAGCATAGTGAGCGACAAAAAATTTATCTTTACTAGTGTCTTCTAATTCGTTATATGTTTTTATGTACGAATTAAAAGACAATTAAGTATTGTCTTTCATTCTTAAATAAATAACTTAATCGAACAACAAAATCAAACTCTTAAGCACTATCTTCGCACTTACGTTGACGCGAAATAGACGAAATGAGCTAATCTATTGCCAATGATAGAATTTGTCTATAACAATAGTTATTACGTCTTAATTAAGGCTTCGTTGTTCTATTTAATGTATAATTATCATTCGAAGATTCACTATAAAGTTGAGAACAACTTTATCGAAAAAAAGATATTATTGACACAAGAACGCGTAAAATAGCTTTATGATTTAAGAAAAGTTCTAGCGAAGCGTTTTGAAAACGCTATCGCGCAATAAACGAAATACTACAATGAAAGACATAGATCAAAGAGCTTTGCTATAGAAGAATTGATTATGCTTTCGATTAAAAATTTAAAGCAAAAGAGATTTAGCAAAAAAATGTCGCACAAGTATGTCGAATCGTTTAGAATTAAAAATAAGAGTAAAACGCAAGCTTATCGTCTTATCTTACTTAACATCTATCGAATTTATAATACTTTTTATGTTTTACTCTTGAAGCTATATTTGCATCGCGTCGACGACGAATAAGCGAAATAAATATTGCAAGCTTCAAAACTTATTAATAATAAAATCGAATAAAAAATCGAAAAGATTCTAGACAAAACTAAGTCAAAGAAACAAATGTAATATAAAATTAAATAAATAAATTAAAACAAAAAGTACAATCAATAATTAAGAGAAAAGTTCTTTGAAAAAGTTAATGAGTTGCGAAAGAAGTTTGAAGAACGAACGCGCAACAAACGAAAGCGAAAAAAGTAACGCAACGCATATTGCGACAACAACAACTATGTTAACAATAACTTGTTCGATAAAATATCGCGCAATTATCGTCGCATCGCTAGCGTATTTAATTAGAATTATAATAAAGAACTTCTTTATTTCGTCACACAAAATGTTAAAAATAATGAGATCGTCTCTCTTAACATAAATGCTTAAAACATGACTCTAAATTTCGTACGTTATACTTTATTAACATTAAATAAAGAAAATCTATACGCGAAGCACAATGCATTTGTTTTGTCTTCTTTTAATCGACGACGTATTGCAACGACTTAACAAGCTCTTAACAATTCGTCGAACTCATCTTAAACAACTACAAGAAATTATTAAATTTATTCGAAAATAAGTCGTTAAACTTCGCAAAGTTATTCGTAAACAAGTCTTCGAAATTGCTTAAAACACTCGCATTCTTTTAAGAAAATCGAAATTGCAAAAAATTTGTTTCGTTTAATCTTTATTATATTTGTCGTAGATTCGATCTTATTATCTATACGCATCTTCGCATTCTTTATCTTTTATAAACGTGTAAACGAACAAAACGCGAACAAAAGTAAAAAAAAAATTTATCACATTATTATTTAACGATCTCGTTGACAACTTGAAGTTATGAAAAGATTTCGTCACAAAGTCGTAAAACTTCGTAAAAAAATCTTCAAAACTTGTTTAATCTAAATTGATAATAAGCTCAAAAACGACTTGTCTCAACTTTATTTTCTTCGTCTTCGTTAACAACTTGTTCTCGTTTTTGTTTTTATTTTTCTTCGAATCTTAAATGCATATTAATGCATTATACGACATATCAAAATAAATAAATAGATAAATAGAAAAATGTGTCGAAGAGCAAACGAAAATACTTACAATTAATATACGCTCTAAAAGAAGATCGATCAATTGCTTTATCTTAATGAGAACGTTATCTTAATTTTTCTTTGTCTTTTTAAGTTTTTGTTTAAGTTCGATTTAACGCTCTAGAGCGCGAATTAAATTACGTTCGAATTAACGAATACAAGATTGCGCTCAATTTGTCGTCGATAAAATGAACTTTTTATCGCGTCGCCAACTCTTCATATTAAGAATAACATTCTTTCGCAAACATTTTATCGATCTAGTAATTGTGTTTTCGACTTCGAACGTCTTACGATGTTTGTTAACGAAAACTTTTATTTAATCTTAAAAGAGTTTAACGAACTAGTAAATATTAGCAATTGTCGCATCGTAAGCGCAAATAAAACATATTATAATATAATGATTTAATTTACGATAAAAAATCTTGCAATAAATGTAAACATTCTTCTTCTTGCGAACGCATATACGTTTGCTTATGCAAGTCATACATAGAAAATTATTACAAACTATAACATATTAATTCTCGCAAACAATAAAGTGTTAAAATTGTTTATTTTTTTATTTCTTTAATTTCTTAAAAGATAAAGATAAAGTTAAAGACATATTAATTTAATATTTCCACTATATATATAAGTCTTACGCATCGTTGTCTTTGCAATAGTTTACTTACGACAAGAAAGCAATTGCAATTAAGAAGAATATAAAGAGAAAGAAAGAAAAAAAAGAAGAAACAACAACATTTGTGTTTATAATTTACCTAACGTTTGTGTAACGCTAACTTCACTTTAAACTCTATTTAAGATTCTAACAACAACGACGAAGCGATAACTTATCATAAATTGTTATTGTTGTTATTACGTTGTTCTACAAGTTGTGTTAAATTGAAGCATAAATTAATTTTTATCAAGTAGAAGACTCTTTTTCTTCTAATTTTCAATAAGATTTAAAAAGATTTTTAACGAGCTTTTGTAACGTTAACGTTTAATAGACGTCTTCGCTTTGTGTAAAACTAATACAACTTCTTACATCATTAAGAATTAATGCTTTAAAAGAGAAGATAACTATAATGTTATAGCGCCATCGACGCGCTAGCGTCTTAGGATATGGCAAGGCACGTGATTCTAATTATCTATGAAAACTTCAAATCGTACGACTTCTCTTTCGAGTTAGAAAGCGAGAAATAGATTCGCACGTCATGACGAGTATTAGATAGAAAGAAAGCTCGTTTTTCGTTGTTCTTCAACGATTAGTCTTACGACTATCTATCTCATATAGCTAGGACATAGTAATGAAAGTCTATCATATCTTATGTCTTTCACATTTTAGTGCGTCAACAAGTAGCAAACGCATTCGCATCTTACATCTTTGATATTCTCTTATTAAAAGATTCTTTCGTCTTGTACTCTTTAAGCTTTCGTTGCGTATGCGCTAAATAATTTTTTGAAATTTAATTGTTCTTACATAATAAAAATTCTTTTTATCGAACAAAATATTATGATTTATAATATCTTTGTTTGTTGTTAAGAATATTTTTGACTTCTTATTTCTAGTTTTTGTTAACAAGTATTATGTTCTTCGATGCAATTATGTTCGCATTTCGATAATACGATTTTAATAATAAAACGTAAAAGACGAAATAAATTTGTTACTTCTTAGAAAGACAAAGACAATACGTTTGCTTCTTAATAATATCTTTAACTTCGAACGACTTTATAAATTTGTAAAATAGTTTTTTCTTTAAACGAACGTTCAAGAGATTTTTCGTTAAGAGCATAATTTTATCGCTTATTTAATACTTTCTCGAAATAATTGTTTTATTATGATTGCGAGCTTGCGTTTGTTGTGCAAACTAAAAACAATTTATAAGTTGATCTCGTTCGTTTCACAAAGATTAAACTTGTTTTTAAACGATTAAAACGTCAAGACAATCTTTGTTATTCTAATTGAATCTAAAATTCGCGACAACATTAAACATCATTTTAAAGAGCAACAATCCAATGAATGCATGCGAGACGCTATTGTACGTATATTAGACTAGAGCTAGAAGCGAGTTCCAATTATCTTGTTTATAATTGCAATAATATCGCAAATAATGTTTCAATATTTAATTTTATCGTTCGATTTAATCATTAGTTTAAGAATAAAAAGTTGTGCTTAACTTTCGTTTAATGCGAATGCGATAACATATTACGAACTAGTAGTCACTAGTAAAGAGCGATTCTTAATCGAAAACGATCTCTTAAATTTTAGAATATACGAGCAACATCTTTTCGAACAATGTGTTTATTAAATCTTTCGTGATTTATATAGACTTCGCAAATATATATAACGACATCTTTAAATATTGGTCAACAACTACTAAGATAGCATCGTAGATGTCGTTATCGCAACGATTAACAAATAATTCAATAATAAAGTTTATAGAGATTTTTATCTAGAGTTGAGCTAAAACTAATAGCGACGTCAACTTATTATATAGACGATAACGCAATGTTTTGTTACGTTAACATATATTATATTTTCTAATGTATGCGTCAATATCTAACGTCATTCTAGATCAATAAAATTTCTTGCTTATTAAAGTTCTCGTTTTCTTAATTTCGAAGTGCTTTGTTAACGAGTCGTCGTAATGTAATCTAAGAAGCTTCTCTTTAAAAATGTTTCATCTAAAATAAGAATTGCGTAAAAGAAGAATAACACTCTTTTATGAATTGATCACTCTTGTTTAGCGCAAACATTATACGTGTTGTTTAACATTAATTGTTTCCTAATCTTAAGAGTTGTTAAATTCTTATTTTAAAATTTCTTAATCTTGATTAGCAATAAAAAAAAAGACTTTCTAAGTAATCTTTTTCTTTGTACGCTAAGCGAACGTCACATTGGCGCAATTGTTATGTCATAGCGCTTTAAGTAATTTCTACGATTTCTTTTTTCGTTATTTTAGTGTTTGTGATCTTCTTATTTGTAAATACATTGCGAGAGAATTCTTCAAATGATTTATTATTAAGCTTTTTAATTACGAAAGTTTTAATTTCGCTCTAAAAGTGCGAAGACAACGCTCTAGCGACGTCTTAAATTAGCATTAAGATCATTTTAATAACTACGATCGTAATGTTTTTTAACTTATTCTAAAGAATAAGCAAGCAAATCTCGTTATTCGCATCGTTCTCATAATTAGATCGTCGAAACGACTTATCTACGAGATTGATCTTTCTTGTGCGATATTTAATTTCGAGATTATATTTCGCTAAAGTAAGAGCTTATCGCGTTTGACGACAATTTAGCGTCATCGTCTTCATAAAGTAGCGCAAATTGTTATAATTTATTAGTACAATAATTGAATAATAATTTCTCTTAAGATAGTGTTTTTATTGCTTAAATCTCGTAACAATTGCGAACAACTTTTGATCATAAGTTTTGTATTGTATTTTTGCGAAAAAAAAATTTTTTAAATAGAATGCAACTAAATGTCACGTCGTCTATTTAATTTCGTCTACGAGATACATCAATTAAGAGAGAATAACGACGATAACAAATTCTAAGACGTTTATTTCGACACGAATGTGATTCTTAGAATCAAAGTGCACTAACATAGATGTTCGCATAAAGACAAGAATAAGTTTCTTAAATATTGCTACAACGTTCTTGTTTAATACGAAAAATTTATTTTGTTTCTTTTGCTTATTGTCTTTTAGCAACTTCGTTAATGTTTAAGTAATTTTTACATAGTATTGAACAAATCGTGTATAGAAGTTTGCAAATTCTAGAAACATTTAAAGCTTATAAAGAGTAATTAATTTAAATTATGTTGTGATGAAGTTTACACGATGCGAGTTCATCGACACATCGTAACTACTTATAATATATTTCAAGAATTTAATCAAGATTGTTATGAAAAAGCATTTTAACAACTTAACATAAAGCTTATACAATTGCAAACGTTTAAGAATTTAACGAACGCAATTCTAGTATCTCTCTCGTATCTTTAAGTAGATCAAGATATCGTCGAAATATATTACACAAATGTGATTAATTAATTTTCGCAATGCTTTATTGATTTAAGATTAAAAGATAACTAGTGCATTCGTTAGTTTAAATGATATTATCGCATATTTGAAATAATTGTATTGTGTTTAAAAAGCGATCTTTTATTTATCGTCTTAAGGAATGCGAATTCGATAATAAGCGTTTTTAAGATCTAGCTTTATGAAGTAGACAACGTCAATTAAACGATCTAGCGTCTTCTTAATCAAAGATAGAAAACATTTATTCTTAATAATTATAACATTAAGATCACAATAGTTGACACACAATCTTAAGCTATTATCGCTTTTTAATACGAACAACATCGACGCATTAACGAAACTAATGAATTTACGAATTCTATTTAGCGCTAGATTTTTCAAAAGATACTCTTGCAAAATATCTAGTTTTTTCTTAAAAAACGAATATAATGATTTGTAAAGAAACTCTTTACTTAACAACAAATTAATATCATAATTCTTTTTCTTATGATCGAGAAAAATGAATGCATTCTTTAAGTCAAAAACGTCATTATAGTTTTTAATGTCTCGCATCTTCTTAAGAACGTCGCGCAATTAAAGCTTTTCGTTCGCATTAAAATTACAACAAACAAGAGCAAATACAAAAATAAATTTTTCAAGCTTTAAGAAATCTTTTAGAAATTCTAGCACAATCATTTTCTAAGTGACTTGATAGCGCCAAATTAGCGTATGTTAATTGACATATAAGTTTGTCTTCATTATTTAGGAAAGACTAATAATAATATCGTATGCGACGTTGTCGAAAACGTAAAAGATTTGCTTCGAGACGTACTTATGTTTATTATTATCGCAAATCTTGATTTTTGCGATGTAAAATTTTGTAGATTAAGTTTTCTAAGTTGTAAATGCTTTCACTTTAATGACAAGACATTATATCTTTTCGAAACGCTACAACTTCGTTAGTCGTTCGCTAATGCAATTAACGTAAGCGTCTTCATTAAGAAGATCTCTTTGTTTATGTTATTTTATGTTAACAAATATTAACAACTTTGCGAAAAGCGTCTTTGTTTTGTGCTTTTGATTCGCAATAGCGACTACGATTGTTGCGAGCTCATTTAGTTTTTCTTAAAGACTTTCTTAATGATAAGTTGTGATAAAAGCGCCTTCTAGACGCTTATCGCGAAGCTCAATTAGAAATTTTCTACTACATTCACTTGCGTTTTCTTAGAAGATTTAAGACAATTTCTCGCGATATGTTTCTTCTCTTCGCAATTATAGTAGATGCGCTTATCTCGCATAGTATCGCTAATTCTTTTTAAACTACAAAAAGAAAGCTTGTTTATGTTTTTTTAACGACTTGCAATCGCAAAGGCGTCGCGAGTTTTATTCGTTAACATAGTTTTTTTTTGTCTTTAACTATAAGAACTTTCTCTAAAGTTGCGAGATTCGAAGAATAATTTTTTCTTAAAAATTTTATTTAATATTTTGAATTTCGAGGATATTGTACTCTTTATGCGCTACGTTAGCGCGACAAGCGTATCTCTCGTCTTAAAAATTTAAATTACGTCGTTGATTTTTTTTCGAAAATCTTTTCTTAGTTTATGCAAGAGATAATTACGTCGTTGACGTTCAATATATTTGTCAAGATTTGCTTCGAACGTTTTAAAATATATTACGAAGTCGTTAACGCTTTGCGACAATTATTGTTTAACGTTCTTATATTTTTAAAAGAAAGCGAGACGATAATTCTTTAAATTCTTGATAAGATTAATCAAATACTTAGTAAATTGCTTTTAATCTTATTTTTTAATTTTGTTCTTAATTTTGTTCTTGTAACTCTTTTATTGCGACGTAGACGCATCGCGAAGAAATTGCTAAGTTCAACAAATCTTTGTGATTTTTTCTAGAAATTATTTTTCACTAATTTCGAAAAAGTTTCTAGCACTTCGAATTTAATTTTTTCATTTTTTAAAGTTTTTTTTATGATATAAATTTAAATTGATCAATTTTATGAATCGTACAAAACGTTGCTTCTTGAGCGTCAATTTGTCGTTTTCGCGATTGAAGTTGTTTTCGCGAGAGCAACGCGAATTAGACGCTTTAACTTCGTTTTAACAAAGAGACTTTTCAAGATATTTGTTTCTTGCTTAAGCGATACAAAAATCTCGTTTCGTTTAAAGTCTACGTCTCTTTGTTTGCTTCTTAACGAGTAGCTTTTCATAATTAATATTTTCATCGAACAATAATAACGAAATAGCGTCGTCGTCTTGCGAAAATTCTTTTTGTGATATAATCTTGAAATTCGTATTTAACGCAAGCTAAATTCTCGCATTGCTTTCGTTTTTCGATCGCTAAAACGTTATAGCATCGTCGTTATTATTTAGATTTTGTCTTGTATTACGTATCGTATTAATTATTTTATCGAACGATCGCTCTTATAAATTAAGACGAATTAATATTGTAAGATTGTGTACGAACGTGTAATAAGACGTCGCTACATCGACGCACACAAGACAAGACTACATAACATGTAGAACTATAGTTTAAAGAGACATTAATTCGTGAGAATTCTAGAAGAGAATTCTTAGAAAGAAAACTTTGTATGGCGCCAAGTCGCTACTACAAGGACTTGGCACTAACGTGTTCACTAGATCATTAATCGCTAGCAATATAGAATAAATGTTTAACTTAAGAGTATTAAAAAGATAACGCTTCGAATTTTCTCAAATTAACGCAAATAATTTTAGATGTACTTTTATGCTTAATGCTATCAATAAATATTGAACAAACTTTTAGTTTTGTTCGAAGAGTATATTAATAAAATCGATTTCAAATAAGTTTGTAAACAATCGAGCAAATTATAATAATTAAGTACTATAATTATATTATAAATTTAGACTTAAAGAAAATTGTTATCAAATTGTAAAACATATATCGCAAAAAAAAGAATAATAATTAAATAATAAACAAAGAAGAGAATTTTTTTCGAATAAAGTTCAAAATTGTTTTAAATCAAATTTATTAATAGACGTATTATATTATTAAAGACATCGCATTTACAATTATAATATAAATAAACAAATTTTATTCGTAATAATGCAAAAAGATAATGCATTTAATAACTTCGATTGCTAAAAAAAGTTATTAATAATTAAATCTCGAAGATTTAACTTACAAGTAGTACAAAGAATACATTATAATTGTTCGAGAAAAAAACATAAAATTACTTTAGAATTTCTACTATTAAAAAAGATCAAATTGCTTTATTAAACGCTTAATAAATTAATAATTCTTAAGCTAGATTGTTACACACTTAACATAAATTGTCGCAAGATTTAAATTTATATAGAGTAAAATGTTAATTAAATCTTGTAATTACAATAATAATGCAACAAGATAATGCACTTACTAAAGAAGAAAATGCACATAAACGCTTTTGCGACTTCTTAAAGTGCGTCTAGAATCGAATTCTAAATTTAATATTCGTTCTTTTTATAATTATAATTCTAAATCTTGTCGTATAGTATCTCGCAAATCAAATGTTAAAATAAGCATTTAAAAATAAAAAAGTTGATAAACTTTTAATATTTTTTGATTTCTCGAAGTGCGACAATTCTAAACTTTTATTTTCGTTCTTTCTATCGCAAAACATTAATATATTAATTGAAAATATATTACTTGTTCGCATTATTTTGTTTACGTTAACATTACAAACACTCTTTTTTTTAACATTCTTATCTTTAACACTTTTATTTTTATTATTATTTATTTCGTTTTGTCTAAATTAATTACGAGAAATTATTTTATTGTAAAAGAGCTTCAAAGCGAACTTTTAAACTAGCAAATTAAGCTTGTTAATTATAAACAAGACGTATTGCATTATTCGCATGCATTATTTATTTACTTTGTACAAGTTATCGAAAATAATAATACTAATTAAAATGAATTAATGTGTACATAAGAAGTTATAAAGAAAAGCGCAATAATTTTAAGAACTTTTATTAATAAAGACGCGTCAAATATTGGGTTAAAAATCGCATAAAAACAAAAGCTTAAATTAACAATTAACGACAAGATTACGTAAAATAAACGATAAAGAAATCAACGTAAATAAACTTGCATTACTTATTAATAAAATCAAATAAATGTTAATATAAAGAAATAATAATTATATTGAGTAAAAAGTTCAAAGTGAATAAAAGTAAAAGTAAGAGATAATTTTAATTCTAACGCATATGATTTTTAATTCGATTTGTAAAATTATTTCTTAACATTTTATCTATAATTTTATCGATCTTTAAAACTCTTCTATATTCTAAATCTTATAACATTTTATTAAATATTAAGATATACTTATAATCTAGTGTACGATTGCATTATCTATATACATTACTAGTGAACTAAGTTAAGAAATCGCACAAACAATGAAATTACTATTAACTAATTCAAAAAGCATGGCAAGTCGCAATCGCACGCAAGAATAAAATAATAATAATAAAAAGTTATATCGAAAACAAAGCAACGATCGCAAGATTATCTCGATTCGCGTCAAGAAATTGCGTAAAACGTTTATTTAAATAAAAGTTTCTTAATTGAATTGTAAGGTTATAAAGAACAATATTAAAAATAAGATTAATAAACATCAAATTAATCAAGATATTTATAATAATGCATTTAAGTAATGCAATAAAACACACAATGTTAACAACTTAACAACACAATGTTTTAAAAATTAATTTAGACGAAAAGCAAAAAAGAAATTTGCAATTAAAAAAACAAAGCGACTTAGAATTACTTAAAAAACGCAAGCAATACGTAAAAATACATATGTAATAATAATGTTTTTTTCTTAAAATGTATGCATTATTTAAATGCATTATTTGTTTTTTACACTTAACTTAATTAATATTGCAATTAAGCATTAACAACAAATTTAATATTAATAAAAGTTTCTTGACATTTATAAAATTAATTGTAAAGATTATTTAACAACAAGTTATTTATTATGATAATTTAAATAACTTGAAAAGAGTTAATAACGTCAATTCTTTTAATTTGTATAGCAACTTTGTTGAAGAATTCGCGTTATCAAAAAACGCGAAAAAGAGAAAAACTTCTAATTTTATTAATGTCAAGATAAAGAATTCTAACAATATTGTTAAAAAGAATAATTATAATCAAGAAATTCGACATACAATTTAAGAAAATGCTAAAACGTTAAATTATAATTACTATAAAGCTACTAATGTTAATAATAATAACGAAGAGAAAAATGCGAACAATAAAAATTAAGATTGCGATAACAAAAATAATAACAAGATTAAAAGCGACTTAAATTAAACTATTTAAAATAATAATATAACAAACAAGATTATTAAGATTTTGAATTAATGATTTTATGTATTTAGCTTAGAGAACTTATTATTACAAATTAATATTATAATGCATTATTACATTGCATTATTATATTGCATTATTATATTATATTATTAAATTGCATTATTATATTATATTATTAAATTTAAAATGTACAATTAAAATTTTAAACAAATTAATTATAATTTATAATAAAACTAATGTCTTGACAATTCAAGTCGATTTTTCGAATAATGTATTTAATTTTTTAAGAATTATGCTATTGTTTTAGAGTTATTAGTTCTCTATATATTTTTAAATAAAATATACTTAAATGCGAAATCTCGATAACTTAATAGTAGAGCGTTTCAACTTTCAATAATGGTAACACAACATTTATAATAATATTATCAAGAAAATTACTATATTTTTATTGATTTTATGGTAGATATTGTGTTATTGTTATCGCGAATTGAAAGATCGAAAGTTCAAATTCTTTTCGAAATATATATATATATTTTTTTTTTACAATCTTTAACAAGATTATGCAAAACAAGATTGTCGAACTCTTTAATTAAAAAAGTTAAGTTAATAATTTGACTTTAATTATTTAGATAACTTGAATGCATTATTATAATGCATTACTAAATAATCTTATATCGAAAAGTTATAAAATAGAATATGAATTTCTACTATTTATTTTAGAATTTCTTTATACTAATATTAAGTCTTGATAATTCGATTCGATTTTTCGATTTAATTTTAGATTTTAAGTTTAAAATTGAATCAAATGGTCGATTTCAATTTTAGAAATCGAATTGTCAAGACTTTCGATTTGATTCGAATTGAATCATCAAGATTTAAATCGATTTCTTGAATCGAAGTCGATTTCTCGAATCGATGCGATTAATCTAATTTTTGATATAAATGTGAACTTTATCTTTGTATACAAGACAAGAATAAATAGATAGCAATTCAATTTGCAATTCTTATATCTCTTATATTTTGCAAGAACTATTCTCGCTTATTATTTAAAATACGTTTTGTCTCGATACAAATATTAAGATATCTATAGCATTATATTAATTAAATTAATAATATCTAACAATTTCGAATTGTCGACGTATTGCTTGTTTAAAGAACATCTACAATAATAAAAACAATCTAATAATTAGTTGATATACTTAATGTTGTTATTAAATGTATTTACTAACTATCGAATTATTAGAAATAAATACTAATTAAATAGATATATTTCATATATTTGTATCTCTTACATTTTGCAAGAATTAATTTTGCTTATTATCTAAAAAGAATTTTGTTCTCGTGCAAATCTTAAGAAATTTATAGTATTTATTAATAGAAACAATAGTATCTAATAAAGTTGAATCGACGACGTATTGCTTATCTATATAGACAAAAACATAAATATTGTTGTAATTAGTAGATTTATATAAACGCATTAATTGCGACAGTATTTACGAAAAAAGAGATGCTAATTCGAAATATAAATCTACTAAAATATTATCTTTACTAGCAACACAAGAAGAGCATAGATTTTGCAATTATTTTAATGTAAAAATAAATTTTATCTTATTTGACATGCAAGAAAGAATATATATTGATCGATAAAAAGATCTATTGCATTGTTATATTAAGTGCTAGTTTAAATATTGTTTGCATTCTTAAATTGTGTTGTTTTATCTATTAATAGAGCAAAAATATATATAATTTGACGTTTATTTTACACGCAATTTAATATATTTTTTCGATATTATTGTCTTTGTCTTAATTAAGCATTTAGATCTTTTTGTAAAATCTTGTAATTATTCTCAAATTTATATTACTTATTATATGCATATCTATAATACTTTTTCGTAAATCTATTATATTCGAATACGTTAACAATGTATCGCAAAAAGTTCTCGAAGTTATTTTAAAATTAAAATCGCAACCTTTTTTAATATCGTTGCATTTAAATCTTAAGAACGTTAAATATAAGTTTAATAAAATTGCAATTCGATAAATACGAAGATAAATAACAAATTAAATTTTTTTTTGCTTTGATTGTTTATTATATGCGAGCATTTATATAAATAGAGACGTTATTTAAGCAAATTATACTTCGCGACTCTAAATAGACGTTGCAATAGAATAGAAATTTGTTAATAATTTATTAATAGAGCTTCTTGTTATTGTAATAGCTCTTCTTAATATTAGACTAACCGTCGGGCCAGGTTATGATATCACCCCTCTGGCTCGACCCGGCGCCAAGACCGGGTCGCGACGATTTTTTGGAATCGAATCGCTCAAATTAGTTTAGCGCGAAGCGCGCTAAACTACTTATAGTAATCGACTAAACTACTTTGAGCGATTCGATTCCTCGAATTTTTTTTGACCTAGGTCTTGGCATTTGCACGTGACATTTCCGGGTTAGCGCGACCAGTCTACTTAATATTAATGTACAATAAATAGTCGTTTACGATATAGACAAACAATACGTTATATATATTATCTCTTCTAATGTTCTAATGTTATTTAATATTTGTTTCAATAAATTCGTATATTATACATCGTTATTTTGTCGTCAATTTGAACAAGAACTTGTCGAAGAATATTAATTGCTTTGATGTGTAATTAATTATATTCGTTTGTTAGACAATGCAAAGTTGTTTGCTTTAAAAACTTATAAATTGTTCTTTCTTTCAACTAATTAACTCTTGCTTCAAAAAAACGTAATATCATAATATTAAATATGTTAACGCTTTATTTTTCTTTACAATATAGTGTCAATTTGTCTAGATATATTTATAAATGTTGCTTTTAATATTCGAGAAAATTGCGAACTATTAACGAACAAAATTGTCGAAAAGATCTTGTCTTTAAACAAGAAAAATTAAATAAATTATAATGACTTTGAATACGTTGTTGTTATTGCTATATTGTTCTAGTAGTACAAGTAGTCTTTTCGACAACAACGACGAGAATTCAATAATTATAAAGAAGATTAAGAGCTTTGAATTTGATAACAAAGTCGATTTTGCAATATTAGATTTTAGCGTATATTATTGTATTTAGACTTTAGATAATGAGAATTGTAAATAATTAATGTGTTTTGAGCTCTCAGGTAATCTGCATACATATTTAGGTAATAAGATCGAGAATCTAAAACTAAGGTCAAGGGGCGACAACCGTTGTGAAAGCGCTAATTTGCCGCAGATGCGCAAATGATGAGATTGATCTTCACATTCACTTTTCGCTTGCAACAAGAGCCCGTTCCCACGCAACTTACAAGCATTCACATGAAAGAACCTCAAGGTTCTTCGCTTTGCTAGAAGTCTCGATCACAAATCCTCCATGTCCAACAAAGACCTATTGCGATTTCTTTCCAAGCCCGCAAAGTGAGCCTGACACTCATCCCCACACAGTACCTCCAACACTTCACATTCAGACTCTTGCTAATCATACGTCCTTTAGACCCAGATAACATTCGCTGCCTATTTTGGGAGTGCTCTGCACCCTACTATCAGATTCACTTAGCAGAAGCAAATCTACTCGTCCACCGAATTCGATACCTTATCCTTGCCAGGTATCGAAATCTTCAGTTGCGACGACTCTACATATAGTCAACATTCCGCGCTTCAAGGAGTTCTTCGTGCCCCTGTCCGCCCGGCCTCCCTAACGACCCTCGAAAACCTCCCCCAGAATAAGCTACACTGCTGCTGGCAAAAGCCAGCCTCCACCGCCACCCACTCATCGTGGGCCCTCTCTTCTCAAGCGAGCACTGCAACTATTCGCATAGGCTGAAGGGGTGTGCTCTCCAAGGCTACCAACTAGACCGAGCCCGTAAGCTGTACCTCGATCGGTACTGTGTCTGTTCATTTCGCGGCAAAAGATTAAGCCACACGGTCAGCATCAGGCTTAACAGCTCGCGCCCAAGCACCCTTCATAAGCCGAGGAAAGAGGGAAATATTGCAAGCAGCAGGAAAGACTGTCATATCTAGGATCTAGGACGGAGATGGTCAATACTGAAATTCCAAAGAATTACACAGCATCACCGTCCTCTTTTAGTGGGACGCCCCACCTGACTATCAATCGGGATGTCACCATCGACCTTGACTCCACGAATTCTTTCGAAGGACCAGAGAAGCTCCTAGAGGTATGGTTCAGCGCCTCTCCAGCGTCGCTGCCAGCGGCCACTGCCCCCGCAGGGTTGAAGATCGTATCTTCCGAGACATGGACGACCATGCTGGATCTTGTCAATTGCAAGGTTCTCTCTGTCGTAGAGTCCGAGGATGTTGACGCGTATTTGCTCTCGGAATCGAGCATGTTCGTGTTCCCTCATAAGCTGATCCTGAAGACATGCGGCATTACGACCTTGCTGAGAGGGCTACCGAAAATACTGGAGATTGCAGCTTTGGCTGCGGGATTTCCCCATGTCCTTGGGAATGCATTCCTCGGGACCGCAACCACTGCCATTCCGTACCGGGTCTTCTACAGCCGTAAGAACTTTCTCTTTCCGGACAAGCAGGTCGGACCCCACCGTAGCTGGAGGGATGAGGTCAAGTCTCTCGACAAGCTCTTCCTCGGCGGCAGTGCTTACCTGATTGGGAAGATGAATGGCGAACACTGGTACTTGTATCTCACTGAGCCTAACACTATCTTGACCCCACCTGCTACGCCAGAGCGGCGTGAGACGGAGACCAAGCTATTGGATCTTTCGGCCTCTAGGGCTGCAATTACCAACTGTGGTGGAATAGAAAACGATGAAGGAGACGAGACTCTGGAAGTGCTGATGACGGACTTGGACTCCGAAAACGCTAAGCAATTCTATTTAGACCACGCGACTGGGGTCGCGGAAGGTCTCTATCGCCAAAAAGCCCACGATGCCCGCCTCGATGCGCAGGAGCACCTTGGTAATATTGCAGGCAGCTTACCCGGAAGCGTCATCGGAAGGCTTGATACTCTGGACTCCGACGACACCCTTGACATCTTCAGCAATACTTCGTCCGACACGGCGGACTTCTCCTACACAAAATCCGAAGGTCTCAACCTACCGGAGGAGCTCTCCACAGAAGGCCACGCCCTTGGGACCGTCATCTCCGAAACCTGCGGTCTAGCCGAGCTCTACCCCGTCGCCAACTACCCTGACGCCCGCATCGACGCCTACCTCTTCACGCCCTGCGGCTTCTCCGCCAACGGCGTCATCCCGGCCCACTCCGGCCCAAACGCCACGCACTATTTCACCGTGCACGTCACGCCCGAGCCGCACTGCTCGTACGCCAGCTTCGAGACCAACGTCCCCAGCAAGCAGACGGGGCGGGAGACAGCAAATTTGATTGAGCAGATCGTCAGCATCTTCAAGCCCGGGAGGTTCTCGGTCACACTTTTCGAGGCTAAGTCACCGATGGAGGATGATCTGGATGAGGGGCTCAAGATGGAGGAGAAGCAGGCCAAGAGACGCAGTGCGGCGAAGATGGAGATTGTGAGGGGGTATAGGAGGGTCGATCGTATCGTGCATGATCTGGAGGGGTATGAGCTGGTGTTCAAGTACTACGAGCGCCTTGACTGGGAGGGCGGTGCACCGAGACTGGGGGAGGTGCCTTTCTGACTCTGTGGACTGACATTCTCTAGATGGCTTATTGTCTGCCATCAGGTCACCTCTGCCTCTGAGCGAGGTGCTCTCCTAGTGGGCTGATTCAGCTACGGTGGTTTGCTCTTCTCACATTCTTCCGGTATGGCTCAAGTACCGAGCACGCTGTTGGGTGCTTTCTCTATGCCATAGACCGAGCTGGTGGTTCTTTACTTTGCCTGCAGTACTTACTTCACTATCCAATCAGTCAACAAAATAGTCAATGCCTTTGCAGATCCCGGACGTGAATTTGAAGAGCGCCCAAGCTCGACACCACACCTCCCGCGGCATCAGCCCTGGTAGGTTGCGTCTACTAGAGTAAACCACTACTCGCCCCTTGCCCAATTCCCCTGTGAGGGGCATGGTGCATTCATAAATCTCTATCCAGCGCCATCTTCGATCCCTCTTCCCACGCGTTAGGTATTAGGAACGAACAAGACACATGCCTCTGTAGCCATGCGTCAGCATCAGTGCATCTGCATCAGCCTATCGTACCCAGCGTAGGTAAAACCATTGGAAATGTCTTTTGCAGGCAGTGCCCGTCGGAGGTGCGCCACCGCTGTCTGCCCTTCGATTGCCCATCCCCATCCTCCGTGATCCATCCCCGTTCTGCCTGTTGCCCATCCCCATCTTTGCCGTCATCCATCCCCATCCACATCTCCAGCCCTGTAAACCTCCACCCCCCCCCCCTCTCCCCTGCCCTGCCCTTGCAACCGCCATCCCCCGCCCCTCCAATCTCCTAGAGTCAGCATCCCCTTCTCTCACTTAATCAGTCCTCCCCCCTTAAACCCCCCCTTCCAACATCTCCCATATCTCGACTCCTGTTCCCATTCAATGCACACTACTTCTGCCAAGGGTGGAAGATGCCACTCCCGTTATTGCTGGACGACTCATCGACCAAAACAGAAAAGCCGCTGTTGGAGAAAGCACTCTTCCCCAACTTGTTGGGTGAGCCCGACCTCGATATGCCTTTGGAGTTCTATCCCGATCCGGTGGACCATGACCATTTATCCTTGCTCCTGTGCTACGCTCATACGAATTTGAGGGTGGAAGTCATACACGCCATTCACCGTTTGGTCCACTCTTTGGGATAGAGATATGAGACTGCGAGATGGCGCAGAGAGTGGTTTTGGTTGCAGCTCTATGGTTCGTCAGGTTTTGGCTCTCTGAAAGGGTCTAATTAGGGCAGTGCAGTTCATCGACGGAACTCCATGGCTGGCAGCGATAATTCAGCACGTATGTTGAGTTACCCTGGCATTTTTGGACATGAGGTCAGTGGAGTGCATGTTGTTGTGTGATGAAAGAGAAATGCGTCCTCGGCTGCCAGATGGTGCTGGTAGAGAGAAATTTTATATGAACAGCTATTGTCGAGAGGAAAAAAGTCGAAAAGATTTACGAAGAGATATGGTGAGGAGCTGGGATAGTCGCAATGCATCCAAAAATCGTAAAATACTGCTCGTGTGATAAGAAATTCAAGACTCGGTTCCAAGGACATGGTCCTCACAGAATACATAGAATGGTAGATGACAAATATGATGCAATCGAAAAGAACTTCCAAATCCCTCCAACCGATGTAAGTGTATGCTGTAAGCAACAATGAGATATACGATTAAATTGCTTATGCGTCAACGATAGCCACCTGACTGACGGCTTCTGTTGAAGAAAGCTTTGCAAATAAACATTATCAGCGTACGCGCTTAGACCTCTTGGCCTGTACAAATGTCGCGTGCCGACTAGGATTACCAGTCATTCGCTTTTCTCAATCAGCCACCAAGGTCAGTATGGAGTGACCGAATCAACAGCTGCTGGGAGACTGGAATTCAAGACTATCGTTCGTCCATGGTCTGTTTCGTGGATGCTGCGTTGACATATGCATCAATACAGCGGTAGCCCAGCGGTAGACATCTCCAAGTCAGCGTAGTTAGCCTACCCGTATGCTCGATACGCATAGCTGTATAAGCCGTGACTGGAGCTTTATTGGTCTCGGGCTGGTTCGAACTAAGCCTGCAGATTCTGGGATAGGTATCTTAACAATTTTGGGCCATTTCGGCAGTATTTACCTCTACACCAACGGCTGTAAGATGTGAAGGAAGAATCTGAAAAAGAGCCGAAAGAGGATAAAATGCACTAATTGCCTCACCTTCAGACCTCGTGAACTGTGCCACGTTACCAATGTAACCTTTACTCTGCATTTACTCCGGAGGTATCGCGTCTGAGTGGTTGTTTATTATCGCGCTTGAAAACGCTAGAGAATCAAAACAAACCAAGAAACGAAAAATGCCAAAAAAGCAACAGCAACCAAGCGGATTTGAACCCTGGACCAGCAAAAAGCTCACGTCCCCATAGGGCCGTTACCAAACCCCTCCTGGTATACACATGTGTCAGCGGTGCAGAGGCCAGAGTTCAGGCTTCATTGGGGTTTTTGGGAGGGCCGTGGGCGAACCACTAAGCCATTCCCGCTGTTAGATTGTAGAGGAATGGTTCGTGTATATATTCTGGTGTTTTGATCATGTTGATGTCAATAGACATTGATGAGAGACCATGTCCTGGGGCCGGTCCTTCCATTTCGAGGGAGGTACCCGGGGCTCGCCTAGCATCAATCCGCCTTCCTTTGCTGCTCTTCCGAGTATCCACAACAGACACAGGCCGGATGCGAAAACCATTTGGCGCAATCAAGGGGAGATTCGGAAGGACTTAGCTGGGTAGAGGACGGAAATCAAAGATTCTAGAATAGGAAGTACCTCTCGATCAGGCAGTCCTCTGTAAGCTCTCAGACAGGCATTAACAATTTGCACCTAAATCCTGCACAAGCTATGCAACCTCAAATATTCCTTTATGAGTGATACAGAGGCGTACCTTGATGTGTCCGGAGTTGCTGCTTAAGATTGAATAAAATTAACTCTCTCATGGTCTTCTCTAGTCAATATTTTCCCTTTGTGACCCTGTTGTCATTGTTGTAAGACGCCTTAGCAATCTGCTAGACCATCAGAGCTTTCAATAATAGGAGACATCAGCCACGCTTTCGTATTGGCATACTCTAAGCTGACATTAAGCTGTCCGGTCTAAAGCTTTCGTTAGGCTCTTCATCGAAGGACAAACGTCATTTCATATCGGAACATCACCGGATTCTGAAATATGTCCTTCCTCCCTGGGTAGTCATTTAAAGCGTTGGCGGAGTGCTAATGATAAGGAGTAGCTGGACGAAGAACAAATAGATTGCATTTTGAAAAAATAAATTAGGGAAATAGCGATGAACCGAATATTCAGTGATGACCCGATGCCAGAGCGCCACGAAAACAAGAGTATCCCAGTAAAATAGTCCGAGGATCCTCAGAAAGCAACAAGGGGAGGGTTTTTGTGACGACTGCTATGCCATCAAGAAGCTACTGGTGCCAATGTATGAAATGGAGCCGTGATTTCTCGGGCGATACTGACGATTATGACGCTTGTGCTCCAACCGCCTTAAGGAAGACAGGGCTATTTCAGGCATGGTAGCCCAGCACATGGCCGTTACTTTACTGGCTTGCTCGACTTGAATCCGTGCTATTACATATTAGGAATATGTGCAGACTCTATGGGTCTAGAAGCTGTTTGGCGGAGACTAGCAGCCTTCAAGATTTTACTCAGATGAACGCTCAGCCGGGCGTTTCTCCTCGTATCGCAGATCAATTTCCACCTACTTCAGCTTCCCTCCTCTTCACGTTCGCTTTCTACCAATGGAAGCTCCCAGATCATGTTCAAATGCACACAAATAGTCCATACGTCGTTTAGACCCTGTTCGTCTTGACACTCGTGTAAAACCTTCATGCTTCGTCACGACCTGCTTGACATATTCCGCGTACGCAGATTGACATCAAATGCAACGGACCCAGAATGTCTTGGAGTGGATCTACCGTTGCTTGACAATATGTCATAACAGTCTCAACAATAGAAAGGCGATCGAACCTTGAAAGGTTGCCGGTATCTATTGGGAGCGGGCTTTTGGTGATTCGGGTGCGCAGGGGCGGAAGGTCGGTGATGCTCGGCCAGGCAGGGCGGCAGGTAAAGCGGCGATTAGATTGGAGATGAGTAGTAGGACGAGGAGAGTCGATATTTGGGGGATTGAACTGAGTGATTGAGAGGGTCCCGTCTCTTGGCTGATCGAGCGGCATTTGTTGAAGAGAAACCAATAAATCACATGACTCTTGGCATTCGTGCTTGGCTGACTCATACTGAACGCAAGTGATCGCGGGACTGAGGCAAACCACGTTCAAATTACGCGAATACGGTGCCACTTCAACGCCTCTTTGATGCGCCTAGAGTCGAGCATGGCCTGCGCTCTACATATTAGTCACAGTATCATCTTGGCCAAGGCCTTGGTTGTCCTCGCCGTCTAGACCGGGGCGACCATTCGGTTCTCTTTACCGTAATTGGCGAACCTCAACCTCGTGTTTGAGATGCCAAGCCATCTTTCGATATTTCTTTGACTTTGACATTCGACTCCTGCATGGCTTCCATCGTCAAGGAGGGTGGACACATGGACTCCTCAAGGTCAAGCAGGCTGGGGAATTTTCGCAGTATAAGAACTCTGCCTGTCATGACTTATGTGCTACCTGTTCAAACATCATATCCTGCACATCGCAGCTCTACTTGATACTGAACTTGTATCCCTGCGATTTCTTGAACGCTACCCCCCTCGCAAGATGAAGCTCTCGGTCTCTGCCGTCGAGCTCAGCCTTGGACTTTGCTTGCTCATTAGTGGTGCTACAGCGAACAACCCGGGATGCAACGCAGATAAGTACGTATTGACCGCGATGTATCTGTTAAGAGCGTGACTCTATACAGGCAAGGCGTATACTGACCAGTCTGTGTAGCTGCCTTCGCGCCCTATTCCCCACCGGGACCCCGGCCGCCCTCTCATCGGCCTCCGCCTTCTGTGCCACTTACACCAAGACATACAACACCGCAACGACCGGATTCCCGACACGTGCAACAGGCGGCTGCGGCACTACAACTGCACGATACAGCTCTGCGTGTTCGTGCCAGCCCACTCAGACCAATCCTCCCCCAACCTGCACGCCCACACCCCCCAATAACCTGGTCCAGAATGGCGGCTTCGAGTGCGGTGGCCTTGACCATTGGGTTGCCACAGACGAAACGAACACTTATCACTCCTTGACCGCCGGCGACAACTCTCCAACCGCCTATCAATTCTTGGAACATGGAGAGCCGCAATCCAGCACTGATGTGGCCAGCCTAAGTCAGGACGTCAGTGGACTTACGGTCGGCGCGGCCTACACTTTGTCCTTCGGTGTGTACTTCAGTTCCTGTACGACTACCTTTGGCTTCGTGGGCATCATGTTGAACCATCAGGCCGTATCCACTTTCGATGCGTGTGATTACGGGCAGGCTGCTGTGGGCAAATTCTATCATACCTCCATCAGCTTTACGGCAACGGCGAACCCGACGAACTTGCGATTCGAATTTGTGATTGGTCAACCGAGTGCTATTGTCAGACTTGATAACATCGCCATCACGCCGGCTTAGATACGAGCCACCATTTCCGGGGTTTATGATGGTAGAGTAAAGGAGATCAAAAGGTCAAGTAGGTGCATGATTTATCTGCTATTTGAGGGATATAGCGACGGCAAGTCACTCTTTGTGTTCGGCCATGGTACGAAAGTCCTTGTTTATATCGCAAGACACACACGCAAAGTCAATATTTACTGCATGGGGCCACATCATCCTCACATTGATTCCTCGCGAGTGAATGACGATGCCTGCTATTCCGTCTAGATGTGTCCCGAAATCGTAGTCATCTCTCTCAGTCACCCCAGGCTTCGAGCCTGTTAATCTACGCGGCGCTCTTCGATTGTGTCAATGAGTCTACCATGCTTGTTCCAAAGCCCTTTGCAGGACAGACATGGATACCATACGTTGAAGTTGTATAGTCGTGTTATTCTCTTGAGCTCCAAGTTGGGTGCCGTTGGAGAGGGGAAGTGGTAATGCCCCTGATTCCCTGACGATGAATCAAATAACACGGGAACAGGGAGGACAGTCTTTCTGTTTCTATCTACAGTAACTGGAGATTTCCGTCTAGGTTATATAAGAACACGTCGAATCCAGGTATTTAATCACGATACAGGAAGATCACCGATTGTGACCGTATATCGCCAAAAATTTCGGTCAAATTCGAGCGAGATCCGCTTGGAATGTGGCGCACTCTGTCGATGCATCGGCCGGTACCCAATTGTCAGAGTCCACAAGTATGCACCATGTTGTGGTGCACAGATCTCGCTGATTTCTTTTACCAGATTTCGAAGACGTCGGCGGACATCGGCTACCGTCGGCTACCGTCGGCTACCGCGACATTACTCATAGATGACTATGGGTTCGCAACCAGCATCTATTTTATTCTCAACACTCCTTTACTTTATTATCTTTCCCTCATACTTAGGACCTTTACCAACAAATTTGCGAATAGATGGAGCTGGCTCCTCAGCGATAGCCATTGGATTTTTATTATGAGGCGTCACGACTCTCAACAACTATGGCTTCAATGAATCTATCAGCAGTAGTGCCAGCACCTGAAGATGCCGAAAGGCAAAATCATACGGAAGACGATACCACTATTGCCCTTGAAGATGAGCCTTCTAGGCCCAGTGCTCGTCCAGCAATCTTCCGCTCGAGAGCGCAGGAGATTTTGTTCATCTTCACGGCGACGATGAGCGTAGCTATGCCAAGCTTTCTTCAAGGAAGCACTCTTGTCGTATCCTCGTTCATCAAAAGGGACCTTAACATGACCACTTCACAATTGACTTGGATGACAGCTTCCTCGGCGTGAGTCCTTCTGGCTGTTTCCCCCCGGCTTTCAAAGGACTAAGTGGAACAGCTTAACTTGCGGCTCGTTCCTGCTCTTCTTTGGCAAGGTTGCAGATATGTTCGGTCGAAGAGGTATATTGCTCACAAGTCTATTCGTTTTCGCTGTCCTCGCACTGGGGACGGGTTTCTCGCGCGATGCGCTTACTATGGACGTCCTGAACGGAGTCATGGGTCTGACGTCCGCGTCAACCATACCTTCTGCCCAAGGCATCCTGGGTAGCATCTACGACAAACCATCCAAGAGGAAGAATTACGCATTCGCTTGCTTCACCTCAGGCAATCATCTTGGCTTTGTGTTTAGCTCCATATTCTCCGGTATCGCGACGCAATTCTTCGGATGGCCCGCATCGTTCTGGCTTCTTGCCATAATTTACCTGGTCGTTGCTATTGCTGCCTGCTTCACAGTCCCTGTGGACGACAGCGAGAAGCTCCCTCTGTCATTAGAGTCGCTGAAGCAGTTCGATATTCTTGGTGCAGCGTTGACGGTTGGCGGCATCGGTCTCTTCGCAGCTGGTATCAGGTAAGGAAGCTTCTCTCAATCCAGAGCCCACACACGCTCACTCAGATTTCTTCCAGTGTTGGTCCTGATGCACCGCAAGGCTGGAGAACCCCATACGTTCTTGTGTTCATCATGCTGGGTCTCCTGATGATTGCCGCCTTCGTTTGGTGGGAGGTCCACTTTTCATATCCGCTTCTGCCGATGACGATCTGGCGCGATAAGGAGTTCTCTCTTGTACGTCAGCTTTGCCCTGTGAGAAGATGATAGTGTTGATTTTATCCAGCTTCTCACAATCTTGTTGCTCGGCTTTCTCTCATTTGCGGCCTTGTTCTTCTTTTCCGCCTTGTATCTCCAGGAGCTATTCGGGTACTCCGCTTTGATGACGGCAGTGTGCTTACTACCTACGGCTGTCAGCGGAGTAGTTGTAAATGTAAGCTCCCAAGTCTGAGCAACGCCGGTCATTGATATTAACGAACCGTTTTAGTTCATCGCCGGACGACTATTACACCGGGTTTCCAACAAACTGTTGATGGGCCTAGGCGCTGCTGCATTCACCGTGTCATTCCTCCTCGTTGCGGTACAGCGCTCGGGTGCCTCGTATTGGGCGTTTACATTTCCAGCTCTGGCTATTGTTGTGGTCGGAACCGATTTGCAATTTAATGTAGTCAATGTGAGTACGAGATCACCCCAGCTAGGTCCCGCCGCATTGCTGAATTGGTATGTCATAGATGTACGTCGTATCCTCCTTGCCTAAGTCGCAACAATCCATAGCCAGCTCCGTTTTCCAAACAACCATCAAGCTCGCAGTTACAATCGGTCTCGGTGCCTGCGCGGCGATTTTCGCAAGTGTTTCCAAGAAACCTGCGACGACTGGCTACTACGCGCATGATCCATACGAGCCATACGCTGCGCTCTTTTGGTTTGCCACGGCAATGAGCTTCATCAGCCTGCTTCTCGTTCCGTTCCTTAAGATCAAGACTCAGGGTCATGAATGATAGGCTCAGGAAAGTCTCGCTGCCAGCATACAGCAGAGATGTAGAGCTGCACCAGGCGTGAAAGCAGTGTTGAAGCGAAGATCAAGAGAAGGGGCCAAACTTGATGTGCTCTTTATCATATGCTCAGCTCCGGGATAATTACCGGTCAATTGCTGCTGAGAGAGCGAAAGAGCAATGACCATTCATGAAAAGTTCTTTCATGCATTCACCATGGCTCTTGGAGCGGGAAATGTCTTTGGCCTAATTGCGGTCCGGTCCGTTACGCGGTGGGGCACAACAAGGCGAATAACCTCTGGCCCAAACCTGCACGCCGAATTTGACGAGTCTGAGACTGTGGAGTATATCCTGAAGTAGATGGGCAGCAAGGCGGCGGGTCGGTGATTCAAAAGCTGCTGGCGCAGCTCAGAGCAATCCAGCTTGCCAGGGTATAGAACAAGGTTAGGTGGCGCTTCGAGGTGCAGGCGAAGGATGAAGAGCTTGGAATGATTGATGAAGGATCCAGCGTAGTGGATGGTAGGGTCTGGACTACCTATCTATATACGGTGGATATTCAATGAGTCACTGATCTATCAGTATATCAACACACTGCGCGGTGCACTGCGCACTATGATAGATGAACATCAAAAGATTTCTTCGAATGGTGGTGCGGAACATCGTAAGTAGGTTTTGATAGAGATTAGGTTCTACGGAGGAGTTCCTTCAGGCTAGAGTAGTCCGAATCAGGCCTACTTTAATAGCGTAAAGCCTAACTAGAATAGTGATGGACGAGCATCAATTACGCGATTTAAGCGCGTAAATTAACGCCATTCATACGGTACTCTGTCAATGCCACAGTCTCTGACCCGTCGTTGGTGAGTCTGGTAATCACGCTGTAACGTTGATTTGCAATGATGGTGCACGGGTATAATCTCGACCAAACCTTCATCCATAAAACCACGACTCATGAATATTGCATTCGATGGACACGTCTTGGCCAGGCTACCTCACCGGCTCTTGTCTTTATACACGGTACGCCGTGGAGCAGCACTGTGTGGCAGGATCTCGCGACAAGTCTTTGCACGCACTATAGTATCTATCTGTATGACCATCCAGGTTTTGGCATTTCACCTCCACCGCGCCGCTTGGTGAATGCAGAGGATCACGACAAAGTGGACCTAGATGGGTCTCTCGTCCTTCGTGCCGAAGCGAGCGCTGCTCTTTTCAAACATTAGGACATGGCAAGTCCACCTCACGTGTTGGCCCACGACAACGGCGGCCTGGTCTCCTTACGCCTGCTTCTGGATCATAGTATCAAATTTGCGAGTTTGTGTCTCATCGATGTTGTGGCGATCGGTCCTTTTGGGTTGCCATTTTTCAAACTCGTCGCCGAGAACGAGCTTGTCTTCACCGCAATCCCGGCGAACTTCGTTGAAGGCCTTGTGCGAGCCTATGTGAGAAGTGCGGCATGCAAACCAATGCCCAAGGAGATCGAGGATACGCTAAGCGCCCCTTGGCTTGCGGGTGGAATGCAAGGGTCCGCGAGGTTCCGGAAGGAAATGGTGCAAGCTCATAACCGGGATACTGGTGTGCTTGAGAAGCAGTATGCTCGTGTCGGAGGTCTGGCACCGACTAAGATTATTTGGGGGCAAGATGATGCTTGGATATCAGTTGAAACAGCTCAAAGGTTGAAGAAGGCACTGAATGCGGAGCAGCTGGTCACGATTGAAGAAGCAGGGCATCTGGTTCAGTATGATCAACCGAGCAAGCTGGCTCTCGAGGTGGGACTGTGGCTCAACAAACACGGCAAAAACGAAACATAGTACTGCGTATGCATGAGGCCAGCACCGAATCTGCAGATTCAGAAACAAATGAGGTTGATATCGAAAGACAGACTCGAGATTTCTATATATGTCTTATAATCTTCTGATATTACGTTATCTTCGTTCCAGATAGAGATAGTGTCAGTGTCACTATTGTTCAGAGTGGTATATATTGACGTCGGAACTTACGTTAAATCCAAGTCCCGCCCAGATACATTACGTTGGCTTCGATAACGACGAGAATAACGGTAACGCTGACACGATAAGGAGCCGCACCTTTATCCTTGAGGATCTGGATAGTGCTGGCTAAATGCTGCCGGTAGAGCGAAAGAGCAACAAGAAATCTTTGGAAATTTGGGTCACGCTTACAACGGCTACCTCGCCCATTCCCGCTATTGACATACCTCCAAAGGCAGCACCAAAGTCTGGCGGCGTAACACTGCTGTCACCAACTTCTTTCACTATTAAGTCAGCGGCAGTCTTCGCTGTCGAAATTGTGACTACTCTCCAGTTCGTCTACCTAGTCATACTCAGGTAGATGTGAAGAAAGCGACGAAGCTCAGCTAGAAAGAAATTACATACTGACATGGCTTCTTGACACGGAGATTGTGAGTAGATGAGAGATTTCCTTTCTCAACGGTCGCCGCAGTTCGCTCTCATATCCGAGATTCACTGATCCAGAAGCAAACCTGGCAGGAGGCGCTGGCATCACACCACTCTGTTTCATTGAACCACCTCACGCTGCTAAGCCATCTCTTATGAGAGGCTTTATTTTTCACCAGCGGCCAATGTGCAAGAGCTGGTAGGAAGAGTGCCTTGTTATGAATCTATCAGCGACTGTAGTAGTGGGTGTAGCGATCTCGCACTAGGTCATCGCCGGCTCAATTCTTCTCACTAGGGAGAAATGGCATAGAGGCACAGGATCGCAATATCACACCGAGATAAGGCATGGTGCTGGCATATTCCCAGTCTATGATGAAAGAGACTGACGATCAGATTTGTCAAAGCCGGCAACAGTACGGACATACCCTCGACCGCATGGCTTAGATTTAAACAAGCTGCGTGCATACCCATCTCTTCGATGCTCGAGCTGAATACTGACACGACCTTCTCATAACCGCCTTTACCCCGGATTTTCGACTCTTCGGGCTACCACCAAAGGAATTCAGAGATCGCAAATTCCGCCTTGAAGCTTTGCGAACACACTGCTGTCTTCAAGTTGCGCACGCATCCGAGACCAGACTGATGGTTTGCAATCAGGATTCAACACCTTGAGGTAGGTCAGATTGTGGCGATGTCCGAAAAGGAATTTCTTTAGCGCAGTCCAGTCCGTTATAACATTTTCAAGGTGCAGCCAAAGAAGCCTCGGATAATTATGAGGATATAGAGCCCCCATGACGTCGATGTTGTGCTCTCCGCTGGACCGCTGAACAAGTTTGAAAGCTTCGAGATTTGTCAGAGCTGACACCCAAGGAAGGAAGTAGTACGGGCCTCCTTCTGGTGCAAGAAAAACATTCATGTCTAGCTCCAGGCGCTTCAGATTTGCGAAATACAAAGGCATGCAAGGTTCGCCCGTTATTTCCGTTATATCGTGAAGGCGCAGCGTGGACAAGGCAGCCCCTGAGTAAGTTTCGGAGTCAGCGTTCCTCCTTTCAGTCAATGCAATGAGCAGAGGTGCATGCTTTGGGAGCGGATACAGCTCAGACATGTTGCACGCCTCTTGAAGACCTCAGAAAGGGGTAACAGATGCTCCAAAAGTTACTCACCGGTGCTCATGGCCGCGTGGAGGAAGAGCTCAAAGTGCGAGTTCTCCGGTACGCGATACTCTTCGCCGTTTACACGACTTTCCTGCGTACGACGACTGATCGGATGTCCCCAGGAGCGCGTCCAGTTAGGATTTGTACGATGAGCTAAGCTATTCGTGTTCATCCTTGCAAGTGTCGACTCCTCTACCGTCTCCACGGTAAGGTCTTGGCCGAAATGGCCAAGAAGGAAAAAGTTCTCCCTCTTCGAGCTGATCGGCAAGTCTTCCTCGGCCTCAAGCCACTTGAGGTATCCATCATAGTCTTCCCGTTTCTGTGCGCCCGTGGCATTTTGGTCTTCAAGAGTGGTCAGTCTGTAATCTGCCCTGTTTTCCGGTCATTCGAATCTCTCCTACCGATACTGAAGTCCCACCACCTCCTTCGTGTAAGGTTCAACAATGGACTGACCCTGGCCACCTTAATGCATTTGACTAATATCGCCAATTCTGGGGTTTTTGCAATTGAGCCAAGCTTCTGCCAGCTATCGTTGGTTCGCCAGAGAACAAAGGTCTGATAGAGGTATTTCTTGGTAGGTGGCTCGTACTTCTGTGACACTAGACGAAAGTTCTTCAATGATTCGAAGGTTAGGTAAGCGCAGACTTTGTCTATCATCTCGTTGGGTAGGCTGTGAAGAGCAACGCCTCCATCTTGTGTGGCTATATTTCCAGTTCCTGGAGCAGTCAGAATTCGGCTTGTGGATTCCAGTAAGTACTATGGCTTACCAGCCCCTGATGCTGCTGACACAGCAGACTGCTTTGACTGGGTCATACTGCTCTTCTATGGAGTATTCCTGCTGATTATCATCATGGTTGAGTCTATGAAAAAAGTTGTTGGAGCAAGGTGGGAATGTGAGTGCGATCTTGACGCGTGACATATCTACTAGGCTGGTGATCGTAGCTAACCGAGGCACGTGCAAGGACGCCATAGCCATACCAAATACAACACAAGAAGCTGCAGAAACCTTCCAACGTGCAGACCCATAGTCTCATTTCCCCCCCATCGCTATGGATGTCCAGGAAATAAGATATTCATGGCTCCTCACCCCTTCAGGGATTCCTCATAGATTCCTGATAACTTTTGGTTTCCTAACATACGGGCTTTGAAATCGGCTCTCGAGTAAGACTCTGCACCTCTTGCCTCCATCTGCATGTCTGCACATCCAAGAATGGCGACTAAAGAGGAGATAACAGCTGATATAGCAAAGAAACCTCGAAATACCATCGACCAACGGCTAATATCAGTCTAGGAGCCCGAAATCCATACATCCTAATCAAAGCAAGACCTGCAACCACCCAGTCTTGACAATCCATCACATCTGGATCAGGATTCTCCCAAACCCTCAGCATAATCGTCCACCCAAAGAATAGGCCTACAACTCAACGCCTTTCTAGATGCTGCGGCACTCCAAGATGGGAAGGCCCTTGTCATGCTCTCGCATGAGTAAATGAATGAGCTTGGTAATTGCGAGGTTGGGATACACTCCTTCCGTCGCCTTGAAATTTGGCAAAATTGGCACTGCTTGCTCTTCGCAATCATCGTGTTGGCCCGTAAAGAGACCGATCGAAACCGAGAGGACAGTAGCCATGTTCTCCTATCGGTAGTCAAAGCTTGAATGACTTCCTGCAAATTGGTCTGAATTCGGAATCTAGTATGCCACACCACTACCTGACTGAAAAGATGCCTAAAGTCTCGAGCTGGAACAGTCTGCGCGAGCCGCTACATTTCCACGCTCGCAAAAATTCGGCAAGAAAGGCGGAGGCTATCGGCATGCTTCTTCAAGTCGACAATGATCTATTCCAGTGTCTTAGCCGATCCCTAGCGTTGCGATACTTCGACTTCAAACTTCGCAGGCAGTCAGCCGCATATCCAAGCACCGCCGTCCTCAATATCATCTGAATTGATGAGAAGAGCCATATCCCATACCAGACTCCGCCCACGGTGTATCCTCCCAGCAAACCAGAAATCATTCGCAACAGGAATTCCACAGCCCTCTTCTGAACCTCCAACCAAGAGTGCTCTCACCAGTAGGCCCCCCTTTTCGGCGGCATCCTCCCAATATCCCCCGAAATCCGCACTCAATCGAACAGCAGGATGCGATCATCCCTCAACAACAATACATCTCCGAATCAGACTACGGTTTTGTCACAAGTCACGTTTATGCTACCAAGTCATTCGTCGATGCTGATCTAGATCGAGGTATGCTGGAGGGTCCTCATTAGTTCTCACCAAGAAGTCTTACGAGGTAGATGGCCTGTAAGATGATGGTATGATGTTTACACGAAGCCGACATCATTCGATACGTATTCGGCAGGTTCTGAATTGGTGAGGAGCTGGCGGTTGAGGATAAGGCTATGTCGAATAGACTACTCAAAGGTAGATTTAGGAGTCTGGGACCAAGGGGGATGATAATGTTTCCTAGTGTGGACTGACATTGTCCGCTCTAGGACAAGTTTGGGAACGTGTTGATGGTCAGTACATTTGGAAGGTACAGAGTGTGCAGAATAGCAGCAGCATTTGGTTGGGTGGGGCCCAAGGCAGTATGTGAAATCTTTGTTGGCGTAAGCAGGGAAGTGGGAATCACTTTAAGCTAGTGCGGAGGGTGATGCATACCGTTCCAGAGCGAACAGTCAGAGTGAGAATGAGAGATTGTGCATGGCGTTATACAAATATTCAAGATCTGGGTTAGTTTAAATAAATCAAACCCAAGAGAACATACTAGTGATTCTCAGGTGGGGCCTGCTTTGCTGTGGATCGAAAGGATATTCTGCATTGTGCTTTTCAACACAGTTGCAGGCTTTCAGTGGATAGGTTTTTAACTTGCTAAGTGGGTATGCTAGATTCCTACAGGCGGACAGCGCTTTACGGAGCTGAGAAAAGCAAGCCCGAGCGTTTTGACTGACATGGAGAATCGTAGAATTTATGAATTCATGGATGAATGCCAGAAGACTTGAAGGACACACCGTACCACTGCTGGGTACTCGCTCAAGGTAAATTACACCAGCGCGAGCGAACAGCATCAAAATTCCTTCTTAGGTTGGTGATTGAAAGAAGAGGGGTAACGTATCAGCACGATATGACAGTAATTAGAACGGCCACTCATTGAGCGGGCTCCTCGCATATCGTTCCCACCACACCCGTCTCTTCTTGCCCCTCCTCCGTTTCCCAAATCTTGGTTTGAACGGCCCCGAGAGCTCCAGCACCGGGGGCTTTGGATCCAGCAGCTCCAGCTCCTTCTTCAGGAGCGCCCAGTCCTCGGGTATGATGACCGGATCCTCGATAACCAATTCATCGAACGGCAGAATCTTAAACGAGTACATCTCCAACAGGAAATGGCGCAAGGATGCTGCGCTAGACCTCACCATTTGGAGCCGAACAACACGGAGCTTGGGCCAGTGCGCGTCGTGTAGCGTGGCGAACAGATCGGCGTTATCGACGCATTCCCGCGTGCGATAGACTTCGAAAACTCTCAGTTGGGGGAGAGTCGTTACCCAAGTTGCTAATCTCAGGGGCATGCCCACATCACCCGTGCCTATTGGTTTTCCGACTGTGGGTGGACCGACTACAAGGTGATGAAGGCTGGGTATGGTGAACGGTCGGTGGAAGCGGTCCGACAACAGCTCCGAGAAATGGCTGATTTGCAGCTTGCTGAGCGCGAAGTCTGACTGATTGATTGCGAGCATGAACAGGCTCAAATGGGTGTTGTCGAGGCCGTCAAAGTAGTTGGTGCCAGTCTCGAGCACTCGCCGACTGTAGGTGTATCTGCGAGGGTCTGAGCTGTGCGAGAAGCGAACATTGAATTGAAGGCGGGCATCGTGAGTTGTCACCGCTCGAAGATTCGGCAGTTTGTGGAGGTCCAGTGGTGGCGCTTTTCCCTCTCTGAGGAGGTCGACTAGGGCGCTCTCGCCGTTGTACCAGGTTTGATATCTCGAGTATGCGGCCTCTTGACTAGGCGATGCTCTTAGCTCAATATATGTTCTTGCCATGGTTGATCCAACGCCCTGTCGTAGCTGTTTTGGAGGTTCGGGCCACTGAAGGCATGGGAAGACTTCGTGAGCACGGCATCGCTGCCACCGATTGTAATCGTAGAAATCCCGCGTCAACTCGGCGTTGGATATCTCGATCCTGTTGACGTGCCGAGCTAGATACGGCGTATTGGCGATGTTGTTCAGTGCTGACCAGCGGTCTGTGTGCATGTAAATGAAGAGGGTAGAGAAAAGGTAAGATAACGGGAGGCAGTTGAAGTGCCGTGATACAAGTCGCAAAGCTTTCAAGCTGCAAGGCCCATCATCGGGATCTGATAGATCGCAGAGATAATCGCAAATTTCGAAAATGATTTCCGTCGAAACAGTATCGAGCCGATTCCGGCTTGTGGTCTCGATGAGCATCTCCCCTTGGCAAATGTCCTAATTGGAAACCCTAATATTCGAGCTCACGGAGGCGGCTGCGGATGGTAGCCTACGAACTCTAAAGCTTCGAAAATGCTCTCAGCGATAGTAGGGCGGTCGCTTGTCCCCGTAGGTGATTAAAATTCCCCTTACCCGGTGACTAGAAGGGCTTGAAGAGACTTTTGGTGTTCTTGGGCGAAGAAAGTGACTTGAGGGAAGGGACACTATATGATCTCAGCTGCTGCGAAGCAATGACCCGCTCCATGTCCATGCTCGCCATATGAATCATACAGTGTAAGCTGAATCGTTGTGTTTGAAACGTAGAGTCAGTCCACGAACTAGTGACGAGTTCTTGGCAAGCATTCAGTGTTGAGCAAAGAGGACTAACACCACAAGCCATACATACACATGATTCAGTGCTTCAAGGGGACGTTGTTTTCAGCGTGGTAACATGGTGAAATCGCAAAGCCGTGAATCAGTCTCTCGCAGGCATGATTGGTGGTGTCTGCGAAACTAATCGATCGATGACTATCGAGCAATCGGGGCTCGGTATCGTTAAGGCAACCTCTTCTTGACTAAAGTTCGACTTTCTCTCCTTTGCGCCGTCCGCTTCTTCGATCGCGGATCTCGACGATCATCGAGGTCCAGCCACCGAGTATTCAGACGGGGTGGAGTCGGTTCTCTACGTCCTTCGCCGTTCCTCAGGCTCTCGTACGACCTTCTTTGGCCAAGTTGCCCCCTCGCGATCCTGCTCTTATCGGGCGTCAACGATTTAGGAGGTGTTGTGGGAAGTATAGGGTAGCGACACATCGATGGCTCGCGTTTAGTGGAGTCAGTCATATCAGTCCAACTCGTGGAGCCTCGTAGAGCTGGAAATCCGGACTTTTGTTGTTCGGAAGCGTACTCCCAAAAGCCAGCTGGTGGCAATATTGGTCTGGAGCCTGGTCTCCCAGGTCGGGCAGTCTTGTGCAGACCAGGAGTTGTCCGCCGCCATTTCCATGGTATCGGCGGAACATCTGGCTTAGATGAGGTCATCATGATTCGTCTTGGGGAGTCCTGCAGTGGGCGACAGCGTGAATGCTCGCTTGCTGAGCTCATTGCGCTTGGCTGGCGGGTGACCGAGAAGCTTGAGGGCGAAGTTGATCCGCTGTAGAAGGACGACGAAGCTATAGAGGGAGAGCTTGTTGCACTACATATGAGAAGAGGTCGGGTAGGTGTATCTAGAGATGGCATAGTTGATGAGGAAGTCAGAGCAGATCGTGGTTTCTGAGGAAGCTGGAAAGCAAGTGGCGGGAGCCAAGAGATTCTTGAGCGTGCACTTGTAGGTAAAGTAACTTCTTGAATGTCGGTAAATGGATCGCAAAACCCACTCAATGTGTGACTATTGTCTTTTTGGTTCGATTCTGCGAAGTTGGCTACCTCTGGAAGGCGGCACTCGATGTCCTCTTGCGGGATGAAGGTACCAGCGAAGGAGGCAGAGAACGGACGTTCGGCACGTTGGTGATTGTACAAGAGAATTCGTGAGAAAATACTTCACGACTATCAGCTTCCACAAGGGGAAGGTCGAAGAGCCTGGTGATTGCTAGACTGACATCGCTGCACCGCATAAACCAACTTCCGCAGCCTGGATTCCAAAGTCGACTGGTGAAATGCGCCGTAGGCTGCTTGAAGAGAGGTCACCGCGAAAGACCTCCTTTAGTATAGTTACGACGCCCAGGGCGAAACCGACGACGCACACCACGGTGGTCAACCATGCGATTGCGGTAAGACGACCATGCCGAGTTTTGCCGATGGGGTTCCCTTTGCGATAGCGTCTAGCACATAATTCATGTTCTATCGTTAGAGCAAGCGACATCACACACTGTATAAGTGTTTGTCAATTTGAGATTTGCTTGAAAGAAATATGATTGCAAACTTACTCCTAGAATCACAACGCTGGCCCACTCGACTTGCAGAGATAATTGGACCCTTTTGCAGAGAAGGTAGGCCATTCCTGCGATTTCAAAGTTTGATATAACAACCAGTCCGTAGAGAACCACAACGGCGACATGATAGGCCCTTCGACCCCGAACTTGTGCTTTCATCTCGATTGTGTAAGTATGAACGGCTGAGCTATACGTGCTGGGAATTTGCACAATTATAACCGTTCTGATGGCTGGCAGCAAGCGTGCTGAGACAAGATGGAATGTTCGTGTGACGTCGCTTCAACAAGGGGTCTAAAGCATTCCTCCCGAGTCATGCTTTGCTACGCTTGCGAGTCCGTGTGGAAACATTGCCATCAGCTTCTTGAGAGGTGTGCTCGGATCTCGGTCTTTTCAAGCTGTCCTTTGGCCTTGGAGAGACCTCTTTCACGGCTCTAGGAATCGGTGGTTCTGAGCCCCAACCTGTCCATTCCACTTTTCCCTCTTCATTGCAGAATATCCTGCCCTCTCGACGAGTGCTATCGCTATCTTGAAGCCAAGCAGCAACAAGTTCCCCAGCTTTGTTACCGGCCTCCGTTGTTGCATGCTTTGGCTTTACCTTCATCCTGTGATCAGCGCCTTCAACGACGATTCTCCAAGTCAAGCACCGCATCTTCTTTCGCACTTCTTCCAATCTGGCAAGGTCACACATAGAGTCATGGTCACCGCTGACAAAAACCACTTTGACGGATTGATCGATGTCTAACAAAGCCTGATCTCGCGTGTCCTTGTTGGTATGCAGAGGATAACTGGCTAATACCAAGTGCTGAGTCTGGTCCGAAGCAGCCAAGATGGCAGCTCGAGCGCCCATACTTCGGCCTCCGAGACTAGTAGAGAACGACTGGTTTTCCACGACTGCTGAGAACATCTTGGTGCGTGATTGAAGATTCAGGTTGCCTTGAAAGCAAAGTATGGGCAGACGTCGCGCGAAGCCGGCAGTAAAATTTGCGATTGCGCCTGATGACAAAGTCCCGCTTGCACCATGAGTGAAGATCAGCAAGGGCGTCGGAGGAATCTCAGTCTCTTTTTGCGAAGTCTGCTCCGGATAGGTAAGTATACATCGAATTGGTTTGAATTGCCAATCTACGTCAATGATGTGTTCTGCCATGACCAAAATGTGCTGTGCTTGCGAACGTGTTCGATAATGTGACAATGTACCGAGTGTCTGAAGCCCTTTTTGTCAACGGTTGCGTGGAACCGTTCAAGAAGAAGGCCCGGCAACGCTAGTCTCAATAGAACTAGGCTGCTTTCCTTCCATTGACGCGTTTCACGCGTCACACGGAATCATTGTTTGGGCCAGTTGAGTCACTCGTTGTAATCACAATGTGATCAAGCATCCGTCGACTCACCAGCTGTATGGATCTCCGAAGCCCTTCGCGTTCCATTTCTTTTTCAAGACGAACAATACCCAATGATTCGGGTAGAGTTGTGAGGCTCCTAGCAGTTCCCATTCACCAAGACAGCATACCTTTGTATTCCACCCCTAGTATGGTAAGCGTGGCCAACTATTTGCGTCCTGCGAATAGGATCTTCTACTACTACGTGCATGTATTTGCGTCTCTGATGTCTGCCATCCCACTCCCCTATCGGCTCTAAGACTCATATTATTTGACCTCGTGCCTCGTATATTTGGCTTCATCGAGCTCCTCTCGATGCTCAGTGCTCCAAGCAGTGTGTTCTGAGACTCACGCTATGGATTTGAGGTCTTCTTGCTTTCTGGCGAGCCCCTAGAATTATCGATGGCTTCTAGGATAAGGTTGTCACGTGTCTGACATGGGCTTTGTATTTATGTGCTCTATCTGAGTATACGTAGAGCTCTCTCTGGGCTGGAGTGCCTGGCCTTTTGAAGCAAGCTTATCCTGAAACCCGGACAGTCCGAGATACGCGGTATCAGACTTGTCAACCAACACAATTGGCTTTTGGCATCCTCAGCGTTACCTTTAATCTCTTTTCGAGTCACTCAAGGCCTGTCTCATTGAGTAAGGCCCAGTTTCATATCGCCAGCAAACAAACGGCTACTACCGCTCCTTACATCAGAAAACCTCGCGCAACGAATGGCTGGCATCTAGTATAACTTAGAGGCTCGCCAACGAGATATACCCAAGGCTCACATAGAGCCCTCCATGCTCGTAAATGCCCCGTTCATCCCCGGGGAGTCTGGCTATCGGTCCCAAATCGGCTCAACGCTCGAGCACCTACGAAGAGTAGTAATCTCGGAGCTACGCTGGGCTGTTGTGGAGTTGGAGGGATTCGCAGGACTAGGAAAGGTGAACGGGTGAATATTGAAGGTCGATACTGAATGGCATGGAAATGCTCCTGATCAAAACCCGGAGGGCGAGACTGGTCACCTGATATCATTCCACGGCTCAGATGGTCTGTCAAATCCACAATATTGGTATCAGAAACAGAAGAGAAGCATCCTTGGAATGTTGTCCGCTATGATGTTTCTTGTGTACACTCCAGCGTCCCCTGTCCTTATCCGTTGCATACTCGGACCAGAAACAGGAAAATCGCCACTCTAATATGCGTCCCTGCAGCTGAATTGATCGTTGAAGAACCTCTTTCTATAGACAAAGATATGGGAACCTCTTATCTCGCTTTGGGAGCTGGGCGAGGCCTCTGGACCACTTTCGATCATAACCCTTGTGTAAGATTTTGGGCTGAGTGTCTGTCTCTAATAGTGCATATTGCAGCTAAATAGTACTTCAATAGCTTATTGCATCTAATTGGTACTCCAACAGCTTGCTCCACGTAGCCTTCTCTACAAGCAGACAGCCAGCAAAGCTCTTCCGCTCTATGCCCTAAGTTATCATGCAAGAGTGCAATCCACGACTACCACCATCGTGCTATTCAAGCCATACAACCATCTGGCAAAGTCGGTACACCACTCACCCACAAAGATCTCTGACTGTTCCCGTCTCTTACACGCTTTACGCCTAAGTAGGCTCTTTCATAACCCACCGCTTCTCACTCTCCTTACCGCCTATTCGTTCGGCAACCAGCGTCAATGTATCTTGAATTGCACTCTTGCTCTGTTTCGGGAACCTGGCAATATATGAGCACTCAGCGCGAGGATCTTCAAGAATGACTTACTGCCTCTTCAAAACTTCCACCAGCCCTAGTTTGGTAAGATCACTCCCCTTTACCGCCGCTTTGAATCCCTCTAGAAGGTCCGGTGCTACATAACGCTTGATCTGGGCTTGTTTGGCCGCCTTGGCTGGAGTCGCTATGCTGGGTGGTGTGGAATTCGGTTTCGTACCGTCCTGGGGTAAGGGATTAGGAAGTTGGAGGTTCAAACGATTGATGGCGTTGAGGGGTATGCGTGGAGGATCCATGCGGGAGGGGGATGCTTCATTTTTGACGATCGACGAAAGAGGCTGCCAGTAGCTGGTTGAGTAGGGGTCGATGGGTAGGGAGGGGTTATCTAGATGTTATTAGTGTGTGAAGGGAGAGGAAAGCAGTCCCCTTACCAAGTATGATATCGAGTCTAAAGGGTGTAAGGTCCAACGAGTGCCCTATAGTACCAAAGCGGTGAATGTTTGATTGTGAGTCCTCCCAACAAAGGCCCGTGCACGTTGGCTCAAGATCACCGATGATGGGCCGCCGCTTCTTGACCTCGTCCGCATCCCTATCATCAAGGAAGCCCTCCATGTCTTCCCCATCATCTTCTTCCACCTCCTCCTCACCTTCCGAGTCCAGATCTTCCCCTTCCTCTGGCTCTTCCCACTCGGCTTCTGAATCATATTCGTAGTCCGTCAAAGGAAGAGCTCGGAAGAATGGATTTCTGCTCAGTTTTGTAGTAGTTCGGCCTTCTAGAACCTTTGTGTATGTCCCTATGTACGGTGGTCTGACGTCTTCTGGGAACTTTAGAAACTTGGTCGGTATCGCTTTCAGCAAGTTAATGGGGTTCTGCACCGCCTTCTGAGGAACCGGATTGGTGAGATCGACGGGGTTGATGGCGGTTCCATTCAGGCGAGCTACAATCTCTTTGACTGGAAGCCGAGCACCCCTCCGTGGTAGCCGTCTCCGAAGGTGAGTATTCAGCAACTTCAGATCGAACTCGGTCCGTAGAGCTGATGTTGTGTTTGCAACTGATGATGAACCATCATGACTCAGGAACCTATCAAGTTTCGCACTTGTGTCACCTTTGCCTCCCTCGTCTTGGGAGAATCGATTCCATAAAGCCAGCCTGGTGTGCGCCTTTACAAAGAACGAGGGAAACAGCTTCTCATAGTCGGGAATCTGCACCTTCTTTGGGGTTGTTGATGTCGATCGCTCCCCAGAAACGGCGCCAGACCCATGAAGAGATGCTATTGAGCTACGGCGGCTGCTCGAAGGACTCTGCCCATCGCGGGTTGGTGATTCTCGAGAGCCATCAACAGGCAGGGAAGGGAGAGCGAAGAAAGCGTTGAGACGTAGTTGCGACTAGTAAATGTTAGCATGAGCATCTGTCACCTAAGCCTAGCGGCATGTCCTTACCTTCACCTTCTTGTTTTTCTCTTCCTCTTTCCTAGCCTTTTCTTCGTCTCTCTTCCTCTTCTCTTCTTCCTTGACCTTATGTTTCTCCTCCTGAATCAGCCGCTTTGTCTCCCTCTCAAGATCCTTCGACCGCTTCTCTTCGTCCTTCTTCGCCTTCTCCTCCACCTTCTGCCGGTCTCTAGTTTCCTTCTCTTGTTCCTTCCTAGCCTTTTCCTCTGCTTTCTCGCGGTCTTTGAATTCTTTCTCCATCCGCTTGACCTCTTTCTCCGCAAATGTTAGCTTAGGTTTCTTCGATGTGGGTGCAGATACTGTCGAGTGTTGTAATGCCGACACGGTAGCATCTCTGACTGCGGAAGAGCTGGCATGACTGGGCGCGGGAGAGGAAAGGCTTGAAGAGTCTACCGAAGGAGCATGGTCATCCCCTTGGTCCGCAGGCATCTCGGTCATCGGCACAACGGCTGGCTGTTCATAGTTCTCCGGACCAACTTGGGGTTCTGGTGGGAAGTTCTCTAAATTGGCATCGTCAAAGCTACGCTTCAAAGACTTTGGAGAAGCCAATGGTAGCGTCAGGGTACTCATTGCTTCTTTACGGAGAGCGTTCTTTGACACTTGTACACCTAGACCAATATCGTGGAGAGACAAGCGAAGAAGTCTCCTTTGTGGATGTAATTCGACAATGGTCCGTGGGAATCAATTGTATTGGCTAGCGGTGGCAGTCGCAATTCAGAGAACTCAACGCGTCTCTCGCGCTGCGCTAAGCCGGTTTGGGGAATTAGCGCTTTCACAACGATTGTCGCCCCTTGGCCTTATTTTTAGATTTTCGATCCTATTACCTAAATTTGTATGCAGATTACCTAAGAGCTCAAAACACATTAATTATTTACAATTCTTATTATCTAAAGTCTAAATACAATAATACACGCTAAAACCTAATATTGCAATTATCTTACAATATAATTTATTGTAGAATCGACTTTGTTATCAAATCTAAAGTTCTTAATCTTCTCTATAATTATTGAATTTTTGTTGTTGTTGTTAAAAAGATTGTCTATACTACTAGAACAATATAGCGATAGCAACAACGTATTTAAAGCAACTATGGCTTACTTAATTTTTCTTGCCTAAAGACAAGATTTTTTTAACAACTTTATTCGTTAATAGTTCGCAATTTTCTCGAGTATTATAAGCAACATCTATAAGCATATCTAGACAAATTAATACTATATTGTAAAGAGAAATAAGACGTTAGTATATTTAATATTACAATATTATGTCTCTTAAAGCAAGAGTCAATTAGTCGAAAAAAAAGAACAATTTATAGATTTTTAAAGCAAACAATTTCGCATTGTCTAGCAAGTAAATATGATTAATTATACAATAAAGCAATTAATATTTTTCGACAAGTTCTTGTTTAAACTAACAACAAGATAACAATATATAATATACAAGTCTATTAAAACAAATATTAAATAATATTAGAATATTAAAAGAAATAATATATATAACGTATTGCTTATCTATATTGTAAACAACTATCTATTATATATTAATATTAAGAAGAGCTATTATAACAATAAGAAGTTCTATTAATAAGTTGTTAATAAGCTTCTATTTTATTGCAATGCCTATTTAGAGTTGCGAAGTATAATCTACTTAAATAATATTTTTATTTATATAAATGTTCGCATACAATAGACAATTAAAGCAAAAAAATATTTAATTTGTTATTTATCTTTGTATTTATTAAATTACAATTTTATTAAATTTATATTTAATATTCTTAAGACTTAAATACAACAATATTAACAAAGTTTACAATCTTAATTTCAAGTTAATTTCGAGAACTTTTTATAATATATTGTTAACGTATTCGAATATAATTAGTGTGATCGTCGGGTCGGGTTTCAACCCGATCGGGTTGACCCGCCCAACCCTGACCCTAGAGTCAGGCAAATTTCCTAGCCCAACAGGGTGGGACGGGCGAAGAATACGCGCCGAGTGTCCAACCCGACCCACCCGATCACGTGACATCACGTGACGCGCTAAAAATATGTGGTTAGCGTGGACCCTGCGCTAGCCTAATCGAGCTAGCATGAATCCTGCGCTAGCTCAATTGAGTTAGCGCATAGATAAGATAAGATAAGATAAGATAAGATAAGCAGATGCTAACGCGACGAAGTTAGCTTGGGTTCTTGGCATTGGCCCAACAAAACCCGACCCTAGGGTCGGGTTCGCGCCTTAACCCTGGCCCAGCCCTACGGGGCCCAAGAGGGTGGGTCGGGTTAAGAAAAAAGTGTTCGACCCGACCCAACGATCACACTAAATATAATAGATTTGCAAAAAAGTATTACAAATATTTATATAACAAATAATATAAATTTAAGAATAATTACCAGACTTTGCAAAGAGATTTGTTAGGAATCAATAAATCAAATGCATAATATAGTGGATAAAGTCGTTATTTTTCTATCTATCTGGCTGTTGGAGACAAATATATGGGCAAATTGACCAACACGACGATCCTGGTACCGGCGCTAGATCTTGTTAGGTAGAAGTGTCGAGCAAATCTTATGCGTCATAACAATCTATAACAATTGCTTATCTTTTTCGAAAAAAGATCGCGTTCTCGTAGTTATACTATTAGATAATAACAATAAGATCTAATTTTGCATACAAACATGCAATAAATCGAGGCATAAAGCGTCTATAATATTGAAGCGCTCCTAATATGCATATTAAACAAAAGAAATTCTTATCTCTTTTAAAAATGACTATAGCGACAACAAAAACGTTGAGAATTATCGCCAATGCTAATTAAGATAGCGTGCTATCGTTTGAGTATAACTTGGGCGACGACGATAGTCTATAAAGATCAATATAGAGGAAATAACATAACAATGTTATTTAGATGTCTTCGAGGTCGTTTTTACGTCTTTAGGAATAAACCTAAAACTTATCTTTTTGGCATTCGATCTCGCGAAGCAAAGCATCCAATAATTGTCTATCTCACGCACTTGCTACGTTTGTAAAACAATTAAAGATAATTGCGAAGACGCGTCGATTTAAGTAATATTAGATAGATTGTACGACTCTATTTAATACAATTATTCAATTGAATATTGCCCAATTTAGTTAGCGTAATTCGAAAAGAGCAAGTAGATTTAACAACTTAACAATCTTAATTAAATTAGTATTCAATTATTATATACTTATTCAATTGATTTATTATTTTATTTAATTGCTTCAATTACTTGTCTAGATATAACTTGTAAAGATTATAATTATCTTCTCTATTATTGTCGTTGTTGTCGTCGTTGTTATATCTAAAGATATATTTAAAAGTTATTTTTACGTTCTTGATTTAAATACTTCTTTGCGACAATTAAAGTCTTTGCAATTCTCGCAATAATTGTTATTTTTGCAAATCTCGCAATCTTCGAAAAACATAGAACAATTGTCTTGTGAATAAAAGAAGATAATCTAATTTTAATTAAAGTTGTTTTAAAAATTGTCAAAAAAAAGAAAAAAATAGATTGATAATAAACATTAAAGAACAATTACACAAAAATTAAAAAAGAAAAATGTCGAGTTAAATGCAAATAACAATATTAATTTTGACTTTTATACTTAAAATATTGTGTTTTTGATATTTCTAGTATTTCTTTGTTGTCGAAAATCTTTATTTCTTTTATCTTTTACAAGCAAAAGAAAGATTAACAATTAAATTAAAAGCTTAATTACAATCAACGATGTACAAAGAAAAACAATGTTATTTTTGTTAATATATACGTAACTAGATTTGCGAAGTACAACATCGAAATCATATAACGTTTTTGAAATAAAATTAGAAAGAATTTCGAGACAACAATAAATTGTAAATATATCGACGTTAATAAACAAATAAAGTACTTAATAAGTAAAAGAAAAGTAGATATTAAAGTCTTACACAAATCTAATTATGTAGCATAAGACAAAAATTAAATTTAAGTTATCAATAAATAAATACTTATATTTGCAACATATTAAAAGACGAAGAACTAGAAGAGTTTTTTGTAAAAAAAAAAGATAAAAGAGAATGCAAAATATAAAAAGAGAAGAAACAAACTTAGTTAATAATTAAAGAATAAATTATATTACGAAGTCTTTTTTTTCTCTTTGTTGCTTTTGTTACTAGTAGAGAGAGCTTCAAGAATTAAAGCAATTTCGAAAATAATAGTTCTAGTATATTCTTTGACGCAAAGAAGAATACAAAAAAATCAAAACTTGTAATAGAAACAAGTTCTTCATCTAATAACGATACAATAATAATAGAAGATTTATATTACAAAGAAATATAAATAATAATTAACGTATAAGAATATAAGTCTTATTTAAAGACAATAACAATAACTCGTCTATATTCTTTAAATTTTTATTAAATAAATCTACATTGTTAAAGTTTATAAAATGTTAAAAAAACAAAATTGCAAAACAATCTTAAAGTAATAAAAAGATTTCGAAAAGATTTAAACAAATATATATTAACGTAATAAACAACAAAGATTTAGATATTTTGCAAGACATATTAATCGATTACTTTAAAAATCGAATACTATTAACAAAAAATTTATCGAAACAAGAATTTTTGTTAAAAAAGATAAAAAGTATGCTTAAAAAATATTTAACAAAGTATAATACAAAAGTCTCGAAACTTAGACGTTATTTTAAGAAACTATTGTATAAATATTATAGAAAATATATTTATTTTTGATAAATTAATTTGTTTGAAGATTTGACTAAACTTAACAAAAATATAGAGCGACTAAAACAATTATATAAAAATAATAAAGAAAAATTTGTAACAAATAATGCGAAAAAGAAGAAATTTGCGACAAATAATGCGAATAATAAAAAAATTAAGATAAATAATGCGAACGACAAGAAAATTGTAACAAACAATAAGAGAAACAAAAAAAGAAAAATAACAAATATTTTAAATTCGAAAAAATAAATGATAACATTAATCGTAAAAAAAAGATATTTTTACGAAAATATTTATAATTTGAGATAAGAATTACTATTATTGTATTTTTTTCTTCGAAGCTTCGCAAACTTTATTCGAAAAAAAAAAACAAGATATTTAGCTACAAGACTTTTGTATACAATATTGTTTTTTTCGAAAATATTAAATATATATTAAAGAGATATAATGCGCGAGTTGCAATACAAACAAGTATAAATTGCATTTATTTTGTCGACAACTTAAAATTTTATTTTCGAATAAAGAAAATAATAATTTAATGTTTAATTACATTTGCGTTAATAATATCTTTAAAAAATTTCTAAAATAAATAAATAAAAGTTAGATCAAAAAGTGCTTATATTAATAATATTATTTACAATTACAATTCTTTGTTAAATTAATAAAGAATTTTTAATTATTAAAGATATATAGATAATTATGTTATTGCGACGATTTAATGCAATAATAATAAAAAATAACAAAAGAAAAGAAAGAGAATAAAAATTGTCTTTAAGAGTTTAATTTAAGATTCTTCTCTATATTTTAACAATTAAATAACAATAACAAAATTTAGAGCAACAAGCATTAAAAATTAGCATTAGAAAACTTTATCAAAGCTAGATATATATATAAACACAAGAGAGAGAATCTAGTACTCTTATAATGTAGAGCTTTCGAAATTGTTAAAGACTTTATTAATTTGTAAATATTTTAAAAGATTAAAAGATCGCATTGCAAAGCAAGATTTTATTTAACTGTTTTATAAATATATATAGCAATTAGTTAGAAAAATTGTTGCTAAATAGAGATTTTCGATTAATTATAATTTGACTTTTATTTGCATTTTAAAAGTATTAAATATTTACAAAGTTTAAATTAAATTAAAGAAGTTTTCGACAATAATACGAGTCTCGAATATTTGTTTGTTAAAAAAGATTTATCTTTTATTTGTATAGTCTAAATAGAAGAATATAATATATAATTAATAAATATAGACTTTATTGTTGTACAATTAAAGCTTTCTTCGATTTTTAAGAAGAATTTTTAATCAATTTTGCAATTCGAATTTCTATAACATTAAAACATTGTTTATTTTGTCTTTATAAAAATTGTAAATAGATTTTATTAAATTGTTTAAACAAATAATAATTAATTAAACTATTTTGTGTAATTTTTTGTAATTAGAGTAATAGAATTTTTGTCTTATATTTGACTTGCAAAACTTCTAAAAAGTTTTATTAATAAATTCTTATATAGTGTTTTTGTTTTTAATTTTTTTTACTCTTTTTATTGCTTTGACGTATCTTTTGATGCGTATATAGATAAGCGTTAAATGTTATCGAAATATATTGTTATATCGAATTTCGAGATGTTTAAGAAAATTGTTAAGAACGCAAGAGAAATAGAAAAGAGAACAATTAAATCGTTTTGTCAATTTAAATAGCTAACGAGAATAGAATAATTTGTATAAAAGATAACAAAGAGCGAATTCGAAAAACAATTTAATATTGTTGCTTTACTTGATAATATTAATAACAAAATAATTAACAAACAATCGAATTTTCTTCTTATTAAATTGCATTATACGATAAAAATGTTTAAAAAAAAATCGATTTAAATCGAATTTAAATCTTTTATACTCTATTAATTTAATATATAAATGTCGAGAATTATCAACGAAATATTAACTCAAAATAACGACAATAACAAGAACAAAAACAATAGTTATACGTATTTTCTAATTGTTATTAATTAATTAAATCAATTGAGTCAATTAAGACATGCTAGATAGAGTAAAAGAAATTAGAAATGCACATTATTAATAAAAGAGAACAAAAATTAATTAAATACAAAAATTATTAGATTGCGATTCATATTACTCGATCTAGTATAGCGTGAACGAGCTAGCAATTCTAGATCTTACTAGCTCTCGCAAATCAATTAAATAATTGTATTAAATAAAGTTGCGCAATCTATTTATTAACGCGTTTTCTTTGTCGATTTCCACGAGTCTAAATTAGACGATAATGCTCTTTTGATAAGATTGTTCCTTAGTAGTAAATATACAAAAGAGATCGTCTATTGTAAGATACGATTTGATCGATTTCTAACGATATAAAATCGACGTTTATAATAGTTCTAGTAATGTTGCTTTTAAGATAATCTTTGCTTAGATAAATAAAGATGTAGACGATAATGTAAAAGACGTTGCGAACAAAGTTGTAAGAGATGCCTTTAATATAAAATTAGGAGACAATTTTAAAGATTGCTTTGTAGAAGATGCTTGCGAGATTATCTTTAACGATAGAGATTGTTTTGTAGAGATCGTTTCGATGCATGCAATTGCGAACATAGATATCTTAGTAACAAACAATTTTGTAGACAATGTAGAAGATGCTTTTGCAAACATAATAGAAGATGTATGTTACGCTAGTACTTTCGTAAGAGATATTAGAGAGAATTATGTTATTGAAGAGATTTATAGGCGTCTTTAGATAATGCAAGCAATCATTTGATAACAAGGGGTTGCAACTTAGTAGTTGTAACAATAAGTCTAAACTTAAGATAAGTTGAATACGATTCATAAGGGAGTCGCGTTTTTTCGAAAGCTATATATTTTTTCATTATTTGGGAATTCAAGATGTTTAAGGTGTTTAAGACATTGATTACCTTGATTATCTTAATTCTAAATTCAAGATATTCAAGGGCCAAGTCATCTTGATTATCTTGATCTTGTTAATAGATCTTCCCTTCCTAGTTACCTTGTGGAGAGCGATGCGCGATGGATAGTACTTATTAGCACGCGACTCGTAACAATGTATTAATGCTAGTAATAACGAAAAGAGTTTATTTAGAAGATGCAAAGATAATATCTAATGCACATTTTAATGCGATTGTCTTGTTAAGGCGCTTTTGCAATTGTCTTGCTTGCGAGTCGTAGATTAAACGTTGTTTTTCTAGCTTTTTGCAAAGCTTTTGCTTGTAGATTTCTAACATGTACTTACAATCTTCTAATTGTATATGAGCATAATTATTATAGAATATGTATTGAATAAAGAAGAAGAAGATAGACATGTCAAATTAGAATACAAACTTTTTTAATAAAATAAAGAAGAAAATTCGTTTAAGAATTGATTTAGATCAATTATATATTATCAATAAATAATTAGAAATTTTGTATAAATATTTGTGAGAGTATTTGCGAAGAATTTGAGATGCTACGTGATAGCTAGATGCCTTTATCGTCGACAATAACTAGACGCTTCTCGAAAGCTAAATATCTTACGAGAATTGATGTTAGTACAATAACTAGATATTGCTTTTGCAAGCGATAAAGCAAATTGCTTCGTAAACGAAATAAATTTCGTCTCGTTAATGTTGCTCTATTGCAACAAATCTATCGATAGAAGATAGATAATCGTTAACATGATTGAAGTTATTAATTGTTAGAAATTAATGAATCAAATGCATAATGTAATAAGTAAAGTCGTTGTTTTTCTATCTATCTAATTGTTGGAAACAAATATATAAGCAAATCGATTAATACGACGATTCTAATGTTGGCGCTAGATCTAATTAGATAGAAGTGTTGGGCAAATCTTATGCGCTATGACAATTCGTAACAAGATCTAAATATTTAATCGAGATAAAAGCAATAATATTAAAGAAAATATATTAAATTGTATATAGAATAGAGATTAAATTCGATATATTTTTGCTCTATTAATAGATAAAACAATATGATTTAAGAATACAAATAATATTTAAACTAGCACTTAATATAGCAATGCCATAGATATTTTTATCGATTAATATATTTTCTTTCTCGCATGTTAGATAGAATAAAGTTTGCTTCTATATTAAAATAATTGCAAAATCTATACTCTTCTTGTGTTGCTAGTAAAGATAATATTTTAGTAAATTTATATTTCGAATTAATATTTCTTCTTTTGTAAGTGCTATTGCAATTAATGCATTTGTATAAATTTACTAGTTATAACAATATTTATGTTTTTGTCTATATAAACAAGCAATATATTGTCGATTTAACTCTATTAGATGCTATTATTTCTATTAATAAATACTATAAATCTCTTAAGATTTGTACGAGAACAAAATTCTTTTTAGATAGTAAGCAAGATTTATTTTTGCAAGATATAAGAGATACAAATATATTAAATATATCTATTTAATTAGCATTTATTTCTAACAATTCAATAATTAGTAAATATATTTAATAACAATATTAAGTATATTAATTAATTATTAAATTGCTTTTGTTATTGTAGATATTCTTTAAATAAGTAGTATGTCGACAATTCGAAACTATCAAATATTGCTAATTTAACTAATATAATACTATAGATATTCCAATATTTGCATCAAGACAAGACGTATTTTAGATAATAAGCAAGAATAATTCTCGCAAGATATAGAAGATATAAGAATTGCGAGTTAAATTACTATTTATTTATTCTTGTCTTGCATAGACTAATCACGAAAACTCGAATTTATTACGTAACTTAATCTTATAACATCAAATTCGAATTCTTAACAATTAAGCGAAAGAATTTGTTCTAAGCGAGTTAATCAAGTAGCTTGATTTAGCAATCTTGACAATTTGATTTTATACTAAAAATTTGAATCGAGTTTCGATTTCGACTTTTGGAATCAAAAGTTGACTCGACAATTAATCTAGACTCTTGCATATAGAAATAAAGTCTACATTTATATTAAAAACAAACTAAAAACAAGTATATTTTTACAAAATATAAGAAGATGCAATCAACAAATTAAAATATCAAAATTATCTTAATAAAAGTTTCAAATTAATCTCGAAAATACGTTTAATCTAATATTTAGTTAAACGTTAATCTTCTATTTATTACTCTTCTTCTCGTTCTAATTATTCTTGCTATATTTATTTTTCTTATTCTTCTTATTATTGTTTTTTGCAAACAATTTAGAAGACAATCTCGAAGACAATTCAAGAAACAATTCAAAAATTAAGACAAAAGACAAGACAATAGACGAAGTAATAAACGAGTTTTGTTAACAAATGTTGCGTTAATTATATTGTCAAATTATCTATAACAATTTATATATAATTTTGAATTAATAAAGATTTGCTTTAAAGTCAATAATTAAGAGATTAAGCAATTCTAGACTAATAGCTACTCGATATTAATATAAGTGCTTATCTTTTATTACTATATAGTTTTTTAACTTAAATATCTATCTTCTTATAATATTTCTGGCCTTAATAAGATAGACACAATTTTTCAAATAATTTGTAACTATCCTTTAATTTTAAAATCTTATTATAATCTTTTTTTTTCTATCTCTAAATTAACAAAATTGCTAAATCGATTTATAAGCAAAAAATATTAATATTGTACTAATATTAAAGTCACAATAGAAGCAATAAATGCTCTAGAAAGAGACAAAGCAAACGTAGAAACTATTATTAATTAAGATTGATAAGCGTATTGTTGCTATAATGTTGTTAATATCTTTATTAATAAATACAAACAAATAAATTAAAAAACTACAATAAAAGAAGTTTTAAAGCGTTGTTCTCTATTAATTATATTGTCTATTAACTTAATAAGACTATTGACTATATTTAGATAAGCAATATCGATTGTCGTCTTAATTAATTGTTTAAGAGACTTAGTATTTAATCTCTATTTACTCTAAGCAATTGTTGCTCGATTAATAGATAATATAGATTTATTTCTTTACTTCAAAAGATTACGAAGTAAGAAGAAAAAAATATTAACAAAGACGTATTTTGCTTAGCTAAATATATAATTGATTTATTACTTTATTTGCGAATTTGTAAGTTTATAGTAGCAATCGTTATTTATTTAGTATATATTGTATTTGTTAGAGCAAATATTATTATTATATTGTTACTTTTCGATTAAAGTTTTGCAATAATTGTTGAAACGTTTGTTGCGATCTTGTCTTTTTGTTATGTGTTTCTTCTACTATATAGTTTGAGTTTAACAACAATATAATAATCTTAAACAAGAGCGTCGATTAACAATAAATAGAATTATAGATTAATTGCTATTGTTTCAATTAAATTTATCAATTGTCTTAACAACAATCTTTAGTTTATAGTTAGAAAAGCGTTGTTATTTTAACATTAATATTGATTCTATCTTATTGCGTTAAATATTTCTCGAAATACGAGATAACGTTATCTTCTATATTTTGTTTCTACTATTATTAAATTTAATACTAATAATAATAGAGATTAAATTGTTAACGTACTTTTCTAATATTTGCTTCTCTAATTTTAACTCTAGAATTTTTGTATTAAATTAATCTTTTATTTAATTGTTAGTATTAGTATTAGAGAATATCTTTTCGAACTATTTAATGCAAGAATTGAAGCAATTTACAATATGTAAAGAGACTTTAATGCAAAAAAAATACTATTGTTCTAGTTACTTCTAATAATTGTTCTTTTCTTGCTTCTCTTGTTTCTTATCTAGATTATTTAACGTCTCTATATCGCTTGTTCGAGACGACAACAATATAAAAATTTGTTTCTTTTGTTGCTTTTCAAGAGCTTTACAAATATTTATCTAATTTTGATTTGCTTTTATTATAGATCGACTAATTTTAATTCTCTTTACTATATTAGATAAATTTTATATTATTCTTATTGACTTCGACGATTGCATACGAAACAATTACTAATTTATTCTATTCTTATATCTCTTCTTTAGAATTAAGATTTAAATTGTACAATGTAACAATGCAAAAATTTGCAAGAAAAACACAATAAATCGATTGCAATTACAACTATTGTTAATAAATAAGTTGTTTCAATCTACTTGTTAATCAATTAATAGATTTCTTATTAATAAATCTTTTATCGACAAAACGAAAGCGAATAGATCAAGAGAAGAAGAATCAAAAAAAAGAATCAAAAGAAGAAGAACAATCTAAAAAGAAGAAGAAGAATCAAAAGAAGAAGAAAAATTAGAAGAAGAAGAAAAAAAATTTACTTAAAGATAAATCGAATGCAAAATTAGCAAAAGAAAGATTAAAAGCACAATAACGATAATTAGTCTTCAATTGACAAATTCGTCTTTGTATCTTCTTCTTTACTTGTCGATCTTTCGTTGTATTTAGCAACAATTACGTCGCAATTTTATTCTAATTTTCGCAACAAGTGTTTGGAATCTTCTTGACAACAATCTATCGTTTATTAGAGATAACGACAACAAGAAGATAATATAAACGAGATAGAGACAATAGAATTGCAAAGTAGATATAGAAATACTAGAATTTAACTAATATTCACGAATTTAGACTTTACTGAAGGTTAATTGACTGCATTTGATGCTCTCAAATAATCTGCATACAAATTTAGGTAATGGGGTCGGGAATCTAAAAATAAGGCCAAGGGGCGACAACCGTTGTGAAAGCGCTAAAAGTCCAGCTGATCATCTGGGGTTTCTCTTGACGGTGCCTTGAGACTTTACGGTAAATTCCTTCTCTCTGCATCAAATGTGAGGAATCTAAGGTACTCCTATCCTTGTACATGACCAGGTCATAATATTCTTATGGTCGAGTCCCACCTCATCAAGCTTTTTCTGTGATTTTACCTAATCATGTCTTCCTTGGACTCCAGATGACAATAGAGACCATGGTGTTAATGATCGTGTTGTACAATAAATGTGTAGGGGTAGGAAGGTTCAAGACTCTCTAATATGTAAGGTTCGTGCCGGAGAGATATATGATCCAGCTAGATCGCCCTTTCCTCTATCTCGAACAGGCCCGTTACTGGAACTATACGAACCACTCTCAGCAGACGATTCATATCTTACATCTCCGCACTCCTGGTTCCCGCTCAATCAATGAGGGCTATCAAGGCGACCGGGCAGTACGAGGGACGGAATCAGCGGCCTAGTGCACATTACAGCATGTTGAGCGCACCAGACGTTCGGAGACCATTTATTGAATTTCGCCGCAGAATTCGTGATTCTATGCTCCGAATTCGCACACCGACATGATAGCCACCGCTATCCTATTCTAGATCTGGGCAGGGAAACACCATCCAAATCTTGACACATGAGACGCAGGTGGAATGTCCCACCAGCCAAGTCCGATCGGTCACCTATCGGCGTGGGGTTGAAGCTGCCACCCAGAGCCAGCTTCGACCAGCGAGAATCCCTGGGTTCAGTGTCCCTTACGATTACCACACGATCGTCTCAGAGAACGATCCTCGGGCGAATTCCAAACTACTGCATTGACGGCTATATAAAAATGTAGATTCCGTTTTCATTGCATCAAATGACGCTTAGACATCTGATATTCTCGCCCAGTCTGATACGTCTTCGCAGCGTTTGATCTGACCGAAGCCTCTTCCTACGATTGTCATAATTATCTCCGCGACCGATGCTGCCATCTAACTATCCAAGATACCTTCCTAGCGTAGTGCTGATCTAAGGACTACAATCAAACTGCGTCAGACAAAAGCTTCTCGGCATTTTTGGGCGTGAGTATAATGGTCTGACTATGCTGACATCGAACGAGAAGATCAGGTTGCCCAACGTTGCAATGGAATTATCCAAAGCGACAACAGACTTCGCAAGGGCCACAATCCCTTCGCCTTCCGGTCCTAAGGAATCCCAGATGCTTCGGTCCGTGAGCATGCCAGACGCTGGAACGCGTAAATGCATCGCCCCTATGCGTCGGTGTTTCAAGACTAGCTAAGCTCTGGGATTGACTTCATCCCGTTGAAGATAGCCTTCGGGTTCTGCGCCAGCATAATTGGTTCCTTTCTTGTAGTGACGACAACCAGGCATAGCAATGGAACGTGGGCTGAGGTACTCAACAAAGCTCTCAAGTTCTTGATTATTGGCACAACCTTATGGTTTTTGATGACAAGATGGATGTGTCGAACATGCACAACATCGAATGAGCCCACACATTCCATGGGTAGAGGCTGGAAGATGTTCTATCGGTGTATGCCTACGTTGGTTGGAAGCCATTCCTGGCTAGAGGACTGAGTCAGACGAATATCGAAGCCGGTTCATTGGATTGTGCTTGGAGGGCGCTCGGACGAGGCAAAAACCTAGATGCTGACAGGTAAACACACTTTCTCAGCCTTCAACCACAACATGGTAATGCTAAAGGTTGGACACGTCACTCACCCGGATCCGGTGGCCACATCTGCAATACATGACGTTCGTGACTGGATAAGAACATCAGGGTGGAAGTCGAAGCCGAGAGTATAATTCAAAAGGAAATATTGGAGATTTAACCTGATGATTTTAGACGTTATCTCAGCAGTAACCCAGTGACAAACTAGAATGAACTGCGACAAACCACGAACTCCTCTGATATGTGCGGCTCAACAAGTATGAGTCCTTGTCTGAGGTTTTTGCTATCACCGTTGAGGTCGAAACCGCTTGCGGAGAGGTATTTGATGATGTCCCCGAAGATCCTGCTTTCTGCGCTGACGTAACATCCTTGTCTGTGGAATCAAAACATCGCAGTTTTTTGAACCACGCTGGCATCTTGGTTCAAATCTACGGATACTCAATACTACTACAGAAGAGGTTTGTTCGCCGTCGAACGCAGACGTCGAAGTGCTGGCGTCGGCGAAGTTGGTTTCCATATAGGGCAGGAATGTAAGCTGGACCCGCATCCTCACATCTCACACCACACGATATTTCGAGACTCTCTGATCCAATCGTAGAACATCCCTCCATGCCAGTCAATGACTAATGGTATCATCATGCAAGCTTAGAGCCGTAGAAGTTTTATCCGTACCGTGCCTTTATTCAAGACAACTACGCATAACGCCCGACACGTCGGCCTATGAGTTTACTCTATGGATACGTGGATCGTACATGCATAGAAGAGGCTCCGACGCATCGTTCCGACGTGCTTCCCACGACGGTGAACTCAAGCGGTCCAAGCATCAAACTAGCCAACAATTCGTGACTGGAGCATGCCTCTCCACCGTCTTTACCATTCATGTTGGGGGTGCGCATCACTTGCCGCAAGGCTACGCAGATCAATAGAGCGAGATCTAGGTGTAGCGATTCGCCCACGTCTAGCAGCAGGAAATAAAACCATGTTACGAGGAATATCACACTAAAATTACTTTTCACTAGCCAGTGCATGGGATAATTGAAGCGAGCCTCCAGTGAAGGCTCTTTTGCAATCCACGGCACCATTGCATCCGAAGATCGGTCTTAGTCTCAAAGCATACTACGGGCTACTCAAGGCATAGAGCGCATGGTGGAATGATGGAGACCGTAGCAGTTCAATTGACGATGCCCCCGCATGAGAGAAAGGCATCGACAACAATCACGAATGCGTGTAGGCGGACAATCTTTCTGCATGGACATCTAAGAGGCAACAGGTGGAAATACTTATGCGGCCCAAGCAATCCTTCGACTGCCCCGAAACTGGTCTCCACACCCCGTCAGGATGCGTAGTCAATGCCGTTTCTCCAGCTGCGGCGCATGCACATCGGTTGTAGATATCTGCGTCCCCACATCAACGGCTGAAGGCTGAAACGGTGAGTCGACACGAAATCCCAATGCTGCGGGCTTGTGGATGCTACGATTACAATGACGAGGGACTTCCATACCTTGCCATGAAAGTTTCATGCCACAGTTGATGCCCTCCCTCCAAGCATTCCAAACGTCATTCGATCCTCTCCTGTGCCCTATATCTATAAGAACGTGTCGATGACCCCTTATGTGCTATCTTCGCCTGAATCCTCTCCAATCGTCGAAGCCTCGCACCAAGCATCGACAACCATGGCAGCCCCGTCGTCCAACCTTTCGCCAGCTCAGATTCAAGCACAACTCCGGATACTTCTTAACGGACCGGCTGGGGTCCCGCCACCACGAGTGTCACCAAATTTCGTTGATCCATCGAACCTCACCGACTTCGTGATCTTGACTACAATTCTCGGTTTGCTAGTTACAACCTTCGCTCTTATCATACGGATATATACCAAAGCGTTCCTCATCCGGTCTATTACTCTTGACGATTGTTGGTCTCCGTCTGTTAGCACAATATGTGGGGTCCATGCTGATATGTCGCAGATGCTATCGTGATTTCCTTTGTGAGTTCCATCCATTTTGGACTTCTTGCCCACTAATCCCAACTCGACAGCTCGGCGAGGTTGCGTTGATCGTCTTAACCATCCTGACCGACCACCATGGAGGCGGTGTCCATATCTGGAACCTGAAGCTGAAAACATTCTCCAGGATGCTCTACGTATGGAATCCATCAAAGTAAGAAGCAACAGAGCTTTGCTAACGATGACACAAGTTCACTGATATTTGGACCATCGTTTATGCCTTTATGGTCTTCTTCGTCAAGCTCTCCATTCTTCTACAATATCTTCGAATTTTCGTCCCAACTCGCAAAGCGAACATGCCTTTGTTCATCGCGATTCATGCCTGTATTTGGAGCTGCTTCGTGTTCTATCTAGTCTCTGCCGTCTTCCAGATCGCCATGTGCAAACCGAGAGAAAAATTCTGGGACCCATTAATCAGGTCCGGTCATTGCTTCGATTATTTCGCTTCGTACCAGGCCAGTGGAATTTTCAATGTGGTATCAGACTTCGCAATATTGATCCTGCCCATGTTTCCTCTTTGGAGCCTCAAAGTGTCCCAACGAAAGAAGATCGGGATTATGGCAATCTTTGGCACAGGCTTCTTGTAAGTACACATTAATGCATCAAATTGCTCCTGGCCTTGTGTCAGGTGCAGCCCCTACCGTTATCTTAGCTACACCGACAGAATAACTGACCACACGTCTCTTATTAGCACCTGCGCAGCATCTATCTTGCGCACATACTATTCTTGGGAGATTGCGAAATCGCTCGACATCAGCTACAACACCCTAATAGTAGGGCTTTGGACCAATGCCGAAATTGCTACTGGTATCTTGATCTGTTGCCTTCCTGTTTGTCCAAGATTCTTCCAGCACTTCGGCCCCAGGATTACTAGTGTTTTTTCATTTGTTTCTAGGTCCCGTCTTACAGGTTCGGGACCCGAATCAGATTCTAAAGAGACAAGTGGCAAGAGGAAGGGTTCGTCATATTTCAAGCAGATTTCGCTCAAGCACAGCCTGGGATTGAACAGCGTGCCCGAAACATGGGCTCGCCCATCGGTCGCGTTAACGCAGCTCAACCCCGACTTCGTTGGGTCGCACGAGTATAGAGCAAGTGATTTTGAGGGGTCAGCTACTAAGAGGAACGACTTAGAGAACGGAATGCATGTGGCTTAAGTCCGATCCGATTACCTCGAACCATGTCCTATTACGACAAGCGCAAGGACTGCATATCAAGATTGGAAGTTCACAACGGCTGGAGCAATCGGATTCCACTTGACATGACTTTGATGGAATTTCTACGACCTTTGGTATCATCGTTGGGGGCTTCTGGGTGTGCCGCTGCAGTTGTTGTTCAGGAGTTTGGAAGTTTAGAATATCATACTTGCGACAACAAGGAGCTTTTCGGACATACTGAGTTCTCGTATCATATCTCCATTACGACCTGTAGGCGTTCGTACTGTGATTGGTTCTCCCTATGCATGGAGTTAGTTCCTGGCGGCGAAAGGTGGCGATGACTTGATGTCAAATCTTAGTGGCTATCGTACAGCAGGCCTCCATCGGGATCGCAGTCTGTCCCACCCAATCGTAACTTCCTGCAACCTAATCGGGAGCAATACCTGGTGGAGGGTACCGATTGTTACCCCTATAAACTCTTCGGCAGCACAGCCTAGGCTGCCGGATCCCTGCGACTGCTTTCCATCGGTAAAGCCTTCCCTGCCTTCAATGCCTCCTTTTATTACCGAGCATTCATAACACCCGTTGGCCAGAGTATTTTACCTTAGCCGAAACTGCAAGCCCGGAATTGCATGCTCATTTGGCAGCTTCATTCAGCCAGCCTCGCTTCCTCCCTGCAACAGATGGATTTACAGATGCAGACACCAGCATACGGTTGAAACAGATTCCACACACACCGATGGGTGGGCAGGCGCATTGCATCACAGCTGGATCACCGATGGCAACCATTCCAATTTTTTTGGTGGTGTGCTCGATCCTTCAACAATGGCGTCAGTGCATCGATGGGCCTGGATTCATATGCAACAATATAGAAGCAATCGCGAAGCGACGAAGCGACTGACTGAATGCCCTGGAATGACTTTCTTTGCCGATGATTCGCGCGTATCCGAGATGATCGGTTTGTTGTAATTCGTCGCGAGGCAAACAGGCAACAGAGCTCAACGCCTGGATTTCCCAGACTTGGTCCCGCGAGCAGAGGAAATCCGTGGGGGGGAAGGAATACCGCCTTATCCTTTCACACTTTGCTGGCATGCTTGCAAGGAGAAGGCTTTCCTTTTGCAATCGATGCTCTTCAAGGTTGCTGGCCAATTACCAGGTCCTACCACGGTGAAAGTTTTTCAGGCAGAAGTAGGCATACCGAGGCCAGGGTAAAGCAACAAATCAAGCAGGAATAGGCCAAAATAAGGCAAAGAAGGCAAACGCATAGACGGATTAGGCATGTGGCGGAGGTCTTGAGGAAGACTTGATAAGCGCTGACATTAAGGTGGGGTGTCAGAAAATCCGGACGAGGGTTGGGAGTGCGGAGGCTTTGTTAGCTCTGCCTTATGCAATGCAAGTGTTCAAATTGGTGGGCGCTAATCCCAGACCACGCTTCCGCGTGTTTTCCAGTTGGCAGACGCAGACTCTAATTGGAGGTTTCCTTAGATATCGTACCGATTTGACCAACGACGGTATTTTGCCTAGTATAAACAGAGTGATAAAGTTCTTTAATTTCCGGGCTGAAAGGTCTGTCGGTTACGTTAAGCGCTGGGACTGCAGATATCCGAAGCCGTTTTACAGTAGATTGCTACCGATCAAACGCGGGCGGGATTTTGTACCAAAAGCCGCTACCGCCTTTGTTATAGAGCTACATCCTTGCAAGCTGCAAGATATCTTACATCTCGAGTAGGACAAGTAGTTCGTCATCGCTCTTGGAAACATGGGTGCATTCAACATTGCCTGACCCAAATCACAGGGTTGGCACGATGCCCTTAACATGGACTGACCAACCATTGCACCACAATCGGTGGAGATCTTTCTTTCCCCTCCACTTCCACCGATGACGACTGTTGAAGCACTCCTGTTATCTTTCGTTGTTCTGCAAAAGTGCTGCGTCAAGAGCGAGACTGATTTGCCTTGCGTCTGCAAGACATCGGTTCGCCATTTGCTGAACAGTCAGTGTAGCGATGATCACTGGACGGAGATTACCGGATCACACATCATCCAAATGCACCGCTGGAAGTGTCTCACTATAGGGGTAAGTGGAATCGAGAAGGATTTCGAGCGTGTCCAATGAGTGTCTGGGCAAAATGGTTTCCGGAACGACCAACCCACAAGCCTTGATCCTTGAGCTATCTCGTAATAAACGCACACCCGCAGCTTCTGAAACAGGTCACCACAAAGAAAGTCGTCTGCGCCCTGCAGATCTCTGGAAATGCGGCGGCGTCGGGCTGCTGATCAGCGCTGGACTGCCTTTGCTATGGGTGTTTCCAAAAGTGCTACGTTTGCTCTTGCATACGCGTCCGCCACGAATAGTGTCCTTTCAAGTCCCGGGAGAAGTTGCAGCAATCATAAGAGGTAGGATCAAGCCATCTTCCGTCATTTACTCACCACTCGGATTCACTGGGTATCCCTTTTCCCCCATTGGCCAAAGGCGAGAGCAGCATGTATATCTCTTTCTTGGCTGTGTTGATCAGAACGCTTCGCCTTGATCAGCTCTTGTGCATTGCATTGGCTGTTTCTATTCAAGTGGTGAGTCAAAATCGAGTCCCTCTGATATTTGCACATTGCCAGAGAGTATACCTTACAGGCTCTAGCTCCTCGTCCGATGTATCTATCGGCTGACATGGCACCCATACGCCAAATATCTTGGGCCATTCATAGCCAGATGTACTAGCTTGTATGGAGCCTACTATGCTCTGCGTGGAGACTTACACGTGGATATGTTGCGATGTCATCAAAAATATGGTTCGTACTACCAGGATGCTCGTTTTACACAAGATCTGATCGTTTTGTCAGGCAACATTGTTCGCTTCGGCCCAGACCGCCTTCTGATGAACTCGTCGACTGCGGTCCGCGGTATGCCTTCCTCTATGCGCAACGAAGTACACCTAGACTTAGTCCTGACTTTGATTGCAATAGAGATCTACGACCATTCGAAACCAGTTAAAACGTCAAAGGCATTTGCCACCCTCACACGTATACTGGGGGCTCAGAGTCTTCTTACGATCATCGACAAATCTGTTCATCGTCGTAGGCGCAGAGTGATTAACCAAGGGTTTTCTCCGGAAATGCTTACTAGGTTCGAACCAGCCATGGTAGAACACGTTCGGATATTCTGCGATCAGCTCTTAAAAGATAGGTCTGATGTTCGAGAAGGATGGACAAAGATGAAAAACGTGAAAGACTTTTGTGAGCGGTTTCTTCCCTGGATGTCTCTTGTAGACTCATATCTCATTGGCAGGTAATTGGCTGGCCTTCGACATTGGTGGAGACTTCGTATTTGGCCAAAAGTTTTGCACATTGACGACTACAGAAAGTCGATTCGTTATAAACGCTGTGTTAGCACTCAACAGAGGAAGTGGAACGTACGCTCAATCTCAAGGACTGGCCAAATTTCGCTTCCTTGATTTAGCCTGGCCTCCGGTCACTGTTCAGACTTTCTTGAAGTGTCTTCGATGGCGCCAGCATGTCCTTAGGAGGCTGAAAGATAAAGAGACAACCCTCAACGGTTTGTTCCACAGAGTCCTTGACATGAAGGATCCCGAGACTGGGGAAGATATTCCCTATAACGATATAATGGCTGAAGCTCAGCTTCTACAAGTAGCTGGTAAGCCTCTGTCCCTCATGCTTTCCAAGCAAGTACTGATAGGCAGAACCTAGTTTTCGAAACCACTGCTACCGCACTTGCAGCGACTCTGTTCTACCTTGCACACTCGCGGATCGCCTACACTCGCCTAGCTCACGAGATACGAAGTACCTTCTCCGATGTCGACGACATTATTTCAGGGCCCAGGCTGAGTTCCTGCAAATACCTATCGGCTTGCATCTAAGAGACGCTGCGGATGTCCCCTACTGTCCCCGGGGCTATGTGGCGAGAAGCCGAGTCAGGGGGCATCTCTGTGGACGGAGAGCATATCCCTGCCGGGTACGATGTTGGGACCTGTATCTACGCAGTACACCACAACGAAGCTTACTTCGGAGACTCCTTCAGCTTCCTACCAGACCGATGGCTATCTGGTTCGGCTGAAGAAAAACTGCAGGCGGCGCAAAGCGCCTACAACCCTTTTTCGTTTGGGCCGCGTGGCTGTGTTGGGCGCACATTTGCTCTCATAGAGATCGGCATCACAGTCGCGCATGTGCTGTGGTTAATGGACTTCCGTATGAGCGGTCAAGAGGCGGAACACCTGGGTGAAGGCAAACGGGGTGGGGTGGACGGCAGAGACCGTGTCAATGAGTACCAAATCTACTCGCACTTGACAAGTTACTCGTACGGTCCCATGCTCGAATTCCGTAAGAGGATAGCATGAGTAAACGTCAGGAAAGGAATGAGGGGTCCGGGGTAGGCCGTGGTATCAGTACACTAAGCCGAGCGTTGGAAGCTGGAAGGACTTGCACGAAGTGACGGGTTACAGGACTGAGAAATTGAATTAGCAAAATGTATCAATCAAAACAAGACATACTGGGCGTTGTAGGGGCAAGTACACGGCTCGAAGTGACTTATCTACTCACCCAAAACAGTTAGTCGCTTGTAGCCCGCTTACACCGGTTATCAGGAGGCTCTCGCGGTCAAAAATACGGTAGGTAACCACTACAGAAACACCACCTACATGTAAACACTGCCGGCACACCACCCACTAAACTGCTGGCACACGATAGAGATGATGCGTCGAGCACTCCCGGCAGCTCATGGTACGATAGTGGTGGTTTCAAATCAGTACAAGGAAGGAGAGCATATGCATGGGTGACGTACAAGCCTCTCTTCAGCCCCGAAGCCGAGCTTCTCTTGATGGGCCCAATCGCAAGAGTCATCGCATGCAGTCATGTCGTGCGACATCAAAAATCCCCACACCGAAAGAAACTTTTAGAAGGATTGGTCCCGTGCATAAGAAGGCAATTGCGCTACCAAAACGCCAGGCGTCTTGCAGTAGGCTTTATGCAATCTGCATCAACATCAGGGGACAGCTGCAAATAAACCGCACGGCATCTGCCGCAAAGTCATCACACCCACATAGCCAAAATTATTTAAATCGAAAATCGAAAAATACCTCGATACAACAGCCTTGTGTCTCGTGAAAAAGACAAAATCGCCGCCTTTCAATGGAACGAATTATGGAAGCGTCTCTTCCAAGGTAGCAAGATGATTTTCCAATTAGACTGGTAGTTGTACGTCCGTTTGAAGCCATTCGGAAATCTGAACATGACCAGATTTTCTCCGGGGAGAGGCTTCCCACGTTATTCGCTCGCATTCACAGCTATATCCCGCTGTGGGCCTGGAACATGCACGGATGTGGTAGAGGTTTCAACTTGAGGAGTGGTTGGATCCTGGGCGTCGGTTGTATTGGTCCGCTAGCAGATGGTGGGTCAAGCTCTGCTTCGAAAATATATCAAAGGATCGATTAAACAGGTTGCGCAGCTTTATTCAATACGATTATTCAATTGGTTTGCGGGGGCTAGTGGGGTCTAGGACCGCTAGCCCGCCCGCGCTATACCAGATCGGGTAATATGAATCGCAACCTAATAATTATCGTATTTGATCGATTTTCGTTTTCTTTCATCAATAATGTGCATTTCTAATCTCTTTCACTCTATTTAGCATGCCTTAATTGACTCAATTGACTCAATTGATCAATAACGATCAAAACATACGTATAGCTATCACTTTTATTCTTGTTGTTGTCGTTATTTTAAATTAACATCTCGTTAACGATTCTCGACATTTATACATTAAATTAGTAAAGTATAAAAGATCTAAATTCGATTTAAATCGATTTTTTTTTAAACGTCTTCGTTGTATAATGCGATTTAATAAGAAGAAAATTCGATTATTTGTTAATTATTTTATTATTGATGCTATTAAGTAAAGCAATCGTGTTAAATTATTTTTCGAATTCGCTCTTTGTTGTCTTCTATATAAATTATTCTATTCTTGTTAGCTATTTAAATGTTTTTTCTTCTATTTCTCTCGCATTCTTAACGATCTTCTTAAATATTTTGAAATTTGATACGACAATATACTTCGATAACATTCAACGCTTATCTATATACGCATCAAAAAATACGTTAAAGCAATAAAAAAAGTAGAAAAGATTAAAGACAAAAGCATTATATAAGAATTTATTAATAAAACTTTTTAGAAGTTTTACAAATCAAATATAAGACAAAAATTCTATTACTTTAATTACAAAAATTTACACAAAATAATTTGACTAATTGTTATTTGTTCGAACAATTTAATAGAATCTATTTACGATTTTTGTAAAGACAAGATAAACGACATTACGATATTATAGAAGTTCGAATTGCAAAATTGTATAAATTAATCTTACTTAAAGATCGAAGAAAGTTTTAATTGTACAACAATAAAGTCTATATTTATCAATTATATATTATGTTTCTTTATTTAAATTATATAAACGAAAAATATCTTTTTTTAATAAACGAATATTTAAAACTCGCATTGTTGTCGAAAACTTTTTTAATTTAATTTAAACTTTGTAAATATTTAATGCTTTTAAGATGCAAATAAAAGTCGAATTATAATTGATTAAAAATCTTTATTTAGTAATAATTTTTTTAACTAATTGCTATATATGTTTAACTAATTGCTATATATGTTTACAAAACAATTAAATAAAATTATGCTTTGCAATGCGATCTTCTAGTCTTTCGAAATATTTGCAAGTTAATAAAGTTTTTAACAATTTCAAAAGTTGTACATTATAAGAGTACTAGATTTTCTCTTTTGTGTTTATATATATATTTAGCTTCGATAAAGTTTTCTAGTGCTAATTTTTAATACTTGTTGCTCTAAATCTTGTTGTTATTGTTTAATTGTTAAAATATAAAAAATAATCTTAAATTAAACTTTTGAAAACGATTTTTATTTTCTTTCTTCTCTTTTGTTATTTTTTATTATTATCGCATTAAATCGTTGCAATAACATAATTATCTATATATCTTTAATAATTTTTTCTTTTGTTAATCTAACAAAGAATTGTAGTTATAAATAATGTCGTTAATATAAGCACTTTTCGATCTAAATTTTATTTGTTTATTTTAAGAATTTTTTAGAGATATTATTAACGCAAATGCGATTAAACGTTAAATTATTATTTTCTTTGTTCGAAGATAAAATTTCGAATTGTTAACAAAATAAGTGCAATTTATACTTGTTTGTATTGTAACTCGCACATTACATTTTTTTAATATATATTTAATACTCTTGAAAGAGACAATATTGTATACGAAAGTCTAATAATTAAATATCTCGTTTTTTTTTTTTTCTTAAATAAAGTTTCTGAAGCTTTGAAAAAAAAACTGCGATAATAGTAATTTTCGCCTCAATTATAAATATTTTCGCAAAAAAATTTTTTTTTCGCATTTAATGTTACGATTTACTTTTTTAAATTTAAAATATTTGTTGTTCTTTTTTTTTTATTTCTTTTATTGTTTGTTACAATTTTTTTGTTGTTCGCATTACTTGTTTTGATCTTTTTGTTATTTGCATTATTTATCGCGAATTTTTTCTTTTTTACATTATTTGTTACGAATCTCTCTTTACTACTTTTATATAATTGTTTTAGTTGCTCTATATTTTCGCTAAGTTTAGTTAAATCTTTAAACAAATTAATTTATCAAAAATAAATATATTTTTTATAATACTTATGCAAATATTTTTTAAAATATTCGTCGGGCTAATGCCAAGAACCCAAGCTAACTTCGTCGCGTTAGCATCTGCTTATCTTATCTTATCTTATCTACGCGCTAACCCGATCGGGCTAGCGCAGGGTTCATGCTAACCACATATGGTTAGCGCGTCACGTGACGTCACGTGATCGGGTGGGTCGGGTTGGACTCTCGGCGCGCATTCTTCGCCCGCCCCACCCTATTGGGCTAGGAAATTTGCCTGACCCTAGGGTCAGGGTTGGGCGGGCCAACCCGACCCGACGGTCACGCTAAACAATAATTGCGAGAATCGCAAAGACGACAATAATTGCAAAGTTTCAATTGTCGTAAAGAAATGCTTAAATCAAGAACGTAAAAATAACTTTTAAGTACATCTCTAGACATAACGACGACGACAACGACGACAATAATAGAAAAAATAATTATAACTTTTACAAGTTACGTCTAGACAAGTAATTGAAGCAATTGAATAAAGTAATAAGTTAATTAAATAAATATTCAATAATTGAATATTGATTTAATTAGAACTGCTAAGTCGCTAGATTTGCTTGCTCTTTTCAAATTACGCTAACTAAATTGAGCAATGTTTAATTGAATAATTGTATTAAATAGAGCTACGCAATCTGTCTATTCTAAACAACATTCTACTTCGTAAAGTTCTATTGTATCTCTAATCTTGCTTGCTTTCATCCAACAATCAAGATTAATAATGTTCTTCGCTTTCTATCTCTACTTAGTATGCTAATCTCTTGACATGTTTAATATCTTGTGTGCAATGTCAATTAAGCGATTTTAATCTTACTCAAGCATAATTACATATTTATTAAACTTTATTCCCACAAATTCGTTAAATTCTTCGATTCTTGACTCTATCTTCTAGGCGTAGCTAATCTAGTGCAGATTTTCCAAATAGTGAGATCCTTCATGCACGAGTCTCTAGTCTTTGTATCATGAAATTGTAGTGCAAAATTTGCATCTTTATGAAGTAAGACATTGTTGCATTCAACTTGTAACATATAATTTGTGCGCTCTAAGCTTGTCACGATAATAATTTGTAGAACATAGTATACGTACTTGTTTTGCATAAGTTAGATTGTAATAATGCAATTATAGAGCTTGCATACTTAAGTAATAATATACTCACGTTCTTGCACTATTATCGCGATTAAAACGTTTGCGAATGCTTGACTTTATTTTTAGATTACACATATTATAATAAGGATATTGCGCAACTTTAATTGTAACAATGATACAATTAATTTTGCGAGAGCTAGTCGTAGGACTGTAACGTACTTTACATTAAGCGTCGAAATAATTTTATCCTGTATCAAGTTGTCTCAATTAGACAATTTAAGAAGAACTAAGTCGCACTCGACATTTTAAACATCAAAACTTAATAATTTGTTATTTTTGCCTATATATTGTGTCTATGCAATGCGTTATCGTACAAATTATTAAGATAATTGCATTGTTTATAGAGCTTGCTATAAGCTTTCTATTAATATAAAAATTGTTAAAATCGTGTCGCTTTTAATATAAAAATACTATGTTTAAATATTATAAACAATTAAAGCAATTACTAATTGAATTACTTTAAATTAAATTATTGTTTCAAATTTTGTAATAGTAATACAATTGATAGATTGTCTCTTTGAGCAAGTTATATTCTTGCTCTTTGACTACAACTTAATTTAATAATTTGTTAATTATATTACTATTACAATTAAAGTTGCACAATCTTTCTAATTACTTTGATTAACTCTTACAATCTCTTAAATTTTGATACAAGAGTCTCTAGAATAGTTGATTAAGCTTTGCGTTTTCGACTAATAATATTTTTGTAGATTTTGAAGTTAATTTAAATAAGTTGTTATATTGTGTAGATTTTATATTCTGGATTGCATTTTGTTAATCAAAAGATTAAGTTAATACTTTAAATTTGTAAAGTTGATAACTTTAACAAATTTAAATTAAATTTAATCAAGAAAGAAATATTTAGATGCATAGAATATCTAGCGAGTTATTTGATTATATTAACAAGTTTAGACAATATAATACAAAAGTTAACTAGAGCGATTATAATATATGTTATCTAAGAATAAAGTTAAGCATTCGGAAGCGTTTTAATCGCAATAATAGAAAATTCCAATTAATCGATAGCGAGAATTTCCAACGAGGTAAAACAAGGCAAACCAAGCATTAATGCTAGTAATTGGCAATAGTGTGACCGTCGGGTCGGGTTTCAACCCGATCGGGTTGACCCGCCCAACCCTGACCCTAGGGTCAGGCAAATTTCCTAGCCCAAAATGGTGGGGCGGGCGAAGAATGCGCGTCGAGAGTCCAACCCGACCCACCCGATCACGTGACGTCACGTGACGCGCTAACCCGAACTAGCGCAAGGGTCCACGCTAACCATATGCGATTAGCGTAGACCCTGCGCTAGCCCGATCGGGTTAGCGCGTAGATAAGATAAGATAAGATAAGCAGATGCTAACGCGACGAAGTTAGCTTGGGTTCTTGGCATTGGCCCGACGAAACCCGACCCTGGGGTCGGGTTCGCGCCTTAACCCTGGCCCAACCCTACGGGGCCCAAGAGGGTGGGTCGGGTTGAGAAAAAAGTGTCCGATCCGACCCAACGATCACACTAATTGGCAACAATGCTTCTGCATAAAGTATTAGTGTCTAAGTCTTCTCGTAGAAACTAGATAAGTAATAAGAAAGCAGCTAGTACTATTTATTACGCGAGAGTAGTAAAAACATGTTTTCCAATATTACAGTACTAACGCAAAAGTCTGCGCTCTATCTCGCATCTTATTAATATACTATCTATTAAATTAAATTATTTTACTTCCAATTAAGCAATTGAGAAGCTACAGAATTTACATAGCAATTTGTATACAAATAACAAGTATATTCCCAAATATCTAGACGTCAATACTTGATATATTGTTTCTCTAACTTAATAAGTTTCTAAACTTTTCTTTTGATACTTTATACTAGATTATGCAAATAATAGGAATCAAGTGCCTCTTACGTCTTATACAATGCATTAAATAAAGTTTTCTTAATCTTATTCTTATTGTTAGTTACATTGTTTATGTTAGAATTAATTTTGTAGACGTGTTCTCTAAGAAGAAATCAAAGATGCTTAATTGAATTTATGTCTAGATTGTAGAATAATTATTCTATAATATTTATGTTGTTTTCGCGAAATTACAAGGTTATCGCTTTTGCTATATATATAGAAGCGTTATCTTGCATAAATATAAGATCTAATTAATAGATTCTAAGAAGATTGTCGTCAAGTACGTGAATATAGAATCTAGCGAAGTATTTATGCTTTTTTTTGTCTTGAAGTTACGCTCTAAAATGTAAAGATTTGAACGTTCTAAGTTTTAAAACAAGCTTACACTATAATACTAAAGTTGTGTTCTTTCTTGTATAGTTAAATTATGTTTTTGTTCTACTTTTGAGCAGATATACAAAAGCACTATTGTGTTAAGCAAGTTTCTATATCGAAAGCAAAAAAGTAATATTTATTTAACTCGCAAAAATATACTTAAAATTTTATTTTATAAATTTACTATTAACGCAATTAATTATTATACAATCTTAAAATTGTAATATTAATATAACTTAATATACTCTACAATTTTTGCGTAATTTTGAGATATATAGATATATATTAATATAAGTTCTAAAGATGCAATAAGTTACTATTTTGTTTAATATATTTTTTTTAAAAAAAAAATTTGTAAAAAATTTTCTTAGATTTGTTATTATATTAAGCAAGTTTTTGTATTACAATTAAAAAGATATTAATCTTTAATAGTTCTATTATATAAATAATAATTTTTTGCGCAATTAAATTAAAATCTCTTTTATTTGTTTAATTAATATATTAATTAGACAATAATTAAAGTCTTTAGTATAATTGTATAATTTATATATCTTATAATTTTTTTCTTATTATACTATTTGTTTTAATTCATTATTAAAGAGTTGCAATTATCGATTATATTAGAATTAATGAAAATATTACTTAAATATTGTATTTAGAGAATATATTTAAGTGTTAAGCATGCAAGATAAAATAAAATATTTATCTATATATCTTTGTTGTTGCTTCTTAATATTAAAGAAGTTTTGTCAAATTAATTAACAAAATATAATTTTATAGCGTTATCGACGCGCTAGCGTCTTAGATTATAATAGGACACGTAATCTTAATTGTCTATAAAAGTCTCGAATTGCAAGACTTCTCTTTCTAATTAGAAAGCGAGAAGTAGGCTCGCACATTATAACGAGTATTAGATAGAAAGAAAGTTTGTTTCTTGTTGTTCTTTAACGATTAGTCTTACTACTATCTATTTTATATAATTGAAAATAGTAATAAAAGTCTATTATATTTCACGTCTTTTATATTTTAGTGCGTCGACGAACAATAGACGCACGCACGCGCATTTTACAATTTTAATCGTTTTATCTTTCGAAAAAAAAGACTCGAAACATAATAACATTATGTCGAATTAGAACAACTTAAGTTATAACAATTATTTGATTACTAAATTAGAGTTCAAGAGATTTGATTTTTTTCAAGAAAACAATTGCTTACAAAATGTTGACAAAGATAATTATTATTAACGTAATGTCGACGAAGATAATAGTTTAAATATAATTAAAGCTTCGACATTACATTAGCAAATTAAAATGTTAATAACGAAAATTCGAGATTTGCAAAACGCTTAGCAAGCTTAAATTATAGCGATCGAAAAAATAAATTCTTAAGCTTCTTAAATTGTTATTGCATTATTATCGATTATATTTAAGTCTTTAAAGTTCGAAAAGCTAAAATTATACAAAAGTTTAAGCGTAAGTAAATATATTATATGATTTCGCGAGATCGACATTAATATAATGCGATTTTTAACGTATTTTATTACGAATAAGAATAAAATTCTCTATGACATATTATTCTAAGAAAATAACATTGTTACGCAATAATTTTCAAGAATAAACAATAACGCTAAGTTAAAAAACGAGATCTTTAAAGAATTTAGAGAGTTTCTATTAAATTTAATAGTTAATTTTGCTAATTGTCGTTTTCTCGTCTATGTAAGATAAGAGAACGCTAGACAAAAATTAAATTAAAAGATAATTGTCTTTAAGAAATATTTGAATAAGCTAAAGATTTATTTATCGTCGCTCTTAGAGAAGCATAGAATCTATATATTTTTAATTAAGCTTAAATTGAACTTAAAAGTAAAGATTCTAAATATCAATAACATATTAAATATTCGCGATAAGCTTCTAGCTATAATTACTATGTAAGAACAAACACTAAATTGTATTCGCGAAGTAAACTTAAGTAACTTTGACAATCAACAAGTTACAAAAGATTCTAATATTTCTTTAGACAAATCTTATTAGAATTGTCGCTCAAACAAGATTGATAAATTTATTAGAGATAACAAGTTCTATATTTTTAAAGATTTGTTAATATCGCGTAAACGAGTTTACAAAATTAGTAACGCAAACTATTTAAGTCGTGTCGAATGCTTTAAATATTATAAAAAGAAATATTACAAAAATAAGTATCTTAATAAATACAAATAAGATAAGTTTACTATTGTCGTTATTATTATAATTAATACAAAAAAAGATTAAGTTTCGTCGACATCTTGTAAACAAAACAAAAAAAACAAAAAAAAATAAACTTAATTTTAGTAAAAGATTGAATTTAATTTCTTGATAACAAATGTCAAGTTATAAGTCTAGTTAACTCGAAAACTAAGTTAAATCTTATTAATTATGTCTATATAATATAATAAGAATTGCAACTTATATTTGCTATCTTATTAATATAAAGTTGTTTTAATAATAATAATCGCTATTATTACAATATCTATAAGTTGACTTATTATTTAATTAACTCGTAAAATTAATATTAAGAATGCACAATCTTATTCTACTTAGTTAAATATATAAGTTTTGATTTTATATTAAATATGTCAATGCTAGTTAAGCAAAATATATTAATTAATTTAGAGATGCAAAGTTAGCGATTTAAGATCGCAAATAACAAATTAAAGATAATTAATCTTATGCAATTTTTCTTAGATTTTGTTAAGCATAGCATAGTTTATGCTATTGTTTGCGTTAACGTTACAAAGATGTCAAACAAAAAGTTAGCGAAGTCTAAGATTTTTAAGAAGTTAAAAGACTTAAAAGATGTTTATAATAATAAATTGATCAAAATTCTATTAGAATTAAGAAGAGAAAATTATGTTATTAAGTTTTAAAACAACAAAGAGTTATCTTTTATATCTCTTTATAATCTTTTATAGAACGAGTTGACAATACTTTAACAATATCTTGATAATATGTTAGTCAAAGATTAAATTAAGCATTTAGTTTCGTTTGCAAGCGTCTCTATTTTATTTGTATCAAAATCGAACAATAAATTACGTTTATATGTTAATTTGACTTTTGTATTGCAACTAGTAAAAGTACTTATTAATAACGCGAAAATCTCGCAATTATAAAGTAGAAAGAAAGTTCTTAATAAATTAGCATCTTTATTTTAACTAGCTAGTGTATAAATTGTTATCTTAAGAAAAGTAATTAGAAACATGTTAGAGAAATTGTATAAAAAATTTTAAAAATTAATAAGATTCTTGATTAAGAATCTTTAGATTAAAGACACTTAAGTTAAGAAAATTCGTATTAAGATTAAGAAGTCGTTTTGCTATTAACAAAAAATATAAGCTCTAAATCGAGAGAGTCTTGTTAAACATAATAAACTGTTCTATGTTCTAGAAAATATAATTGTTAGAAAGAAGTTAATTCGCAAGAATTATAACGACTTTTTGACAAGACACTTTGAAATTTAGAAAACTCTAAATTTACTTTAGAGAAAGTATTTCTAATTCGCTTGTGCAAAGCAAGTAAAAGCGTATATTAAAATATGTAATGTTTGTTAACGCATCAAAGTTTCTTGTTATAAGTTGTATAATAAGCTTCGATTCTTACTTGTTACAAAGAAGTTATAAAAGAAAATTATTATAAAGTTCGTAATAAACTTGTCGTCAAACAAGCGTTATAAAGTTGTGTATAACTTAATCTTTATAATAATCGATTGCTATACAAAAATAATTAAATATATACTTGTAATTATTAGAATCGATGTCGCAAAATTAGCGAAAGTATTTTTCGATAAAATTATTTTACGTTTCGAAACGTTAGCTAATATAGTAAGCGACAAAAAATTTGTCTTTACTAATGTCTTCTAGTTTGTTGTATGTTTTTATGCACAAATTAAAAGACAATTAAGTATTGTTTTTTATTCTTAGATAGATAATTTAATCGAACGACAAAATTAAACTTTTAAGTATTATTTTCGCACTTACGTTAATGCGAAATAGACAAAATAAGTCAATTTATTATTAATAATAGAATTTTTTTATAACAATAATTATTACGTCTTAGTTAAAACTTTGTCGTTCTATTTGATGTACAATTATTACTTAAAGATTTACTATAAATTTGAGAACAACTTTATCGAAAAAGAGATATTATTAATACAAGAACGCGTAAAATAGCTTTATAATTTAAGAAAAGTTCTAGCGAAACGTCTTGAAAACGTTGTCGCGCAATAAATAAAATACTATAATAAAAGATATAAATTAAAGAGCTTTGCTATAGAAGAATTAATTATGCTCGTAATTAAAAATCTAAAATAAAAGAGATTTAGCAAGAAGATATTGCACAAATATATTAAATTGTTTAGAATTAAAAATAAAATTAAAATGCAAATTTATTGTTTTATTTTATCAAATATCTATCGAATTTACAATACTTTTTATGTTTTACTTTTGAAGTTATATTTGTATCGCGTTAACAATAAGCAAACAAAACAAATATTGCAAGTTTTAAAACTTATTAATAACAAATTTTAATAAAAAATCGAAAAGATTCTAGACAAAACTAAGTTAAAGAAGTAGATATAATATAAGATTACTAAATAAATTAAGACAAGAAGTATAATTAATAATTAAGAAAAAAATCTTTTGATAATGTTAATAAGTTACAAAAGAAGTTTAAAGAACAAACATATAATAAGCGAAAGCAAAAAAAGTAACGCAACGCGTATTGCGATAACGACAACTATATTAATAATAATTTGCTCGATAAAATATTGCGCAATTGTCGTTATATTACTATTGTATTTAATTAGATTTATAATAAAAGATTTCTTTATTTTGTTACACAAGATGTTAAAAATAATAAGATCGCTTCTCTTAATATAAATGCTTAAAATATAATTTTGAATTTTGTGCATTATATTTTATTAATATTAAACAAAGAGAATTTATAGGCAAAAGCACAACGCATTTGTTTTGTTCTTTTTTAGTTAATAACGTATTGTAACAACTTAGCAAGTTCTTAAAAATTCGTCGAACTTGTCTTAGACAATTACAAAAAATTATTAAACTTATTCAAAAATAAATTGTTAGATTTTGTAGAATTATTTGTAAACAAATTTTTAAAGTTGCTCGAAACATTCGCGTTCTCTTAAGAAAATTAAATTGCAAAAGATTTGCTTTGCTTAATCTTTATTATTTTTGTCGCAAACTTGATTTTGCTATTTATACGTATCTTCGCGTTCTTTATTTTTTATAGATGTGTAAATAAGTAAAGCGAGAACGAAAGTAAAAGAAAAACTTATTATATTATTACTTAACGATCTTGTTAACAACTTAGAATCGCGAAAAGACTTAGTCGCAAAGTTATAAAACTTTACAAAGGAAAATTTTAAACTTGTTCAATCTAGATCGACGACAAGCTTAGAGACAATTTATCTTAATTTTGTTTTTTTTGTTTTTGTTAACAATTTGTTCTTGCTTTTGTTCTTATTTTTTTTGAATTTTAAATGCATGTTAATGTATTGTACGACACATTAAGATAGATAAAGATAAAGATAGAGCAATATATTAAAAAGTAGACAAAAATACTTATAGTTAATATACGCTCTAAAAGAAGATTAATTAGTTGCTTTATTTTAATAACAACGTTATTTTAATTTCTCTTTGTTTTTTCGAGTTTTTGTTCGAGCTTAACTTGACGTTCTAGAGCGCGAATTAAATTACGTTTGAATCGACAAATATAAGATTGCGTTTAATTTGTCGTCAATAAGATAAACTCTTTATCGCGTCGTTAGCTCTTTATATTAAGAATAACACTCTTTCGCACGCATTTTATTAATTTAAAAATTATGTTTTTAACTTCGAACCTTTTACGATGTTTGTTAACAAGAACTTTTATTTAATTTTAAAAGCGTTTAACAAATTAGTAAATATTAGCAATTGTCGCATTGTAAGCTCAAACAAAATATATTATAATACAATAATTTAATTTACGATAAAGAATTTTGCAATAAATACAAATACTCTTCTTCTTGCAAACGTATGCACGTTTGTTTACGCAAGTTATATATAAAAGATTATTACAAATTGTAACATGTTAGTTCTTATAAATAATAAAATGTTGAAATTACTTACTCTTTTGATTTCTTAATCTCTTACAAGATAAAGATAAAGACATAATAATTTAATATTTGCACTATATATATAAGTCTTACTTATTGTCGTCTTTGCGACAATTTATTTACGACAAAAAAGCAATTGCAATTGAGAAGAATATAAAGAAAAAGAAAGAAAAGAAAAGAGAAATAACAACATTTATGTTTATAATTTATCTAGCGCCTACGTAACGCTAACTTTACTTTGAATTCTATTTAGAATTTTGATAACAACAATAACGAAACGATATCTTATTATAAATTATTATTTTTATTATTACGTTATTTTACAAATTGAATTAGACTAAAGCATAAACTAATTTCTATTAGATAGAAGACTTTTTTTCTCCTGTTTTTCGAAAAGATTTACAAAAAATTTTAACGAACTCTTGTAACGTTGACGCTTAATAGACGTTTTTGTCTTGTGTAAAATTATTATAGCTTTTTACATAACTAGAGATTAGTACTTTAAGAGAAGAGATAATTGTAATGTTATAACGTTATCGACGCGCTAGTGTCTTAAGATATAACAAGACACGTAATCTTGATTGTCTATAAAAGTTTCGAATTGTACGACTTCTCTTTTTAATTAAAAAGCGAAAAGTAAGCTCGCACGTTATAACGAGTATTAGATAGAAAGAAAGCTCGTTTCTTGTTGTTCTTCAACAATTAGTCTTACTACTATTTATCTTATATAGTTGGAAATAGTAATAAAAATCTATTATATCTTACGTCTTTTATATCTTAATACGTCGACAAATAGCAAACGCACGCACATCTTACACAAAACAATAAAAGATGATTTTTTTAAATATATTAATCTTTATCTTACTATTTATTTTAATAAAATATATCTTTATTTGTATAACAAATTTAATATTATTATTAGTATCTAAACAATTGCAAAAATACTTCCAAAAAAAAGATAAATATATAAAAAAAATAGTATATAAATATTCTTATAATGTTATATTAATAGATATTTTGCAAATTTTCTATTGCGCTTTATAAAGAGATTAGATATAATATAGTATCTAACAAGTACATTTATATTAATAGAAGACATATTAATTAATATTTCTAAATAATTTGTTATTTGCAAAAAAATTAATAACAAAAAATATAAATAATTATTACAAAATTGCAAAGCAAAGATATATATAATATTTAAATAATTAAAGAAATAATTAATATTGCTTGTATTTACAATTAAAAAAACATATTGTTTGAATTATATATTATAATTTAATTATATAGATAATCTTTAATTATTTGGTTTGCTATTATATTTTTTTACGTATTATATTAACAATTAATAGAGACTTTAATTTAGTACTTTATTTAAACAGTATCTCTATTTATAAGAGCAAAAAGCTTTAGAAAATATATAATGATATAGATATTATACTAATATTTCTTTCTTTGTATTTTTGCAACTTTAATATTTATTGTGCAAAGCTAATTTCTTAATTGCAATCGAGAAGACGTTAAGATTTTAAGAACTTTATTATACAAATAATAGTTTTTTACGCAATTCGATTAAAATCTCTTCTATCTATTTAATTAATCTGCAATTGTAAAGTCTTTAATATAATATTATAAACAATATACTTATCTATTTCTATCTTGTTGTCGATAATTTCTCTAGCTCTTCTAATTCTCTCTTGTTGTTGTTACTATAAACAAGTCTATTAGAACAAAGATGCTTTTTAAGAAGATTATTGTTGCTATCTTTAATAATTTCTTGTTGTCTACAAAGTCTAAAGTTACTAAATTGAAACTTGAAATTAAGAATAAGTTAATAATAAGTTTTTTTGTTCTTGCAAAGAAATTTGCAAGCAAGACTTTCTTATTTATTGTTGTATTCTTCAATTCTAATATAGATTCTACTATTAGTAACAATAAATTTTTCGATAGTAATATAAATAACAAGATGTCTATTAATATAGCAATTATAACAAAGATCTCTTTAAATAAAAAAGATAAATTTATTATTAATAAAATTACAAGTTGTTGTAAACATTATTTGTTAGACAAAAGATTTAAAATCATATAGAAAAAAAAATAGAAAGAAGAAAAAGAATAAGCTATTTGTTCTAAAAAACTATATATTAGTCTATATTGTTGTCTTCGACAATAATATTTTCTTTAAACAAGCTATTAAGCTTGTTGTTATTTGTAATATCGAAAATAAAAATTATACAACAATTTAGATTTATATTTAAGATAAAGCAATACTATATATTAAGAACAATGCTATCTTATACTATTAATTAGAATCAAAGACAATAATTCTCTAAAAAGAGTAGAAAGACTAGTTATAAAGCTTAGAAAAGAGATAGATTTTTTATTTAATATAATTTTGCATATTAAATAGTACTTTCTTTTGCAATCTAAAAAGCAAGAGATAGTAGTTTATATATCTTTTCTATATAGTAAATTCGAATTAGATATACTTCTATCGCATTTAAAAAATTCTTTTTCTTCAAAAAATTGTCTATTTAGTTGTATCTATACTTAAAATAAAGATTGCAAAAAATAAGATAACTTGCAAAGCAAAGATTGCAAATTTACTTAAAACAATAAAATTGCAATAACAAAAAAGATTGTAAATATATAAAAATACAAGAATTGTAAATATATAAACAAGAGTAAAGAAGAATATTATTTAAATAGCAATAAGTATTATAAACTTAATTAAGAGAACGTTAATAACTAAATTAAAGAGTACACAATTAATTAATATACTTTTACTAATTTTTTTAAATTTATTAAACATTAATACAAGATAATTAATCTTAGTAATAATTTTTATAATAGAAGAGATATATTGAGAGCAAGAGAGTATACGTTTTTTGAGATTTTTATCTCTCTATTAATATTTACTTTGACAACTAGTTTTATTATCAATTCTATTAAAATAATACTCGATGTACGTCTTATAAATATAATAAAGAATTGCAAATATAAGTAGAAGACTAAAATTTGCAAATATAAATAAAAGCATTAAATAGAACTCGATCTTAAACAAGAATATATTAAGAATTGTTATCGCAAACAACAAGCAACTAATAATATAAATAAATAATATTCTTAAAATAGATATAGAACTTATATATATTTGTTTGACGCAAATAACAATTAAGATTTTCTATTTTTGAACATACGTTATTATAATTTTGAATTTTTCGTTAAAGTATCAAGTAGTATGCTTCGACACAAAAATTACGCTTGCTTGTATTATCTCAAAATAGCCTGCTTAGACTAGTTGTTGCTTGCATTACTCTTTTGCATTTTGTTTTATTCTTAAGTTACTTTTTCGAATTATTAAAAAATATTGTTATATTATATTTGTATTTTTGTTTGTAAAATGTCGAAGTTTTTAAGAGTTTTAAGTCAATTATTGTCTTCAAATAAAGAAAATTCCAAAAAATCTATCTTTCGCGATTTGTTATTTAATAACTTATATTTCAATTAATTTGCGAGTTAATTTAATTGAGATTTTCTTACTTTTGTTTTTGATAATAAAAAAAGAATTCTTCGCGAAATAATAAACAAAATATTTATCAATTATTTATTATTTGTTTTGAGAGAAAGAAACAAATACGTTAAATAAAGTTCAAATACTAATATTCAATTTTAAGCATAATAATTATAAACAGTTGTTAACGATAAATTCTTAAATAAGATTTAATCAAAACTTTTCAATTTACGTTAAGCAAAAAAAATTAATATAGAAATACAATTCGAGCTTTGAAACAAATATATTTAAATAACGTCGATTGTAAATAATATTTCAAAAATTGTATACAAAAGTTGTTACAAAATTTTGAATTATTTTATTGCTTACAATTATTTAAGCATATCGAATATAAAAAAAATATCTTTTATTCTCTTTTTATTTAAAACGAAAATAATCTTGATCGCAAATCGCGATTAATCTAGTTTTTAATTGCATAAGTTACGATTAATAATGCATATAAATAATGCAAAACTAACAATTTTTTAGAAAAAAAATTATATTGATTTGTTGTTATTTTTTATTTAAGATAATTAAGAAAATTAATTATGTAAGACTTTCGTAAATATAAATTTATCTTTTCGAATTATTAACAATTTTAACTTTCGAAAGTTATTAGAAATTCTTTGTTTAAATTTAATGCTTTTGAATTGCACAAAATTATTCAAAATAATTTTCTCGAAATATAATCAAATTCGTGAGAAAATCAAGATAACTTTTAAGAATGTTTAACATATCTCTATTATTTTGAATGTATAATTTAGTTCTTAAAGAATTGTTTATTTAAGAGTATTAATATATTAAGTAAACATCGTATTTTAATTTCGCAAATATCTTATTAAATTTACTTTTTTTAATATCGAGCATATAGATTGTTAATTAATATTAAAGCTTATAAAGATTTTGAAGTTTTTCGAAATTAAAGACAAACTTCTTGAAATTGTTATTAATAACGCAAGTAATAACAACACACTCAAAAATAAATTCGAAAAAATCTTAAATTAACAAAAGTTCTAATAAAACAAACAACAAAACTTTATATCTTGTTTAGCTTATATTATTAATCTCGTAACTGAAGATTTTATTTTAATTATAAAATCGAAAACAACAAATAATAATATTGTTATGCAATTAAAGAATAAATGACTTTAAGATGTTGCAAGAAGTATAAACTTGTTTAATATAATTAAAAAGATACTTCAATTTTTAATAATGCAAAGAGATAATGTATATATTAATTTTATTAAATTTGCGCTCTTATAATAAAATTTCAACAAAGCTTGCAAAATACTATTTAAGAACAAAAGAATTAGACGATATGTTATATAATCTTGTTAACATTTTAAATCTTACGCAAAAAGTTAATCTTTATAAGTTGTAAAATAAGAGAGAAAACAAGAATATTATCAATTACAAGAACAAATACAAAATAGAATTTAAGAATTATTTTTAACGTTATTACAATTTGACTACTAATTTAAGAACAAAAGCGCAAAAAAGAAATATTGTTAAAAAAATAATATAATATAATAATGCATATAATCTTTTATTAATGTTGATATAGTTTATTATAATTATTACGAGATTCTTATTTTAACAATTTTAATAATCTTATTTGATGCAAAATAAAGACAGTTAATATCTTTGCTTTAATATGGTAAAGAATAAATATTTAATCTAAAAATATTAAAGAAACAACGTATTGAATTTTTCAAAGTTAACGCAAATAATTCAAGATATACTTTTATATTTAGAGTTATTAATAAATATTAAACAAACTTTTAATCTTGCTTAAAGATTATATTGATAAAATCGATCTTAAATAAGTTTGTAAATCGTCGAATAAATTAGAATAATTGAGTATTTTAATTGTACTATAAATTTAGAGACAAAAGAGATTGTTCTCGAATTGTAAAATATATATTATAAAGAGAAGAATAACAATTAAGCAATAAATAAAGAAGAAATTTTTTTTAAATTAAATTTTGAAATTGTATTAAATTAGATTTATTAATAGATAAACTAACTTTTAAAGAAGAGACATTTTTAATAATTACAAAAATAATTAGATACTATTAGTAATAATGCAAAGAAATAATGCATTTAATAACTTGAATTACTAGAAAAAATTTATTAATAATAAAATTTCGAAAATCTGATTTTTAGTTAGTGCAAAAAACATATTATAATTGTTTGAAAAAAAGAACATAATATTGGTGTAAAATTGCTAGCTAAAAAAATCGAATTGCTTTATTAAATGCTTAATAAAATTTAAATTCTTTAACTAAATTATTATACGCTTAACAAAAATTGTCGTAAAATTCGAATCTATAGTGCGCAAAATATTAATTACAAATTTGTTGTTATAATAATAATACAAAGAAATAATGCACTTACTAGAAAGAAAAATATATATAAACGTCTTAGTTGCTTTTTAAAATATTACTAAAGCTAAACTCTAAATGCGATATTCTTTTTTCTTATAATTGAAATTGCTAATCTTATTATGCAAAATTTCGCAAATTAGACGCTAAAATAAAAGTCGAGAAATAAGAAAGTCGATTAACTTCTAATATTTTTTAATTTTACGAAAAACGACAATATTCAGCTTTTACTTTTGTGTTCGCTATTGCAAAACATTAGCATATTAATCGAAAATATATTATTTGTTTGTATTATCTTAATTATATTAGCATCTCTAACACTCTTTCTTTTAATATTAATTTTTTTAAGACTTTTTTTTGTTTATACTTATCTTGTTACAATCAAATTAAGAAATTAGTTTATTGTAAAAAGACTTTAAAATCAATTAACAAATTAACAAATTAAGTATGTTAATTTTAGACAAAACGTTTCGCATTATTTGTATGCATTATTTGTCTACTTTGTGCGAGTTATTAAAGAAGAAGATAAATTTAACAATATTAAAAAGAGATTTATATAAATGTAATCGAGAAATATTAAGTTTAAAATGAAATTCAAAGAAGTTATAATAAAATAAGCGATAATTTTAATAATTTTTACTAATGCAAACGCGTTAAAAAATCGCGTAAAAAGAGAGAATTAAATTAGTAATTAATAATAAGAATACGTAATATAAACGACAAAGCAATTAACAAAAATAAATTTGCATAATATGTTAACAAGATCAAGCATATATTAATATAAAAAAATAATAATCTTGTGTTAACAAAAGTTCGAAATAAGTGTTAATAAATAAATGTTAACTCTAATTTTAATACATATATTTCTTACTTCGTTTTAATAAAATTACTTGTCAACACATTATTTACAATTTTATTAATTTTTTTAAATCTTTTACTTTTTAAATCTTGTCGCACTTTACTAGATATTGTAAGAAACTTCTAAGTTGCTATATAATTGCATTATTTCTATACATTACTTGTAAAATAAATTAAGTATATGCACAAATAATAAAAGTATTATTAACAAATTCGAAAATTATTGCAAGTCGAAATCGCACAAAAGATTAAAATAATAATTGCAAAAAATTGTATAAAAAGCAAAGTAACAATCGAAAAATTATCTTAATACAAATTAAGAAATTTTGTGAAACATTTATATAAAAGAAAGTCGCAAAGTCGAATTGTAAAATTATAAAAAACAATATTAAAAAAGAAATTAAGAAACATCGAATTAATAAAGAAATTTATAATAATACATTTAAGTAATGCAATTAAGTACACAATGCTAATAACTTAATAGCAAAATGCTTCGAAAAGAAATTAAGATAAAAAGCAAAAAAGAAATTTGCAATCATAAAAGCAAATCGACTTGAAATTGTCGAAAAAATACAAAAGTTACGTAAAAATACAAATATAATAATAAAATTCTCTTCTAAGAAGATACGCATTACTTAAATACATTATTTGTGTTTTATATCTAAGTTAATTAATATTATAATTAAACGTCAACAACGAGCTTAATATTACTAAAAGTTTTTCGATTTACATAAAATCGATTGTAAAAATTATTTAATAACAAATTATTTATTATAATAACTTAAATAACTTAAAGAGAACTAATAATAACAATTCTATAAAATCATTTAACATCTTTATTGAAAAATTTGCATTCTTAAATAATGCAAAAAAAAGAGAGATTTTGAATTCTATTATTGTTAAGATAAAGAATTTCGATAATATAATTAAAAAAAAAATAATAAGCAAAAGACTCAATACAAGATTTAAGATAATACAAAAAAGTTAAGTTATAACTAGTGTAATCGTTGGATCGAATCGAACACTTTTTTCTTAACTTAACTTATTTTCTTGGGTCTCGTAGAATTAGGTTAGAGTTAAGGCGCGAATCTAACTTTAGAATTGAGTTTCGTCGAGTTAATGCCAAGAACTTAAGCTAACTTCGTCGCGTTAGCATTCGCTTATCTTATCTTATCTTATCTATGCGTTAACTCGATTGAGCTAGCGTAGAGTTCACGCTAATTACATATAATTAGCGCAAAATTTACTTTAATCGCATATGATTAACGCGTCACGTAACGTTACGTGATCGAATAAGTTGAATTGAACACTTGACGCGCATTCTTCGTTCGTCTCATCTTGTTAAGCTAGGAAATTTGCCTAATTTTAGAATTAGAATTGAACGAGTTAACTCGATCGAATTAAGATTCGATTCGACGATTACACTAGTTATAACTACTATGCAACAACGAATAATAATAATAATAGCAAAAAGAATAATAAGAACGAGAAAAATAAAGATAATAACAATAAAATTAATAAGAATAATAACAATAAGAATAATAACAAGATAAAAAATAATTCGAATTAAATTATTCAAGATAATAGTAAAGCAAACAAGATTATTAAGATTTTGAACTAATAATTTTACACACATAGCTTAGAGAGTTTGCTATTATGTATTACTATTATAATGCATTATCTTTTTACTACATTATTATATTATATTATTAAGTTGTAATTGAACGATTTAAGTAAAATATAAGACTAAAATTTTGAATTTATTAAATTTAATTTATATTTATATTAATATCTTAACAATTCGAATCGATTTTTCGAACAATATATTTAATTTTTTGAGAACTATATTATTTTTTTAGAGTTATTAGTTCTCTATATAGTTTTAAATAGAGTATGCTTAAATATCAAAATCTCGATAACTTAATAATAGAGCGTTTTAACTTTTAATAATAGTAACACAACATTTATAATAACGTTATCAAGAGCATTGTTGTGCTCTTATTGATTTTATTATAAATATTGTGTTATTGTTATCAAGAATTAAAAGATCGAGAATTTAAATTTTTCTCGAGATATAATAATTTTTTTTTTTTACAATCTTTGACAAGATTATGCAGAACAAAATTGTCGAACTCTTTGATTAAAAAAATTAAGTCAATAATTTGACTCTAATTATCTAGATAATTCGAATGCATTATTATAATGCATTATTAGATAATCTTATATCGAAAGATTATAGAATAGAATATAATTTTTTACTATTTATTTTAGAATCTCTTTATACTAATATTAAGTTTTGACGATTTAAATCAATCTTTTAAGTCGAATTTCGATTTCAAGTATAGAAATCGATTCGAATTGTTAATTTCAACTTTAGAAATCGAATTGTCAAGACTTTCGAATTAAGTACTCGATTCGAACTTGATAATTCAACTCGACGCAATTAGTCTAGTAAACACTAAACTAAAAATATTTATTTAATTACTTAATCTTTTTTTTAAATAAAAATAGCAAATTTATCTCGATTAATATATTTAATATTGCAAAAGAGAATAATAACATTATTGAATCTAATAAAATATTTTTGTTAAAGAAAGTTTTAACAATAATATAAAAAATAGAGTTATAACTAGAAAATTTAACTTTAAGATAATAAATTCTTTTCACTTTATTTATAACTAGTTATCTAAATAAAACCTCTATAATTCGTAATTTTCTAGTTATTTTTATATCTTTCATATTAGTTTCTTCTATATTATTTATTTTACAAATTATTATTCGAATTCTTGTTTTTATTTATATTTTGATATTCTGATATTTTAACTTAAGTTTTATTCTTATTAATTAATAAAAGAATAAATTATTGTAAATAAATTATTAATATTTGCGTTTACGTTTGCGTTTCTAATTTTATTTCGAAAAAAAAAAATACTAAAATTTTGTTTATAAGATTCTTCGAAAGCAATTGCAATATAATAAGTAAAATATTATTTTAACAAATCGAAAGATTTTTATATCTTGTAAATTTGTTATTTGTAAATAGTATTAATTTTATTAATTAATAAATAGATAAGAACTAAAATTTTACAACAACAATAATAATAAATTAGCAAATATGTACTTGAGAATAAGATTCTAAATTTGTATATAATTTTGCTTAATATTATATTAGTATTAATTTAAAATTTAGTTCTTATAATACTAGATTTTATGTAATTAAGCTTTGTTAATTTGCAATATTGCTAGCAAATTTCAATAATTAAAAATCTTTCTCTAGATAATACTAAATTTAATAGAGATATTTTTTGTTATTGCAAATATTTTATAGAGATAGATAGTAATATAGACAAGAGAATAGAAAATTTAATTTATTATTAATTTTTTGTATAACTTTATTAAAGCTTTTATTAATTATCTTTCTATTAAATTGTTTAGTTCTTAGATAGTTCTTATAAAATTCAATTTTATATACAAGAATAATATTAATTTTGGACAATATATTAATTAATAATTATTTTTTAATATTTGTTTTTTAATTTTAAATTATTTATAATATAAAGAGTTACTTGTTTAGAATTTTATTGTTTCTAATGTTGTATTGTAAAGAATATTATTAGAAACAAAAATATTTCTTTAAATAACTTAAATTAACAAAGTCTATTATAATAAACTTATCAAAAAGTATTATAATAAAATTGCTTAATAAAACAATAAAAAGATTATTATTTATATTAGATAAATATATATAAGTTTTAAATCTATTGCAAAAATATTTTTTATTTATACTATTAATTGTTTGTTATTTGCAATAACAATTTTTAATATATTTTTATTTAAAATTAAATTTTATTTAATAAAAAAATTAAGAAATATATATTTCTTTGTTCTTAATATATCTTTTCTATTATATAAATTGTTATTAAAATCAATTATCTTATATTAATATTTAACAAATTTAGAAGACTTAATAAAAGTATATTAATTAATTATATACTCTTTAATTTAATTATTAATATTTTTTTAATTAAATTTATAATGTTTATTGTTATTTAAATACTATTTTTCTTTACTCTTATTTATATATTTATAATTCTTGTATTTATATATGTTTACAATTTCTTTTATTGTTATAATTTTGTTATTTTTGAATAGATTTGCAATTTTTGTTTTGTAAGTTATCTTATCTTTTACAATCTTTGTCTTAAGTATAAATATAATATACAATTTTTTTAAAAAAGAAGAATTTTTTAGATACAATAGAACTATATTTAATTCGATTTTACTATATAAAAAAGATATATAAATTACTATTTCTTGCTTTTTAAATTGCAAAAGAAAGTATTATTTAATACGCAAAATTATATTAAATAGAAAATCTATCTTTTTTCTAAGCTTTATAACTAGTTTTTAATTAAATTTCTACTTTTTTTAAAAAATCATTGTTTCTAATTTAAATTAATAATATAAAATAATATTGTTTTTAGTATATAGTATTGCTTTATCTTAAATATAAATATAAATTATTATATAATTTTTATTTCTAATATTATAAATAATAACAAACTTATTATCTTATTTAAAAAGAGTATTATTGTTAAAGATAATAATATAAACTAATATATAGTTCTTTAAAGTAAACAACTTATTTTTTCTCTTTTTTCTAATTTATTTCTTTTTTTGTATAGTTTTAAATCTCTTATTTAATAAATAATATTTACAATAACTTGCAATTTTATTAATAATAAATTTATTTTTCTTATTTAAAATTTATTTTATTACAATTGTTATATTAATAAATATCTTGTTATTTGTATTACTATCGAAGAATTTATTGTTGCTAATAGTAAAATCTATGTTAAAATCGAAGAATATAATAATAAATAAAAAAGTTTTGCTTGCAAGTTTCTTTGCAAAAACACAAAAAATTATTATTAATATATTTTTAATTTTAAGCTTTAACTTAGTAACTTTAGACTTTGTAAATAGCAAAAAATTATTAAAAATAATAATAGCAATTTTTTTAAAAAGTTTTCTAATTTTAATAGATCTATTTATAGTAATGATAACCAAAAAGAGTTAAAAGAGTTAAAAGAGTTAAAAGAGTTATTAACAACAAGATAAAAATAAATAAGTATATTGTTTATATAGATTTACTAAAGACTTTACAATTGCAAATTAATTAAATAGATAAAAAAGATTTTAATTTAATTAAATTTAAAAAACTATTATTTGTATAATAGAATTATTAAAAGATTAATATCTTCTTAATTGCAATATAGAAACTTGCTTAATATAATAGAATTGTATATTAGAAAGCACTTCAAATAGTATTTTAAAATTCTTAATACTATAATATATGCTTAAGTTTTATATCTTAAAATTACGTACAAGTTGTAGAGTATATAAAGTTGTGTTATTATTAAAATTTTGATATTATCTAATAGTTAATTGTATAAGTAGTAGATTTACAAAGTAAAATTTTGAATATGTTTTCGCAAGTTAAATAGATAATTACTTTTTCGCTTGCAATATAGAAACTTGCTTAGCACTATATTCGCGTTGTTTGCTTGCGTCTCTTTCGACAAAGCATTTGTCGCTTCAAATAATCTTTACTTAATTATTAGAATTCTAGTTTTCGTAAGTCAATGCTTATGCGTAACGTTTGCTCGTTATCATAGACGTTAATAGAGATCTTTTTTTGCCTAGTTAGTTGGCAATATTCTTCTCTTTTAGTAGACGATAGAGAATATTGTGTAAAACAGATATCTCAAACTTCTTGGCAAGAGCTTTGTATATAATCTTAGGATTTTGGCGTACAAATAGATTGATCGCGAGGAACCGAAAATATCACGTGAGAGCGTCAAGATTCGGTTCCTCGATTTTTTTTTGGAATCGAATTGCTTAAAATAGTAACTTTTCGACTAAGCTAAGCTTATTATAGTAACAAGCTAGCTTCTTTAAGCGATTCGGTTCCATTCGATTTCTTGGCAATTCGGTTCGATTCCATTTGGGACCGAATACCGAACCGACGATCAGTCTACGTACAATCTTGAGGATATGTCGTCCATCGCGTACTGTAAGCTTCCTAGGCCTTCCAGATCGTAATTTGGAGTCGCTGTTGTGACGAATTAAGGCGTTGGAAACGATGGTTTTGATAGACGAAATTGGGATCTTATACAACTTATTAATGCGATGGGGTGTAGCTCCATGACCCACGGCCCCCGCTATAACCCCTCTTTGGAAAGGAGTATACTCATGATAACGATTGCGATTGCCAGAAATTGATGCTAACGGAGTGCGCATCATTGCGTAGTAAAAGGATGAAAAGGATGGATGGTGGGGGATTTAAACACGAAAACGCGAAAATTCGCGCCAAGGGCGTAGACTTTTGCGGAGGTACTGTAGCTTCATATTGGCAGCGCTAGCCCTAAGCGTCACTGTAACCCTGATAGGATTAGCTCGGGAATTACCTTCTATGACACTTGATGGACCATTGAAATCTGCCAACTTGGACTCATTTGAGTCCCGCTGATAGCTCTCGACTGGCAAGCTCTACGATACCTACATATGTACTCAATCTGCAATCAAAGCCCTCGCGATTCATGTGAGCCTCTCAGTCAACTTGGTCGATTCATGAAGATCTTGCGCGTCACAGATAAGTTACGATGTCTGAAGTATCCCAAGAATCCCTTGAGGATATCTATGGATGTTACGGCAAGCTGTTGACCACAGACTAGATTCTCGTGGTGTGCATATTGTATGGATACTTGGTATGCGATTTATCTCCCTTGTTGCACTATGCAAATTTCCATTTCTATGTGGTAACCTCTTCCAAGTCTTCGAGGTACCAAAAATCTCCTCAGCCACCTGTCGCTCCCTTCCCAGCCCTTACAGCCCTCATTCTCAATCTCTCTCAAAATTCTCTTCATCAGAACGTACGTCCTCCAATTCCTACCCTCCATCCCCTCGAACCCCCGGTCTCGTCCCTGACTTGATCACAGAACAGACAGGCTCCTCAATCACCGTCAATCCGCGTCCTCATCCTTCCCTCGTCCTCCACTTTCCTTTCTTCTCGCCGCTACAGCCTCACCAGCCACAATCTCTACCACCGCATCTCTCGCTCCAAATTCACAGGCTATTGGATCATCCAATTTTCCTTCACTGATTTCCAACCACCGTGGCACTCAGATGTCACGATCTTTTTTCTCCACGGAGGGGTGTATTTCGCCTCACAACCAGACACCTATCTTATGTTCCTACTCCGCTTAGCAGAAGCAACTCTAGCGCAGAACATCAGAGTGTTCGTTTTCGCGCTGGATTACCATCTCGCGCCCGTGTTCCCGTATCCTACGCAGTTGGAGGAAGCGGTAGCTGCGTATGAGTATCTTCTCCACGAAGTTGCGATCCCCGCCGAAAGGGTCGTGGTAGCAGGCGATTCGGCGGGAGGGCATTTGGTGCTGTCAATGCTCGTGGGTCTTTGTCAACGCTCTTCGCTGTCCAAGCCAGGAGGGGCCTTGCTGTTCTCGCCGTGGTTATCGCTGCATCATACTCCTAGCACAAACGCAGAGACGGATGTCCTCTCCGCTTCTTTTCTGAGAGCTACAGCACGACGCTTCCTCGGCCCGGCTCGCGCAGACAGGGAGGAAACACTGGCAGATCCGTTCCTGCAATTCCTCGATCCGCACCCGCAGACGGGATGGGATGCTGTGCTCCCGTCATCGTTATGGGTATCAGCGGGCACGAATGACATCATGTTTGATGATCTTGTGATGTGGACGCACGTGTTGGAGGAGAGATTGTGGAGGGAGAGGGTGGGCTGGGAGTGGGGCGAGGGCGAGGTGCCTGATTGGCCATGGTTGGAAACGATGGCTGAGGGGGTGAAGGAGAGGTTCCTGCAGAAGGAAGGGAAGTATGAGGGCTTTGAGGCAGTGATGGGGGTTGGGAGGATTGTTGGGGAGAGGATGGGGAGAGGGAAGGTGGGCGTGTGAAATTTGTTGCTACAGGGCTGATTGTACAAGTCAGGTATAGATACACTCTCGTCTGGAGCATAGAGCCGAAAAGGATCCGTCGAGCCGTTAATGATAGGAGTCGCTATGTCACGTTAGCAAATAGGATACAAGCAACAAGACAGGTATCTAAAGACCGCCTTCCCTCCGTCGATGTGTTCTTAATCAGATTTCGAATGGCCTTGTTGTACTGCCATAGTGCAAACCAACCCCGTAGTGCATCTAAATTTGATGCAAAGATAGACCTATCTCCCATATCAAAACGCTCATGCAAAGAACCTAAGGCGGTCATGGCGTGTCGAATCGCCAGATAATGATATGTGGTCCATGGTACCAACGTTTCCCACAATTCAGAGCCAAAGAAACCTGACAAATGGGGCACAGTTCGTATCCTGCTCAACTCCTAATCCTTTCAATGTCCCCATCCTTACCGCACCTCGACTAAAATCCCCGCTCCTTCATTTCCTCCCTCTCCCTCCCCTCCTCCTTCATTCCTTACACTGGCCACCCACCCTCCCGCTCCTCCGCCCTCCCGCCTACACACCCTTTACTAACGCATCCAAAACCACCCCGGGATCTCCACTGTCTCGCATGTAACGCTCTACGGCGGGGCCCAGTGCACCATCGACGGTGTGGACGGGAGCAGGATGGCGGTCCACATTAGCCAGACGGTCGATGCAGGTGCAGGTCAGTGGAATTCGTAAAGCTTAGGGGATGGGTGGGGGAAGGATGGGTGGTAGGTAGGGGGAAGGGGGGACGGGAGGGTACGGGAAGGGAGGGAGTAAAGGGAGAATGAGTGGAGTGGTTGAATAGGGGAAGGTGGAGAGGAGGGGAGTGGTGGGTCGGGGCGGAGATCATGGTTTTGGTGGTGGTGATGTGTTGTAATGGGGGGGGGGAGAGGCACTCCGCAGTGAAGGTGGGAAGTATGGAGCGAAGGAAAGGTTGGGATAATGTTATGCCAGGGGATGTAATACTGCATTTCCAGTCATTACTGGCTCAAGTGTTTAGGGGTAGAGAGATAATGGAAACATCGCTCGTTGATCATGTCTCTCCTAATCTCTGGAATTCCCACTAACTTGGTTGCAATTATGTCGCAAACCTCCATCCTAATGTACGATGATCAAACCCCCTTCTTCACCCCTCGCCCCTTTTCCTAAAATCTAAATCTCAGGCACATACTCCCCCTGACCCTCAATCAACTCGTCAAAGTCCCCAGACTCCATTCCGCCCAACGTGAGCGTGCTTTTCCGCGCCGACCAGAACACGCATTGCACTTTATCGGCTTGGCCTTCCTTGTCTCCGATCCTACACAGCACCACCTTATTTTCTTTCCCAGCAGCTTTTTTATCCAATACACCGAAAATTTTGCCTTCAAGGTCTACCTTGTCCGGCTTGTTCCTCAACCACGCTGCAACCTCCGTGGCGGTTTTGCTCACGAAGGCGGGTTTGAAGGACGTCGGGAGAGGGGCCTCGGTGGCTTGTGAGCCGCCGCCTTCGGGCATTCTTTGGGGGGCTGCCTTGAGGAGGGAGGTTAGTTCTAGGCGCTGGAGGTTAAGGAGGGGTAAGGGAAGTGGAGTTGGTTTGAGAAGGAAAGGGGTTGTTCTTTCTCACTGCTGAGTCGAGAAAAGGGAAAGAGGCTTAAAGACGGCGGTAATATAGAGTATAGTCTCCACCTCCCACCCACCCTATCACGGGCGATAAGGCTCGGATCGCAAGGACGGGGGGGAAGTAGGAAGATTCAGCTTACAGAGTAGTCAGTAGAAGAAGGAAGATAGAACCACCATTGATATACGGTGCTGCCGTCGTGGGCTTGTTGGAGGATGGAGTTAAGGGTCTGAAAGTAAATTAGAATTATTTCAATTGTAGTAAGATTTCTCCAGGGAAGGTGGATACCTCGACGGGGAGATCGAACGAGACTGAATAGCGCGAAAGGGGGTGTCACGAATAGGCCCATGATGTTGGCGCAATGTACAGAGAAGGGTAGGAGGGCGCGAGATGTGAGATCGGAAGCTTTGCATAGTATCTGCGGTAGAGGTGAGGACTTGTACGAAGGATTTGTTCTCTTCCTTCCTTCATCCCACCCCAAACCCCACGCGGCCTGTCATCCCCCCCCCCCCCACCCCTCCGCCTTCACTGAGAACTAAGCCCACAACCACAGGCATTACCGTAAATGAAAGGAATACAGCAAGCGAAGGGTTGTCGGAGGTGCTGTATTGCATGCTGCTAAAAGTGATGGTGCGGATTGTGGTTCGATTGGCGGGGTATAGCTAGGGGGTCATGAGTGGGGTTCTGAGGTGGGAGGTGGGGTGGTATGGGGATGTTGGACTGCTGGTGATGTAGATGGGGGGTGTAGACGGGGAGGGGGATCTTGGGGATGGGGTTGTTGGGGAGACGAGGGTGGAGGGGTATTCGTATGGGGTGGGGAGCAGGGGGGCGGGTCCGGAGGCGATGGTGGGCGGGGAGAGTGCGAGGCTGGAGTGGGTTGAGGGGATGAGGTAGGGGAGGTGGTGCCGGAGTTGAGAGGTGGTTGGTGAGGGTCATGATCATGGGATAGAGCATTGGGGAGTTTTGGAGTAAAGTGGCTTAGCATTATGTAGACCATCTAATCGTCTGACCTTCAGAGGCTGATAAGTTCCCCTGGACACCCAGCTTCAGTCGTAGTGGTGCGTGATGGGGGAACCTCGAGAGGAGATGTAAAAGGAAAGCTTCAGCAGCCCCTGCCCGTGTTGAGTGGAGGCTGAGAGGTTTCTCTCCCCAAAGGCAACCAGTCAAGACGGATTTTCCCGAAGTAAAATTGTGAAAGGGGCTTCACACTAGCCGTGCCGGTGAGGTGGTCTTCGATTGTTATATTAGACATACTCTGCAGTGACAGGACCGTAGTTGACATCCTGGTAGATAAGCTCGTACTTGGTGTAGGCGCTGTAACAAGTCATCTGCACAGAATACTGTACGACGTAGTATGACAGCCCATCTACCCCAACGGTGACCTTGAAGTCAGGATTCGGAACCTTGCGGAAATCGACCGTCACGGCAACCAAGTCTTTGACTTCGGCTGCGATCTCATTAGTTGAGTGCTTCGCTAACATTGCAATCTTTCGGCTTACGGGTGTTGAGCTGGGGAGCCCCGATGTTGTTAGGATCGCTGAAAGCCCGGATAATAGTGGTGATCTCCGTTGGTGGTCCGTCTTGAACTGTGTATTTTCTGTAGTACGGAAAGGTTCTGGGCAAATCTTCCTGCACGGTCTCGCCCTTGCGGATTTCAATACTGTTCGCCAGAAAACGCGAGTCAAAGCTACGTACCTTGTTGATATACCAATCCATAGTGGAAATTCGGAATTCGCCTTCGTAGCCGCTCCAAAAGCTTTCGGCAAGTGAGCATGAGCTGTTACAGAGTGGAAAGTTAAAGGGGACTCACCGTAGATGGAAAATGTTGGAGTGCTTGAATTCGTTGTAGGATTCAAACCTCTCCAGACCGTAGTGCTTGCGAGCCTTCCGACCACTGACGTGGACTCTAGCGAAGGTCGAGTTTGATGATGCTAGACCCTTCATGAGCGCACCACGAACGACTGCAGTCCATCTGGAGAAGTCAGCCTCCTTTGCGCGATATTTGCTTGCTGGATTTACCCGTTGGGTGATTGCATTACTTCTATGCCCTGAGGCGCAATTGCTTGACGGATGCTATCCCTAAGGAAAGTATTCTGGCCAAATCCACCTACCAGTAGGACGGCCTTGACAGCTTGCTGGGTGGCGTCGATCTGTCCCAAGACAAGTGAAACGACTTCTTTGACGACCGGGTCGAATACAGTCATCACGTCAGAACCTGTCAAGCGATACCGACCACGCCGCACATCGCGTCTGGCATTATCTTTCAGCCCAGGTACTAGAAGACGTGAGCGCAAGTGTCAACCACCGGGCAACGGCTTGAACCCACCAGGAATCTGATATTCTTCGCCGTGTTGGCCAGTAAACGAACGTTTTACCTGTGTTGACTGTGTAAGTAGCAACGCTAGCACAAAGCCATCGTTCCAAGCTTACTGTGCCATCAAAGCGCTTCATAGCCTAGATGGAACACGATTAGCGGATCAAAGTGCTTGTGGTCAGTGCGTCGAATGCTCCCTACTTACCTCCTCGAGGACCTCATCATCCCAGTTGGGGTCTTCACTCAACTTATCCTTGAGGAATTTCGAGAAGATCCGGTTGAGGAACGTTGAGCCGCAGGCAGAACCACTACCTGGTGCAGCTTCGGAGATCTTCAAGATCGGCTTCAGAGCGGAGACCTTGTAGGATATCAAGTCTACTGTGCCTCCGCCCGCATCGCATAGCACGAAGGTGTCGCCTATCTTGATGTTGTGCGGGTCCATGGCATCCAAGGCATACATTGCGGCCGCCTCAGGCTCCGAAATGATGTTTAGCTTCCCACTTCCCATACCAGCCTTCTGGGCACAGGCGCGAGTCTTCGCTTGGGCGGAATCAGACCAGACAGCCGGCGTGGTTATGATAAACTCAATGGGAGTAGAAGTCAGAGCACTCTGGGGAAGTTTCCAGCGGAATATTTTCTCGGCGTGGATGCGCAAAGCCGTGAGGTAGTCTGTGACCATCTTCTCGGCGTCATGGTTGTAGTCTGGTGGAGCGGCATTGAGGTCTGGATAGTCTCGAGCAAGAGCCGATGAAGCTCCACGACAATGTTCTGGGTCCAATCCCAACTTGAACCATTGGTGGCGCTGTCCAAATTCTGGAATTTGGAAGCCCCACTTGTAGTTCTGACCTTCATACTGTATCTCGCTTTGATGGTATCAGTGCCGAGTAAGAAAGTCCACGAACACTGAGTGGTTGCTTACGTGGGTACTTTGTCAGACGTTGCGCCCTCGAGTCCTCCTGAGGTCGCGTCCGGCCACTGAATGACCGGTGTCTGGATCTCAGGCTTTAGAAAAACTGCTTGTTAGCCAGTGTGGTATGTGAAGGCTACAGTGTGCGATCACCTTGCCAGTCTGGGCCCATGCAAGTCCTGAGTACGTTGTCCCGCTTCTTCTGTCAGTACTGAGCATCGACTCGCGGTGCAGGGTGAGCTTACAAGTCCACCGCCATGATGATCTTGCGATCGTCTGCCATCGGAGATGCGTATTGTTTAGTCATTTCGAGAACTGAAGGAGAGTTCTGGTTGTCGTCGTGCACGAGTCCTTGCAGTGGATGCCATCAAAAGAGTGAAGAACGTAGGTTGATGGCCAATGTCAGATCATGATAGTTGCAATCGTTACCATGCAGTAAGGAAGGAAAGAAGTGACGTTAATAGTCGAGGTGAGTTATTTGGGGTGAGCTCAAGCAAGTTGATATCACTAAAACGAATCAACCCCCCATCTACAACACGTACCTTGATGTTCAACACTTGTCACTATTGCTTTCCGTGTCCACCACTGGTGCACATCTGTAAGCGACCCAGCAGATTCACAAAAACCCGGTTTAACGAGAAGACGTAGTAAGTGGCTTTACAAATCGTGCCGTAGCCTCATAGCGAAGACATAAAATCACCGTCTTCCTTGAACGTCTTCACATTTTCAACGGGATGATAGCCTAACGCTTTCCTTTAATACAGGCCCCATAGCACCCAGCAGAAATGCTCTCTCTCTTCTCCTCGGACAAGGAACGCGAACTTCTTGACTTGAAACGGAGTCACTCATCGGCGTTGCAATCTTTGGCCAAGTCCAGAAAGCAGTATGAAGAGCTTACCGAAGAGCATTCCCAAGGAGAGCAAGAACGTGCCAACCTGAGACAAGAGAATGCGGCGCTCGGACAGGAGCTAAAGATCTGCAAAGGCGAGCTGCGAGCTTGCAAAGACGATCTTTTTCGCTTGCAGCCAGCAAGCCATGTCCCGGACTCGAAGATCGCCGGATACGTCAATGATCTGGTTGAAGGCATCTGTACGTGGATCGACGCCGAGGTCTCTCGCTACTCAGATCAATGGCAGAAGCGTCACGCTGACGAACCTCCTCATCTCTTCCACCATGGCGGCACTCGCTTTGCGCATGAACTGTTGAGCAACTACACCGAGACAGCCGGGGAGCACGTCGTGCGATGCATGATCCAGAGCCAGCTTTACGAAAAGTTGCTGAACGATAGGGTCTATCTGTATGGATTAGGGGACAGCGAGGCCACAGTGCTGCAGCTCATTGAGATGGACATGCGGCAGCTGGTGCCGCCGAGAGGTAAGTTGAAGCCCAATACTTAGCCAGATGACAGCCTAATAATCTGATTTAGATGCGAAGACAGTACGAACCTGGAGGTCGGAGGCTTTGACTTCGATAGTCGCATCAGATGCTTTCACGCAAACTCTTTGGCAACGTCAGGGGCAGTTGGCAACTGAGGTCTTCAGGGCTATCGAGCCCTTCTTTCCCATCATCACGGGGAATCAAAACAGCCTCTTGACCTTCTACGATAAAGTCATATGTCCGGCTGTCAAACTTGCTCTGGCGATTCAGACCTCTCCCACATCCTACTTGTTCAAGCCTTCGATGACGACAACGAACATCAGCCAGCGCTATCACCTTACAAAGCAAAATCTAGCAGATTTGAAGGCGATCGATGCGAAGACTGGCAAGACGCTGAAGGCAGACAGTCCAGTAGTGACGAACGAGGACGGTAACATAGGCGCGCAAATCGCTCTCCTGACACCTGGTCTCTGGCGCCGGGGCCCAGACGAGAAGCCTGTGTGCCTCACGCAAGAGGTCCTGTTGATGGAACTCTATCACCCTCTTGGCCGACGTTGTGAGCAGCCACACCGACACCAGGCTTCCGGCAGTGATGATCCTTTGGCTTGATATGTCTCTTTAGAGGACGATGCGTACCTCCACATGGCTTCGATCGATTGATAGAGGGACGGCACGGAGCATATTTTAGCAGGAGAAGTCTCTTCCACGGCGATCAAGGCAATAGCATCGATCCCTCGAAGCTAGGCCCCAATGGCGCTAGCTCACAAGCTAGAAACCCCACAAGCATTCCTCAAAAGCTCTACATTGCAAAGCCTCAATACTTGACTCACGTAGACAATATCGCTCCATTGCAAGTGCACAGAGATGTCTGAACCAACATTCAAGCCAGATCAGCCCCATATTGGATATGGCAAAGCCAAAGATACGCCCTCCATATATGCGATAACGACCAACTTTTCCCTCATGCGATGCAAAATCCAAATGCCTAGATCCAAACCCCTCAAACATCCACCCATCATGCGACGCTGATCAAATGCTTTTCATGTCCTTTCCAAAGATAACCAAGCTCCGCCTATATATGCAGCGACCCAAAACAACTGAACATGATGCTACGCAACCTCCCCCCCCTTCCTCCCCCTATAAAGCCAAAACTGCGCAAAGATCAAAAGATCTAGCCCCAGCGTCCCCGCACTACCCACCAGCCAACTCGCGTTCAAAAGCATATACCGCGCATACCCAGCGCCCCACTCTCCCTCCCCACATCCTTCGCTCGCTTCCCCGCCCACCCCGCCCCCAGCCCCGCCCACCGCCGCTACGCGCGCACAGCTGGGCTCGTACGCGACGATCGAGAGGACGTAGGTGAGGTTGCCGACGCAGGCGAAGAGGAAGAAGAGCATGGAGACGCCCTCTGTGCTTTTGCGGCGGTGGTTGAGCAGCAGCTGGGGGATGCGGCTGCCGAGGTAGAGCGCGGCGCAGAGGTAGCCAAAGATTTGGCCCCAGAGGTTGAGGTGTAGCTCCGAGTTGGATGTTGTGGGGGAGGGTTTAGAGTGGTGGTGGTGCGGGTACTGTGGGTGGGAGGAGCGGGCGGACAGCCACCAGCCGAAGACGCCAGCGGCGCAGACGAGGAGGAGGGCGCTGGTGTTGTAGAGGATTGAGGAGAGGGTGGATGTGTGTTTGAGGGTGTGGGAGGGGTGGGTGTCGGTTGCTTTGGAGGCGGGGAGTAAGGGGGTTGCAGGGGAGAGGTGGGTGCCGTCTACGGCGCGGAGATGGTCGTTGAAGGAACCGCGGGAGTGTGTGCTGGGCCGACGGGTGTCTGCGTCAGCGGCGCTGAGGTTTCTGTGGCGTGGACTCGCGGGTTCGTCCCTCCATAGCAGGGGTCGTTCTTCATCCTCTTCCTCTTCCTCGATAGCTTCTTCTGTGGGGAGATCGCTGAGTGTCCAGCCTCGGTAGTAGAAACATTGACCCAGCAGGACGAGGTCGGCGAATGTATAGTAGACGGCTAGGATGGTCATGGTGGGGAGGACGCCTTGCAGCACGGCGCCGAGGATGTTGAAGATGTCGCCCAGTAGCCAGACGATGATGAAGAGGAGGGAAAGTCCAGTTGCAGAGTGACGCCGGAAGTTTTCGAGGATTTGGGGCGTGAAGACGACGATCCAGCAGGCTATGGAAACGGACCTGAGAGCGCATTAGAAACGCTCTCAATCTGAGACGAAGCGTGCGCTGGTGGAAATCTTGGGGGAGTTGGGAAGGGTTAGGCGATGACCAACCCGCAAATGCCGCTAAGGGCCTCGATGTCGAGGTTGAGACCTGACGCTGGGGGCGCCATGGTCGGCGGTAGAGTTATGGTGAGATTGATGTACGGCTTGTGTGAAAGAATCGCATAGGGAATGCTCTCGCCGTGGTCATGTAAAGTACTTTGGAGCGGAGAAGTGGGATGAAAACTAAAGACTCAACCGGCGTCACGACGCATTGAAAAGTTTTACGTATTTTGCCCAGCCAGCCGCGCGCCAAGACGTAGATCCGGGGTACCTCAATATTCAGAATGTGGTTCCCCCCCACAACTTTTGAAAATCAATTTTTTTTTTTCGACGCCAGATTGCAAATACCACCAATTCCTCAACATCAACGCATCTGAATTACTATAAGTTCTAGTAAAGTATTGATAATAGTTTGTACACTAATCCTCATCGAGTTTGAGCATTTCAATCATGATTGTGTGTACCTATTGCTGTCGAGAGACTTTAATCGAGCGCATTTGATAGAACTTGATAGGGACTTGATGGAGGTTTGATGAGGGCTTGATGAGGCTTAAGGAGTGCCCAAAATGTGTCGAGGCGAAGCTTTAAAAAACGCAATTACACACATAACTTATGTCACAAGTTGAGTTAAGAATTAAGAATGCTGTAGAAGTATTTCTCGATATAGTGTTTCTATTCAGTATCAATTTTATGCAGAAAAATAACGTTGATGTTGAGAAATTGATGGTATTTGCAATCCGGCGTCGAAAAAAAAAACTGATTTTCAAAAGTTGCGGGGGGGAACCACATTCTGAATATTGAGATAACGCCAAGTCGCAAAGGGCAAGTCCGCGCGGGTACTCTTCGATGATAAGTATGGTGTCCTGTACAGTTGGTACTTGGTAAAATTTGCTCCTAAGATACTCCGTAAGCCGTAGGGCAAGATACTTCGGTATATGTACATATATGTCGCCCCTCATATGATACAGGTTTCCAACCTCAAATCGTTATTCCGAAGGGTTAGCGCCGCACCGATCACACATTATCACCAAGATACCCAATGCTTAACGCCATCGCTGTAATATGAACACAATTGCGCGCACGTATGATGTTTCAGTGGGTTTGTATGGTTGCTCGCAATCGGACTCTAGGTACGTGGGGATGTCGTATCTGGAGCATCGTGCTCCTGGTTTTCCCCTCTGAATTTATCCCGCCGTTGATCGGAGAGTCCGTCAAGCTGCGCAAATTGGTCTCGAGCGTTAAGAAGGTTTAGTCTCGTACACTGCAGTTCTGATTCTCCGGGTGGGAGGACTATCAGTGCATATGTGTTCGTCGTGAGTCTGGAGATGATAAGGTTGAAACGGGTGGTCTTGATGGAGAATTCGCCGAACTGGTGTGATGTGGAGGAATTGGTGAAAGTACTACGGGACTGATTGTTAGGACATTCGATCCAGAGAAGGGAAGGGTAGACGAGAATAGAATTTTACGAGCCTTCTACATACCCCAGAGAAGACTTGAAAGTCTTGATGATGTTGGACAGCCGTTCATATCGATCATCGTATGGATTCCGCTGTCCAATCTCTGACTTCACGCTCGTGATCATCAGAAAGGTAGTCTGCTCAAATAGAATGATCTCTTCAGCGTCAGTAGTCTCCGCCAGGTCCGAAAGCACCTTCTCGATGATCTCTAGGTTCGGAATCAGACTATGCACGATACCGCCCCAAGCCTTGTAGAGCGTCTGATCCCATATGCTGGTCCCATGCATATGAATCATTTTCGAGAAACGTCCGCTTCGCTGTCGAATAGCTCGTGCCTTGTCTTCCAGCACACGCTCTTTGTACTCGCTTTGCACGAGGTCCATCTTGTGCACCAAAGCGAATACACGAGCATTTGGCGAACATTGTTCCAGCGCTTTGATAATGGCCGCGTATGTCTCCAGGTCCTTCGAGCTTTGGCCGTCCGTCTCAAATTCCCGGGATTCGACATCAAAGACGTAGATCAGCACACCCACACCGGAAAAGACTTTCTGTCGTTCACCATCCTTGCCGCCGGCTAGATAGCTCTCCACCCAAGCATCTTGACTGGCTTCATGCGTTAGCACCCTCGCTATCTGTGTGAGAAAGTGGTGTCAGTGGAAGGATTCGTACCCGCCACAGTCCCATATGTTGAGCATGAGATTCCCAAGGAACTTGACATCTCTTGTTTCGACTGCGATGGTAGTTTTCAGTTTGCGCGTGTCTTTGGCAACGTGATTATGAAAGATGATGCTGCGCATGGAGGTCTTGCCGGCGCCACTTTTGCCCATGAGCAATACCTTCTGCTTCTCCGCCTTCTTCTTGAGCTTTTCCATGACTTTATGGTGTAGTCATGTGTTCCCTCCTTGAAAAACCTGCAATTACAGCGGTCTTAGATTGAGTCGGGGAACAATATCAGAGGCCTTTGCAACTCCACCTTCCAAAAACATTTTGTTCCGGGCTTCGGTTGATTGTGATGATTATTCTCGTTAATAATGGCGATGGCAGTACGTTTTACTCGGAGCTGTCTGGTTTGGAGTGACCTAAAATAACTCGGGTTATTATTGTTGACCTGTCTGCAGATTGCGGTATCTTGATCTTCCGCTGATTACAGTAAAGCGACATATATGGCTTGGTGAGCTCCAATAGTGATAAAAAAATAGAGTCTACTAGATATACAATGATGGTCCGGTAGGATAGGCACTTTTTGAAAGGAACATGACGGCTGAAGCTATAAATAGCCTTGGCCTGGAACTCCGTCTAGCCTCTCTTGGGTTTCTCAGTCTTTGTTGGGCGCTGAAGAAGCGAAAAAGAAGCGAAGACTCTTTGTTGTGGAGCTTGATAAGAAGAATCTTGGAGTGGACTGGCTCAGCTTCATACTAGGTGACAGTACATTCATCTCTTCTGCATCCTATCATAAGAGCTCCAGCGGTTTAGCTAGGCATTTGCAATGCTCTTGAAATTCCTTGGATCACGTCCTTTCGCACCTGACCTGAGTCCATTCGGTTTTGTCACATATCATACAAGCAGTGTCCTATTTCATGCTGTTCCGCCCCCTCCTCACATGGAGGGCCATTTGATATCATGTCCATCAGGCCCATATCCCTAGTATCCAATAGAAGAGAAGCGCATAGCCAAGCGGCAAGAAAAGCAATCAAAAGACCGTCCCGTCAGATAGTATCATGATCGGAGGCTCCTTCGTATTCGGCCTTGAAACCTCTGCCAGTTCCCGACCGCCCTGGAGATTGTCAGCAACACCACCACGGCATCGAATGTCACGAATCCTTACCTTCCAACTGCCAGCCTCTAACATCTGAGCCAGGCTAAGCTTGTCCGCGCTCTGAAGCCCAAGCTGTCGATTGACTTCTGGTAGCAGATCGTCGAGCAAGCCCACTGTGACAGCTCGCCATTCAACAATGACGTCGTCGTCGGCCGTGAATAGGGGTACCACTTCCATGTTCGGCTGACCTTTGACCATCGCATTTCTCATGTACGCCTCGATGCCTCGTTGTCTGTCCTTCTCTTTCAGCGTCAAGTAGCCTGTATCCACGAAGAGCCCTCCATTCCGATACTCGGGTAGACCGGTCAGAAGATCTGTGCCTGCGAAGCGGATTTGCAGTAGCTTTGTCATGGGCGTCATGAGCGAATAGCAAAGCCATTGAGTCAGCTTGTGGAAAGGAATGATGTTCTCCCACGGCTGTGCTGGAGGCGAAGATGGCATTGAAGAGCAGGGCCACGCATCCCCGAGGGATACTCCGTCAATCTGGGTCCGCGTGTTGGGCCAGATACTGGCCAGCCCATTGATCAGGACATTCCAAAGAGTGGGGACGGTCACGATTGGAACGGACGACGCTTGTGTTGATGGGTGAGAAAGGAGGTAGTCTGTAAAGCTTCAGTCCCATGCTGCAGTAGAAGTCAACAATCGCCATACCCAGCATGTTGCCTGGTCTGCCATCTGTACCAAACAGTCCTTTGTTCCTAAGAGCATCGGCAAGCCTAGATAACAATCCAGCTCGACCATCCAAACCCATGATAGGGTTAGTCTCGGAAACCTGCAGGCCTCGTGCTAGTTGTTGTGCAGTGAGTCTCTTCAGACCAACATAGTCCACTTGGCATGGTGTTGACTCGTCGCTGCTGAAGTAGCCAGCTTTAAACATTTCTAAGCTTGCAATGGCCAGTCCCTCACTGCGACGGTAGATCTTGCCCGACTCCTTCGATTTGTAGCTCCATCTTGTACCGGCCCCGGCGTCAAGCAATACCGAGACCAGAAAGAGGTCGATGAGTCGTCGCGTTCGCTCTTGGTTGTCGACCGATGACCCCCACGTAGCAAGGAGTTGATCTATCCTCGGCCTTCCTCCAGCTTCGAAGTGTTGCCATCGACCGTGAGGGGGGATTTTACTGTAGTCGGGTGCGAAGTCTCTCTATAGGTACCCTGTCAGTGAAGGCCCTTCGTCAAGCATCCCAGAACCATACCTTGATGATGCGAGTGACGTAGTCTACATTATCCTTCCACTTGGCCGGGTCGACATCGAAATGCGCCAGCTGATTCCTCTTCGCATTGACGATGATAAACCTTGACCTTTGCCTCACGGCGTAGATGCTTCGTAGATAGGCGGCTGGGTCAAGTGAAGGGTCTGGCGGGCCTGGGAGGGAGACATTGAGCATTGATGGGGAGTCGAAAGCGGGGCCGCTGGAGGTTTTGGTAGTAGGTGGTGATTTCAAAGAGCTAGCATTGCTCGCAAGACCATTTGCATTGCCGTTGGTGGAGATGCTGGGGTTTTTGCGATTGAAGAGACCCATGGCTTCGTCTACCGTGCATGCAGCTGCAGGTTGATGCAGGAAGCAGGTTGCCGACGGTACGCCTGCGCAAGTGTGAGAATATTGGGGATCGTTTGTCAGGTTCTCTGCAGGTTGCGAAGGCAATGGGTTTGAAGGACTTTTAAAGCCAGCTTTTTCATCTTCCTCTGCTTCGGCCTCCATGAACAAGGGGACCCTGAACAAGAGGAGAACGGTCATGGCCGTCAGTCCGGACTCCGTGGGGCGAGCCCGGTCTCCTGCAAGGTACCGGAAACGATCACAGCGGCAAGTGACAGCAGAAACCGGGGTCTGCTATCGATTCGTCCATCGCCCTGCGCAGCGCCTGCTATTGGGTGGGACGAAAGTAGAATTCGGCGGACTCGGGAGGATCTTCTAGCCTGCGGTAATGCATGCGAGATTAACCACATGGCGGCAATCCCACCGCCATGGTTTGGGTCCCATCATCTGGGAGACGTTGCTGTTTACCACAAATACACTCGTATACTCAACTACAGAGTAGTTCGTCACAAGTTACTTGCCATGGTACTAAGCATCATGTTCTATCTGTGCCATGCTTCTGGATGGATTCAGCGAGGTCGCATCGAAATGAAGAGGCTTTTGCATTCGCTAAGTCCAACGCTGTCAAGCATGGTTCGACTAATGCAGGCCGCAGGAGACTTTATCCGGCCCCTGTCCAGCCCGCCGTCGGCTCGGAAGACCAACCCACCATCCGAGGACGACTCCATCTTCGTTGAGGATATGGTTAACATGGGTGACTTTTAGTACACGCTTGTTTATAATGCTCACCCCCCTTGTCAACCGAGAAGCCACCAAAAACCTTAGGATTCGCACATCGTGCCACTTCAGTTTATCGAGCTTCCTACAACTGGCGATTCCTGTAAGAAGCGCCTGCGATCATAGCAAATTGCGCTTGCCAAAATGTTGTGGGACACTGATCACTGTTGCATTGCTTGATCAAATCGAACACTTTGAGACAAAATCTAGAGCACTGTAGCACTCGATTATAAATTACAAGACGACAACAATCACGACCACGATGCGATTACAATGCGACAACCAGCACTACCAGGTTCTGGATAAACTGTGTGTGCGTGATATGCGAAAAATGTGGTGTGCCGTTCGGCAAGAGGGGTGAGCATTATAAACAAGCGTGTACTAAAAGTCACCCATGTTAAACATATCCTCATCTTCGTTCCATCCTCACTTCTCGCTCAGCGTCGTCGAGCATCCGAGGGAGTGACAGGTATTCAGACTGAGCAAAGTGTCCTGAATGGACCATATGCTTGCAGGCTTGCGCCTTTCGTCCCTTACACAGACCACGATTGACATGACAAATAATGTCCACGCGGGCAAGTGTCGAGCTTCCGAGACTGTGGTTATGTTAGCGGCGGCCATGGCCAGTCTGTAGTCTGTGTTTAAAGTCAGTACCCAGGGGCCAGTAGTCGAAAAGTCGAAAGGTCAGTCTGGACCAGCCGCTACCGCCGCGGAGAGGAGACCGGCTTCTGCGGCAGCCTCCATCTGGAACCATTTAGGATTCTGGAAGGTTTTCTTCCTACCCGTTGTTGGGTTCCTGCGACCTAGGTTCTATTGACGCTGGAATTAGACATCATGCTTGAGTTCGAAAACTCTACTCTTGTTGCATCTGTGTCCGTTAGGTGCTATGGAGCCATCATGTATTTAAACTTCAGAGATCTCGAGACACACATGGTCATTCTTCGATAGGAGTTCTAGTTTGTTTCTTGTTCTAGAGCGGAATCCAGATAGACCTAAAGCAGTGACCTAAAAGCTACAATTTCTTGCTAGCAAGTACTGCGAAGCTGAGTGAGGTGAACACCTTGTTACCGCCATCATCATTATAATCCTTAGACATTATGAACGATCTGAATGTCGGGTCTTCAAGATGATCGTACTCATGGACCCATCTAGTCTACATGTATATAGAGGCATCTACAATCGTGCAAGATGTTAAGGTACCCTTACTTCTAGGTGGGAGCACTGCCATGTGGCTAGCGGGGCTTGGCATTCAAGAAGCTTCAAGGCACTTTATAAAGTACAAGAACACTTGACAAATTTCACGAGACCTCGCTTGACGGGATCACTACGACAATTGTTATGACGCCTAGATGAATTTACGAAATTTCCAAATATTTTGCCCCCTAGAAAGTAGAAAATGGACGACCTCGCCGGCCTGGATTGGCAAAGTCCCAAACCCATACTGAGCCAGACGCCATCAACAGCGAATTATCACCCGAGCTTGAGACCCACACCTCCGCTTTCCCGTAGCTCGACACCTGCGATTCAAGCGCCTTTTGGTCCGCCAAAATCCTTGAGCAGCGTTCCCGCCCGCAGCAATAGCTCCACACCCGCCAGTGACAGCTTTGCGAATTTGGTATCTTTTAAGGGTGCCCAGTCTACCCCGAACCTTTCATTGCAGGAACAACAAAGGCGACTTGAAGAGCAGAGAGACCAGCAATTTAGGCGGCCGCATGCGCCTACTAAAGGACTCGGCAGTAACGATGGCGCGTTTTGGGAGAAGCTGGGGAGCGGGCGAAATACGCCGAATACGGTCATGTCACCTCCTGCGTACGCAGCCACCAGCGAGTATGGGGGCCATAAGCTATCAGCTGCGATCAACAAGCCTTTCGAGGGCATCAACCACTCTTCAAACCGCGAAGGCAGAAAAAAAGCTACGGGCGGTGGGGAGGATCTATTGTCGGGGTTTGGGAATGTTGAGATTGAGCGGCAACGCCACGTCGGAGACCCCACGACTGCTATATCAACCTCTTCCGAGCGTTCAAGACAAAGCCCGGCAAAACCAGCGGCGAAAGACGTGGGTCTTGACGTGCAGATCGAGCCTGACGACGATCCCTTCGGGTTAGGTACGACCAATGGTAAGAAGGCTGCCGGAACTGAGAGGGCTGTGGTCGAAGCAGCAAATGACGATGATATATTGGGTCCTCTTGGTCGTCCCGTGTCAGAATTCCAGCAGCAATCGAAACCCGAAAGGCGGCCCGTGCAGAACACCAACTCCGAAACCTTACACCCTCAGGACCAGGCTGTCGCTGAATTGGTCGAGATGGGGTTCCCTGCAGAGAAGTCACGCGAAGCACTTGAAAGCACAGAGTCAGGTATAGATGTTCAGGCCGCCGTCAGTTGGCTTCTGAACCAAGCTCATCGAAACTCGTCAAAAGGGAACCAGACACCATCTGACGGTCGTGATACCTCGCAGCCAAGGAAAGAGCGTAGAAGAAGTAGTGGCTCTCGCATGAAGCCGGGCACACCTGCGTGGATGCGGCAGAACGGGGCATCGCAAGATCAGCATCGCCAGAATAGCCGGTCCCCAGCCAATGGTGACAAAGATCCATCGAAGATTGCATCAGAGTTGGGGAACAACCTCTTTAGGACAGCGAACTCTCTATGGAAGACAGGGACCAAAAAGCTGAACCAGGCCGTTACCGAGTTCAATTCCGATAGCGATTCCAGTCAGCCGAAATGGTTGAGGGAAGCAAGGTTAGAGGCCGATGGCCATGGGCAGAGGTCGCAGAGGCGCGAAAGCGAGGCCGATAATCTTGATAGAAGGGCTATCAAGGCTATGCAGCAGGCAACCGCGAAGCAGAAAGATGCTGATGTCACCGAAGAGGCATTGATGCTCGAATCCGGGGATGCGCGCCCAGTGCGCAAGCCTCTAACACGGTCGAAGCCGGAGGGCTCGATTGTAAGTCGTCAGTCTCCGGATATACGATCGCCCGTGTTGGACGATGGGCCTCGTGTGCTGGACGTACGACAACCACGATTCATGCAACAAGCACCATTCAGAGATCCGAGGTCAATGTTGAATAAGCAAGCAATCGAAGAACAGGCTTCTGAGGGATACATCAGTCCAGCACGTCGGAAAAAGACTACGCCAAAGCCCACAGCGGAAAGAAGATCGCCCTCCGCAGAGCCAGACTTACTATTGGGAGCATCTCAACTTTTGAAACCCCAACTATCAACTCAACGTGCTCAATCGTCTCCAGAGACCACCTTTCGCCCCCCCGTAACAAATTCACTCCCCACTCGTCCGGCACCTCCAAGGCGGACAATTCCGACCGTCTCACCATCCGCCATTTCGATGTCCAACAAATCCCGCCTCACAGGCACAGAAGCCTTCAAGCGTGGCGACTATGCCGAAGCGACAATCCACTACACCAGTGCCCTCTCCAGCCTCCCCCCAAAGCATCCATTGACCCTCCCTCTACTGACCAATCGTGCCCTCTCCCACTCCAAGACCGGTGACCCCAAGGCATCCATCGCCGACGCTACCATCGCTCTAGAGCTCATCGGCCCTTCTCGCGGTATGTCCGAAACCATCGATCTCGGCGAAGAAGGCTTCAAAGACATATTCCTCTTCTGGGGCAAAGCAATGACGCGCAAAGCCGAAGCCTTGGAACAGCTCGAGCGTTGGCCTGATGCCCTGGCTGCCTGGAAATCATGTGTCGAAGCCGGCGTCGGCGGAGCGACAAGCATAGCTGGCCGTACCCGCTGCGAACAAGCCGCCAACCATCCCGTCGTCAAACCCGCTACCACGAGAAAACCGCCCCCCAAACCCAAACCTCGCTCCACCGCGCTGGAAGGTCTTACAGGTCAACCTTCTGCAACCTCAACACAGTCCGCCGAAGCAGTCTCCCGCCTCCGAGCCGCCAACCTCGAAGCCGAGCGCATCGACGACGAGAAATTCGCCCTGTCCGACTCGGTAAGCGCGAAGCTCCAAAACTGGCGCGCGGGCAAAGAAGGCAATCTCCGAGCGCTGTTGGCGAGCCTCGAGAATGTGCTTTGGGAGGGAGCGGGGTGGAAGAAGATCGGGATGGGGGAGCTGATCCTGCCGGGGAAGGTGAAGGTGCTGTATATGAAGGGCATTGCGAAGGTGCATCCTGATAAGGTATGTGTGGGGAGTTTTCTTGTTTTGTTGTTGTGGGGGTTGTGGGTATGGGTTTGTGGAGATGCTGATTTTGGGGGGGGGGCAGTTACCGACGACGGCGACGACGGAGCAGAGGATGATTAGTGCGGCGGTGTTTGCGGCGCTGAATGAGGCGTGGGATGGGTTTAAGCGGGAGAATGGTTTGTAGGGCGGGTTTGGGGACTGAGGGGTCCGGCATGTTCGGAGGAGTCGTACAAGGTACGTGGTTGATGGCATGATTGCACTCTCATCTAGCATGCTCTATGTCAAGCTCATTACACATTACCTAAAGTAGCTATCGGCTCTCCCCTCCCCATGTTGACTTTCCCACCCCCTTTCTCCCATCCCCCAGCCCTAGCGCGAGTCCACTCCATCAGCCCACCCACTCTCGCCCGTTGCCGATTCCCAAGAACCTCCGCCCCTCCGACGATCTCGCCCTCCTCTCTCTCTCCGCCTTGTCCTCCGCGATACACTTCGCGCATTTTACGAGCGATGTCTTGGTCCGGGACTCATCTTCCGTTGACGCCTCCGCAGCGCTTGCTGGGATCCGCAGCCCCGCTCGAATGCGCGGATCTGGAGTTGACTTTGGCGCGGGGGCAGTAGACCCATTCTTCTTTCATGGGGTGGCCGCATGCGTATTTGGCGGTGAGGTAGATGCACATGGTGGTGAGGGATGGTGGTGGTGGTGGTGGTGGTGGTTAGTTGGTCGATTAATCTGGTGGTGGGAGATATGCTGGGGAGTGGAGGCTTGAAGTTTCTTGTGGTGAGCTAATTGTCTGGTGCTGTCTGTAATGGAGGAGGATTTGGGGGTTCTTATATGCTGGGGAGCTGGGTGAGGAAGAGATATGTGTGGGTTCTTCACGTCGGGGGCGAGGCGCTGCGAGTTCATGATGTTTTGTTCATGGGGAAGTGTAGCGTTCCTTTCGAGGACAGATTGTGAGGATGTGATGGTGGTGAGGCTGAGGTGAAGCTGTTCCTGCGAAAGTATGGCGTTCTTGCGATCAGGGATTGTGATGTCGTGATGGTGGTGAAGTCCAGGGGAATTTGTTTTGAGAATGCAGGCTCTCCAGGTACTGTTTGTGGTCCCAGGCTTCATTGCCGTTTCAGCATGCAGCTATATTTATTGACGGTAAGCTCATGATCAGAGGAATCAGTGCATACGCCTCGCGGTGTACCCCAAGTTACCTTGCCGGATGTTGTTGCGAAACGGTAGTGAAGCTTGATTGGAAGGTTTGGTTGTTGATATAGTGCAAAGATATTACTGAGGGTTGGCTGTACCGCTACACTCCTCAGCCTGGCTCATTGGAGGTTTACTTTTTCATCCTCCTGTCGGCTCTTCGAATGTCTGTTGGTAGATGTCTGCTAGCAGGCGAATCGCATGTCGACTCAAGCTCAGCCGAAGTCGCAATGAGAAATTTCATACATCTCCCGCTCGCACGTTGCTGCTTGTCGACCGTTGAAGAGTGGTAGACGGACCCGGGTGTGGGTTGGTACCTGTATTTCGTCCGCCGGAGATAGCCCAGTAAGGCTGGTTGTATGTACTACCCTTTGTCTCAAGGTCGTCGAATAGAAAGGCGGCATAGAGTCTGAATTCGAATGGATCTTCTTGAAAATTTGCTGGTCGAAGCGGAGCATGAGTTTCAACGTAGTCTGTAACGTTCGGTCTTGGTGTTAAGTCGAGCACTCAGGGGTAATCATAAAAATCATTTGGTGGCTTCGCTGGGAACTGACCGTAAATCCCATGTCCATTTATGCCCATACTCATCGTCCCTCCAAAGATTCCCATCCTCATCCACCCTGTCCTTGGCCTTCACTAGAGGCTCGTGATCATGTTCGCAGCTCCAGTCTTCCGTGGTCGTGATTGCGTGAACCAGCGGTTCAAAATAACGAGCTACGTCTAGATCGCGAGTGTTGCTTACCCTAACATGAACCTTCCGCAGAGATCGCGAAGCCTTTAACACTTCAAAGATTCCACTTTTGTACAACATAATTTGTGTCCAGGTATCAATGTCGTCGCCGGTGGCCCAAAGTTGGCCTATATGGAAGCTCAAAAGAAGCTCCCTCAGAGCGCCAGCTTCCTTTATCAAGTATCCTATCCTCTCCGCTCTCCAACTCGTGTATTACGGCTCGTCGTAGTCAACGTAGACTTTGAGCTTCTGAACGTGTTGCAGGCACTGCGCTGGGAATGAACATGGCTCGTAGCCCGGCTTAATCCACATGACATCCACTATTTTAGAGAAGCTGAAGACTGTACTTCCATAGAGAATAGAGGCTGCTTCCTGATAGATTTGCCGACATGTGCGCAGAATTGCAGCATGGCGTCGAAGTCCCACGTAATACCCGAACAGAGGCTTGAGCGTCGACGTGGATTCATGTGCCTCGCTTTGATCGGCTTGCTTTATTGCATAAATAATTCGATAACCTTTATAGATCAGCTTGAGTCGGCATTGCTTTCCGAAGAGATATCCGTAGATCTCGTTTCGTATCTCCGGGGGCAGCGACTGAAACGTCGATTCAATCGAGGAGTGTGCCGTGCTCATCGAAGACGAAGTTAGCAGCACCGTTGCACAAAAGATGTGGCTGCTTACTGTAGGAGGTGGATATATACACTTGATTGATGGTAGCCTAATCGAGGGTCTAGCGGACTCGTTTTCACCTATGAATGCAATCCACCTATTAATGCAACGCGCTAGTAATTTAGGTGCATGAACTTAGGGTTGAGCTGTATAACCATAATCTTTGCACTAAGATCACTAGCGGTTGCATTGATAGGTGGATTGCATTCATAGGTGAAAACGAGTAAAGTAATTGGCTGGGATCCCTCGATTGTCCGCCTCAACCGAGAGCTTGCAAGGCTGGACGCCAGCAGCACGGTTAGAACAACTCATAGAATGGGGAAGAGAAGGCTAGGTGATATGCAGTTTTTCAACTGGATGTCCTTGAACATGTCCCGGATGAATCGCGAAGCCTCTGGAATTGTACTCGCAAGATATAGACATCACCTAGAAGTGCAACAGCTGCTTAGTCATGGGTGGAGTTAGGTCTTGGCGTTTCTGATTCGGCGCATGACTAAGCAACTGTTGCACTTTTGGGTTCATCCCGAGTAGCGTGGGCGCCGCCTTGCTGTCGCACGACCTGCAGATGAGCGTTGCGACTGGTGAGTTGCCGGTAAAAGCTGCTGCCTACATTCTCAGCCAACGCTCTCTCTACATCTTCAATGGCTTTGGAACCGTCAACACAACAACTGAGGGCAATGGCCACGTGCACCTTTAGGTTCGAAATAACGCAGTCTAAAAAGTCCGCAAATAAACCATTGCCCTGCCCGACTCGATTTCTTTTGCAATCCCATTGGGACCATCGATCTATCAGACAAAACCTATATTGTCAACTCGCTCTCGGGTCCGACACAGACCATCAATTCAGCATTCCAAGCGTAAAGTAGTCTAGTGCGACATAAAGAAGTCGAGGTTAGCATCCCTTGAAGAGGAAGCAGAGGTAGACTCTCCTTCCGCACGAATGTCAGAACCCCGTGTCCTCGTCAGCGGTGCCTCCGTAGCAGGGCCGGCACTCGCCTATTGGCTTGTTCGTGCAGGATGTAAAGTGACAGTCGTCGAGCGCGCTCCAAGCCTTCGAAGTGCTGGTCAAGGGATTGATGTCCGCGATGCCGCTCGAGACGTGGTCAAGCGCATGGGCATCTTCGATCGCATCCGGGACAGGAGCTCACACGAAGAAGGCATGGAGTATGTCGACAGCAACAACGATTGCTATGCACGCTTTGGAGTCGACAAATCTGGCAAGGGCAACAGCATGACCTCCGACATTGAGATTCTTAGGGGAGAGCTTGCGGGGATTCTCTTTGATATCACGAAGGACAGCGTCTCCTATATCTTCGGCGATATGGTCAAGAGTCTGGAAGAAACAGACAAGGAAGTCAACGTATAGTTTTTCAATGGGACCCCGACTACAGCTTTCGACTTGGTAGTCGCTGCAGATGGCATTGGCTCAAAGATACGTGATATGGCTCTCGGGGATACCTCCGCTCATTTCAGATCTCTCAACTCTTGCGTGTCGTACTTCTCCATCCCACCCAGCGATACAGACACAATGTGGTCGAGAGTTTACTGGGCCAAGGGAGGTCGGAACATGCTGCTGCGACCCGACAATGTAGGCCGGACCAGGGGTTTCCTCAGTCTTACCGCCTACGAGAAGTCAGACGAAAGACTTGTTCGACTCCAAAAGGCTTCGAAAGAGGGCATCCCAGCGCAAAAGGCTGTCGTCCAAGAGCTTTTCCAAGACGCCGACTGGGAAATCTCTCGGATCCTGAAGGGCATGCACGAGTCAGAGGACTTTTACATGCAAGACATTGGCCAGGTCCGATTGGATCGCTGGTCGAGCGGTCGAGTGACTGTGGTCGGTGACGCGGGTTATGCGCCTTCACCATACACAGGCATGGGCACATCACTTGCTCTCATCGGCGCATACGTACTCGCAGGCGAAATATCTCGACAGCCGAACAACATCCCCGCCGCGCTGGCGTCCTACGAGCAGGTTCTGCGCCCGTATGTTGAGAGCGTTCAGAAGCTGCCGCCGGGCATACCGTGGATTGGCCACCCTCAATCGAAGCTGGGCGTCAGGGTGTTGGAAAGCGTCGTGTGGGGTGGATCGGTGTTGTCAGCGACGGGAATCGTCTCTTCGTTCTCGAGATTCACATCTATCTTTTCAAGGGCTAAGGAGCCGTTCAAGCTGCCGGACTATGAGGCTTTCAGGCAGTAGTGTGAAGCTCGATATCTGGCTTTTCTTGCATGTTTCAATGACACTCCTTTCATACATGTATATAGCATATACATGTATCGTACCTCATCAGCTTATGCTTACTCACCAACACGAGAGCATCGAACTGCATCTAGGGGTATGCGGTGTTCCTCAGAATTTTTAGACTCGCTCGTAGCACGAGCCTTGGGAGATCGTGCTATTCGGCCAATCGACCAACAGACCTAGACTGTGCATTCGCGCTAAACCGCCAAGCAGACTTCGGCCGTCTCTTCAGATATTTATTCAGCCCTGTGGCAATATCAGCTGCCGGAGCGCTCACATAGATGCGCATCGTATGGGCCTGTCGGCCGGTGTCAGATTGGAGTCTCGTATCATTGCACGGAGACCCTACAGCACGTTCTGCAACACCACGATCTTTCTCTCCATGTTTCAATCACAGAACAGAGTTCAGACCCCATCTATTCTTACCTCCGAGAACCCGCCAGACCCCTGAATCGTGTCCAACCTTATTGTTTCGTTGAGACTTGTATGATTGTCATTGATAAAGTATCAATGATCCTGTAGGTTTTCCGAATTGGGATATTTTTCTGCCCTGTTACCCACTGTACATACACCAGCTTACGTCTCTCGCAAAACACTCTGAACTCTACTCGCATACTGTCTGGAATCACTAAGCGAGGGAGCAGCGAGCGAGCAGAGAGGAGAACAGAGAGCAAATGGACGAAACGGACCTCTAGCGCGTGATAAAAGCGGCGAGGCCTGAAGCAGCAGGAAGTTATATGTTACCCTGGGCTCGGGGAAACTATATACATGTATGTACATATATAGTCTATCAGCCTATGGATATGCTTCCCAGGCACCAATAGATCGACCTGTATATCTATAGTAATCGGCTTCCCTTGGCTTCAACGTCCGCGAATCTATACCAGGCTGGGAATATCGGGTAACTCACGATTTGTGAAACAGCCTTCGCAACACGTGTGCGTGTACACTCCTCATGCTGATTCTTTGTTGCATCCTTCTCTTCTCTCCTAGCACTCGTGTCTGTCTATCCGGCAAGTCTGGTCTCGGCCCATGCTTCCCGTCAATCTGCCCTTCCGTCCCTCCCAGTCCGCTCGCTGACACTAGTCAAGGGCCGTAATCCAAAGCCATCAGTCTGGCCTTTAAGCGTCTGAGGGGGGAGATCATCATCGTAGTCAGACCTATCGCTAGGACTCATATGTGAAAGCTGATTCTGCGGCGGCGACTGTGTAGGACCAGAAAGTTCACCTGAGAGTCTTTGATAAGCATGGTTTTTCTGCTGAAGGGATCCGGTCCTCCTCTCGGTCAGCAAGTGCTGTTGGTCTTGATCTTGGTTTTGATTTCGGGACGTGGAAGTTGAGCGTTTGAGGTACACTCTCTTTATCGCCGGGGCTGACGCCTCTGAGTAAAAATTAGATTGGTTAGTGCTTTTCTGCTGATCTTGGAGGGAGGGGTTCAGGTCGTGAGGGTTTCACTGGACTTACTGAATTGTAGGTATAGGTAGTCAGCCAAGACTGGAAGCCAGACGACAATGGCAATGATCTGTCCGAAACTCCATCCCGAGAGATCGACGAGCTTCAGGCCGAGGTAGTTGTAGAATAACACTGCTTGATAAGCCGTACTCAGGAAGAACATGCAGGACGCCAGGTAGAATCCAGCCACCCCTGTCCAGGGACTAGCAAAAAGGTAACGGATTCTGTCCTGCCATCCTGCTCCCTGTAGACGTACGGGAGGCCGTGATGATTGGCCTCGAGATGCGAAGAAGCCTAAACCTGGGCTGCCAAAGCATTGATGTCCAAGAAGCATCATCAAGCACATGGTACAAAACACCCAGATCGTCGGCACAATCAGGTTGCCTATTTTCGTAGTACCGAACAGGATAGTAGGCCCGTAGCCTGTGACGCTCACGATGTGGTAGAACAAATATTTCAATGGAGATGTATCCAATCTCTGCTCGCAGAGTGCGAGCGCAGAAGAGCCGCCGCAAGAGGCGATTTGTGACATGGAGCGAAATTCAAAGTCTTGCGTACCGATGGGTCGAGCGGTGAGATACTTGATGATCGCCCATAGGATTATGGTTGAGAGTAGCCAGCTGAGGAAAACCAAGGCGGAAAGATACCACGAAAAGCGCTTGTTTCGATGGAGTTGCAAGAGCGTAAATGTTTGCGCCAAAAATCCGTTGATGGCGACGGGTAGAAATCCATAGCCGTTGAGCGGATCCAGGTTGAAAACATCAGTCATCAAGGTAACCACTGCGATGGGGATGCTAAAGTAACATTGGGCTTTCAGGAAGCCGTCTAAGCTTTCCAGGAAAACGTCCATCGCTCTTTCGCTTGATTCGGAACGGTGCGGCCATTTATACGAGATTGCGGACGCGGTGGTCAATCCGAGCCAAGAGAGTAGGACGAGAATTGATTGGATGATGTACGATATGGTGACCTGTGCGCAATCGGTGATCAACCCAATGATTACGTGATGAAAGGAACAGGTTGAGTAGTAGCGTGACTTACACCAGGCCCCACGACATCTTGGTTGCCGAAGGGAAGACCTGAGCTGCTGTGGCAGAGCTCTTCAAAGCATGCCTGTGCCCCTGGGAGATTCGGCGCGGTGCTGTTAAGTAGTAGTTGGGCGGGAGAGCATTTGACAGCACAGTTCGAGCTATCTACAGCTTTCGCGCAGGTACCAGATAAGCATTGCGTAACCCCGTTGGTCAGATTCTGAAGGTCGCTCTCCGCAGCTGAGGGAAAATATGGTTTGACCAGATTGACCTGGTCGACTGGAAGCGTGTCATCATTGAGCACATGGGATAAATTAGAATATCCAGCACAGAGTCCGTATAATGTAACAAACTCAGATGCATTCTTTGCAGAGCCGTACAATATTGACGGCACCTGCACTCCCGATGGAACGACCTGGTATAGGCGTTCGATATCTTGGCATGCTTCCAAGCAATTCTTGGTAGGACAAAGCTGGTCAAGGGGACTGCTACCAAACTGCGATAATGATATGCAAGAAGGTGACGACTGGTTCCTTGTGAAATCGCAATAGAACTGGATCGCAACAATGGAATTGTTTGCGAGACTAGAGAGCCCGTTCATATCAACAGAGCTTTGAGTGCTCAACGAAAAGTGCAATATAAGAAACGTTCAAGAGCCGTTGAACAAGCGAAATAGAGGGTATTTGACATTGAAGATCTTACCTATTATCTGGCTCAGCCCCCGAGCTGATGGGAAGTTGGTTTCAGCATTAATTCAGCCGTACATTACTACAGCTGGCACAGCGGGGCGGAAAGCGCCCCGGTTAGTGCCATATTTTCTTGGCGACGACCTTATCCTGATCAAGGTAGCGTAGCGAGGCTCTGACCGATTGAACGTTACTGCTGACGCCAAATCATGGTTGACGCTAGCGGGTACCTTCCAAGGCTTCCTTTCGCTGTGCCAGCTGTATAGCGTGGGTTGGAGCGTACATTAGTTGAAGAGCTAAGATAAGTAGTGGTGCAGACTAGGATTAGCGCTTCTAGAATGCTTGCAACTTCATTTTGGGTTCAATCTTCCATCATATCTTCATTTGGTGTCAAAAAAGTCTGACTAGGTAGTCTGCAAATCCGAGAGGCATCAATCAGTAAGTGTTCCAGGAAGAACTTATGTCAGGGTTGCCGAGAGTTCTACAAGGCAAGGCCACTACGATAGGGGCTTGGCACTGACATTGTAGCCCGAATGTTTACTTAGTCTTCTCCTACAGTCATACTTTCTCGCCATTTTGCTTCACCTAGGTCCTGTCACGCTCGCAATCATGACAGTTACGTTCACGACGCTTCCTCTGGAAGTACGAAATGAAATCTACAAGTCGTTGTTCAATACCCCAAGATGCAAGTCACCAAAAACACCCGGCGATAACGAGAGCCAATTTCCAAAGATGTTCAAATTGCCGTTCTACGCCACTATATTACCTCGCAAATCACTTCCGAGCAATCCTGCCATTCTTGGTACTTGCCGCCAGATCTATCACGAAACAGTTCCCTTTCTGTACGCAGACAGAGCGTTCAAACGTTACGTGATGGAGAACATTTACTTCGATGACCGGATTGTCAAAACCTGTGTCTTCACAGATACCAATTTCCGACACGTCCAACACTGTCAAATATATGTTCGCTTCAGTCAGACTCCGGAAGCTATTGCTCGACATATCGCCCAACTCGCAAATGAAAATTACACGTTGAAGCGGCTTGAGCTTATCTTCATGGTCGATTCTTATCACTGGACATTGTGGGTGAAGGAAGATGTAGAGCATCATCAACGCTTGATCAGCAAACTTACACGCAGCAGCAAAGTTATAGATTCGATTGCTGCTGTGAAAGTCCTGCATAACATCGATGTCGTTCTTACCAATATTGATGTACGGGACGACAAACACACACTGGGAGATCTCTTTGCGCCTCTTGTCCACGCCATTGCGACCGCCAAAGCATGGTCTTGCGGTGGAACAATGTACGAGTGCAGCCATAGGGAGACGGGAAAGGAAGAGCACGAATGGGTCTGGCATCTTCAGCCTCCTGTTACCAAGCGATCATAAACATTTTCCTGGGAGCTTGCAGGAATTGTCTTCTGCTACCAGCAACAAAGCTGTGGCGCCTGGACATGCTACCACTTGATAAGCGGGTTATACGATCTGTGAGCATACAACGCACGACAAGCAACGCCTGTTCTATGCACAGGATGTCAAAATCGTTAAGGTCGATTATTCCCATATTATTACGTTCGATGCACCATCTGCCAACTCCGCGAGATATGATCAGCCAATATACGATCCTTCGCCAGTGAAAAGTCAAATTACTTTCTCGATGTTGCAATTAGGAAAGTGTAGGTCAAGTAGCCTGGTTGACCGCAGGAACTTTGGCAATGCGGTGGTGAGCTCGCGTCAGCTGTGGATACAGTACCGGTTTGCTTCCGTTATTGCTTATTTCATTCTACCCCAGAAGGAGTCAGGTCTCCTCAACCTCTTCACGCGCCGGTAACCCGCGACCTGGGGAGGAGATGTCAACACCTAGCCCGACAGCACCAACGCCCACAAACACGCAGATGATCTACCGCAATTTAGATACGACTTGACAACTTGTAGGGGACAAAATATACACCAAGAGTATCTTTGTTCGGATACAAGCCCAGCAAGTGCATCCATGACAAGTCCGGACCTTTATACCTCCAATACGAAGATTAGTCAACAATTCCATGTGCAAATACTCGTCATAACTTCTCCCGATGATAATGAGTCACTAATTAACCCTTTTGTCGTCATATGTTGATCTACTCGCAGTCATTGCGAAGCATAAACGCTTCTTTGACTGTCTTTTAAGCACAGTACCCTACCGGCTCATGAGTATAAGTAAGGGCAGAAACAAAGTAGCTCAAGTATCGCGAGATCGATCGTACGCAGGATACGCCTACTCAGAATACTCAAAGCGAATTGATCCACCGGACCATGACTAAGGGTACTAAATCCTCTTCAAAGACCACAAGTCACAACAAAGACTCCCCCAAAATTCACAATACCCATTGTTCATCATCAACAATCCCATTCACCGCCACTCTTTGTCCGCAAGCACCAGCCCGACATTCACACGCTTTCTTTATCATGAGTAACACATACACAGCCTCACTCTTTACATACAAAAACCCTCCTCCCGCATCATCCCCTTCACACACCCAAACCCACAATACCTTCCCTTTCCCAAGCCGCAAACATCAAACAACCAAAACTCCCATCCATCCACCCACACCAACCCACATCACCCCCCACCCCCCCCCACTCCCCCCTCCCTCGCACATAATGTGCTCCCTCACAACCTCCACATATGCCTGCTCCCACCGCCACAAAAAATACTGGACCTACTGCGCCGTCGTCGCGACCCAGAAAGAAAATCCCAAGTACGCACGCGCCAAGTGTTGTCAGGGCCCGGACAGAGTAAGGGAAGAGAAGGAGGAGATACTGAAGAAGGATTGTGATGAGTGTAGGGAGAAGGAGAAGGCGGCGAAGGCGGCGAAGGGAGGGTGGTTGCAGAGATTGCGGTCTAGGAGCCGTGTGTAGGATGATGGAGAAGGAGGAGGGAGGAGGGAGAGGGGAGAGGGGAGGGAGTGGAGGGGAGATGAGCTTGCGTGATGCGTAGAAAGCTTACAGATAACGACTGATCTTCACTTCTCTAAATCCTGCAAAAACTGTGTTGCTCAGTCTATGAGCATCCGTGAACATGCGATTCGATAGATTTTGACGGGCAATATCCGCGGCTGATGGTGAAACGTGGCCAGGAATCCAATATACCCTAGATATGGTTCATATTCCTTCAAAGAATTTGACCAATAGTACCGTGATGTCAGAACGAGGTGTTTGACTTTGCAAGTAATAGTTCAAGGATGAAGGATGATCTTATGTAGACCGATGGAAAAGCGTGCAGCATCGACCGATTGGGGAGTACGTGTACGAGAATGCAGGCCTTAGGTTCCAACATGGCTAGCAAGAGCGATCCGATCATCGACTCCGTGGGAATATGGGATCGTCGATTGTGCAAAGAAGATGATGTTTTGATTGACAGAGAGACGGGGCCAAAGCAGGTCGTACTTTTCCTCGCAATAAATGTGAGTGATTCATGTTCCGTCCTAATTTGGAGGTGAGATTGTTCTGTCAGAGGTCTCCAAACGCTGGGAGGTCAGCATGGAACCGGCTATCATGTCCGTGGACACTGTCAAAGCCAAACCGGGACAATCAAAACCGGAGAGGAGTGGTGCTTGTTGTCCCGCGATTCCGGCTCATCCGTGATACATGCTGACATACATCGGGTTGACAAGTCAACAAGGCTCCTCGGATCTCGTTGAAAGAGAGTTCCCAGTGTTGATCCTGGAACAAGGTACCTGGATCTAATAGCAGTAATATGCAGGTGCGCTTCAAATCTTTCTTGCCTTCTCTGATAACGAGAATATATTTCTAGTGTCCGGAATAAATGGTATGCCTCCAAGCTGTTTTCTCCAGTTGGCAGTACCCGCTGTAAGTTCTTTGCGTCAGATTTGGTCTCGATTCAGGGTTTTGAGTGAAGAGGCTAGTCCCTGGAGTGAACGCCTCTCAAATCAATTTCAGAGCTTTGTATACGCTCAGACGGGGGCTTAGACGCTCTGAAAGCACAGAATTTTGATCCATGACCTAATCTCCCGTGGCGTATTGATAGTCGGTCTGAAGGCAACCATGTCCGGAGCAAGAGCGTCACGAAAAAGCTAGCAACCCCGAAGATCAACATCAGAACATTGGTCTTCGATGGCTGTACGATTGTTGTGAATATGATTTCTCTATACCTGCGAAGACCGAGGTGCCAGTAGCCGTCCGGTAGCCGTACCTCCTCGCACACTTGACTTCATATCCTGGGGCCCAGGCAGTGACACAACTAGGGCCCGGAGAGAAGAACACATGGGTTCCCTTTATCATCGACTGCCCCAGCCACGATCAAAGGAATGGTGGTCCAGCCCACATGGCCGGTAATTCATCCACGTTCTTTCTTGCGGCTTGCCACGCATTCTTTCTAGAGGGAATGACGACAAGGCCGCCTACGCTGAGTGTTTGCTGCATGATCGCTTTCGTGAGGGCTCATGCAAGTTCATTTGGATTGACTCTGAGGCTCGAACCTGTGCGGAAGATTACTACAGAGGGTTTGTTATTGTGGTGGTGTCTGATGTCTGTGAATACGATACCAGGACCGAGTCCCTTCTCCAAGGCGGGAGACTCCCAGGTGTCCTGACGACTACCGGATTGGATCGCTTGTGTACGCCGTAGTCGCTACCAACAGCTTTTGGCGCAACACAAAAGTCATGGGAGTTTGGATTATCGTCTGTTTTGCAGGTCTTACTTTCTGCCGTAGCCGTGGGTGAGAACAGCCGCATCTCCATGCCTAAATTTCACGGTGTCGACTCTTGGGCAGAACACGAATTGGATGAAGTGACCGGGCTCGTGGGGTCTAGACCAGTATGTATGATATAGATAGTCGGCTCGTTGTGCCCATCGTTCGCATATACATATCTCCTCGGTTGTGGAAGGGTCTCTTTCGGAGGCCATGAAATAATTTCCAAGCCACATGCTGCTCCGTGCTAGTCCCAGGGCAGTAATCGGTGATGTATTGTTCGTTGTACTTGACAGGAAGCATGAGACAGGATGACCGAGTTCCGCAAGCTCCTGGGAAAGCTCGTAGAGCCCATGACAGATGCGTCTTCAATTCGACTTCTAACAGAGCCGAACACATGGATAAATTCTAAAGACATTGATATTCAGGTGCCATAACACTCTACGCAAAAGGTAAATCACGAATCTCGAGGATGGAGCGCGTTCAGTTTTCCACCACCCGTGCCAACGAGCAACTTTATCTTCGGGGCCGGAAGCAAAGAGTAGCTTCCAAGTTGCTACTGCAGGTCTGCGGTCCATGCCATTGCAGCGTTGAGAGCAACGGCGGATGTCTCTTCACGATGAGCGATGAAATGTAACCTTCAACCGGCAGGCGAGCAATAAAAAGCGCAAAGCCGACGCGCTATAGCCGCTCTCCGTTATCTCGAGGATAGCCTATTTTGGCTTCTTCGATGCTGCATAGTCTGTAACAATGAATACATCTAGAGTCCATATTTGGCTCATAGTTATACTTCAATTATTGGCATCTTCGTTTGTAGCGGGGCTTGCACCGTTCAGCGTCCTTGCATCAGCGAAGCAAAATCCGAACAATCATCGCTATATCAGTCCAAATTTTACGTCCGATACCAGAGACCCGGATTAGTAAGTAGTGGAAGTCTAAGGAATCGCACTTTCTCATCTCTTCGCCTAGTCCAGTCCCAGATCCTTATGTTGCGCTGCCGGTGGGATCCGATTTAAGCATTAAGTTCTCTGATTATGGCCTATTTTTGGCCCGTGAAGATGTCGTACGAGTCCTAGAATTGGCAACATCTTCAGCATTTAGCCATGATGCTGACACCATCATTGGCACGGTGCCCTTGGTGTCGAGGACACATGATGTGACAATAATCTTCATCCCCCCAAATGACACAACGTGGCGAATGCGGACGACGGCATTGCGGGGGATGCAACGAGCTGTGAGGGACAGAGGCATTTTCTTTGAATGGAGCTTCAATCTTGCAAAAGTCGGGTTGCCAGAGGAGGGCGAGATAGGCTATGGGCGACTCAGTGCTTTGCAAAACTCGCAGGATGAGTAACGCGAGCATGTTAGTCACACAACGGACACCGACGTGAGAGCGATGCGCATTGTGTGCGTATGGCGTGGAATGTTACGCTGTTCCTGTGCCGACGCCGCGGATAGCATCGCTTCGTGCTTCTAGGTAGCTGATACGAAGACCATTGCTGTGCTAGCATCTCACTGTACTCATACAGACCAGGCCTTCCCTGACTCACATGTAGGTCTTACCATCATCCTCAACTCAGCGACGTGTCTGAGCTGATACGATTTTACCCGTCTCAGGCTAGTACGAAAGGCTAGATTCCGCGTCGAAATCTTTTCAACAATAACGGACAAAGAGTCGTGGGCGTATACGAGGCGACAGAGACTAAGGAACGGTTGGCGATTAATGGTTTTCCATCCATGTCGGTATGTCATAGCTTTCGATCAGCAATTTGCGTTGACTTGCATTATGACCTGTTGTCCACATGGGCAACGCTTACTCAGGTCCGCTGTTTGATGCCACATATCTACACGCTCTTAAACGGCCCAATAGACGCAGACACTGGCATTAGGAATGTATGTCATACCAGGTGCAAACAGGCTACGTGTCCTCGCACATAGAATAATGCTGTCGCCTAACTCCATGGATCTTATAAATTTCGCACCACTATGGTGACGGTCGTAGACAGCATTATCTGCTTGGTCCTCAAAGTCATCGTCGTATCTCCAACTTATAACCCGATGCTTGTTCAATCTGGAATTGGGTTCATTGTAGCTGACGCACTGTCATGATAGGTGATCCAAGACGGGACCCTCAAGTGGCTTCTTTCTGTCTACCAAACCCTTCGCCATCGTCATGGGATATTGCCAGATTGGTTGTAATGAGTTGAGAATACTTGATGGGGTTTTGGGTGGTGTAGTTGGTTTTGTATCTTGTGTGCCTGCAGAGTGAAGTGCTGGGTCCGGTCTGTTGCCGATAGGACCTGGGCCAGGTACTGCCTTTTCAAGTGCGACGTCGAACCAGCTAGCAGCCGCGGCGTCACTTCTGCATTCTCCGCGACTTATCATTGAAAAGACGATCTTCTGACAAGGGCGGATGCCACGTGTAGGTAACGGTATTGGGCATAATATTGGTTGTCCCTGAGGCTTGGAATCCGGCTTCCGCGTCCCTCGGTTAGACCAAGGTGCTTTCCAAGCTTTCTTGAGGGCAGGATACCCAAAACCTAGAGGCCCTGTACGAAGGAGTTCCCTATCTCTCACAGCCTCAGGAACCCAGTGATGATAGGTAAACATCATAGAGTAGAAATCCATGATGCGAACACCATCGTCGCTCAGCACGGCTACCGAATCTTTCATTTCTCTGTAGGTGCAAGGCCAGTACTCCGCAAAGTCCATGATCGACTCAACGAGTTCCAGAGGGAGCGGCAATGTGCTCAACATGCGTTTTACCGCCAAGGCCTCCCATATCGCGGGAGAGCTTGGCCGCATGCCATCGCTTGCGACCACGTCTTCTTTCAAATTTTGCCTGATGAGATGCACTCGCTCTCCGTTTGGACCTGTGCCGTGAGGGGCCATGCTGAAGCTCATGATCGTGGTTTCTGATTTGAGATCACCACTTCTAAGCGGTCCACCTCTAGACGCAACAGAAAGCGGGATACAGAGGAGTCAGTAGAGAAATGTGATTGAAGATTGAAACCAGTGATCTGAGCTTGTAGGAAAGGACAAAGATGCCAAAGTGACCAAAAAGAGCAAGACCTTCCAGATGGAAGAGTGTCCCTTGCGAACACTAGCAGGGACAAAACCTCTCTTGAGAAAGTGATAGAGCTACATCAGAGCTTTGGTGCCTTCAACAGCACGCTTGGTGTAGCCAGCTCTAGAGTGGCCATAGAACTCTGGTCCGCATATATTTTCGACGGCAGCAATCTAACCAGATGTTCGTGATCTTCAAGGAAGCACCTGGCGTGCCTATGACTGGCACAGTTCTAGATCCCAATCTGGCTATACGATACTCCCATGACGGCTTTCCAACTAATGTAAATGTATTCGACGAAGCAAATTCTGAGTGGAGGTCACATGCCAAGCCTACAGATCACGTGACCGCTTGGTCGCTGATCCTCCCAACCGCTGTCCAGCCAGCTTCAACATGCTTCTCAAAATACCTACCCTACGTCCGCATTTGGAAACGAAGAAAGCGCAAGACGGTTGAGGACCCACATGGTAACCCGCGCCAATGGACTGCACCCAGTTTTGGCGACGCAACGATTCCCAGGCGTTTGCGCGTCGAGGGTCACGCAAAATCTCTGACAGCAATGCCCACTGAGCCTTATCTCATGACGTATAGCATGAGAGCTCTGTGACCCGACCGTTTGGGACATGGTCGTCTGCATGGAATGGACATCCAACAGCGATGACGTGAATCACCTATCCTACCTAAAACCACGTCAAAGCCAGCATGCGTCTCCGGACCTGTGCGTTGCTCTTCGCAGTCTTAGAAACTCCCAACGGCCTTGCAGGCACTTCCATTGCAATTCCCAACGGTGGCTACACCGCTCTGGAACCAAGTGGCCTCGCTCGTCGCGCCTCCTTCGACTCGCTTCCAATGCAGCACCTCAACACGAAGCTGCCACCCTTCATATACCGACGCCTTGACACTCACCCTATGCCTAATGGATGGCAGCTAGAACTGGGTACCTACGCATCCATGCTTCCCACAGGATCGGCAGCCGCCATACTCGAACGCTTTTACAAAGAAGTCGTGGAGCGAGCAACGTTCCAATTAGCTGAGTCGAAGTTCTATAGGCTACGGTCCGGTCAGCTCGCACTGGAGTTTTTTTGCAGGCAAGCTCCAATACCTTGGGTACTGGTCGGGAATTTTGCGAAGATCATGGCGGCAGGTGCGAGGCGGGGCTTCACAGGAAGATATGAGATATACTATACACATGTTGGGCAAGGGGTCACAGTGGCTATTTCGCTCTATGTTCTTTCAGACCCACGATGATATTCGTGTGGAGCTAAGTTGCTTGCCAATCAGGCTCAACAGACGCAAGGAGCATAGCGGCATGTCTATGGGTGGGATTTTGGAAAGACGGTTCCAGGACGAAGAGACGTGGAGAGATCGAGGCCGATAGTGTAAGAGATAGCACTGGAAGTCCTCCAAGACCGAGGTCGTAGGGTGTACGCAGAGAACAGCATCTTTATTGGACGTTATACTTCGCACGCAAAGCGGCCAAGTGCTGTCAAATTTGTTCAAACTCCTGGCGTAATTCGGGCCAACTCCATCGTGTTTCATCTGCTAAATCGATCTTCAGCGGCACATTACCCCAAGGACGCATACACTAAGCTCCTAGCAACAAAAATCTCAAGAATCTGCCCCTTGCCGCTGTGCCACGAAATGTCCATAACCTCTAAAGATATCGTCCAGCCCGGTCTGGATGACAAAGAACACCTCGTTAAACCGGCGATCTCCCACTACTATACCTCCCACCCCATCAACCACATCCTTCAAGATTTCTCGCGTTACGTGACGCTGGCTGGGCAACTCTGAAGGGCTATATACACTGAAGGCGAAACCATCCATATTGCGATCAAAGCCACCACTGGGTATTCGGCTTTTCCCGCCGTAGCGTGCAATTTCCTTGATCACTTGGATCTCGACCTTATCGAGAAAGTGGCCTAATGATACGGTTCGTAGAGGGCGCCCGAAATTGATGAGAAGAGTGGTGTCAGTGAAGGGGATCGGATATACGCTTGCAGCCAAGTCGACAGTGTGGTTCAGAAAGCTAAGTACCTGAATCAGAAGCAGAGACTAGATGATTTCGTTTGTCATACCTCAGCGAAAGCTTATCAGAGTATGACAGACTATGATGACTATCATTTAAAGGGAAAGAGGAAACGACCGATGCTTGCAAAAGAAAAGCTGCGATCAGTGGAAGAGGATGCATCTTTTGCAACTGATGTTTCGTTGAGTAAACACTTCGCTCGAGCGCAACTGTGGCTCGTCGCGCATTGGAGATGCCAGAAGCCTAAATACCCGGAAAGATGCATGACAATGCATGACATGTTGTCACTGTCAATTACGTCGTCCGTCGCTTGCAAAATGGATCTATTGTTATCTTGGGCTCGGATCCGTGCGAATGATCCAGCAAGGTCAAAAATCCATGCGACAAGCGACAGCGGAATTATATCCATTGGGAATTATTCTCGCCAACAACTACGGCGAGCATTCCTATCGAGCGACCTGTAATACGCTACTAGAATGTGCTTGCATGAAGCTGCAGGATTGTAAGTAGACGAAAAGTCGCCCAGACCAGACGAATTTCGTCGGCACTAATCTTGTAGGATGTTTGATATCAAAATCGGTGTTCTCGTGCTGTATTGAGCCATGTTGTTCCAAGGTTCAGTGCTTTTGTGTTCGAATTTCATTGCGCCTCCCAAATCTACTCTTCTACGCCTTGTTCTCGATGGTCAAAACATTGACGAGCGTGCCAAATGGAGGGCTATCATGCAGAGAGAACTTCCTCAGACAGTAATTGGAAGATTCACCATTCTTGACGCGGAGCGACACACGCCATGCTTGCGAGGTTTGGTTACAATACCAGGGAATGGCAGCCCAAGTCCAGTTTCAATGAACGACAAAGGACAAATGCCCCGTGCTTGCCCAGAAGGTATTCAAAGACAATGCGCTTTGTTGTTCTCAAAATCAATGCCAATCTGGAACAATGCATTGCTAGGTTAGACAATGGTCTTGTCCTTCTTTATGATGGCAGCCACATGCAATATATAAGCCCGATCGTTCAACGGGAAAAAGAATTTTCTGATCAGAGCCTTACATCTATTACCATTTAACAGCAATTCGACTTCCCTGCAACCATCTTCCGCCTGCAATTTCTATTTCGTCCTCAGACACAAAACAGAACGCTCGATCGTATCTAGCAGGCTAGATTAAACATGTCTCCCATCTTCGCAGCACCGGGATCAGTGCCCTTCACCTCGAGCTCAGGACCCTCAACTAGCTTCCATGACCGCATTTGGGAGACGTTGGTAGCACCGCCCCTTCAGTTCCTTCTGAAAGGCTCAAAATATGCGGCCAACCCAACTCCCCACTCCGCCTTGGACAAGCTGCTCGACTATGAGGACGAGCTTGCCGCCTTGAGTGAGGAGCTCGCCTCGGGAGACTCTGACTATGATGAGGAGTTGGAGGAGGATGGTGACTCTGAGGATGGTGAGGATGATGAGGATGATGAGGATGATGAGGAACTTGAAGACGATGAAGAAGAGCTCATCCTCGAGGAGGAGCTCGCCGACTTGCGCGAGGTCGTCACGCTCGAGGATTTTGCCGGCGCAGAGGACTCCGGCTTTGAAGATCCTATCGCCTATCTCAGCAGTCTCGAGCAAGCGTCAATCTTTTTGGAAGAGCACAAACGCCTACATCGCAGCCCCCGGTCAACCACTCTGTACCCGGCCCCGATGGGTTTTGACCCAAGATTTGGTCCCGCTCAATGCACGTCCAATCTCCCGGCAAGCTTAATGAGCCCCTTCTCGCACCCCAACTTCATCGACCCAATTCGACCAGCAAGGCCAGAGTACATCTGTCCACGCGCAGGCTGCCCCATCAAGTCTAACCACCGTACTGGGAAATTCAGCCAGGCTGACACAGACAGACCCTTCCGCATTTGCTTCCTCGAACTCAACCTCCGAAATGTGTCTCTAACATTCGACGAGTTCATGGTGGTGCACGCATTCTATGCTGCTCATGAGAAGCCCTTACGGAGCCAGGACAAAGGAAAGTCTGCGGAGCCGCGCAGAGTGTATCAGCCTCCTACTACGGAGTCCGATTCCGAGAGTGGCGAGCAGCTCGAAGCGGAGCAGGACGAAGAAGACGCTTGTGCCGGCGCTCAAGAGGTCAAAGCTAAGGGCCCTGAACGTGAGGTCAGAATTGCGGAGGCTACGTCGAGCATTGATCGCTTGATTGATGCGAGGATTGAGAAGCTCCTGGCTGATCGTGCGAAGCAGGCGAATGGGGACAGATCGAAGATCCTGCTGGACTTGTTGATGGGACCAGCGCGAAAGGCTTAGACATGCTCATAGAACGCTCACAGTGATGCAGTTGGTCGTCTTTCGGTGCTAGACTTTCAGGTGGGATGTTTTCTCTCCTAGTAATAGTAATAATAATGCAACGCGGCTCTCACCCAATTATTCTTCTCATTGATGACTACCTTCTCTGATGAGTCTGATCCATCGTCAACGTGCCCTAATTGCAATCCAATTGTCGCGCAATCGTAGTTCAATGATTAAACCAAACCTCTAGCAATGCATAGAGAAAGCCTCCTCAGCCAGCTCGTGGAATACATTTGCTACACTGGCGTCCCTCACCATCGAATCCTTCACCCCCGTCCACTGGAAACGTCATCATACTGCAAGATAGCTACAGTGCATCCACTCTCGAGGGCGATTGGCCTAGCTACCCAACCTATGAAACCACCTGGTCCCTCGCGGCGGTTCGAACCCGTCTCAAAACATGACATCTACTTCTGAGGCTTTGGGATTTCAATCGATGTAATCGAGCTACGACACACCTTGCCCCGGGCTCAATTGAGACCAGGGTGGGTGTCGGTGTCGGGTGACCCGGGGGAAACCCGCAGTATTCCTTGGTTTGAGGGGGTGGATGTTGTCCAGGATGGACTTCGGTTTTTTTTTTTATTCTGAAGAACTTCAGCACTCTGCATCTTAGACTCGAGGGCGATTGGCCTAGCTAACCAATCTATAAAACCATCTGGTCCCTCGCCCCAAATGGCGGCGGTTCGATTCCGTTGCCGATCATGATATTCATCTTCTGAGGCTTTGGGGTTTCAATCGATACAATCGAGCTACGGCATGCCATAACTCGGGAACAAAGGTTACCGAGTGTGTGTGCCGGCAGGGCGACGCAGATGTGCGGAGCCCGGAGTACTGCCTTGGTTTCTGGGGGTGGGATGTCGTCTAGGAGATGAGCTGAATTCTTTTTCGATGTAAAGACTTTCAGCAATCTGATCTCTAGACTCGAGGGCGGTTGGCCTAGCTACCCAATCTATAAAATCCACCTGGTCCGTCGCCAAAAATTGTGGCGGTTCGAACCCGTCCCAAAACATAACATCCACCTTCTGAGGCTTTGGCATTTGAATGGATGTAATCGAGCTACGGCATAACTTGTCTCGGGAACTGCCGTTCCTGAGGTGTATGCTGGAAACAGGACCGCATCAGCCGCGAAACCCGGAGTATCCCTTGGTTTCTGGGGGTGAGTGTTGTCCAGGAGATAAGCTGAACCTTTTGCTTTCTTTTTCTTTCACCCTTGATCCATCAGCTCTCAATAATCAAGGCTTTTGGCCTCCTCCGCAGGAAGTCATCTCCATGCCGACCAATGACTACACTTTATGCTGACACGAGGGCGGTTGGCCTAGCTACCCAATCTATAAAACCACCTGGTCCCTCGCTCAATGGTGGCGGTTCGAACCCGTCCCAAACCATGATGTCAACCTCCTGAGGCTTTGGGGTTTCAATCGATGCAATCGAGCTTCGTCACATTGTTGTCTTGCAATCGTGCTTGCTGGGTCGGTTGCGTAGGCGGCGTGTGACCGGAGTATCCCCTGGTTTGGTGGGGTGAATGACATCTAGGAAGCGAGCAAGTTTTTGTAACATTGTGGGCTTTAGTCAAATGCAGGTACGCCGTTTTAGGGATTCTCTTGAAGAAACTTACGACGCTTTATCAACGCACGATGTCTTCTCAACGAGCCACAAGATTACTTGGCCGGATAGGTCTATGATCAACTGTGCGCTCGAACACTGTTCCTGCGCAGATCTCAAGACACCGTGTAAGATCGAGCAAAGTTGCTAATTTCTTGCGGGCTGTCCCAAGCTTGCTTTGTTCGTGAGATAGTAGTTCACGTGATGCTCAAGCACCTGAACCGGATCAGCATGGCTTGCCAGCGATGTCGATGAAGCTAGCGATCTCGATGGGGATATATATCAATTTGTCCATCGAGCCAATTGCGCCGCAGTTTTGCGCATTATCTTCTAGCAGCGAAGCCACAATAGGTTTTTCGATCGGCGCCGAGTCGATATCCGACTTGAAAACAAAGGGTCCTCTGGCTTTATTACGCGCTCGATCATCTCGCCATAAAGATTCTGCGAATCCTGGCCTAGCAGTATCATACCGCATCAAATGTCGTAGCGTACTATCCGCAGACCTCATGAATGTACTGGGAGCCACTGGTTTTCTTCATTCCCTCAAACGCCTTGAAAACTAGCTCTATCGATCACTGGTGTCTCCTCAACACCATCTCATGAATAGCCTGAGCTCCGGTTCTAGTCTAGTTTCATACAGAGTGTGCTCCGGCTTTTGCTCTAGGTTCATCAGCGCTTCGGTCCTATGTTCACATAGGTCTCAAAGTTCTATACTGCTTATGGCCTGAGGTATGTTGCTGTTAGACTTTCACCTGGCTCAAGCACATACAACAGGACTTATTATTTTGTTGGGCTCGGATCACCCGATTGATGGGATTGCTTGCTCCTGTGATGCTACCTCAGCCTGCCTCATCAAATCCCACCAGCGCTGAACTTCTGCTACCTCTTCTTCTCCACCGTAATGACTCAGCCACTGTTGTAGCTGAACAAGCCATCGTCGTGCTACATAGTCTAATGAGCCACGAACAGAGATGCGAATGTCGATGGCTTCTCTAAGATGCACCATGGCAAGGTCGCGTTTTGAAGACATCATCTCACAACGAGCGAGAACTTCAAGAATAGGGGCGCGAAACACCGCAGCAGAACTCGTAGTGTAGCTGAGCATCCTATGGCATTCCTCGACAGCTAGGCCATAGTCACGGTTTTCAAATAGCTTCCACAACAACTCTAGATGGACGTTCATCGTTCGGGCATCGCTATCGCCCAGATCAGACTGACACCTGCGCAGCAAATCCCGTACATAGCCATCAGTGACCCCGCGTTTCCACAGACATATGACGAGCGAGGCCATATGCATTGGACCAAGAACGTCCTCGAATTGATCGCCAAAGGCTTGAAGGCATTTAGCGCTAACATCAGCAATGTCGGAGCAATCGTGCCGGAGGAGAAAGCGAGCAATTCTTGGCAGAGGATGCTGTTGGCCCATGGTCGACGCACCAATGTCGGCGATGGCCTTAAATACGGCAAGAGCTATTTCAGGCCTTCCATTTTCAAACATTCCCATGGACAAATTGAACAGTTGAGCAAGAGTAAGAGGGTCTTCATCAAGCAGCATATGATGTATACTGCCAATGGCAGAGTCTTGAACCAATTTTGCCGCTCGCAAGTGGCCCAGGTCAAGAAGATGGCGAACCTCGTGACATTGGCTGAAAAGTCTACCCGCGGACATACTAGCCCCTCTAGCGCTACAACAAAACTCTGTTGGCTTCGTCTTGATCCAGAATCCAGAACGGAAGGATCCGTCTACGTAGTCGCAAATGCTCGTAAAGAGAAGCTGCGGAAGTTTGTATACTGCTGGAATGGCGATTGGTGATGTAATCGGAGTGAGACAGACCACTGCCTCGGGTGTTTTGGATGCCCTTCGTTGAGCGACAACATCCTCGATTGACAAACGCTTCCGGGCAAAATATCGCACCATCTCCTGATAGTCGACTGGCTTGCCTCGTATACGGAAAACGGAACGTTTGCCTTGCTGAGTCCGCTGGCTGCGTTTCCGCACCGCGGCTCTCATCTCTCTTTCTCTGTTATTCTTGCCGTCGAGCCCCCAAAGTGTGAATCGAGATTTGGACATCTTAATCCTAGATATCGTTAATGGTGGCCAGTGGACCTAAGCTATCGGACTTACGTTGCGGAAAACCCTTGTTCTTGTTCCATGTGTCGCGTAACTTCCGGCAACGTAATCTTCTCGTACAGACAGGTAATGAGACCTCGATGCTTAGCCCAGTCTTCTGAGGTGGCACATTTCACTGACGAGGCTTCAGTCCCATCAAGGTGATGATTGACGGCCGCCGAAGGTTCTCTAGTCTGAGGGCCCGGCTCAGTGAGAGCTGGGTGCTGCCCAACGGTCAATTGTTGCTCCTCATCCGTCAAAATCGACAAGGCGCCCGGTAAGTCCAGATCTTGGATTCTATTGGTATTGGAGTTGTTCCAGTCCGTTGATGTGGCCTGATTCTCATAGCAAAGGCCGGCATCTGTCATGTTCGAATCACCGTTGAGCTGTACTTGATAGTCCATCATTGTCAATGCTGTATCGGCTGTACCCAGCAGCGTCCTGTCGTGGGGAGTCTCAAGGCCCAAGTGGCTTTCCAGATGTGCTGCTGTGGCTGGGAGCCAATCGAAACCGGTCGACGGATCGATGTCTTGAAACTGGCCAATATCACATATATTCTCATGGGCCTCACTGTCGCCCAGAACAAAGAAGGAATCGAAAATCATGCTTGAATTTGGGTACATCGTCGGAAGAGCCAGAAAGAACGGACGAGATTGGAAGCTAGTGTGTGAGCAAAGATATATCTTTGGAGAAGCAGAGGTCCAAGACCAAGAAGGCAGTCTCTGAGTCTTATAGAACTATGAGAGCAGGGTCCTACTTCAGCCGAGCTGACACCTCGGTGACCTCGCGTCGGGTCTGCATCCTCGCGCTTCAGTAAAGCTGGGATCGCATCTTCATGAGGCTGAGGGTCTGAGCCGAGCCTGATCGGCTATCATTGCTCTAAACGAAAGTTCTTTGCATGAAGCTACTGCAAGCACCCGATTCCGAATACCAAAGTTCCATGCACCTCGAACTTTTGTTGGACGAATGGCAGCGCGCTCGCCGTTGCAGTATATGCTCTACAGCAAAAGTTCTGGTCATGCCAAGACCTGGCCGATAGGGTACACATGGGGACCATAGGGTGCTAGGCGCCCCAAAATTTACAAACCGATTCGCCTGGGCGACAACCTTAAGAGGATCCTTCGGGCGGCCTCCAGTTGATCACGCTAGTGGCGTAATTAGCGTCGACCAGGACTTTTGCTGGAGAGCTCCGTACTCAAGGACGACACGCCGGGTGACCTACCCATGAGACGAGCGACGCTGGGTTTCAATGCCATCCGAGCAAAAGTTCCATGAGCATCTAACGTTGAACCATCTAGCTGTAGCCTCTTCGGCAACACGGTGGGCCATCAAGTCGCGTAAGCGGGGCATATGATCACAAGATGCAGAAAGGAAAGGTCTTGGATTATAGAAAAAGTTACGGTGGACATGGAACAGTATAAGAATCGTCGGTCACCCTCAGTGCCAATATTATTCGAAGCAGCAATTTCCACTAGACTTCTTTTACTAGTGAGAGTCAGTACATCCTCCGTATACCAATTGTCTCACTCCTCTATCCTGCTCCACTACACATCGCTCGTACCATTCACCTCCATGACATCCGAATTTATAGCAACGGTGGTATTCGGCATCGTGATGTTCATTCTCGCTGGAATTACATTGATACAAGGCTTTCGAGCTCGACGCCCAAGAAGTATGCATCTCCCTTGATACCTGATAACCGAGAAACCTAAGTTTACTGTCGCAGGAGGCGAAAACCCTGCTCCGATCATTCAGCAAACTCTTTGCAACATTATCTTTGCGAACACATCAATTCAGCCATCATATTTCGTCCATGGTGAGTTCCCAACCTACGACATGCGGCTCACCTCTTCGAACTCATATAGGCTGACATGCTAGTAGATGAAGAGCGTGGACCAGCCCCACCTACTTGTTACTTGGAACATCCCGGCAACCGGAAAAGTCGTTCCTGTTCGGACACACAGGCTGAGATTCAGCTTTGTGAAAGTTGATGAGAGAGGATGAAACAATTATGTATCTCTGGGGGTTTGACGACAGAAAAGACACTACACCGGAAACCGGAGCAAAATCACATCATAGCATGCAGAGGGCTGCAGTCTGGCCCAGCAGAAGAGGCCTGCCAGACAGGCGGGCTAGTGTCAAGGATACAGAGATCACGGGGTGAGGCTGGGTCGTTTACACACTATTTAGTATGTGATCAACCCGCTCTCCTCTTTCTTTCTCAAGCTTCGCGCTTTTGCCCGCCCACCCACGCCGTTGTTCTTGTCGCATAGATAGGAGGCGTTTCGGCTGCCTCGGGGTGTTTGTGTAGGCTTCGCCGCAGTCCTAGTGACAATGAGGCAGCCGATACCGCCCAAACGCAGGTTTGTAAATTTTTATCATGTACCTTTTATCATAGCATCCAACAAGCAGTAGCTTCTAGCCTTACACAATTTGTCAGACGAAACGTGAAAACCAGAAAGTCGACTGCACAATGACCAATATTTCCCCTGCTACGAGAGACCCAGCCTCGAAAGTTCCCGATGCTTGCGATATATGTATGTCACTATCAAGGGAGACTATATCAAGGTCTCAAGCGCCACCTTGTGCTTTGCTCAAGCAGACCCAAAAGTGCGTCTAGCGCAATCTCGTCTTGCATCATTCTCCTACAAGCCTGCATACAAAAAGTTGGTTAGAGCCTCTGGAACGACATGTTATATTTTGGGAACATTCTCTTACCTGATTGCACAAAGCATTGGCTTTCGACTCATAGAGCGTGCGAGGATTTGAATGAGGGGTGCTTCTTGGAGGAATTCACTGTCAGGTCCGTCTATGAATTTCTCTGCCTCTTTCTAGTCAATCAATGCAATAGAGCTGATTATGCTTCCTAATCCTCCTCTTCCAATACTTCTTGCAATCATGGAGACACGTCTTCATCGGCACCGTCTCAGCAGGTTCACGAGTTCTCTAGCTTGACGTGATCGAACGAGTCAATGAGGCAGCACAGGATCTGCTGAGCTGGCAGTGCCGTACCCGTACATCAGGGACATCACTGAAACATAGGCCTACTGCGCAAAATTCAGGATTGTAAGCCTCGACCTCTGTCGCCGATGCTTTCTGTTCTCCCTCACTCCGGTTTCACGCCGGTCCGATAGCGTATCTTGGCTTGATTGCTTAACCATCGTTTTCTTCCCTCTTCTCATGGGGTGGCCTTACCTGACAGTTGGGAATTAGCTCGACATCGGTGCCGCCAAAGCAATTCCGCACAAGAAACACTCGCGTTCAATTGGCTTTCTTGCGGGCAACTCCAAGGGTATGCTGTCAGGTGCATCGAAGGTTGGAAAGGGAAAAGCAAAAGATTGAAGAATTTCATTATTATCATGGTGGCTTACGGCTCGTCTGCCATTACAGGCTCGATTGTGGTAGCCCAAGAGCTGCTCTAATCTGAGTCTTGCCAGGCATTCTGACTGACTATGACATGAGCGTTCTCCTGTGACGTCACGCCATCTCTTGGTATAAAGGCCGTAACCCCTTAAGCCATTCGCCTCCACACTCAACGGTGAAGCCATCATCCACCGGGCTCGGCGCGTCATTCCTTTCTAGTCGTCTGATCTTGATCGGAAAATTGGTGTCAACATTCTGGCCCCAGTAATGCACCTGCTTACGTATGAATTGGACTTCTAAATCTACCATACGTGCATACGCATCGTTAATGAAGAAGCTCTTGAATAAATTGATGGCGACTTCTTGGCCCAGCTCTTTATCCAGAGGAGGCCTGTCTACAACACCCCACTCAGTTTGACGATATTCCGCAGCGAAGTTAGACGTGTCGCTGTTGAGCTCCACGAGGATCGTCAAGCTTCTCAGGTGATTGAGGCGTACCAATGTGGCTGCATGGTTAGTTGGCTAAGCGGGCAATTGGGTCAGCTGTTCAAATTTTACGTATCTTGGCCGATGATGCTCACCCATTTGCCACCCTCAAGTGTGAAATCGATTGACAAGCGCGATATACTAGGAGCTTTCTGTTGTAGCTCATCAAGCTGTGCTGTGGTCCATGTACAGGGAATCTTTTGCCCACCGATTCCACGGTGCATCGACGCATGTTAAGATAGTGCCTGCAGCGACTTCTGAGTCTCGAGTATGGTAGGGACGATGGTCTCGGTAGCAGCATCGAGATCTGTGATGTGTAGCTCGTGCAGACCAGGCAGTGATGCGATGAATTGGGTGGCAGGCTCGAGCGTTTCGCAAGTCATCGGTCCGGACTTCCAAGGCGAATTTCTTCGCGGACCCGTTCCTATGCCCAGTGTCAGGGATTTGAGACCGATTAGTTGACCACCGATCTCTTCGAAGAAGTGCTGTGGACAGCTGAGTCCTAGATCTAGAGTGCGAAGCTGGCTCCAGTCCATGCATTGACTCCACAACTTAACATGACTTAGATCAAATTCGTACGGCTCCGGACCTGAAAATGTAAGCTCATGAAGAGGCGGAAGTCGGTCTGATGATTGAAGGGGTAGGTTCATCGATCGGAGTTGGACCTGATCGCTGTGAAATTTCTGTGATGAACAATATCTGGACCTGATATCAAGTACCCTGAGCCGAACATTGTTCAACAAGACGTACCTTAGTTCAGGCAATCTAGATCGTTGCCCTTGCAGCTCGGGCTTCGGTTTCCCGTTCAGAATATCGAATGTCAGCGCGTAAAGTAGTGGTGAGAAAAGCAGTTGAATGTCCGATGTCGTGCCCGCATGTTTGCAGACTATAAGCTTGGCCCTGGGCCACTGCTGTTCTAGTTTGGATATTGCACTTCGTGGAGGATCGACAATCGATTGCCAACTATGAGTCTGTAAGTATACCGTCTTCCTGGCCACAATCTCTGCGACAAGAGCACATAATGTAAGTCACTTCGTCCACTTAATCGTACCTGAATACCTGGAGCTGGAACAGATGCCCGAGAATTGGCTTCAAAACACCTGGGCGGAACACTCGATCGTCCCCCGTGAAGTCAGTGACATGCAATTCTCGCACATGGAGTAGTATCGAGTCATTTGGGTCAGTCAGTCTCTGGATTTTCCGCTTCGTAGACGCAATCTTGTTGACGTTATCACTCAGCTCTATCGAGCGGTATCGTGACGGGTCGACCAGCTCTTTGCAGAACTTAGAGACAAGTAAAAGATTATCTAGAGACCATGGAGACTCAGAGTGGAGCTATTCGAGTACATCATCGTTACCATAGATTTCCTGATTCGATATTTGATTAGCTTACCAGGCTAACAATGATTGCAAGTACATCTCCGCCCAGGGTGAGGAAGGTCAAGGCCTCCCCGATATTTGAGAGAGTACGATGTGGCTTATTATGTTATCATATTGAAGACGAGACCACGAAGATCGATGCGTACTTGTCAAGATATCGTTGTGTACAGAGGGATTCCTGATATCCTGCTTCGACCTCCCTTAGCGGAGCAGGCTGTAGAGTGTTTACGGTGATCGTCCGGTAAAAGATTGGCTAATTAGCGGTTTCATGTCTATCCGAAATCCTTGGCGCTCCAAAATCGACTTCCCCCCCCCCAACCATATATACACCATCAACGATTGAGGAATTACATAATAACAAAAGACTTTAAAGAACATCTATATAACAAGCTACTTAGGTCTCAAATTTGAGCAAGTTTAAACAAGAATTGACTATGCTAGAGCCAGTATAGAAAAGGCCCAAAAAATGCCAAGATATCGCCAAGCATGGCCAATTACTTGAACATAGTATAGAGACTTCAATGTTCTTTAAGAACGTCTTAAACTCAGAAACTAGATAGATTGTTATCTATAGTATATAGATATCAATTTTGTAAGATTGAACTTCGTTTTCGTTGATGGTGTATATATGGTGGGGGGGAAGTCGATTTTGAGCGCCAAGGATTTCGGATAGATATGAAACCGCTAATACCGACATTTTACCGTAAAATTAAATTTACCTTGCTTACCGTAAGATGCTCGTTTACCATAAATTTATCGCTTACAACAATACATAAGAATACATTCGATGTCGAATGGCCTGATTGGCGTAGATAACTTGTGTCCGTAGCCATCCCATTGTAAACCATGCATTTCGTAATCATGCACCTCTGAGTTCACATCCTAGTAGACTTCATTTGCATATATTAAATTATATCTATTCGAAACCAAGTTGAAGTCCTAGGCTTCTATGGAATTCGTCGAGTCCCGTCCCAAAAGGAAATCTTAAGAGGCCTGCATGACAGGCGGGCTAGTGCCAAGGATGCGGAGATTAAGAGGTGTGGCTGGGTCGTTCACATACTGTTTAGTATGTGATCAACTTGCTTCCCTCTTCCTTTCTCATTGCTTCGCGCTTTTGCGAAGTTGTTCTTGTGGCCTTCCTTCCTTCAAGACTGCTGCTGTTTCGTCGTTGTCGATGCTGCCTCTGGCGCTGCCTTTGGCGCTTCCTTCGATGCTTCCTTCGACCTTTGACGATAACCTGTTTTGAGGCTTTGAGATGTTTTGTTTTGGCTTTGCAGCAAATTTAGTGACAATAAGGCAATCGATGTTTGTATATTTTTATCATAGCATCCACAAGCAGTAGTCTTTTTTTTTTAAATTCAGGAACTTTTAATCGTAAGTTTACTGTAAAACTCGAAGTTTATCGTAGAAACAAAATTACTATAAAACAAAATCTTATTAAGTAGAGCTAGTTAATATTAGTTTACAGTAATTTCTAGTATTACAACAGACTTATAATTAATTTACAATAAGGTGCTTGCAAGTTGTTGGAATTATTAAGATGCAACTATCTCTTGCAAGACTCTTACTCGATTAGATTGATCGTCGATTCGATTTTCGATTCCAACTTCTAGAATCGACTTGAATCGACGATTCAACTTTAGGAATCAAATCGAAAATCGATTCGATTTCAACTATTTTGAAATCGAATCGAATCGAATCGAATCGCCAAGAATGCCAAGAATACTAAAAATAGTATAAATTAAGTTTAAATTTAGATTTCTAATTAATTACTAGGTAATGCTTAGTAGTAATGCATCTATAAAAAAGAAAGTTCTAATATAGTTATTAATTAATTTAAATAGATTAACTAGTTCTATTAAATTATTAATTAACTATTACTAAAAATAATTAAATTATTACTAAAAATAATAAAATTTACTAAAAATAATAGTCTTGACAATTCGATTCGATTTTTTGATTCGATTTTTGATTCAACTTTTGAAATCGAATTAAATTGTCGATTTCAACTTTAGGAATCGAATCGCCAAGACTTTCGATTCGATTCGAATTGAATCGTCAAGATTTGATTCGATTTTCCAAATCGACGCAATTAGTCTATATTCGATTAGATTAGTATCTTAGCAATCTATGTATATTAGATCTCTTACATTATAGATTTTATAAAAAAAGCAATAGATGTAAAATTTTTGTACTATATTATTCGTTTAAAGTAATTAAAAGTTCGAGACAACTTTATTGAACAAACGTCTCGATTATATTAGATACTAAAGCATTATTAATAATTCAATTAATTTGTAAAGAGAATTTACGAGACAATTATATGTTGGAAAGATCTACTTCGAATATAAATCAATATTTATAGTTTTTGCACTATCTCTTCTATATTCTTTACGTTATAAGTATAGATAAAGACAATAATAGATTGTTTAAAAAGATATTTGCAAAGCTTATAGAGTTGTCGATATAATCGAACTAATTTAGAAATATAAAGTTTGCTCTACTTGATACAAATTTGTAGAGAAACGTTAATAACAATAGATCAAAATCTATATTTAATTAGAAACTATAACGTCAAATATAGACAAAATAAATAAATAGAAGTCTTGTAATGCAAAAGTACGCAAAAAGATAAATTTTATATATAATAAGATTGTTTAATTGTAGCTAAAATCTATCTAAATTGCAAAGAAAACGTAGAACTATTTTAAGAAAATTAACACTTTTGATAGATAAAGCAACAAATAAAAGTTAATAAACAAGATCGAAAATCTATTACTTGTTAAATGCAAGAATATTGTAGACTTTTATAGTTAATTAGACAAATTAAAGATAAAGATTGTCAATCTTAAGATTTTAATCAAGAATTACTTCGTAACTAAGATAGTTAATTTTCTTAATCAACAATTTAAAATTTGAATTATCTATTTTGTTTAACAAATTTGCAACAACAAAGATAGCAAACTATCTAATTTCGATACAATTTTTCAGAATTTACAACAGAAAGAGCATTGTTAGAAAATTCGAAATTAGTAGATTAATTTTGTTTATAGTAATAAAAATTAGCAAGAATACAAACAAAAAAGAGATAAAGATTAATAGAACTATTAAATTAAAATTATAATAGAAACAATTATACTAATAATCAAAAATTTAGTAAAAAACGTAGAGAATCTTAAAAAAGAGATATAAATTGCGATTGCAAAAATCGCAATCAAGATAAAGATTGTAGCAACAATAACTATTAACAACAACAATCTATCTCTTTAGAAATATGCGAAAACTACAAATATTATTATAAAGACGCGATATGCAAAATATATAACAAAATAGATTATAGATAGCAATATTGTAAGCACAATTGTAGAAGAAATTGTTAGAACTTTATATTAGAAGTTTTAGAAAACAACAGTTAATTAATATCTAATTTTTTTGTTAATATAATAATTAGAAGTTTCGAACGCGTTAATAAGATATTTATTTCTTCTTTTTTGCAATCTTCTTATTACAAATTAAAAAATAATTATCTTGTTATTGCAATTGCAAACATTGTATAGATTATTAACTTCGAAACTACTATTTATATTTTCGAAAATCAAAATTTTTTCAAAAATCTACATTATAGCTATATAAATATGGAAACAACTAATAGTTTTGTTCTATCTATTAAAAATATAGATAATTGTATAATTTAGCTATCTAAAGATAGTAATTTAACTCTTATTCAAGTTCTATTTGTTTCAAATATTAAAGTCAATCTTATTAATATAGTTGTCTTAGAAAATAAAGATATCGAATATGATTTTCTATCTAGACAATTTATTTATTTTAACTATAACAATTAGCATATAATCTTTGTAAATAATATTAAACAATAATATTTTTTAAGATTTAAAATATTAAAGACAATAAATCTACGCAAGATAAAAGAGTTTGTGCAAGCAAAAATTTAATAAAAGAAGAACTCTTATTATATTTTTAAGATAGCTAAATAGACTATTGATATCGAAATTTAATATTGTTGTTTTGTTTATTTAAACTATCGAAACGTTCTATCTAATACAAAGACAATTACTAGAATAGAAATTGTCAAATTTAATTTAAAGAAGATATACAAACCTTGTTTAAAAACAAAGTAATAGTTAGAGTCTTCTAGATATTCTATATTAAAAGTAACTATATTTTTCGATCGAATTTATATTGATATTGAAGATTTATTGTCTATTATATTCTGCAACAATTGTTATTTTCTATTAATTAAGAATAACGTCTTCAATATATTCTTTATCTATATTATAACAACTAAGAATAAGATTTTTCTATATCTATAGAAATTCTATATCTAAATTAAGAAGTAAACAAATTATTAAATTAAATATATGCAAACAAATAATAAGTTAAAAAGCAACGTCTTTGCAAACTAATTTAAGAAGATAAATATTTAATAAAAGTTCTTTGTCTTTTATATATCTAAGCAAAACAATATTATCGAAAAGAGTATATTAGATTAATCGTTAAGTTGAGTTTCGATATTAACATTCTAACTTAATCTAGATACTCGATATCAATCTCTTGACTCAACTTGAAATCGACTTGAATCAACGATTTCTTGATCTAGTTCGATCGACTCGTCAAGCAATCGAAAATGACGTCAAAATGTCAAGATTTTCTATTTTTAAAAAAATTCGCATTATTTGAATTACTAAAAATAGTTTAAAAATAATAACGCACAAATAACGTACAAATGCATTATCTAGATGCATTACTATATAATATTATAAACAAATTAATTAAATTAATCAATTTGATTAAGTTAATTAATGCACTTTTTTTAAAATAATCTAAATTTTTCGAGTCTTGGCGAGTTGAATCAAGTTATACGCTAAGTATTTCATATCTATCCTTTGACTTGACCCAAATACTTGGGTCAAGATTTTTGACTCGAATTAAGTCTTGGCGAGTCAAGAATCTAGCTCGAACTTGATGACCCAACTTGACGCGACCAATCTAGAGTATATATACAATTGTCGATTTAATTTGTGCAATTTATAAAATATATTAAATTTCTATAAAGTTCTAAGACTATATTATCGAAGCGATTGTGTATATATAAAATAGAATTATTACAATATTGTTTTGCAAATTTGGCACTAAACTTTTTAAGATAATTAATAGAGTCAAATTAGATATTTTAAATTTGAGAGCACTAGAATGTCGCTTCTATATATATATGTCAAAAACAATAATAAGATACAAATTTAATAATTATTTTTAAAAAAACGTTTCTGTAGAATATAAAGATTTAAATCAATAAAAATAATACAATTCTAGTCTCTAAAATTAAGCAAGTTTATCTATTACGCGATATACGCTTTAATAAAAGGACTAGCTATTATATATTTAGTTTAGCAACTTTGAAATACATTAAAGAGAATTTTAATTTTAAAAAAACAAAATATGTCTAGATATTAAAAAATAACAACAAAATAAATATTGTTTAACGCTTTCAAAATAGATATTTTATATTTACAAATACTTCGAATATTGCAAATGCTCTCGATAATACTAAAGAGAAAAAACAATATAAGTACAATATAAACAGTTAACTTATATTAGATTAAAATAAACTAATATTAGATTAAAATAAGTTAAATGAAAATAAATCAAATCAAAAAGATTCTATTAAAGATAAATTTATTTTGCAAAATTCTATATTTTTATCGACTTTACTATTAGTACCTTGCAATTCTATAATATTAAACAATACTTTTGTAGAGTTTATATTATTATTAAAGCTATCGAAACATATCTATAATAAAGCTTTGTTATTATTGTTTTTAAATCGAACAATTAGAAGCTTTAGAACAATAGATTGTTTTAACTACAAGAATCTAAATTGTTGTAGCAAATCTAAAGATTATATATATATAATATACGTTCTTCATATATTTTCTATTGATAATAGCTTAGATTTTGTTAGTGTCAAAATATTAAAAATATTAGATCTATCAATTATAAAGTTACAATTCTATAAGAAAACTTGTCGATTATTTAAATAATCGCAATAGCAAAAAACTATAAAAACTAAAATCGTCTTATACATTAAGAACAATATATAGATACTTACAAAACTATTGCACAATCGAAAGATAATAATTAATCGATAGATATTTAAGATTAAATACAATTTTAATAATAGCATTCTTAAATATAAAATACGATAAATAGTTTATAGCTATAAGTAGATAGCTAAAATAGACTTTATCTTTATCTAGATAAATATAGTAAAATTAGTTTTCTTTAGAATTCTATTTGTATTAATAGAAACTTGTAGTTTTTATATCTATTAAATAGATATAAGTAATTTTTATCTTTTTTTACAATTTTTTGAACAAAGCTATTTATATAAGTTAATCTAACAATTTTATTAAGAACTCTACTCTAGTATGCGAGTTACAAAAAGTTCTTTACAATTTCCAACAATTATTGCAAGTCTAATATAGAGTAATTCAAGACTTTTTTAAAAGTCTAGAATTTTTATCTACTATTGTCGATTCTTCTATTTTTATATTAAAGAATTAGAGTATATATTTGTGCGTCTATATTAATAATGTATTGTTAATTGATTTTGAAAAAATCTATCTATAGTCTATAAAGAATTGTTTTAAAGTATATTTTAAAATAAGGAATACGCCTGGACATCAGTATTGCATTGAGAGCAGGAGATGTACTTACGAATAGGGATGGATATGTCCAGGCGGGCACGGGTGAGTGACTATGACTATATCTGTCATTGCTCAACGGGGGATAAAAGTATCCATTCTGTAACATAGATACAAGTCTAGCGGTCATTCCCAGACATACCCACCATGTCTCCCGATCTCTCTGACTAATCTTTGAGCACGAGCCAGACTTTCCGATAGATAAGTGATCGAGGTAATCCTCAGTACTGATGCTAGACTTCCCAAGATCTTGGAAGAAAGACCTGTAGATGACGACCAGCGTTTGGAGCTACGCACCCTCCGTGGTTTTTGGCGGAAGATTACTCGCTTCAAGGCCGCTGGTAATTAAAAGCGGTAGTTGCGTTCTTGATGACATCGCATTGGGGAATTATGACCGTCGGACTTATGGGCTGAGCTCGTATAGTTGAGAGACTCCGATCTACTGTAGTAAAGATGAGCTGCGTACGGTAGTCCATGCAGCTGTTGACCTGCTAACCTTCTGACCCTTACCACGTTTAAGTAGGCTCCTTGCTTACGTACGGCCGATAGGGGCTGTCGGTAAGGTGTATCGTCTTCCTTGTGTACGAAGTAGACCAGTCGTACGTAATCTGCGACGGAAGTTGTGCCCAGTCCTCTGTGTCTATTACAGGCCAGATAATGCTGAGGTGATCTAGTTTCTCGATATGCCTCGCAACAAAGTATTCCAAGCTAGCAAGCGGCGTCTCTATCTTTGTCAGCTCGAGGCGCCGAAGCTTTGGCCACTCGGCATTCTTCAGAATCTTGCAGATATCAGGATTGTTCTTCGCGGCCGGGTTCTGGCGGATCTCTAGGTGCTTGAGGTTCTCTAGGTGAAGTACCCATTGCGATGCCTTATGCATTCTTGCTTCGAGCCAGTCATGGTAACGAACATGACTCGAGTCAATGACCAGATGTTCGAGCGACGGCAGTCCTAGACCTGGCTCATTGATATACCAAAGCTCCTGGACGCGATGTACCGTGAGCTTGTGTAGGTCCCGGCCGCAGATCTGTAAGGCAATCATCATAGTTTGTAAATGGGTGCTGGGAATGTATGGGCGCGCTCCAGGGGGGACGCCACGGCCAGTATTTTCGTCGTTCAGGCCGGTCGCAAAACACCGCCGTGATTCCGGGCGCCGCTTGCACAGACCGTTAGACCGCATCCAGGGCTTTCTTTTGATCGTGCGCAAAGCACCAAGCCCAATGGTCTCGAAAGATCTGAGATTGACTAAAAGGTTGAGCGAAACCTGGGGCGCGGTCTTAGTAGCCTCGTGATTCCGCATTACCATTTCGGCATCTCGCCAGCTCCGATAACGCTCCCAACTTGCTTCAGCACCGAAGTCCCATTGCGCTAACGGACCTCCCGCAGGCGGGTGCTCTACAAAGTGACCACTATGCCCTCGTGAATCGGCAGTCAACGTGTTCCAGCTCTCCTGGCCCACTTGTCTGACATATCAGACATGCGCAAGTCTGAGGTGCTCGACGTGAGAAGCTAGAGTCGGGGTATTGGCGATGTTGTTCAGAGATTCCCGGTATCCGACATGCTGATAAAGGGTAATGGACTTGAAGAGACATGAAGAGATCAAGATGTTCATACGCTTGTTGACCAACCGGAGGGTCTTTAATGGCAGCCATTCGTCGTTGGTAGGGTAGTGGTCGATCGAGATCTGCCCATGAAACGAAGCCTCATGCTTGCAATGGTAGATTATCTGATCGAAGATTTCCCTAGGAAGCTGATCAAGCTTACACGAACTGAGCTGGCCCGAGACCCGGACTGTGTGTAATCTGTAGAATTCTCAGTAGCACGGGGAACCTCGAATACGGCTGGTGGTATTGCGGTGGTCGATTCCGCAATACGGAACTCCTCGAGCGACATTGAATTTATCCCCACAGGAGTACTACCCTCCGACACGATGCGCCGCAGTATCTTGCTTGTTGGTAACGCCATGCGACGCTTGGAATTTAATGCCGAGATCAAATCTGTAAAGGGTTTTTGGATCTGGTGCTGAGGGCAAAGACGACGAAGCTCTTTGGTACCGGTCAGTGTGTGGAAACTTATAGTACAATTTTCATTCGGTCACGATTGCTGTGACGTGTGCATAGCGTTGCTGGGATTTCCTAGGTGTGGTCTTGTGATAAAACTCCATGTTACGGGGTGGGAAAGAAATGTAGTCATATAGTATAAGTGTTGGGGCATGCGGATTCTATGGAGTCGGTATGAGGCAGTTTACCATGGCGTTAGTAAAAAGGCGTCAACGAAATATGCGTCATGTCCTCCACTTCTTGGCACCTTAGGACACCGCAGATACAAAGTATGTCGGCAGCGATGTTGTTGTTGAGAGTCCCTTACGGGTCTCCCCATCGGTTTCCAAATGCTGGTGTATGATGCTAGGGAGAGGGGCCAGGGATAATATTGCGAGATATAAGACCATACATGTCTATCAAGAAGATAAAGTAAATTCCCAAAAGACGATGAACACAGCATCAAGTATGGAGTGGGAAAAAGCGAATGAAAATAGGACAAATAGAATTTGACCACTCTCTGGTTCCCAACATCAAGACGCACCAATCCTTCGCCTATCTTGATCACGTTTGCAGCCTGTCCGATTGCCTCAATTATGTTTCTGTACGCCCTCTACCAATTCATTGAGGCAACCTCGCGGACTCCTACATAAGCTGGCAAGACTCACTAGCTGGCTGTAGGCGTCGCGCTTGGACAGCCTGAGCAAGTGATCGACGGCTGACCCGCGTTCTCCTGGCACAATCCCTGATAGCAGTGATCAGTGCAGCTGTTGAAATCCGAGTATAGCGCAGCGCTGCAGATTTTTGAGGTTGTCGTGGCTGCTGTGGCAGTTTGCGAGGATGAGCCTGAACTCGAGGTCGATGATGTCGTGGAGGTATAAACACCAGTCTTCCCAGTCCACTGACTCAGGAAGCTGGTGGCGGAGCTGTAGACCGAGCTAGCGTAGCTGGAGAAGAAGGAGGAGACATCGGTGTTGTTGTTGCCAGCAGCTGCCATTGCACTGCCTAGACTTCCAATGACCTCATCGTAAGAAGGTTGCCTGTCCGCGAGTAGCTTGTTGACCGCAGGCCCGAACTCCGTTGGATAACGCGTGGTAGACGGTGCTCCCTTTCCGTTGTTTATGACCCCTTTAAATACTTGGCCTTTGAAATTGTTGATGGCCGCAGGGATAGCCTCCATGTTAGGAGGACCGCTGATCTTACTGGCTATTGATTGCATCCTGCCCGTGGGTGTTCTCAGCAACGTTCTTGTGCAGAGTAGGGGTAGAAGATTACTCACGGAGCGTAGCCTGTACTGGGTGGCTTTGAGAAGACTGCTGTCTTCACTGCATCCCAATCTGATTGAGGAATATTATTACTAATAGAATCGTCAGCACAAAGCTAATTCCGCATTGTAGAGGTCGTAATCGTTGCAAGTGACACTCACGGTTTCGACAAGACCGAGAAAGCCCCATGTATATTTTGCATCTCGAGCAGATGGTCGACTTCGAATTGGTTTCCTTGGTTGGTATCCGCTGGTGCAGGCGGTGATGTTCCCGGCGATATAGTGGTGAACACCGTCATTGTAGCATCGGATGGCTGAGCTCCCACTTTCATAGAGGTCAGGACACCGTTGGATGAGAAGTAATTGTTTCTGTACGGGATGGCTATGGGCTTGTCAGCGACACCACAATGTCCACTGAGACTGGGACCAAAGCCTACCGCCCCGTAGATAATCCGTGTCTGAGTAGGGCTCAGGATCACCGTTGTCAACCTCTGGTGCTGGTCCGTCGTAGGGACTGTCATCTTGTCTCTTCTCGATCTCAAAAAGGGAACGATACGGTGAGCCAGTCTCCTTGGGCATACCAAGAACAAAGGCAGGGAGAAAGAAGCTGCAAATTGGAGCGCAGAGCAAAACGGAACGCTTGACATGGACCATGCTGGCGAGTAATGGTCTAATGGACACTTGAATTTCTCAAATTTGACAAAGATGAAGAATGTGCAGCTCTAAATGCCGGTGCTCAGGGTCATCCGATCAATTTATAGTATACGCGAATGCAATCATGGTTCTCAGAGCTGGAAGAAGTTCCGAGCAACACTGCCTCGAACCTTGCAACCATTGGCAAGACCACAGCCTTAGCAGGGACCTGTCACGCTGCTGTTCCCTCCAAAGCTGAACGACACGCATGATACGTTGCAAGGGAATTGAAACAAGCAAAAATTGTTGGTACGGCGGCCAAAGAACCGTAGACGAGAGAGAACAGAGGTATGCCAAGCGACGAATACTTGAGGAGCCCTGGCAACAAATCATTGTACGTTGGTGGGACACTCGGAGCGAATGCCCTGGTAGACAGCGCATGGGGTGGATTGGAGGTTGGAGATCAACCACACGAAACAGGTGGACACCATCATGAGCTCCAGCCGAGGGCTCATGAAAGTGTGTAGCTGATGATTTTTCGATTAGGGATATGCTGCCGATGAGATTATCAGTACGCCAGGGACACGTGGAAGTGTGATTGGTGACCTTGTCTTCTCGAAGATGCGTTGAACACAAGGAACAGAATATCCAACACTAATCTGCGACGAGGTGTGCTTACGAGCATCATTGTGTATCTACATGAAGCAAATTAGTATGGCTCAGCATCATATAAAGAAAACATGGACATGCTTGGCGCTGCCACAGCTAGCCCGTTTGGGCCAGGGTGGCCCCCGGCTCGGCCCTTCGGGTGTCCGGGCCTACCCTATCGACGACCATGGCTATGGCGGCAAAGCAGTTACAGGTTTGGGTGGGAAGCTGTTTCATCCTTCGGACTCTGCTGATCTTGCTTTGTGTATCGCTACGTCTACCGAAGGGGCGAAGGATGATGTCATGCAAGAGCTTGTGGCTTCGTAGACGATGTCCAGCGCCAGGTGTTGATCGCGGCCCATTTTTTCCTGTGCTTCCTAATTGAGAACCCCAGTGGGTCCGAGAAGGCGTGCACAATATCCTCTTTTACTACCACTACCACTCGTGTGCGGACAGCTTCCTGTCATGTTCACCGTATGGCTCACCAATGAGCAGAAAATTACTGCTGAGGATGTTTCGCACTTCGAAGCGGTAGGAATTCCCATAATCTGCTTGTTGGCAATGACAGCATAGAACATAAATACCTCAGCCGACACTGCGTAGAAAGACATGGCTTCGCGCAGGCAGAGTGGCTGGAATGTGCCCGGATTTGGTCTGTCATTGCACTGGCCACGAGTGAGAGAGGAGGAGAACAAACCTCATCCCATAGGAAACGAAGACATCCTGTTGCGATCTGCGCTTGATAATAGTTCAGATCCGTGAGTCTTACCAACTGTTCTTAACGTCCGGCAGTTTTTAACTTGACGATAGCGCTTACTGCTATACTGTTCGAGAGCTCACCATACTTGCTTGGATCAACGAATTGACAGATTTGCCTGATTGGCAGCATAAAATATTCGATCCTGAGTTCACATTTGATTGGAAGAGCGCGAAAGTCATGACGGGCTATGATGTTGTTCGGTCAATGGCTGATTGGGTAGGTCACTCCTTCTTTCCAGTCATATACCTGATGGTTCACAGTGTGTGGAAGAAGTCAAGCTTTATACGCGTGACTCTGTCGGTTCCGCATTAATTCCATTGTTGGACGGTGGAGTTATCAAATCTGATGTTCGTGTCGATACTACCACAAACTTGGCACTAAAGAAAGCTGCCCATGTCCTCCGAAGATCTATCGAAGATGACGAAGAAATATTGGACCTTGTGGATCCCTTTGTCTTCCCGTTTGCTTGGGAGAAAACCCGGCTTCTACGCAAAGGCTCAATACGGGCAATAGATTGTATCACAACATGCGGCGAGGGAGAACCCGCCAAGATGCCCCCTGAAGATGACTGCAAGGAACCGGATCACGGGAGATACCGCAACGATATGGCGTACTCAAGGCGCTTTCAATGGCTGCCATTCGATGTAGTTTTCGATAATGACGGACTCGGTCGGTCGAGGTACGTTGGTCGTGATGATGAGCATGTTCGAATCCAGTTGACATGTCATCTCTGCGCAGCATCAAAAGTTACATCAATAACGTCCACCCATTGCACCATCGCGCTCTATATAATGTCACTGCAAGGCTCATTGATGCTGTCATTCCAGTATTCAATCGTACGATCATCGATCTCAAAGCACCGGGATACCTCAATCAACGCATACGTCTTGTAGATTTTGCTCGTCATCCATTCATCAAGCGTGACCCAGATAGCTTCCGACCTCCGGAGCAGCGGGCTGAGGAAAGTTTCCTCGACGAGGATGGCCGGTTTCAAAGGTCTATGTTCGTAGATTTGAAGAAAGAATTTTGGAATACAGGACTGCAGATGATTCTTCATCTCCGAGATATAGAACTTTCGCCCGAGAATCCTGAGTATGAAGGTGAAGAATGGCATGTCCAAGGTCAAACGGTATCTCGCTCTTTCTCCCTGTTATTGTTGAGATCATATCGAATGTAGGATTGTGCTCACCATCATAGAATGAGCGCATTTGCTCCTCAGCAACCTACATATACTCAACCGCCAATCTCTCTTCAAAGTCTGCACCCCGTCTTTCATTCCGCTGCGCAATCTTCACAGAAGAAGCCATTGCAGCAAAAGGAGAAATCCACACGCCACCTTTCCTTCCGGAGATCTACGGCGCCAAACACGGTGACCCAGCAATCCAAATCATGGGGCACGCCACCCTCAAGGAGGGTAGAGTAGTCGCATGGCCAAATATATTTCAAACACGCATCCTGCCATTTAGTCTCGAAGACAGATCGAAACCAGGGCACTGCAGACTACTGACTCTGCACTTGATCGACCCCAACCGGCGCATCATGAGTACGGCCATGGTCCCGTGTCAAAGGCGCGATTGGTGGGCGAACCATATTCGGACAAGCGTGCCGATCTTTTGGAGACTGCCCAGCGAGATCTTCAACTTGATTGTTGAAATGGTGGATGACTATCCAATCTCCATGGAAGAAGGTCTGCGTATGCGCCGGGAATTTGAGGCGGAAAGGGAGGCTTTCCGCGAACGACATACACAAGCCATGGAGGAGTATGATGAATGGGATTTCTATGGTGAGCCCGGTGTGCGGGATGGAGATGACGAGTAAGTGTGCTATTCCGAAGGCCCAAGACCAGATGGTCTGAGGCCGGATCACGTTTAGGTGCGAAACTGAAACGACGTCCTAGATGGGTGTACTTGTGAATGCAGTGCCCCAGGCGTGTAAAGAAGTTGGATGTGGTATTGCTTGCGGAAGGTATACTACTCGACTTAACTAAAGCAAAGGGATCACTAAATTCTTACGGTATGCTACCAAGATCGTGCTATCTTTTTCGATCAATAATTCAGGCACTGGCAATAATGAGTGTTGATATCTTGAAAATCTCTACTAAAAATTCTCTTATGTGCTTTCTGTCGTTCCATCGATCAATTCCGATGGGTCAATTTATGGTCATTGCGACTATCTGCAGTTCATGAGAGTCAGCGACGGAACTTTGTAAAGACTTGGTAGATGAATAGCTGAGAACGCTTAGACACAGAAAGGATGGCTCGACCGCCTTTCCAAGACCTCTCAATTCAAACCTCCGATACGTGACTGTTCCCTGCCGTCACATTGACATTTACAACTTTCATTCCTCTTAATTTTGAGCTGTACGTCTTCCTCAGTCATCTCTCATATCCAGTTTTACACCCTGGATCCGATCTGCAAGCATGCTACTTACCTCAATCTCCCTTAGGTTTTTTCTGCCCCCGCCGTTTCCGGTAGCTGCAACGTAGGCAACTGCTGGCGCCTCCCTCCGGCCAAATGAGTTGTCCAAAAAACAGCTTCTGCCACACCTAAACCTCAGCCACTCTCCCACCAAGTCCTTCGTCACGCTGAAGCAAATCTTCCAAACGCTGTATTCCGGGTCTTACAAAGATCGACTGTGCGGCTATCTCCCTCCAGACGATCCGAACAGTATGTGCAGCATCATGAGTGGAGTCTGAGGGATATCCGGCGTGGCACAAAACGTTGCAATACGGCAGCAGAGCACCCGACCACTCAGATGGACCGTACTTCTATTTAGCCAATCTCACACTCGAAGGTATTGCTGCTACGGGCACCACTATATTTTTTCTGTGGAGGGGATTTGATCGTCTGGCGGGAACGCGCACTTTGGTCGAGATCGAGGATGTCCAAATCCTAGATAATATCTTGAAATGTGGTATAGCAGGCAGGCGAGGACCTCGATAGGTATACCTTCCAATAGAAGGGAGAGGGAGATGGATTTTGCCTTCAGGGTACGTCAAGTGGGGAAGCACAGAAGGAGTAGTGCGCGACGAACTGCAAACCATAGCCTGATTTAAGGTTGCATATGCATAGATAGAAGGAAAACAACATATACTTTCGCACGATGACAAACAGAGGATCATAGACAACGACAACAATATAGCTACAATTCACGAAGAGATGAATTCTCCCCAATAGTAAAGAACCTTCTGCTGTCAATGGTCTCTAGTCTCGTAGAAGGAATTTTCTGTCATGGTCGATTGTCAACGATTAAGCGCTTAGTTGACATATATCCCACGCCTGAAACCTTTGTCCTATCATGAAAAGCATTCTTTCGATCATGATATAGGACTCAGAGCCCTAAGAAAATTCCTAACCCGTGCTGAGAGAGGACTAGCGTTGCCCGTCTTGCCAAGCCACTAGCCACTAGTCCGGTCAGAAGATTTTGCTGGACTCCGGACGATCAATGGATACTCGACCAAAAACATATTATGTCGACTCATAGATAGCTGAGCAAGTGCTTACGATACTGGCTTGGCTGTCCACTTGAGTTTATGCTGTATCCTAGAGTCTCGGCCCTCTATCTGGACGTTCTGCCGCTTCCAAAGCTTTCCGACAGTCTTCTTGCTCTCGTCTCCGTGGACGTCATGATCTGATGGCTGTCTAGACCATGCTTGGCTCCACTGACATGATATGGGACTTCAGTGATGGTGAGGTTCTGTGCGATCTCTGGCTTGCGAGATATATAGCTCGTCCTGATGGGGCTGGTAAGGAGTAAGATCAATTTTGGTGGGCTCGATAGTGCGAGGCCTGCCAATTCGCCAACGATCCTGCCGGTTCCTTCGGTTTGGTGACGCCTTTCATAGAAGGAAAGACCGTCTAAGATGCACACAACAGGAGGCCCGCCGGACAAGGGCCTTAGCAATCGCCGAAAGAGCTTCAAAAGCTTTTCGATGTCCCGGATGACCAGGCTATCTTCATCACCAATGCTGCATCGACAAAGTGGCAAGCAAAGCAATTGACAGACGAGACTTTGCAACATTCCCAAAGGGCTGCCGCTGGGCCCAACGCTGTGTAAGCCACAAAACCAATACAGCGTCGGAAGGAAGAGCTTCTTCGAGAAGATATGGATGAGCAAAGCACAAGCAACAGATGTCGGAGAGACGGAGTCATGACGCCGACCGTTGCCATGAACCAACAGCCCTCCGAACACTGGATTGAGCAGCCAGTCCTGGACTGCTTGATGCTGGATCACTGCCCCGACTCTGTCTTGGTCGCCCAGAGTCATTGATTTTATCCGACCTAGCACCATCTCCACATCGTGTGACGGATCGTTCTGGTGGAAGTCGAAATGAGCAAGCAGCAGTTCCTTTGCGGTAGTGCTTTTTTCTAAAAAGACGAACGGTCAGCATCTGACAGAGAACATGGGCTACTTGCATTACCTTTCTGCTCCAAGAATGCCTGATCTCTGCTTGCTCTCCGGGTTTCTCTTGCTAATCTTGATTCCTTCCAGCCTGGAGAATTTAGGACTGTGTATATGTTTATTGGAAGAGGAAGTATGCCTACTTTGCAGGGCTTCCTGCCACGCCTCGGTATCTTTCAGGACGTTGTACAGGTGATTGCGCGCCTCAACAGCAAGAATCTTCAACTCTCCTACCTGATCGTTGGCTGAAGAAGTGTGTTAGCTTTATATTGTGAGCTGATCATAGTACTACCATACTGTGTAGAGTCACGTTTCTGATCTCCTGCAACCTGACCTGCTCCCTCTGGCTGGCTCGTTCATTCACAGCCTGTGAAGCGGTTTCCACATTGTTCATTTTGGTCTTCAGCATCTCTGCATATGCAGGACCCTTGAAGAGGGCGCCTAGATACTTCACTGGTGGCGTTGAATATAGAGGTATGCTGACATGTGTGGACTAGGGAGACTCACTGCCTGCCGCGCGTTTATACCATTCAAGAATATGGTGAAGGGAATCTACTATTGCCAAGTAAAGATCTCCGATTTGCCGATTTACCTGCGGGTAGCCGTACGTCCGCATGAAAAACTCGGCTTTCTCGATGCATAAAGGCATTTGGTCGAGGGCATTCAGAGTCTCCTTTCGGAGCTTTCTGAGATTGACTGCCGCCTACTTCGGTTCAGCTTTCGTTCTCAAAAAGCCCAGTCTATTGATGCATACTTCCAGAACAATTATAAGACCACCGCATAAGATTGATCCATACCATGTAGTAGATGGCAGCAATTTCAGCCATGCCTAGATGGCCGGCGCGGCCGTTTGGAAAGTTTTCAGTCCATGATCTATTTTCTTCATAATGCCTTTGCGACCCACGCCTGTGTATTTTCTTCGAGCTTCATCAGCGTATCCCACAACCTGATCCCATGTATGAGTTGCGCAAAGATCGATCTGGGACTTGTATTTCAGCTTTACTCCCTGCTGAAATTGTTGCAGTGCATCGGCGAAGGCTCTTTGTCCATCGAACAAGGCTGCTTCATCGTATACCTCCTCAGCCTCGGTAGCAAAACAGTCATTATTCTGATCGTATATAAGTCCAGCATTCGCAAAGGCAGGATGAACGTTTTCGGTGACTTGGCGCTGAGCATAAGCCACCGAATCTTTAACGGGAATTGAAGTCGGTGAGTCTCCGAGAAGCGGCTCTTGGGGAATAAACCGAGGATCTTCTATGGGATTCGGCGTCATCGTGGAGTGAGGATCGTGGATATCGGATCAACATCCACTGTCGTATCGCTGAAGTGTGGGATCTTTAAGTGCTGCCTATCGTTTGCGGAGTAAGGGACGCTCCGACCTGCGCAATTCACTCATCTGCTGCCTATGTTCGATCGAGAACGCCCTCTGGTTTTTGCAAGCTGGGATGGAACCGCGTCCGTCCAGTCTCTGCCTTGCGCCTTCAGGAACAAAGCCTAGCGATGGACGAAGTCGATGGGGATGAAGGGTGCCGGATATCCATATCCATAGCCTCAACCAGCAGTTCGAAGGAAGGCTGTGTGATGACGCTCACACGTTCCGTGAGCATCACAGCTCTGGTCCCTTGTCTCTGTGGGGGCCAGCCTCGCAGGTGACCTACAGGGCTGATTGGTCAGCCTTGCTCCAAACACGCCTCCCACACGAATCCACACGCATCTACTTCCGGGTAAGGTGACTTCTTAGGTCTGTCTCGCTAACGCATATGCAGTCTAGAACCCACGGCGAGACCGGCTAAAGATACAAATGCCTCACTTTGTGCAACCATTCCAGCTTCACTTTGCGAGGCTGCGCCTCCACAGTGCAAAGTGCAATGCCGAGTCTGCGGTGTGGGTTGAATTTGGTCTTACGTGCATCCTCCCTGGTCTAGATAGAGGGAGCCTACCAATAGTATCTACGGTCAAGTCTGATAACCACACCGTATCATGGGGAGAAGAGTAGGCTCGCCATTGTCAATAGGCGACATAATTCGCAGGTTGGATTAAGCTCGTGTCAGCTACTGTCCCCCCTCCATGTTCACAATATTTCCAGTCAACACCAAAGTTTCCGCAATTCAGATTGTCGAGACTGTCCAATGCGCTGTGTTAACAGATCAGAGCCAACGACCGTTATCGATCCCACTGCTCAATCGAAGAGTTGTGAAGCTAAAATAATTTCGTCGGTGTTCCAAGGATACTACCGCTTCGAAGACTGTATTGCGATTTTTTAGGGCAGGATTTGCGCATACGAAGACACCTTTCCTGTGAGGAAACATTGATTGGCAAAAATCAACCTGCAAGATCTCCGCTGACGTCGATTAGGCTTCACCATAACCAATATGTCCTCTGATCAATCCACCGATGGCAGTCAGTCCGACGACGAGGTTGGCCCTATCCAGCGCAAACGTCTAAATTCGACGCCTCGTACGCCACTTTCGCCTGAGGGCGCTTTTGATGTCGTTGGAGTTTCCAGAACGCACCGCACGAGCTCCCTTGTCCGCTTTCAAGGTCTCAAAGCGACCCACGAGGACGAGAAACATTCAACGTCTAGACGAGCGCCGAAGAGTCCGATTATGTCTCCGACACACGTTGATGAAGACGATACAGTGAAGAATTCATCCCAGTTGCTCCTCGACCGCGTCGAATCTCTTGAAAGCCAGCTTCGAAACCTAGAACTTTCTAGACATATTGGTAGCTCGGAGAAAGGCGACGAATCGTCGGAGCGAACCGGATTGAGTACAGAGATCCAATGGATGAACTGGCAGGAATATCTGGAAGACGCATCTAAAGCATCAAATATCCTCGAGGTCCTTTTTGAAAAACCGCACACTAACAGCAGACGCAAGTCGTCTGTTGCACAGCCTACGCTCGAACTCCCACAGAGGATATCCACTAAACCGCCCGCAAGCCTTTATAACAACATTGAGCGTATTCGAGTCAGATCGTTTCACATCATCAACGCCCTACAAGCCATAACAGAGCAAAAATTCTCCAGTTTCTCACGTCTGATAATCCATCGCCCTTTCAAAGTCTTACTCTTTTACAATGAGCAGATACTGGACTACCTCCGGGAGCTAGAGCATGATTTTGCCGAGAACACTCAATGCTCTCTTGAAGAGCATTGCAAGGGATTTGTCGACTTCGGTGTGGATGGTGTCAGCCCTCAGAATACTCGACGCACACGGAGGAGCAGCATTCGGAGAAGCTCTTGCAATGAGTCGGCACATGAGCCGCCTATCAGAGCGGTGCCCGTGGACTTAGAAGACAATAAATGCAGACATGAGGTGTCGGAAGAATTGTTAGCCCAGATGGAAGCTATCACACACCTCCGCATCCTCACCAAGTTCATGAAAGAAGACATGAAGGAAATCTTCGCCAAACATGAACTGCTGCGATCCTCCAAGGCAGAGAAGGTTGCTTTCCAAGACATGTGGCACCTCTTCATGGCTGGCGACCTTGTGGTTGCTGAAAGCGAATCCAATGAGAGAGGCCTTGAGCTTTATCAGGTTTCCATACTTCCAGCCTGCGACTTCTTCTCGAGCAGAAGACCAGTGAAACAGATTCAGACAAGGACCGAGGGGTCGCACCAACTCGTAGAGTCGGTTTACAGGGAAGAAGCCGTCAGTGCTATGAGCTTTTTTACCGTCGACGTGTTCTACTTTGACTTCGACGGGCAGAAGTTCGGCCCCGTCGAAAGACGTATGCAATTAGTCTCCTATGAAGGGGAGAAGAATATTGTCGACCTTCCCATGTATCCTCTTCGGTTCCGCAAAGATGCTGCCAATTTTAAGTCTTTGATGCTTGGACGAGGCATGAAGCTTCGAGAACTATCGGTCCCAAACGAATATCCACATCGCGAGTACAATGGCCTCAGTATGGGTGAGCCGCAGGAACAGGTGAGCTGACCTTACAAATGCTCAGTGAATCTCACAGCGCTAACCATATGTTCCACTCAGATTGACAGCCAGGTCATCGTCGACTTTGCATTAGCATACCGCAAATACCCGAGGAATGCACCGAAGTTCGGACTCAGGTCTTGGATTGAGGACGACGCGAGGATAGTTGTACGTACATCTGCGCTAAGCCGCAGTCTTGTCCCTCCCCATGTGATGAGTGCAATACTAACTTGCCACCATGTCAGACCGAGGCGTGCGGTATTCCTGGCTGCACGGACTGTTTCAAAGACAGATTCATGTTCGACGATCACAGAGTTGACAAGCAGAGAACTGTTGAATTCATAAGGGCCAATGGGTCGCTTCTTCGGACCGTCAGCAGTAACGAAGCAGAAGAATTGACCGAAAGTATGATGATACTTCTTCCGAACAAGGTATACGGGTTCATCTTACGCAGTCGAAGGTGGCATTTCCTCAACATTGACAACATCCGTCCGCTAGAGCGCCACAACGACGGGTTCGAGAATTTGATCCTTCCACCTGGCGTGGCCCGACTGGTAGAGTCACTTGTGAAGACACATGATCCAGCTAATATGCCCTCTTTTGCTGGCAGCGAGTGCGACCAGGAGCATCATGTCGACCTCGTGCGTGGGAAAGGCAAAGGCCTGATTATACTGCTCCATGGAGCTCCTGGCGTCGGCAAAACTAGCACAGCGGAGTGTGTGGCAGATTACACCCACAGACCCCTTTTTCCAATTACTTGTGGTGATATTGGCGAAACATCGAAGGAGGTCGAGCAAAACCTCGAGCAAAACTTCAGCCTTGCTCATCGATGGGGATGCGTACTTCTCGTAAGTCACGATTTCTTTATGCTTCGTTCGGCTTCCCTACAATCCTATCCAGACCTGTTCCTTGCGCTGGCAAGAATAGGTGCACTCTACCTCGGCAAGACACTGAGGGTCACTGAGACTTTTGTCATAATACTCTGTCCTCAATTCCCCCATGATTATGTGGACGTCGTGAACAGTTTCGCCGTACAATGAGGACGATTGTCTCTTTGACTATGTGACTTGCTTGGTCCGTCGTCAAATCTTCAAGATGTTTATCGAGCGTGTCGAGGAACAAGTACCCATTTTGCTCGCTGGGAACTGCACCCTGCTGATGCATAGGATGCTGCAAGGCTTTTGGCTTTGGCTCTACACTGAAGACGTGCACTTACGTTAGGTATACTGACACGCTTCGTTCCTAGCTTGACGAAGCCGACGTCTTTCTCCAGGCTCGGGACAGGGAAAACATGAGGCGAAATGGCGTTGTATCGGTGTTCCTGCGAGTCCTAGAATTCTACTCCGGCATCCTGTTCCTGACGACCAACAAGGTAGGCCACTTCGACGAAGCCTTCAAATCTAGAATCCACGTCAGTCTCTACTACCCTGCCCTCGATAAGCGATCAACCCTCAAGATATGGAAAATGAACCTTGAGCGGCTGGCTAAGAGTAAGAAAGCTCTGAAAGTTGAAGCAGACGAGATTTACGAATATGCACGAAAACATTACAAGGAGTTGCACAAGAACGGAAAAACGACGTGGAATGGCCGACAGATCAAGAATGCATTCCAGACCGCCATAGCGCTTGCGGAGTTCGACGCCAACAAGAACCAAGGGAAGCCGCTCTTGGCTTTGGAGCATGTCAAAGTGGTAGCGCAAGTCTCGGAAGACTTCGATGACTATCTGTGCAGAGTTCACGGTGGCAACGAGGCGGATCTGGCTAAACGCTATCTACAGCGGGATGATGACCCCATTGATGGCAGAAGGCGGAGTTTTTTGTACAGTATGGGAGGGGCGAAGTCAGTGAAGAAGCATGAGAGTTCGACGTCATCTTCAAGCGAGGATTCAGAGGGCATGGAAAAGAAGAGGCGCAAAAAGGAGAAGAAGCAGAAGAAGAAGGGTAACAGGACGAAGGCTCAGGCTCAGGCTCCTGGGAGCGAGAGTTCGTCCTCCGAGTCTGAGTAGACTGACCATCTACTTCTGTTTTCGGGTTGCCTCTGAAATGCAGTCACGTTCGCGGCCATGTTGCAAGCAGAGGGCCCAAAGCATGTTCGCAGAGCAGAGAATCACTTAAGCTTCAGAGGCAAGAAGCACACAGCCGTAAATGAGGCTAAGACATAGGCATCGATGAGGTCTTTGCAATTATTATGGTACTTTTGCCGACCAGGTCACCACTACCTAAACTTCAGTAGGTTAGTAGTTATCTCCCACGACTCAAACCTTTCTCAGAAAGCCTAGATGCCACGTGATTACTGCAGAATCCAGGGAACTTGTCTTGAAGCGTTATAAAACTGGTGAAGCGCGCTATAGCCACATATCATCTGAAGTCGCGCAGGCATCATTAATCACAATTGCAATATCAAAAAATCCTCCAAAGCTAGGAGGGATTGTGTCAACATCATCTGTTAAGCTCACTAAGAGGTCCACATTAATTATGCTCACATCTAGCTCATTCCTCAGCACCGATTAGCTTTTTGACCTCACCAAAGCTATCAAAACCTTGATCTAACCTTCACTAACTTACCCTCATGGCTTACCACCTCAACATTCGCCCAGTCATACAGCCAGTTATGGCTCTTAACAAATCCCCCGCCGATGAGCTCGACATCGGTTCGCTCAGCATCACCTCCCCCGCTTCTGATGCAACTCCTAGTCGACCTAGCCCCCCCGAGCTCAGCAAAGCTGACAAGGCAGTAAGGGAGTACCTCCTCCAAAACTCCACCAGCTTCGCAGCCGTCGATGAAATCCGCGAGAGGGTAAGCCCCTCATCCTTTGCCTTCGTACTCATCGAAATACACACTGGCCCTCCGTACCAGGGATGGAGCAGCCCCGAAGGCGACAAGTTCTACCAGCAGAAACGCAAGCGCGTAATGAACACCAGCACACAAGACGAATGGAAATTCTTCAACATGTACGCGCAAATCGCCGACACCATGCAGACCCAGACCAACGCCTTCACCATCTCTTCCCCAGACTCTTCCCCCCTCCGCGCCCTCAACCTATGCCTCGCCCCAGGGGGCTACACCAAGAAACTCCTAGACATGTACCCCACCATCCAAATCTCCGGCATCACCCTCGCCCCGAGCGCCGGCGGCCACGAAGTCCTCGTCTCGGACCCCCGGCTTTCCGTCGAATACCTGGACATGAACCTCCTCCCCCTCTCCTACGGCCTCACGCCCTCCACCCTCCCGCCCACCCACCCCAACGCCCCGCGATTCCTCCTCTCCGCCCCCTTCCCCTCTTTAACCTACAACCTCGTCCTCGACGACGGCGCCGTCCTGCGCTCCCACACGCGCGACGCCCACCGCCACGACAAAGACCACGAAGCCCTCCGCCTGCGCCTCGCACAACTGATTTTCGGCCTCGAGCGCCTCAAAGCGGGGGGGACGTTCGTGATCCTGCTGCACCGTATCGATAGCTTCGAGAATATGGTGCTGCTGCGGAATTTCGAGCAGTTTGCGAAGGTGGAGGTGTGGAAGCCGGAGAGGTATTATGCGCAGAGCTCGAGTTTCTATTTGATTGCGAAGGAGGTGCAGGTGGGGCATGCATGGCGGTGCAGGTGGTGGAGAAGTGGAAGGGGGTGTGGCAGAGGGCGACGTTTTGGGGGGTTGGGAGGGGAGGGGGAGGAAGTGAGTGGGGAGAGGGTGGCGAGGGCGTTGGAGGGGTACGGGGAGAGGTTCGTGCAGCTCGGGGGGCCGGTGTGGGGGATTCAGGCCGGGGGGCTGGCGAGGGCGGCGTATATCCGTCCGCGCTCGGAACAGGGGAATGGGAGGTACGATCGCGAAGAGAGAGGGTCGAGGCTGACTTCGTGTGGTGCGATGGAGGGAAAGTTTCCGCGCTATACGGGGGGGTTGACGTGGTTGTCTGAGCCGACGAAGGGGGAGGATAAGGAGATGGGAGGTGCACTGGAAGAGAAGAGGGCATTGGCGGCGAGCAAAGCTTCGTGGAGGGCTTGAGGACTCACAGCGAGAATGATCTCCGCGAAGACTGGCAGTTTCGGGCGGAGGGAATTACGCACGAGGTGGCTGTCTCTTGCGAGCGCTTTCTGAGACTGGCAATAATGGTGCTCGCTAGATTGCAAGTCTAGCTGGAGCAGAACTAAGCGTTCATGCCTGTTCTACAACCGCTCGTCTCCAGCATCTATAGCCAGCCGTCTCGTCTGCAGTTATAGCTCTCCAGAATAGCCTGCAAAACAAAACGATACTATCCATATTGCAATCACGTGCTTCATCAACTGACATTAGCGTGATACAAGAAGTAATGCTGGCAGAGAGCGGCCTTCATGTTATCCTCCAAAAACCGAAACGTAGCTAAGTGCAGCTGACATTACTTTTTGCTCTAGTAGTTCCGAAAACCTTCTATTTCGATTTTGGAATCTTCGGAAGCCGTCGTGCGGACCGGATCCCTCGATCGCACAGGCGGAACACCACTATCCTGGTGGCCTCATTGGAGAGGTTGCGCGAATTGATTCGGTTGGAGTCTTCGATCCACGGATTTCCATGTAGAGTTGTAGTTGGAATCTGTAGGTAATGCAGGGTCAATTAAACCACGATCGTATAAATCACTTAAATCACGGTTCACTTAGTATTTATTGATTTAAGTAGTCTCGTGTTTGAGGATATTCAATTGCTCGAGTCTTTGTCCATCAAGTTTAGTATCAATGGTTCGCTCCACAATTGACGGCGACTCGGACTTTCTAATGATTATATTGAGCTTGAAGAGCGCGACGCGAGCTCTGAAATGATGTGAATATCTTGACAACTTTTGATAGCCTCAAGCAAAGACGTGCTGGAGTGATCTCGGATTGTCCAGGGGTAGATCTACATCAATCGTGGGAGAAGAAATCTAGCTATTGTAGTCTACCTTGTTCGGCTGATCAACAGAGTAGAGCAAGGAGTGGAGAAGAAGACACCGGAATTACAATCAGCATTCTCGTCATCTCTGAGGTTCTCAAAGAGGTATTTTACCAGATTTTAGCCTTCAGTGCTAGTCGGACTGAAAAAAAATTATTTTCGAACATGAGGTCGTACATACTGGTAGGCAGTCTGTGCTGTACATTGCGATACCATCTTCCGCCCTAAGAGATCTATCCTGATAGCTTGAAAAGTGGATAATGTACATATATAGCTAATGTTTGGTTTCCAGAAACTGCACCCTCTCCGCTTTATCGAGGATGGACAAGTACTCTAGTCGTGTTACTTTATGGCTCGCACGTATCATTGCTATCGACTTGCTCTGCCTTGCTTGCATTCGCAGCTACAATTGCAGTGGAGGTGGCGGACGGAAGGGCGGACGAAGATGCAGCCGTGAAACTAGTCACGAACCCACTGGAAGTTGGAATCTCAGTCGCAGTACTGCTGGATGTGATAGAGGATCCGGAGCTATTGCCAGATCCTCCGCCTGCGCCTCCAGTGTACAGCGACGGCCCAGGAATCGTATACGCTGGCAGAGGGTTGATCCAGATATCGTAGTGGACGCTGTCAGGCGTGTACAACTCCGTGGCCGGCACATCTTTTGGATTCGCCGTCCCCGAGCCCTCGATCTGGAGATTGACACACTGCGGATTATTCTGCGCGCCGTCCGGGAGATGGGCACCATGAAGCGCAATAATCTCATGCCGCAGAATATAGCTGCCTGCAACTATGTCTTTCGGAAGTTTTAGGGTCCAAGTCGAGTTGGCCTCGAGGAGTTTGTCAGACGCCCAGTGGCCCTGGTGGTACTGGTCATCGGGCTGCCCGAGCAAGCCGAGCTCATCGATCTTGAAAAACTCGAGCGCGAGAGGGTCGACGCTCTCGCAGGGGCCGTGGGAGTTGGCAGGGTAGGTGATGACGGGCCCTTTGTGGCCGGGGTTCCACGGATTCTACTCCAGCGACACGGTTGCGCCGGCCTGGGCGGGTGCTGAGAGTGGAGCGGGGGTGGCGCCGATGTGGCAGGCTATGGCTGCGTTGGTGTAGTTGTTTGGATCGACAAAGGCTAGATTGTCGTCTTCGGGGATGGACCAACCGATGAGTTTAGGGACCGGTGGGTTACTGGAAGCGGGGTTGGTAGTCCTCCCAAATATAAGGTCAGTATTGGTAGCGGACGGATAGGGAGGGTGCAGTACTATTCACCGTCGATAAGGATGCCGTTCACGATACTATGAGCGACAGCATGAGAGCCAAAACCCAACAATCCAATGGCTGCAGCATAAGGAAGAAACCCCATCATAACACCATAACAAGGGTTAAAGAGCATATTGAGTATGACCAAAACCTTAATGTCAAGCTATGCACCGAAAATGAAAAAGAATGTGGCTTGAGGAGCCGGCCTCACTTCAGTGTCTGAAATTTTGAAAGAGCGACACGACGTGGAAGTCCTTAGGAAATAGGGGCGTCATTGTTGGCATATTATATGCCGAAGGCCAAGAGGGGCAAGAGAAATGAAACAAATAGCGGCAAAATCCCTATCACAATCTCAACTTTGCACGGCACGTTAAGTGCTCGTACAAGGCTGCTGGCATGCAGTGAAAATAAGCTTTGCTGTCAGCGTTTTTCCGTGGAGGCGAAATTGATACAAGCATGTTTAGTGCGCCTATAGGTAGCTTGAGGTTTGAAAGGCGGCTACCTCCCGCGTCATGGCCGGGATTGCGGTGGTGAAGTTCCAAGTAGCCGTATAGCATTCTAATTCTTGCACTTCATTCGTACGCTTTGTTGAAGGTTCAAGATATGAAGTGTAGACAAGACTCCTACGGCTTGGCAAGCTCGTAAATCATCAACGTCTTTGCAGGCTTTCTGCGACCCGAAAATACTAAATAGGTAGGTGGAAATGGAAGGAGTAATAACCCGGTTCTTTTGTACGTAGTGTTTGCGAGATCATCTCAAGACTGTTTTGAGCCGATTCAAGGTAATCCACTTATCGAGAGCTATCATCATTGTCCTCCTTCTCCTTCGGACGTAATTGTACCTCCTACTGTGGGAAACGTTTACTAGACTGACTCATTGCTGGCTTCAGTAGTGGTAAAGTTTGCCGCCGCAGAGTTGCTGGAAGTAAGCTTGTGGGAGCGTGTTGGTTGGACCAAAGCTCTACAAAATCACTTGGCAGTTAGATTCGGCCCCGTCTCAGTCGCGCTTGGCGTGCTCCTTGTTCTGGAAAGCAGCGACCAAAGTAACCTGTAATACCGCTAGCAACTGCACGGACGAAGCCATCCAGGAGAAAAAAGCGCTCCAGGACAGAGGGGCGAATAGATAGAGCGGGACTGCAACAATGGATGAGATGATACCGAGGACCGTCAAGATCCATGTTCCTATCCATTCTTTCGCCGCTGTCTCTCGGTAGATGGGTAGCAGCAGAGTCAAGAAGCCAGCAAGCTGGATGATGCTGTTAATGATTTGCAGCCAGAAGTCTGCTTCCGATGTAGAGCCCGGGGCTGACGATGAAGACTTCAGTGCCCGATATAGTGGGTAGATGCACCCAAGGAGGACAACACAAATCATTGCCTGAAGTAGGAGATTATCTTGTTGGTGCTGCGCGGGCGACCTAGTGAGTTTAGAACGACCACCAGCTGTTTGGCTCTCAGCCTGTTTGACAGCATCACGGATCCGAGACCGGAGATCACGGTACCAACTGGAATCGTAAGGCACGACCCTACCATTGGGAAGCACTTCCTTATGATGAAGCTCGCCAAAGGAGCCAAGCACACTCAACTGTAGGTCGATGGCATCCAAGATCTCAGATAGCATACTCAGTTCCTCAAGGTTTACAGTTGACGCAGTCTCCAGAAGCTGGTGACCTAGGTTAACGAAGGGGGAGCTTGCACGTCTTTGGAACTGACTAATTTCCAGGGAGGTTGCTGAAGAGTAGGATGTGAGCCAACGGCAAGTTACTCGCCAGGTCCATAAGCCACGATTGTCGACAACAAAAGACCACGCCTCGTCCTCATTTACTGGACGGTTCCTTGAGGCGCGTTCTTTAACATCTTGGGACCAGCTTTGGTACTCGTCCTTCAGGCCCCAGTAGTTATGCTCGGTGTTATCTGTTTCTTGAGCATTCGACGGCCGTGTTGACACAATCTCTTCAGTCCATTCATGAGCTGCCAGCTCAATTTGGAATCTGATATGCGCAAGACTGAGAAGCCAATTTTTCGATTGCTTGGATAACGGTGAATGGGTATTCCTGAAAGCCGCTTGAATATCTGTTGAGCGCCATGTCCAAAACACTCAAGAATATCCAAAAGCTGACCAGAGTTCCACTGGGGAAGTTGAAAACTTCCCGACATATCTCCGTCCATTGGAAGCTCAAAGTATCAAGCAAGCTGCTTACTTTATGCAACTTACTGTTAGTCTCAGAACTGCGACGAGCTTGTTTACTTTACGTCGTGAGTCTGATGTTCGGAAACCTGTAATAATGTGTGCCTCCAGACTCACAGAACTATTGGCGGGAGCAGGCTCCGTCTGCTAGGTCACTGGGTTGTTGGACGAGCATATATGGCATCGAACGGACAGCTTCGAAGGTGAATAGGGTAAGCTGCAGGCAGAACTCTATCGTTGCCTTCGCAGATCAGAGCTACGCCGTCTGATCGGGCAGTGCAACACACCCTCCCTTGCCCGGGGGCTCAATCATATGGCGTAGAAGAGTACGGCAGGGCAGCTCTCGTACTAAAGTACTAAGGACTGTGCTGCACTGCCTGGTTAACGGGAGTAAGTCAATTGATTACAACTGATGACAAGTCTGAGCCAGTAGCGACGTAGGACTCAGTGCCAATTCCAAACAGCTGTCGTTGATCAAGAAACTCGAAAGCTCTACCTTGAACCGTGTCTGGGTCAATTGATAGCGTTCTAGGTCGCTCATACCATGGTGCTTCACAAGGCTGAGTTCTGTCTTGATACTTCGTAAAGTAGCCTCGATAGGATCGGGCCGTGCATTTATTAGGGTAACCACTAGCCGCACACCACCCTACTGTTCTCGCACACCACCTCCACTTTGCCCGCACACCACCCCCCCGCACTAAGCCTATCGGGTAGTTTTCGGGGTCCACCAACGCGTCTGTTGTTTACATCGTCGTTGTCGTCGTTATTTATCTTTGCTATCTATATTATCTACATTATTATCTACTTATTAATGATAATTATAAAGCTTCAATTATTGCTTAATGTCTACTACGAAAAAACATCTATCAATTTGCTTGTTTCGAAGCTTACAAGCATACAACAACGCAAGACTATGCAATAGTTAAAGATCGCAACAAGATTAGCAAGCAAAATATTTATATAAAATACTAAATATATTGCGATTACAATAACAAGTCTAGAAATAAAGAGCACAATTATCGAAATATTAGCAATTATTGTATTAAATGCTCTTTCGAAGCAATTGCAAAGCTAGAAAACAATCTCGAAAATAAGCACAATTTAAACAACTAAACTTTTATTGTTAAGTATCTCGATTACAATTATTTTTTTACAAAGTTGTTTGTCTTAATATTATATTGTAAGAAAGTCTTAAAGAACTCTAAAATACAATACGAAATTAAGAAGAAGTAACAAAAGAACAATAAAATTAACTTGATTCTTAAAAATCTTTGTCTAAATTTCGAAAAGTCTATATTTAAATAGCAAGATATCTAGAACTTAAACGCTATTTTTAAGACAATAACAATAAGTTCTTTGACGTTTACGCAGACGTTAATAAGATATCTAACAAAGTTCTTCTTGTAATATGTCAATTCTAAGAAGAAAAAATACAACAACAAACTTTAATTTCTCTTTTTTATCTCGAAATATGTATAGAAGTTATTATATTTAAATATAGAGATTTTAATTATAAATTGCATCTACAAAACAAACAAATACAAGATATTTCTTCTTGTTATTATTAAGATTATTGTCTTAAATACTATCTTTTATATTAACTTTTGCTATATAAAGAAAGAGAACTACAACAATTATATATAAATAATAAAAACTTTAATGCTTCTTTACAATTATCTAGATTTGTCGTATTTTACAATTGTTATATCTAATAATAATAAAGCTTTGTCATCGACGCTCTTGTATATGTTTTTCAAGAAAGAATATCGCGTCAATTATCTTTTATACATCTAATATAGCCTAATCGTTGAACTCGATTTCGCGGGGGAATCGCTAAGTAATTGGGCTCGAGAAGCTTAACTTTAAAAAATCTTAAATTTTAAAAAATTTATAACTTTCTTGTATTATATACGTATTTTATCAAAATTACGTCGTTCTGTAGAGAATTTAGCGTGCTTTTCAAGAATTACTCGATTTGAACTAGTTTGCGTAGCGCAATTAATTATTTTAGCTTCGGGTTAAACGAAGAAGTTTGTTCAAATCCTTGGATTAAACAAAAAAAATGTGTTTGATTCAATTCAACGATTACACTAATCTAATATATAAATTAGAACGTAACAATCAATTGCAAAAAGTATTTTTTTACAAAAATAAAGTGGAAGACGTTATACAAGCAATAGAAGAATATTGTCTATATAATTATCTTAAAAATGTTAAAGAAGCGCTACAACGTCTTATATTACAACTATTTAAATGCGAACTAAAGCATATTTAATTATCTCGAGAAGCATTCATAGTTTAAACGTAGAAAGTAAGCTAAGTACTTTATTAACAAAATGTTGCACTTCGATAATATCTTCTTATTGCGTAACAAAGACGCTTATTATTAAGTTAAACAAAAGCTTTAGTTTTCTTCTAATAAATAACAATTGCAAGTTATCTTTGTATTATTAATATTTTTTGTGCAAACAATCTACATACAATTATAAATGTTAAACTAGACAAGTTTCTTATTAATTAATATTACAACTACAAATAAAAATTTAAGAAGATAAAGACATATTTATCGATAAAGCTTTGTAATATATCTATATTTCGCAATCTTATTATCTAGATAACAATGTTTGTATTAAAAATAATAAACGCGCAATTTAAATATTTTAAGAGCGAGTCTATTGTTATTGTTTCTTGCATCGACATATTTACGAAGACAATAAAATTATTGTGCGTTTATAAAATACAAAAGCGATAATACAATCGAACAAGCGACAATATGTTAAAATTAAAGAATATACATTTTTATTAAAGATTTACAAAGTTATTGCAAACAAGTTAAACAACAATAAAATAAAAGAATAATACGAAAGACAATAAAGATGTAACAAAAGTGTAAGAAATATTATAAAAATCTTGTTATTATCGTTTAAGAATATAATTCTTTCAAATAATATACTACACATATAGAAGTTTGCTATCGTCAAGTCAAAAGATTGCTCGCAAAACTTATTAAACAAGATATATGTAATAGAATAGAATTTAAATCAATTGCGTCAAAAGCACTTGCGAGGTGTTCACGCGTTGTAAACACTCGCGAGAAGTAATATATATAGAGAAGATGATCTAACCTATTACAGTTATCTCCCCTTCCAATGAATCTCGTCTCGAGATTCAGGGTTATTTCAGGGTTGACCCAGGGTTACGCCAGGGTTATCGAAAAATTCTTGATGTGTTGCGCACTTAGAGGCCACTTTGAAGACATGGTGCTTGGCACGTGCTATTTCTCTTGTCGCGTTCGACTAACATAATTACGTGTTACACTTAGAGATTGCCCACGACATGTTGCTCACGCCAAACGAACACACTCACGTCTCGCTTCATGCGATAGCGTGACATGCGACTTAGGCTACTAGGTCTCTCGCGCAAGGCACATGACGCCAAACTTTTGCGCCCACGATCGCCTAACTTATAATCACAAAAGAAATTAATTTTGGGATTTAAACGTAATGCGTTGCATCGAGTCGAAGCACGAGCGCAAACACTATTGTAATAGAATAGAATCTAAACTAATTGCGCCAAAAGCATCTACGAGATGTTCGCACATTGCAAACACTCGCGAGAAGTAGTATATATAAAGAAGATAATCTAATCTATTACAATATAAATTAAGTTTTCGCAATTATAATATCAACGTCAAATAGTCTTTGCAAACTCTATTTAGCAAATGTTGTTTATCTTTAAATTAATTTCGAATTTATTCTTTAGCTAGATATTTAACAACCAATTATCTATACAAAGTTAGCAAGATAAACAAAAAAAATATTAACAAAATAAGTAAGAAGATGCAAGAGAGACAACAAGAAAGAGAAAAATTTCAAATTTTTTAATCTTCTATATAAGCAATTTTCAAATATAATTAGAGATGCAAATAGAGATTAATTCTAAGTATATAAAACATATATTTTAGATTTAAATTTGCATTGAAAGATCGATAAGAAAATATATTAAATTTGATAATAAGAAGATGCAAAATCAAGTATCTTTTATAGATTTTCTTAACTTGTTAATTTAATTTGTTTACGAGATTGTCAAATTACTCGATTAGACTTAGTGTAAGAAGATAATGTGCAAGCAAAGTAAAGATAATATGCGAGAAAAGTAGAATAATGTGCGACTAGTTGTTACGAGCCTAGCTCGAAACAACGTGATATATAATCTACGACACAACATGTAGCACGAAGCACGACTATCTACGTGTTCGAAAACTTAGCAAACGAGCAATGTTCGACATGTTCGACAACGAATTGAGCGAACAATGTTTAACATGTTCAACAACGAACTAAGCGAACAATGTTTAACATGTTTGACAACGAGCTAAACGAACAATGTTCGACATACTTAACAATGAGCATAACGAACAAAAAAAAATTTCTTTAGTATATAGATCTTCAAATACGACTTTTTTATAAATTGTATTTAATTTATTTTAAGTTTTAATTTATTATTACGACTACTAAGTTGCAATTTCTTGTTATTAAGTTATTGCTTGCATTGCTTAAAGACGTTTACAAATCTCTTTAATAGCATAACTCTCTCTAATATCTTTTAAAAGAAAGTACTAGCGTAATACTTTAAACACTTTAAGAATGTTTGTATTAAATCAACGCGTCTCTATCTTAAGCACTAACTTATTAGCATTACGTCAATTAACATTTAGTGAAAACGACAAGATTAAAATCAATAAATCTAACGTCTATTATGAAGATCGTATTGATTTAAAGAATTAACTTATGCAAGTAAATATTTATTTTATCTTCTATCTTGTTTTAGCGAATTAAAAGACGATTTTCGCATTAACATTTCTTAAAGAGAGAGTTTAGCACTAGCTCAAGTCAAATTTACGCAAATATCTAAAAAACAATAGCGAAAATTCTTGTACAATGTTTACGAATTTTAACAATTTTAAAAGAAAATTTCGAAGAATCTTTAAAACATTTAACGAGAAACAAATTGCGAAAAGAGTAATTTAACATCTAATTTAACAAATCTTTGCAATAGATTACGTAACTAAATTTCAAAAATATATTAATTTTATCAAGTGAAACGATGTTGCACTTATAACAATGTTTCGACAAGATTTTAAAAACAATCTTAAAAACGAAATTATACGTAATGACAAAAGCATTAGCGACATATTTAATTTTATCGAAGTAATTATCGATTTCGACAACAAATTATATAAGAAAGCTATGAAAAAGCGATACAATTAATTTTATAAAAGAATAAGAATCTTCTTTGAATTTACGATTAAATATTAGTAAAAAGAATCTTGTTCTAATTAAAAGTATAATAATTCTAATTATCGTAAACTTGCATTTATAAAACTAGATTTTATTTAATAATGTAAAAAATTTTTTTTTAGAAGAAAGCAAGATAATAAATCTTAGAAAACATACTATATATGTGACAAATTAAATCATTTTGCAAGAAATTATCGATTGCGAAACTTAATAAATCGTTAACAAATTAATGTTATGTTAAAAGAGATACTTGATAGCTAAAACGACATTAAGAAATAAACTAACACAAAGACGAACATTCTTAAGATTAGATCAAATGACAATTACTATCTAATAAAGAATTTAAATTAATTATAAAAAGTTCTAAATAAAATATCATTAGATAAGGCATTCGCATTTACGCAAAAAATTAATTAAGCATTTAAAAAAACTAATAAATTTTAGAGCTTAATTACTAACTTAAATAAAGAATATAACTAAAAGAATTTTCACGATTGCATAAAAGATATTACAAATTATCTTAAAACTTTAATTAGCTTATCGAAGATTATAAATAAATGCGAGAAAAAGCTAAAAAACAATGTTATTATAAAAAAGAACATACTTAACATTATTATAAAACAATTAAATTTTATCATAATATACATTATACAACTTGTTACGAACAAAGAACTTAAAATGCTAGCACTTAGACGTAAAGATGCTATTATCGAAGAAGTATACAACTTATATATAAGTCTTAGTTGAACAACTTGTTACGACGATTTATGTTAAACTTATCTAGAAAACAAGAAAGAAATTAATTAATTTTCTAAAAAATTAAAATTAGCAATTTAGCATCAAAAGAAAGCTTAATGCGAACAAGCGTTTAAAACAAAAATCATAGCATAGAAGCAAAAAAAAATTCAAATTTCTTAATAAAGAGTATATTAAAGAAATGCAATATGTTAACTTAACAATAACAACTAAACTTAACAACACATATATAATGTTTTATTATATTAATTAAAATTAATAGTTGTTAATTCATCGCAATGATTAATTTTAATGCGATAAGTAATTTTATAATTAAAGCTTTTATAAAAAGAAAAGAATATTTTACTTAAAAGAAGTCCAACGCTTATAACTTAATAATTATAAATAAAAACTCATTATTCGACAAAAATAAAAAAGTAAACAAAGAAACAAAATTACTATTAATAGTTATTTAGCAACATCACGAGAAATTAATCTTTAATATAGTGAGAATAATTATTTATAATATTGTACTAGAAATGTCTTAATTAAAGCAACACAATTTAGAAATTAATTAAAATACACAAATATTTAGATTTGCGCAATGCGAATACGCAATTCACATTTAATTTACGCATTAATAACGTTCAATAATAGATAAAAAATTAAATCGAAACTTGATCGCAAGAAACAAATTTGTAATTTCGCAAAAAAACGATTTAATTAAGTTCGACTTAATAGATATTGACAAAAATTAATTAAATTACAAAGTTAAAATAAATGAAAAAAATTGCGAATTTTTTAAAAGTCTTAAACTATTTGATATAACGAGAGAATCGCTAAAATATGTATTACGAATATATAACAATTGAAAGCATTTGTTTTAAAAAAAGAAAACGACAAAGATTTTATCTAAACATTAATCGTAAAATTACGAAATTAAACTTGAATTAAACAAGTAACTTACGTTTGAATTTATATATGCTTTATTTAAGAAAAAGCTTAAAAGACTTCGAGAATATCTAGTAAAAAATGAAAAAAAAGTTTATTAAAAAATCTTAATTATAAATAGAATACTTGATTCTTTTTGTATTTAAAAAGAACGAAATTCTTCGTTTATGTGTTAATTATTAAAAGCTAAACAACATTACAATTAAGAATTAATATTTATTATTTAATATTAGCGAACTTTAGAATTGATTATTTGAAGCAAAGTATTTTATTAAATTAGACTTACGCGAAGCGTATAATTAAATTAGAATAAAGATAAAAGAGAAATAAATAATAGCTTTTCGTATACGATATAAATTATATAAATATACAATAATGTTGTTCGAATTTACGAACGTCTTAACAATGTATCAAAAAATAATTAATGATGTATTACGACAATATTTGAATCAATTTGTCATAATATACTTGAATAACATCATAATTTATTTAAATATTTTGAAAAAACATGTGAAATATATTTCTAAAGTATTGAAATATTTAAATAAAAGAAATCTACATCTTAAATTAAAGAAATGCGAATTTTATTAAAAAAAAAATAACTTTCTTAAATTTGTCGTTAAACGACATAGAATATATATAAATTTCGAAAAACTATAAGCAATTAAAGAATAAAAATTATTTATTAATGTTAAAAAAGTACAATTCTTTTTAAATTTCATAAATTATAATAGAAAATTCATTAAAAATTATTTTGTTAACGCAATATTATTAACAAATTTTACGAAAAAAAATACGTTATAAATATAAAAATTAATAGAAAAGAAATTATTTAAGAATCTTAAATTAAAATGTTTAAAGAAATTAGTATTAAAAATGTACAATTTACGATTATTAAATAAGATTAAAATTAATGCATTAAATCTAATTATAGATGCATATTTTAGTTAAGAGCATAAAGACATATAACATTTAATAACATATTTCTTAAGAAAACTTTTGTTAATTAAATAAAATTATAACATTTATAATAAGAAGCTATTTGCTATTGTAGTTTTTCTAGAATTATAAAGAGTATACATAAAAGAATTATTAAAATTTACAATTTTTATAAATTATAAAAATCTTTTGCACTTTATAATTGTTAAATAGTTTAACAAAAAACAAATGCGATAATTGGAACGACTTAAACAATATATGTTTAAAATATAGTATATTTTAAACAAAGACAATAATAAAGCAAACGCATTTAATAAAAAAAGTGATTATATAAAATCGAAAAAATCGTTTAATTATAACATACTTAAAATTAACAAAAACAAATTACTATTAACAAATAAGCATAAGTTAAATATTACATTACGAATACTTAAAGACAATACAAAAGAATTTTCAATAAAGAAAGAAAAACTCTAGATATTTATCGACAAAATGAACGAATATATAAAGAAACATTATGATAAATTATTGCAAAGACATTTAAAAATAATTAAAACTCTTTAGCTTTTACGCTAGTATTATTAGTTTCTTTAAATAAAACAAATTGTTAAAACATATATTAAACGATGTCTTAATTATTAGCAAAACAAACATAATACATATGCAAGCTATAACGAAATTCAATATTAAGAATTATTTAAATTATTATAAGATAAAATTACAATGAACTTTATTATTAAGTTGCTCAAATTGACGAATTTAGCAATTAGAAAAAAATATAATTTAATATTAATAATGATTGACAAACTTATTAAGTACTTATATATTATCGCATGCAAAGAGAAGTTTATAGTAAAACAATTAAAATACATTGTATTAAATCGACTTATATAATATTACGATATATTTAAAGAATTAATTAGTAACAAAGACAAACTCTTCACATTTAATTATTAAAAAACATTAATATTAATGTTAGAAACAAGACTTAAAATGTTTATTATCTATTATTTAATTACAAATAATTAATTAGAACGAACAAACTAAAGTTTAAAGCAATATTTGCGACATTCTGTTAACAATACTTATAGCAATTAAATATTATTTTTATTTATAACGCAATTAACACTTAATGCAAAGATTTTAAATATCACTAAAATAACTTTATTCTTCGTTAACTATAACAAGAAATTTAATCTCTTTAAAAAAGAGCGAAAGCATTTGTTAGCTCAATTAATTAAAAAGGAGATAAAAACGTTTAAAAAAAAATATAACAGCATTTTAAAAATGCAAGAAAGATCGATTAAGTATTAAAACAATAAACGAAAAACGACATCTTAACTAAAAAAAAGAAATAAAATATATCTTTTTATCAAAAATCTTAGAATAAAAAAGCTAAATAAGAAATTAAATTATGTTAAAGTTAAATCGTTTCTCGTTAAAAAAACTAAGAAATTAATTAATTACGAACTCGATTTACTTAAGAACGTTAAAATATTTTTAATATTTTATATTTTATTGTTGAAATTAGCAAATTTAATTACGTCTTTATAGAACATATTTTATTTTCATTTACAAGAAAAGAAACAATATAAAATTAAGAAAATTCTACGATAAAAAAATCAAAAGTATTTTGTCAAATAAAAAGAATATTTTATCTTAAAGAACACATAAAAGTCAAAAAAGAATCTTAATTGTTGTCGAAATCTTTTAAGAAAGTTTCGTCAAAGTTAAACAAAAAAACAATAGCTTAATTTTAATTAATTAAAAGTTAAAATTGTTTAAACGATATATTAAACAATAACTCAAAAGTCTTCGCAATAAACTTAGTAAAATGTGCTTCGTTTATCTTTAAATTATTAATGTTTTTTTATTTCTTTATCATCATTTCTTTCTTCTTATTCTTTAGAAAGTTAAGTTATTTTTTTTAGTTAACTTAGCTTAACATGCGTTTCGCGTACTTTTTTCTTTAAGCGCATTCGTTTTTCATAAATTCGTTTTATCAAAGTAAAAAAAATTGCTAAATTATAATTACGATTAAATCGCACACATTTTACACACTTCTTAAAATTATTATTTACACAATAGATTTTATTAGATATCGCACAATTGCGACAAGAACGCATTGCTAAAAACACAAATTCTAGAACATTGGGGAAAAAAAATTTGGGAAAAAAAAATTTGGGATATTAATTTTTCTTAAAGACATAATGAAGAGACATTAAATTTTAGAACGAAAACTTAAAAAAAAAATGTTACGAACTTATTAAAGTTGTATTAATGATTTAGATTTTACGCTCTAAAAACGAATTTATTATTATATTTAATATACTTAAGAAGCAAATATTTTAAATATAATGTTTAATATATTTGATAAACGAACATTGCGAACAATTATGTTCGTTATATTTATTAAACGAACAAAACAAGCAAGACAAGCAATTAGTATTTTCTTTATATATAAAAATTAAAATACAATTCTTTTATAAATTGTATTTAATTTATCTTAAGTTTTAACTTATTATTACGATTATTAAGTTGCAATCTCTTGTTATTAAATAATTACTTACATTGCTTAAAAACGCTTACAAATCTTTTTAATAACATAATTTTCTCTAATATCTCTTATAAAAGTACTAGCGTAACACTAGATATTTATCGACAAAATTGACAAATATATAAAGAAACATTATGATAAATTATGCAAAGACATTTAAGAATGATTAAAACTCTTTAGCTTTTACGTTAGCATTATTAGTTTTTTTAAATAAAATAAATTGTCGAAATATATATTAAACGATATCTTAATTATTAATAAAACAAATATAATACATATGCGAACTATAACGAAATTTAATATTAAAAATTATTTAAATCGTTATAAAATAAAATCATAATAAACTTTATTATTAAGTTGCTCAAGTTAACGAATCTAGCAATTAGAGTGAGATATAATTCGATACTAGTAATAATTAACAAACTTATTAAGTACTCACATATTATCGCATGCAAAGAGAAGTTTATAGTAGAACAACTAAAATACATTGTATTAAATCAACTTATACAATATTATAATATATTTAAAGATTTAATTAATAACAAAGACAAGCTCTTTACGTCAAATTATTAAAAGACGTTAATATTAATGTTAGAAACAAAATTTAGAATGTTTCTTATCTATTATTCGATCATAAATAATTAAATAAAACGAACAAATTAAAGTCTAAAGCAATATCTACGACATTACATCAACAATACTTATAGCAATTAAGTATTACTTTTATTTATGACGCAACTAACACATAATGCGAAGATCTTAAATATCACTAAAATAACTTTATTCTTCGTCAATTATAACAAGAAATTTAATCTCTTTAAGAAAGAGCGAAGACATCTATTAACTTAATTAGTCATAAAAAGAATAAAAACACTTAAAAAAATATACGATAACATCTTAAAAATGCAAGAAAGATCGATCAAATATTAGAATAACAAACGAAAAACAACATCCTAACTAAAAGAAAAAAATAAAATGTATTTTTTTATTAAAAATCTTAGAACAAGAAAGTTAAATAAAAAATTAAATTATGTCAAAGTTAAATCGTTTCTCGTTAAAAAAATTAAAAGATTAATTAATTACGAACTCGACTTATCTAAGAACGTCAAAGTATTTTTAGTATTTTATATCTTATTATTAAAATTAGTCGATCTTAATACGTTTATATAGAAAACATTTTATTACAAAGTTTAAGAAAAAAATAAATACAAAGTGAAAAAAATTCTAAAGCAACAAAATCAAAATTATCTAATTAAATGAAAAAAAAAATTTATCTTAAAAAACACGTGAAAATCTAAGAAAAATGTTGATAACTACTATGATTTTATTTAAAAATTTTATTAAAATTCGAAAAATCATTTAGCATAACAAGAAATAATCAAAAAATAAAAGACAACTTAACAAAATTTTTTCGCAACAAAACAATTAAAAAATTTAAAAACATTTAATTTCTTTATTCTTAACAATAGACATAATGTCTTTCGTTTCGTCTTCGCATTAATTTTTTTTAAAATTTTCTTATTTCGCAACAATTAAGTTATAACAATTATTAATAAAGCTTCATTTTTAACAATCTTAACAAAAAGATTTTTTTTATTATGATCAAGAAAAGATTACAACATGTTTACGTACAATTTGTTCGTATAAATACATTTTAAACACTTCAAATAAAACAAGAAGTCTTTTATAATTATATAAGAATAATCAAAAAGAAAGCAATATTCGCAAACAATATTTATTAATGTATTGTAACGTTCGATTTTGAATGTAATACAAAAACAACTTTGTTATTAACAAAACATAATAAAAGAAACGTTTAACTTTCGAAACAAAAATCTTTAAGAAAAAATATAATGTTACAAATCTAGTTTAAAATAACGTAATATATAATTTACGACATAACATATAATACGAAACACAATTATTTGCGTATTTAACGACTTAACAAATAAACAATGTTCGACATATTTAATAACGAATTAAGTAAACAATGTTCGACATATTTGATAACAAGTTAAGCGAACAATGTTTAATATATTTGACAACGAATTAAGCCAATAATGTTCGACACATTTAACAATAAATATAACGAACAAAAAAAAATTCTTTAATATATAGATCTTCGAATACGACTTTTTTATAAATCGTATTTAATTTATTTTAAGTTTTAATTTATTATTATAATTATTAAGTTGCAATCTCTTGTTATTAAGTGATTGCTTACATTGTTTAAAAACGTTTGCAAATCTTTTTAATAATATAATTCTTTTTAATATCTTTTGAAAGAAAATATTAGCGTAACATTAGTAATTATCTTTATTAGCGATTTTATATTTATTCGAAATTCTTAACACTTAAAAATCGAATTTTCTTTCTCTTATTATATATATATTATCAATGAAAACGAAGTTTAATTTTAGAAAATTAATAAATATATATTATAAATAACAATCTATTTAATTTTTGAATTTAAGATGCTCTTAAAAAATATTAAAGACTTTATACTATATTTAAGTAACTTGTCAATTGTGCTTAGTATAATCGTTAAATCGAATTAAACACTTTTTTCTTAATTTGATTTATTCTCTTAAGTTTCGTAAAATTAAGTTAGAGTTAAGACGCAAATCGAATTTTAAAATCGAATTTTGTCAAGTTAATATTAAGAACTTAAATTAATTTTGTCGCATTAGCATTTGCTTATTTTATCTTATTTTATTTATATGTTAACTTGATTAAACTAGCGCAAGATCTACGCTAATTATATATAATTAGCGCACTACGTAACGTTATGTAATCGAATAAATTAAATTAAACATTCGACGCACATTTTTCGTTCGTCTTATTTTGTTAAATTAAAAAATTTGTCTAATTTTAGAATTAGAATTGAACAAGTTAATTTAATCGAATTAAAACTTAATTTAACAATTACGCTAATTGTGCTTAATTACTTTTTATTAATTTTAACATAATTAAAGCTTGCTTAAACTTGCTCAAATTTAAGCATTAATTATTTTGTTATATATACTTTCTTTTAAACTTTTTAGAATTTTTCTATTACTTAATTAATAAAAATGTATATAAAATAAGAGCGAAAGAAAGTCGATTTTTAAGCGTTAAGAATTTTGAATAAACATAAAATTGTATTAGCGCTTTTGTATATTTTTGCAAATAAAGCTTAACATTAGAAAAAAACTTAATTACTTATTATTAATATATATATATTATAAATTATTTTTCTAATTATTATTATCATATTTATTAATCTAATTAGCAAACTAAAGCTTCTATTTATATAATTTATCAAATTTATACAATTTTTAAATCTATAATATATCTTTTTAACGTCGCAATTAAGATCTTGTTTCTTCTTACTAATTTATATTGTTTTGTGTCTCTAATAAACAAAAATAATCTATTGCTTGTGTTGCTATTATTATTGTTATTTTTAGAGACGAAGATTAAGACGTTATAAATAGCAATTAAACTTCTTTCTTATCTTTATTAAACAATAATTTTGTTATCAATAACGACAATCGATATATTGTAGAACTTTTTATTTCTTTTTTATTAATTATATAATCTCGTTATGTAGAATCTATATCGACAATATTAAAAAAAAGTAGCAAATACGTTAAATAAAGAATTGCATTATTAATAAAACGAAATTTATTATTTATAATTTACGAAGTGTTGTCGTCAAAAAGAGACTCTTTAACGTTATCGTTCGCAATTTTGTTAATAATGTTGCTCGCAAACACGAATACAAAATTAACAAAAAAATATTAAAGATTTGCGCGTAAATAAAAGTACAACAAAAGAAAAAGTAACGCAAATAAACAAAAAATATTAAAAAATATAACGAAATCAAAACTCTTTATTGTTTTTGTAAAAAGCGTAAGATTTAAAAAAAGTTAAATTAATTATTTAGCTTTAAACTTAAGAAATTAAGAATAAAGAAATAAATTAATTGTTAATTTTATATTCGATTTTAACTTTAAAATCGAATTAAATTGTTAAGAAATCGAATAAAATCGAATTGCTTAAAAAAGCTAGCTTATTACTATAATAAATTTAGCTTAATTAAAAAGTTATTATTTTAAGCAATTTAATTTTAAAAAAAAATCGAGAAATCGAATCTTAACGCTTTTACGTAATATTTTCGATTTTTCGCAATTAATTTATAGAGAAAAAACATAACAATTCTAAGATAAAAATAAAGATCGATCTTTGTATTAATAAATTTTTAAAGCAAATTTATATTGCAATTATATAAACAATTAGCAAATTTAATATTTAAACTTTCCAACAATTGTTTAATAACAAATTCGATAAATGCGACGTTAACAAAAGTTAAATTTTGCAAATATTATAATAATTGTTAGATCGAAGCATACAAGAGTTGTACAAATTTATTAATCTATTAATAACTTTTTAATATCTTAATAAAGCAAGATTGTTAACATAATTAAAGTTTAGACAATAAAGTTCTATCTTAATTTAATAATTAAAATCGAGACTATTATTATTATCGATAAGAATTAAATTAATTTTTTTCTTTTTATTTTACGAAAACAATTACGCATTGATTTATTCTTAAATTCTTTAATTAATAATATTATATCAAAGACTAAACTATTACAAGTCGCGTACTTAGATCTACTAATTACGACGCAAAGCTCTTCACAATATGTAAGACACAATTTGTTAAAAAAGTATTATATAACTAAAGTATTAAATTAATGAAATTAAAGATGTTAATTTATTAAAATTATTAATCTAGGAAATTATCAAATTATTAAAATTAAAAGTATTAATTTAGCAATTTAATTAATTCATTATGTATATAATTATTGAACGCGACTTTCTTATAAATTATATTTAATTTATCTTAAGTTTTAATTTATTATTACGATTACTTAAATTGCAATTTTTTGTTATTAAGTAATTGCTTACATTGTTCGAAGACGTTTATCAATCTTTTTAATAGCATAACTTTCTTTAATATTTTTTACGAAAGTACTAGCGTAATACTTTAAACATTTTAAGAATATTTGTATTAAGTTAACGCGTCTTTATCTTAAACATTAATTTATTAACATTACGTCGATCAACGTTTAATAAAGACGACAAGATTAAAATTAACAAATTTAACGTTTATTATAAAGATCATATTAATTTAAAGAATTAATTTATGCAAATAAATATTTACTTTATCTTTTATCTTGTTTTAGCGAATTAAAAGACAATTTTCGCATTAATATTTCTTAGAGAAAGAGCTCAATATTAGCTTAAGTTAAACTTACGCAAATATTTAAAAAATAATAACGAAAATTCTTGTACAATGTTTACGAATTTCAACAATTTTAAAAGAAAGTTTCGAAAAATCTTTAACACATTTAACGAGAAACAAATCGTAAAAAAAAAAATTAGCATTTAATTTAACGAATCTTTATAGCAAATGACGCAATTAAATTTTAAAAATATGTCAATTTTATCAAATAAAACGATGTCGCACTTATAATAATGTTTTAACAAGATTTTAAAAACAATTTTAAAAACGAAATTATATGTAATGATAAAAACATTAACAACATGTTTAATTTTATCGAAGTAGTTATCAATTTCAACGACAAACTATATAAGAAAATTATGAAAAAACGATACAATTAATTTTATAAAAAAGTAAAAATCTTCTTTAAATCTACAATTAAATATTAATAAAAAGAATCTCGTTTTAATCAAAAATATAATAATTTTAATTATCGTAAACTTGCATCTATGAAACTAAATTTTATTTAATAACGCAAAAAAAAACTTAAAAAGAAAACAAAATAATAAAACTTAAAAAATGTATTATATATGTGAAAAATCAAGTCACTTCGCAAGAGACTACTAATCGCGAAATTTAATAAATTGTCGACAAATCAATGCTATGTTAAAAAAGATATTTAATAGCTAGAACAACATTAGAGAGCAAATTAACATAGAGACGAACACTCTTAAGATTAAATCGAACAACAACTACTATTTAATAAAGAATCTAAATTAATTATAGAAAGTTCTAAATAAAATATTATTAAATAAGACATTTGCATTTACGCAAGAAGTTAATTAAGCATTTAAGAAAACTATTAAATTTTATAGCTTAATTATTAACTTAAACGAAAAGTATAATTAAAAGAACTTTTACAATTGTATAAAAAATTTTACGAATTATTTTAAAACTTTAATTAATTTATGGAAAATTATAAATAAATGCGAGAAAAAGCTAAAAAGCAATGTTATTATAAAAAAAGACATACTTAACATTATTATAAAACAATTAAATTTTATTATAACACACATTATATAATTTGTTACGAATGAAGAATTTAAAATGCTATCACTTAAACGTAAAAATGCTATTATTGAAAAAATATTTAACTTATACGCAAATCTTAATTAAACAATTTGTTATAACGATTTATGCTAAACTTATCTAAAAAACAAGAAAAAAGTCAATTGATTTTTTAAAAAATTAAAATTAACAATTTAGCACCTAAAGAAAGCTTAACGCAAATAGACATTTAAAGTAGAAGTCGCAACATAAAAGCAAGAAAAAGTTCAAATTTTTTAGTAAAGAGCATATTAAAGAAATGCAATATATTAGCTTAACAATAGCAACTAAATTTAACAACATATATACGATGTTTTATCACATTAATTAAGATCAATAATTATTAATTTATTGCAATAATTAATTTTAATACAATAAGTAATTTTATAATTAAAGCTTTTGTAAAGAAGAAAAAATACTTTACTTAAAAAAAGTCTAACGCGTACAATCTAATAATTGTAGATAAAAACTTATTACTTAACAAGAATAAAAGAGTAAATAAAGAAACGAAATTATTATTAATAGCTATTTAGCAACATTACAAGAAATTAATTTTTAATATAATAAGAATAATTATTTACGATATTGTATTAAAAATGTCTTAATTGAAGCAACACAATCTAAAAGTTGACTAAAATATACAAGTATTTAGATTTGCGCGATGCGAATACGCAATTCACATTTAATTTACGCATTAATAACGTTTAATAATAAATTAAAAATTAAAATAAAATTCGATCGCAAGAAACGAATTTGCAATTTCGCAAAAAAACGATTTAATAAAGTTTAACTTAATAAACATTAATATAGATTAGCTAAACTACAAAGTTAAAATAAATGAAAAAAATTGCGAATTTTCTAAGAGCCTTAAATTGTCTAATATAGCGAGAGAATCGCTAAAACATGTATTACGAATATATAACAATTGAAAACATTTGTTTTAAAAAGAGAAAACAACAAAGACTTTATCTAAGCATTAATTGTAAAATTACGAAATTTAATTTAAATTAAGCAAGCAATTTACGTTTGAATTTATATACGTTTTATTTAAGAAAAAGCTCGAAACACTTCGCGAATACCTAGCAAAAAATGAAAAAAAAAAATTTATTAAAAAATTTTAATTACAAATAGAATATTCAATTTTTTTTTTATATTTAAAAAAATCGAAATTCTTCGTTTATGTGTTAATTATCGAAAGCTAAACAACATTACAATTAAAAATCAATATTTATTATTTAATATTAGCGAACTTTAAAATCGATTATTCGAAGCAAAATACTTTATTAAATTAGACTTACGCGAGACGTATAACTAAATTAGAATAAAAATAAAAAAAGAATAAAAGATAACTTTTCGTATACGATATAAATTATATAAATATATAATAATGTCGTTCGAATTTACGAACGTTTTAATAATATATTAAAAAATGATTAATAATATATTACAACAATATTTGAATCAATTTGTCATAATATATTTGAACGACATTATAATTTACTTAAATATTTTGAAAAAATATGTAAAACATGTTTTCAAAATATTGAAATATCTAAATAAAAGAAATCTACATTTTAAATTAAAGAAATGCGAATTTCATTAAAAAGAAATTGATTTTCTTAAATTTATGATTAAACGACATAAAGTACGCATAAATCTTAAAAAGCTACGAGCAATTAAAGAATATAAATCATTTATTAATGTTAAAGAAATATAATTCTTTTTAAATTTTATAAATTACAATAAAAAATTTATTAAAAACTACTTTGTTAACGCAATATCTTTGATAAATTTTACGAAAAAAAATACGTTATAAGCATAAAAATTAGCAAAAGAGAAATCATTTAAGAATTTTAAGCTAAAATGTTTAAAAAAACTAGTACTAAAGATATACGATTTACGATTATTAAATAAAATTGAAATTAATGCATTAAATTTAATTATAAATGTATGCTTCAATTAAGAGCATAAAGATATATAACATTTAATAACATATCTTTCGAAAAAACTTTTGTTAATCGAATAAAACTATAATATTTATAATAAGAAGCTACTCGTTATTGTAGTTTTTCTAAAATCATGAAAAGTATACACAAAAGAATTATTAAAACTTACAATTCTTACGAATTATAAAAATCTTTTGCACTTCACAACTATTAAATAGCTTAATAAAAGACAAATGCGATAATTAAAACGACTTGAACAATACAAATTTAAAATACAATATATTTTAGACAAAAACAATGATAGAACAAACGCACTCAACAAAAGAAATAATTATATAAAATCGAAAAAATCGTTTAATTACAACATACTTAAGATTAACAAAAACATATCATTATTAGCAAATAAATATAAGCTAAATGTTACATTACAAATATTTAAAGATAATACAAAAGAATTTTTAATAAAGAAAGAAAAACTTCAAATATTTATTAACTAAATCGACAAATGTATAAAGAAATATTATAATAAATTATTGCAAGAACACTTAGAAGTGATCAAAACTCTTCAATTTTTACGTTAGCATTATTAGTTTTCTCAAATAAAACAAGTTGTTAAAACATATATTAAACGATGTTTTAATTATTAGCAAAACAAATATAATACACATGCGAACTATAACGAAATTTAATATCAAGAATTATCTAAATCGTTATAGAATAAAATCACAATAAACTTTATTATCAAGTTGTTCAAGTTAACGAATCTAGCAATTAGAGTGAGATATAATTCGATACTAGTAATAATTAACAAACTTATTAAGTACTCACATATTATCGCATGCAAAGAGAAGTTTATAGCAAAACAACTAGAATACATTGTATTAAATCTAGACTAATCGTCGAGTTAGATTTTGGTATTAAAATTTTGACTTAACCTAGATACTCGATATCAATCTCTTGACTCGACTTGAAATTGACCTCGAGTCAACGATTTCTTAACTTGACTCAATCGACTCGTTAAACAATCGAAAATGACGTCAAAATGCCAAGATTTTCTATTTTTAAAAAAATTCGCATTATTTGAATTACTAAAAATAGTTTAAAAATAATAACGCACAAATAACGTACAAATGCATTATCTAAATGCATTATTATATAATATTATAAACAAATTAATTAAATTAATTAACTTGATTAAGTTGATTAATGCACTTTTTTAAAAATAATCTAAATTTTTCGAATCTTGGCGAGTCGAGTCAAGTTATACGCTAAGTACTTTATATCTATCCTTTGACTTAATCCAAATACTTGAGCCAAGATTTTTGACTCAAATCGAGTCTTAACGAGTCGAGAACCTGGCTCGAACTCGATAATCTAACTCGACGCGACTAGTTTAATTAAATCGACTTATACGATATCACAATATATTCAAAGAATTAATTAATAACAAAGACAAGCTTTTCACGTCTAACTATTAAAAGACATTAACATTAATGTTAGGAACGAAACTTAAGATATTTATTGTTTATTATTTGATTACAAATAATTAAATAGAACGAACAAACTAGAGTTTGAAGCAATATTTGCGACATTACGTCAACAATACTTATAGCAATTAAGTATTATTTTTATTTATAACGCAATTAGCACTTAATGCAAAGATTTCGAATATCATTAAGATAACTTTATTCTTCGTTGACTATAACAAGAAACTCAATCTCTTTAAGGAAAAGCGAAAACATTTGTTAGCTCAATTAGTTATCAAAAGAGTAGCAACACTAAAAAAGATACACGACAACATCTCAAAAATGTAGAAAAGATTAATTAAGTACTAGAACAACAAACGAAAAACGACATCTTAACTAAAGAAAAGAAATAAAATATATCTTTTTATCAAAAATCTTAAGACAAGGAAGTCAAGTAAGAAATTGAATCATGTCAAAGTCGAATCGTTTCTCGTCAAGAAGATTAAGGGATCAATCAATTACAAATTCGACTTACCTAAGAACGTCAAAGTATTTCTAGTCTTTTATATCTTATTGTTGAAATTAGTAGACGTTAATACATCTCTTCAAAAGACGCTCTTCTAGAACCTAGGGGACAACTCTTGAAATAAATCGCCAGTAGAGAAGACAACAATTATCTCTTGATTCAACTTCTTGGAGTTCAAGTTATCCAGAGCATCTAAATCGTTTAGACTTTGAATTCCACGACGAAGCATTTCATTATCACGTTCTTTCAAGAATTTCTTTTGTTTGCGCAATCTCTTTATGCGTGCGTATTGTTTACGAAGCTCTTAATGAAGCTTATTCGCACGAACGATTGTCAATCGCATCTTTTCTTCTAACGCATTCTCTTATTGCTTCAAAAATCGTCATTTAACATCGATAGAATTACGATAATCGCATTTCGTCAACGACTTTACACATTTAACACAACGACTAAACTTTTTTCTCATTTTACAAAGAAAGTCACGATAAGAACATCGCAAACATTAAGACATAATAACGTTTATTCGAAGCAATCGTCAATAAAGCTCGTGTCATTGTTTGGATTTTTTGAAATCTTTAGACATAGCGAAAAAAGAATGAATCAAGATGTTTTTAAGACGAAAATCTTAAAGGAGAGAAAGTTAGTGTTTCGAGTTGCGTGCTTAAGTCTATTGATTACGACGCAAAGCTCTTCACAATATGTAGGGCACAATCTATTAAGAAAGTATTATGTGACTAGATTAATAAATTAGTGAAATCAAAAATATTAATTTACTAAAATTATCGATTTAGAAGATCAATGAATTATTGAAATCAAAAGTATTAATTTAGCAATTTAATTAATTCATCATGTATATAATTATTAAACGCGACTCTCTTATGAATCGTGTTTAATTTATCTTAAGTCTTGACTTATTATTACGACTACTTAGGTTGCAATCTTTTGTTATCAAGTGATTGTTTGCATTGTTCGAAAACGTCTACAAATCTCTTTAATAGCATAACTCTCTCTAATATTTCTTACGAAAGTACTAGCGTAACATAGACTTACTAGAATAAATTAACTATTAGAACAATCAAGAAGTAAAGTAAACGTTACAAAGAATATAAGCAATATTAATTGTTAACTTATTGTCTACAAACAATGTTACAACAAATATTATATCAATTAAAACAATTATTGCTTTGTTAATTATATTGACGAGCATTATAATATAAAGACTTCGAAACAAACGCAATAATTTAAAGTTATTACTAATAAGAAAGCAAACGTATCTATATATAAGCTATCGCGAGAGTTATATCTATTGTAAACAAATTAGAGAAATAAGATAACTTCTATAACTTGTATTTTTAAAGCAAAGCAAATACGTAATAATAATTGTAAGAAAAAGAGCAACTTTAGTAGTAATCTCAAGATTTATATGCAATTTTAATAAAATAAGAAGAATATATAACATCGTCGAGAATTAAGAGTAGACAATAGATAATCTAAAGTTAATAACAAATCTTTTCTCTACATTGTATTGTATTGTTATCGAAAAAAGCATATCTAATAAAGTTGCGCATAAATTTAAGACAATATTAGTTTTATTTAACTCTTATTATCGAGTTACAAAGAGATTATTAATAATTGCTTAAGACAATAAATTTGTCGATAGAAATAATAATAACGCAAGTAATAACAATAAGACAAAAGATAAAAAGAAGAAGAACAAGAAGAACAAGAATAAGATAAAGAATAAGAACAAGAAGAACAAGAATAAGATAAAAAATAAGATAATCTAAAGTTAGAAGAAATAGATTTATTTTACATTAAAAACAAGATATTTTTTATATATATAATATTATTTTTAAAGATCTTAATTAGTTTAATTTGTAAACTTCGATAAATATTTAATTTGCAAGTTTCGATAATTGTTTATTTAATTATGCAATTAATGCAAAGATATATAAGAATATATATTTATTTAACTTTGCATTTAATGCAATTCAATATAACTTCTACAAATATTTTTAATCTATTGCTCAATCTCGAAATCAATTTATATATATTTTAAATTTAATTCTTTCGAACAATCTTTTTAAGACATATACACTTTTATTTCTATATCTAAATTTTCTTCTTTTTCTTCTTTAAATTTATCTCGATTTTGTACTTCGCAAGTCTTTTATTTAACTCTTATGTATTTGTCTCGAATATATATTGTTTATTAACGCTATGCTTAAAGTGTTTATGCGCAAAACAATTATATCGAGTCTTTCCAATTGCGTATCGCAAATATATATCGAAATTGCTAGAAAATTATAGTTAAATAGTATTTTAATGTTATTTAATTTACGTTTTTAATATATTGAAACTCAATTTAATTAAATTGAAATTTAACAAATACAAAGATAAATATCGAATCTCGCAATTATTAATCTTAATAATTTCCTCAATACGTAAATTAACGTACATACTAATATTGTTTATAACAATAATGCTTTAAGAAGTTAAAAAGATATTGCAATAAAACAATAGATTGTTTAATATCTATTGCAAAATATTCTTTATATTAAATTAATCTTCGCAAATTATTATACAAGATAGATATTTATTTACAATATAAATTAAAAGCAAACTTTAATAACAATCTCTAGTTAAATCTATATTATATTTATTGTTTTTGTGAATAAAGATATATATCAAATGTCTTTATCTTGTTGTTTTGTTAAATATAGTTTCGTCAATAAAGATAAATTGCTTCGCAATAATATAAAGAAAGTTTATCAATTAAATTTTGCGAAGCTCTTTGTTCTAACAATATTCGACTTATTGTGCTTGTTTTTTACTTAATTGCAATCTCTTTACAATTCTACTTATTGTCGATATTAATACATATATATCTTATTCTTTTTATAAGAATTAAATTATCTCTTTTTGTATTGCTTACGATTGTTTCGCTAGATAAACAATTAATAACTTAATAACGCAATAAATTTTGCGAAAATTCTTTATAATTCTTCTACAAGACTTGAACGCCAATTTATATATAAATAGATTTTCTTGTATTTTATAGATCGTTCGAATCTTACAATAAATCTTGTTAACGATAAATTGTAATTGTTAATGCAGTAGAAGATAGCGAACGATGCAAAATCGTAAGACAGAAGAGAGGGCTGCGAGCATGTCGACAACAATAAGGAGAGAATGCTAATTATTCGAAATGCGATAAACAAGATATATAGAAGCTTCAATTTGCTAACTAGATCAATAGATGCAATGACGATGGTTGGGGAGGTGACTTGTGATATATATGTGTCGGTGGTGGGGGATTAAGTCTTTCCCTAATGCCAAGCTTTGCAGACACACATGAAAGCGCTAATAATATCCGAAAGGTTGTTGTAGAGTAGAAATAGCCGCATACTCCGTACCTGCTTTGGACATACTGATCATATCCCTCTAGCCGTAAAGGTGCCCCTTCAAGATGACTGCAGGATCCACGCCTCTCGAAGGTGTCCGAGTAGTTGAGCTAGCTGGTCTCGCTCCCGGTATCTCCCTTTGAACTGCAAGCCAGGATCGGACGTTCAACTGAGACTGCTCAAAAGGTCCATTCACTGGCCTTCTCCTGGCCGACTATGGCGCCTCAGTGCTACGTATCGACCGCAGCCACCCTGATGCCCACAACGCTGGTCACCCCGGACCCATACCTGATCTCCTGACGCGACGCAAGTCCTCCGTCGCAATCGATCTAAAGGCGCCTGCCGGTTCATCACTGCTCAGAAGCCTTCTGAGACACGTGGACGTCCTAATCGACCCTTTTCGACCGGGAACGCTTGAGTTGCTGGGTCTTGCTCCAGAGGAGCTTGTGGAAATGAACCCAAGGCTGATCATTGCCAGGTTGACGGGGTTCAGAAGGGATGGCATATACAAGGATATGGCAGGGCACGACATCAACTATCTTGCAGTATCCGGCGTGTTGAGCCAATTGGGAAGAAAGGGTGGCCCGCCATACCCGCCGGCCAACATTCTCGCTGACTTTGCCGGCGGAGGCTTGATGTGTGCATTCGGAATACTCATGGCATTACTCAGCCGCGGAGAGACTGGTAAGGGACAAGTTGTGGAGAGCAACATGGTCGATGGCGCTGCGTACCTGGCTACATTTCTTCGCTATGGCCTGAAGACACCAGTATGGGACAAGCCAAGGGGCGAGAACCTGCTGGATGGCGGCTGCCCCTTCTACGATGTTTACGAATGTAAAGATGCAGGTTACATGGCTGTTGGAGCACTGGAGCCAAAGTTCTATCGCGAGCTTGTCCGTGGCCTGGATCTCGAACAGACTCTTCCACTCGACAAGCAATACGATCGTGAGACATGGGCCTCGATGAAGGCAATATTCCTGCAGCGCTTCTTGCAGAAGACGAGAAGAGAGTGGGAGCGTGTCTTTAATAGCACCGACGCTTGCTGTACTCCTGTGCTTGAACAAATTGAGCTTGAAAGCAGGGGATACGAGCAGAGACCTGCTGTCTCTTTGTCCGACACCCCAAGCCTGGATGTCTCCCAACAAGACGCGTGGGAAAGCAGAGGCTTAGCACCCGGACATGGTGGGGAAGAGCTGTTATTCTCCTGGTTGGGTTGGAAGCTAGGCAGAGACTACAAGTTCGATAGCGGAGGCCTTGTGCAAATTGACGGCCCGAAGCTCTGATAAGCCCGAGACTTCTAAAGCTTGCTAGAACATGATCCATTCTCCCACGTCCATGAAGAAAACATTATCATAACCTTTCTTTACCGATAGATTTCGCCTATCCTTAACGGTATCGTGGTCACTGTCTTGCGCGGGCTGGACCGACCACGAGATGGAAAAGTTATGTGTACTCATAGCGCGTGATGGGGGCGAGAAGAGAAGGATTCGCGAAGCCACACAGATGGTCACGATTGCCTCAGCTTCGCTTTGGATCCGGGTTGTTTCGCAATCTCGCCGTTGGATTCTTGAGGGGTGACGACAATCTCCTGCTGGCTTACCGTTCCAGGTCGCGATGCGGTGCTTTTACTCGACATTAAGGTTACAGTATCTAGTATCTACAAGAGGTGAATTGGACTTTGTCAAAAGTTCAACGTGTTGAGACTGCCTAAGGTCTTCTCCGCGCAGTCATCACCTTACCCACTAACGTTCCTTGCACCCTTCAACCCCTTGACATTCGTGCAGTTTCTGGGATTTGTTCGTCACTGATAGTACACTGCACTTTATGTATATGGAGCCACTTACCGGCAGTCTTCGCAGTCCTCACAATCGGCACAACTACCGTGTCATGTAAGTGAACCCCAGAAGCCCCAGTCTGCCAGGCACGGGTGCCTACTTTTTGCAGGATTCGCATCCCACGCAATCGGAGCAATTTGAACAATTACTATTCACGTGTGTCAGCAAAGTCGTGCTCCTGAATACTCCGATCTTAATTTAGAGCGTTTCGTGTTTGCGGATTCAAGGGGAATTTTCATTGATCGCGGATGGCTGCTTACTGGCAATCGATACAGCCACTGCAGTTCCTGTTCCCATCTCCTATCGTTTTCACGCAATTACGATTCTCTCGGCGTTCGGAGAGACGACCGAAGCAGCCGAACAGCGTCTGCGAGAGCGAGGATAGCATGGTGGTCAATTCGGCTTGTGACTTTGATCTATGAAGCTAATCGGTGACGGCTGGCTCAGCGATTATCACAAAGCAGAGATCATCGGGGTAGATGCTTCTGCAAGCTTGACAAGGCTGAGAAATTGGTTGATACGGTGTGCTTTGCAGCATCTGACCCCGCGCGCCATGACCCTCCAATGGCAAAACGTCTCCTTCACGGTCGCACAACACCGATGAGACATCTACTCTGACTTGTGGTCTTAATCGGTCAACCTTGAAACCAAGGCCTGGTACTTTGGACTCACCAATTGCCTAGTATAGGCGTTTACTTTTGAAGCGAAGTTGGTATATCTACCAATCCCAATCCTATCTCCAGACCGCTTGCCCAGCGTATCACTGGGATTGAATGTGATCTCAGCAAAGCTTCAATCTATGAACGGTTCCGCGGCCACAAACAGCTCCGAGCCAAAACCTGCTTTCAACACTGTTCCATCGCAGACTGCAGATCAATATCGTCAAGGAAGATCTCCAGGAAGTCCATGAAGTCCACATTGATAAGTAGGATCGACCTTACGCGTGAGGACTACGGGATCTGCAATTGGATCCACAGCTTCTTGCAAGCAAACATGTCTAAAAAAATATTCCAATAAGTTTGTAAGGAACAGATGCCGTTGTCTTACGCGTAGAATGAGACTTCTCACTACTACTCAATGACACTTTCCCTACAGCATTAGCCCATCACCGCTCCATGTCGACTCGATTTAACCATCAGTTCAATCTACCTTACTCTTACGGCGCCCTCTTCATCTCATCTCTCGACGGCGTTCCAGCTTAGGAACCATCGGTCTAACCGACCATATTTCTCGCGCCCTTCATTCCCTTGATACCTACGCAATTGCTACAATCGTTTGTCAGTGATCATATGTTTGAAGAACCTCTACAACAAAGGCCTCGGAGACGAGAGGAAGACTCACTGGCAATCCACGCAGTCTTGACAATCCGTACAACTTCGCGTTGAATTAGCCGAATCCATGCGGAGCAGAGGAATGATATTGAGGCCTACTTTTCGCACGAATCGCAATCCTTCCAATCTGTATACTGCTTGCAGTTGCTAGTCAAACTTCGTCAGTGAATTCGCGATTGAGAAAGAGTAGGTCTGGATCCATAGCCATCAATAGCTTGCTTGCCCGAGCCTCAAGAAGTGCGTACCGGCAGTTTACACAGTCAACGCAGTTCTGGTTCCCGCCTCCAGTTGTGTCGACGCAATTAATGTTGCCGGTGTCTGCGGTCATCCTCCGAACCCCCTTCACTCCTCTTTTACTATTTCCCTTTCGCGGTACTGGGTGTTCTACCCTCGAACCTTGCGGAGGAAGATGCGAATCCGGGCAGCGGCCCCAACTGAGCGTCGTGCGCGATGTCTGCTCGGTCGTGATACTCTCGTACGTGCCGTCGTTTGTGTTTGGTTCCCTCCGACCGATTATTATTCGAGAGATATGGGTTCCTGACGATCCTGACGAGATAATGGTCTTTCGACTGCCCCATAGACGAAAGATCGATGTGATCGACCGAAGGTTCGTCATAATTCGATTGTTGACTTGAGAATATAGAAAAGCGGTGCTGGCACTGAGAACCTCAATGGACTCATGCAAGGGATTCAGGCGCTTACTGCCCTGCACATTCTACTCCATCGCTTGCCTGTCCGAGATTGAGCGTTTTATCTAGTCCTTCTCTGCAGTTAATCATCTCTTTCAATGTCAGCAATGAGTTCAACCACCTCTTCTTTACTTACCGTCCCCCTTAGAATAAGCACAGCAATCTACAGCCGCCTCCTAACTGCTCGCACCCAATCTGTTTTACTGTATCAGAATCAGCCCACCAAACCCCAGTCTAATTTACCATTCAACTACTCCATCATTCTGGTCTCCAAGCAAATCTACTACGAAGCGGTTCCGGTCCTCTACTCACAACCCCAAAACATACAAATCCGAACTGTACGTTCACAAGCACAGTGTTTCACGTCAGACCTCGGCCCCTTTGCCCTGGAAATCCGACGGAACGTGAGCGCAGACTCAATGTTCTATATCGCATGGCCCACATCACATTGGAAGTCTGGCACACTTCTAACCGGTGCTACGAAGATGCAACGATCTCCTTCGATGCCTTTGGAAACTACTGCTTGCGTTGCTGCGCGCGTTGAGTGGCAGAGTGCACGCGGAAGGGGCTGGAAAGTAGTAGTTTCCGAGGAAAGAAAACGCTGAGGGTTCTTCTGCGCACTGTTGATGCAACCAACACTCTTGGTATCATTCGCTCGGTGTTGCAGGATCCTGGCTATCGAAGAGGGCTAAGAGCTTTCACAAGCTGCTGGGACAAGGTGATAGAGAACAGAGAGGTCTGCGTCTTGGAATGGAGATGCCGAGTGGAGTACGAGGATGGGAAGATGATAGTGATAGGAGGGTCGGAGAATGTAACGGATGGGACTTTGGGCCTATTGCGAGATCTTGGTTGAGTAGCTTCTGAATTAGACTGATTCGGTCGTTCTCTTCGAAGCTTCCCACTTCACAGCCTGCAAGAGGTGACTATCTGCTAAGGGAAGGCTCAAGCGATTTGCTCAACTACCTGTGTCCAAATTATACAAAACGCCTGAGATTTAGAAGCACCCGTGTCGACTATCTACAACCGCCTTTCCCCGTACGCAAATGGCAACCCAAGACCCACAGTTCGCCCAACTCATAAATTATCCCATCTCTACCTCTCCCATCCCGCCCAACCTCAAATCACGCAACACTCCACCATACACGCACGCGCCGCCTCCCTCCTCTCCCTCTCTACTAGCGGAGCTCCGCCTCCCGATCTTCACCAACATCCTCACCGGAGCCTGTCACCCATATCCATCCCGTAGTCCTCCGCATGCGTCAAGGGCCCTCATGCCTCGGCCCTCCCACCTCCCCTTTTCCCCCCGTGCCCCACCTCCCCTCAGCTAAGCCCATCCTCCGTCCCTCTCTTCATCCAAACATATCTATCATCATCTTCGCCATCGTAAGACCCGCAAGAAGCGGGATACTTTAAGAAATGGGATAGATGGGCTGGAGAGATTGCGAGATGAAGTATTTGGAGGGTCGAATGGTGTGCGATGGTGTTTTGGAGGAGAAGGGAGGGGGAGGGGGGTTTGGTGGCTGAGATTTTGAGGAGAAGGGAGTTGTTGGCGAGGAGAAGGGGGAGGGGGCAGTGAGGAGCGGGATGGAGAGCGGGATGGGTCAGGTTGAGGGAGAGATTAGGGATTCGAAGTGTGTTGAAGCTGGGGCTGTGGAGTGGGGGCATGAGGGCGGGTGTGAAGTACGGGGAGATGGGGAATAGTGGATGGGAGGGAGGAGATGGCTGCGAAGTGGGGGTCTGAGGTGCTGAAGGGTTAGGAGTATCGCGCTATTGGAGGAACAGGATATGAAAGGGATGCTTTACTGTTCTATACGCCACAAGGAGGCGTAAGGCAAAAGCGCCACGACAATGCGTGACGCAAGATGCCTTGCTCTAGGACTGACGAGGCAGCCACAAACAAGCGGCTTCTTCCCAGTGGCAGGCATCGAAGCAAAGCAGTTCAATGACTTAAGGAGAAGGTGATAAGCCGACTTACAGATAGCCAGACAGGCAAATTATCGACCCTGCAGCTCCACTCAAACATCATCCTCCACCCCCACCATCCTACAGCTATCCGCCCACAACCTCTTCTCCCCCTCCTCATCATACGCCCACTTCGCATAGCCTTCCGCCCCCCCTTGATGCATCCCCGCCTCCTGACAATCCTCCAAATACCTCCCACCCTTCCCCTCCCACTCCCTCCCCACAGCCGCCCACACGCTCGTCGCCGCCCCCTGCGCCGTACTCTTCAGAGACTTCCTAATCGTCTCATCCTTGCCAAATCGCTCGAGCGTCTCCTTCGGCATATGGATCTGCAAACCCGTCATGATGCCCCCGGGGTGCACACTCAGTGCATGCAGTCCTTTGCTGCCGTAGCGCCGGTCGATTTCATTAGCGAGATAGATGTTTGCGGTTTTGGACTGTCCGTACGCGGTCCAAGGGCTGTAGCCGCCGTTCTCGAAGTTGTAGTTCCCGAACTGGATGCCTGCAGAGCGGTGACCCATGGAGGAGAGCGCCACGACACGGGAGTTGAAGTCTGCGGTTGAAGAGGCGAGGAGGGTGGGTTTAAGAAGCTGGAAGAGCAGGAAATGCGCGAGGTGGTTGGTGCCGAACTGGCCTTCGAAGCCGTCGGCGGTATGTTCGAGGGCGGGCGTTGCCATGATGCCGGCGTTGTTGATCAGGATGTTGAGTTTCTGGCTTTTGGATAGGAAGTCCTTGGCGCAGGCGCGGACGCTGGCGAGGGAATTAAGGTCGAGGGTGAGGAGCTCGACGCGGCCGGGGGAGAGGATGTCGGCGAGGGCGGCGGGGCCTTTGGCGGGGTTGCGCACGCAGCAGTAGACTTTGGCGCCGGTGGCGGAGAGGGCGCGGGCGGTGTCGATGCCGATGCCGAAGGAGCAGCCGGTGATGAGGGCGACTTTGGAGGTGAGTTTGTTCTCGAGACCTTCGTCTTTGATGATTTGGAGGGCGGAGGGGCGGGCGTCGTCGGGCCCGTTGGGGGAGGTGTGGGCTTCGGCGTAGCGGGAAGGCATCTTGGAGGATGTAGAGTATAGCAAAGCTGTTTGACGCCTGATGAAAGGTATCTGCTTTGGAGTCGAACGCTGTCTGCACGAAATGACCAAGAAAGTAGAATGGATGGACGAAGGTACTGTACGCAGAGGGCTTTGAAGACGATACGAAGTGCAGACAGCAGGCCGCCTTCTTATAGACAATGCTCTCAGCATCTACATGTAGATGAAAACTCTCGATATACTTTCGATACTAAATTGAAGAGAAACACACAGTACCTACAAGCGATCCGTTGTCTCAGACCTGGACTCTTTCCATGATTAGAAAAAGAAAATCGGAGCTATCGGACTTTCGAGCCGTAAGGAAATCGTGGGGTCCAAAACATGAACTGGCCCCAAGGAGGAAGACATTACTTCTCCACGCTTTTGCACTGGCATAGTACTAGAAGCGGTGCCTGAAAAAAAGTCAATTCATTGAATTTCTGACCCAACAATCATTGCTGCATTGCACTCATGGACACAGTATTGCTCCAATTAGCCGAGGCACTCGTTTATCGATAAGGTGATCCGGTGCTCAAGCTAGCGTCTTGGCGTATGTTGAAGTAAACAGTCGCGTCCCCCAGCCTCAACTCCTATACAATCATCTTACTCTAAATCAGCGATTGATGACCAGACTCATGAACCACTTTGAATCACAGTAAAGTATTCACGTGATCACGATGCCAGGATACGCCAACCTTGACAATTACTCATTCGACCTGGGAAAGCTGGAAGAGAGCAGCGACCTCATCATCAAGAACCGTAAGCGCGAGGCCGAGCAACTCGACAGCGAAGACGACGGGCCAGAGGATTTCACGCTGAACATGGAGAAATGGATGAGGGGTACTGGACCCTACAAGCAGGGCGAGGGACCCGCCAAAGATGAGAAGAACGAGGATCATGATGCCCAAGAGGAAAGCGAATTTCTACCTCAAGATTCTTCGACACCCACGCCAGCACGCTCCAAGAGCGCCTCTGTCGAAAAGACAGCAGCTACACCGATCCGTACGTGGAATGCTACAGTGGAAGACGCAACCGATGTCGAAACCCCAATGCGCCTTCCAACGCCAAAATTGCAACGCCTCAATACCGAGACCAAGCAGGAGCGAGCCGCGGAGGAAGTGTTCGACCGGATTGCTGCACTGCAAGCCGAGGTCGAGCGATTGCGTGATGAGAGCGAGAAGCAGTTAGCTGCGAGCAAGCAGCTTGAGGCGAAAAACGCACAGATGCAGTCCGACAACCAAAAGCTGTACACTCGTCTGCAAGACACAGACGGTATGATGCAAGACCTGCGTGTAGAGAGCGAGGAACGATCAGCTGCGAACAAGCGACTTCTGGAAGACAAGGCGAAAGCACAAACGGACAAACAGAAGCTGCATGATCGACTGCAGGACGCGAATGGCCTGGTCAAAGAGCTGCAAACCGAGAATGAGGAGCGGATTGCTTCTGGCAAAGAACTTGAAGAGGAGAATGCGCAGATGCAAGCAGATAACCAGAAGCTGTATGACCGGTTACAGCAAACGAACGAGGAGGTGGACGACTTACGTAGCGAGAAAGAGAAGTATTCCGCAGCAAGCAAGCGCCTCCAAGAGGAGAATGCCCGTCTGCGCGGAGACAGTCAACAGAGGTCTGAAAGTCGACGGTACGTAATTCGGGAGCTAGAGGCTGGATGAACCGTCTATATCCTATTTCCTTCTCCTTTATGGATACAAATCGCTGACATCCAGTCATTTACAGCCGCGCTAGTGTCTCCTTACAAGCGGAGAATCAAAGCGTACGAGCTGACAATGAAGGCCTTCGGGCCGAGAACGAGGATCTACGCCAGCAACTGCAGGTCGCACTTTCCTCAAGCGAACACCTCCGCAAAGACCTCGCCGCGTCAAGAAAAGCAAGCACAGAACACGAGGCAGCCTTCAAAGCCCATCTTTCTGATCTCGAAACCCAGCACAACACTGCTATCGCCAGTATACAAGCATCACATACCACCGATATCTCATCCATCAAAAATCTTCACGAAACAGCCATAGCCACACTACAAACCTCCAACGCAACCGAGATGAAAGAACTCAAACAGACCATCGACCGGGCGAGCAAAGCGATGCAAAAACGCGACGACAAGGTCAACAAGGAGACTTTGACCCGCATTGTTGCCCTCCAAAAGGACGTTAGCACCATCAAGGGCAATGACCCGCGAGAACTACGTGCCAAGGCGAGCGCTCTGGCCAAAGAACTCCGCTCTACGAAAGCCGCTCTGGTGGACTCAAAGACGGAAGTCAGAACACTACGAAAGCAGTTGGAAGAGCAAAAGACCGTCCTCGACACCGCCCAGCAAGAAGTCCAATCCGTGCAGCAGCGACTTACCGAGCAACGAACTGCCCAAGAAGCCACGCAAAAGCAGAACGCCACGACGACCGAAGAGAGAGAAGCAGAATGGCGGCGTCGCATAGGTGTTCTACTCGAGGAGCGGGACACGATGGTCGAAGAGCGGAAGACGCTTATCAGCGAGCGCAAGACGTGGAAGAAGGAGCGGGAGACGATGAGCAAGGTGTTGATGCAGCAATGGGGAAAGGAGGAATGTGGCCAACAAGGGGAGAAGGAAGGCAAGCAGGCGTATCGGTACAAATACGTCAAGAAGGATCAAAAGCCTTGAGGGGCTGGGGGAGGAAAGAGGACCGGCTTTGACTACCTGAGGGTTACGTTGGCTGGAAAGATTCAAGGGAAGTGAGAGAAGCAGCTTTGACTACCGCAAGGTTACTTTGGCTGTGGACTTTTGCTTTCTGGCTTCGACTACCGCAAGGTTACGTTGGCTGGGAAGCTTGGGCTTTTGCTGCGCTTTCGGCTGGCTGAGTTTTTCTTGCGTTGACTACCCTCCGGGGTTACGTTCGTGAGGAAGGATGCGGCTTTTGCGGCTTCACGGTTTCTAAGGGTTTCCAATGGGTATACGGTCATGGGGTTTTCAACTCTTGTAGATACAGGTTTTACTGCCGTTGCAATTGAAAACCTCGGTTGTCTCTATTGAGTCTTGCCTCCTCGGCCATTGCAGTGGGTACTGCGCCGGGTCAACATCATTTATACTCTACTTCCACAGATCCCAAACCACAATCAGCTTCATGGACACCCATGGACCTCGCAGATGAGAGCATTTTCACACTTGAAGCCTCGTGCCCACCGTTCCTACTCTGCCGAACTTCACTTACAAAGGAGAAGCATGGCGAGGTGAAACGCAAAGCTCGACTCGGGTTGACGAGCATATAGGCTTCTCCAATCGGAGCAGGTGTGGGAGCGTAGAGTCCATCGAATTATCGTCTTGGCCTTCATCGAGATTTAGCGCTTTCAGAACTGCTGTCGATGCTTGGCTTCATTCTAGATCCCACGCCTCGACTGTCGTCAAGGTGACTCTGATCAATTTTCGTTTCTAGATATCTGAACATATAAAGTAAGTAGATTTTGTCAATCACAATGTTTTAATCAGCGTTGAATCTGAATCTGAAGTACACCTGCATAGATCCCGCACAATCGATGCATGAGGCGCTCACCACCTTCGTACTTGCAGCCCTTCCAATTCGCTCGATACATCCAATGTGGCTGCATACTGCAACTACCAACTATTAACAGCAGCGAAGCATCTGCAGCCGGGCGCGTAGCTATGCTCCCAAAGATAAAACTCGGGTGGTACAGAGGCGGGGCACAGCGAGTTCAGCTAAAGCAAGGCACCGCGGCTCAGACCTCAGCCTCAAATCGTTAAAAAACATTTTCGCACGCTCAACTTCTGTTGCTCTTCGCGTTCTGGCTCATCATTGCCCCAGCATTCGCTTCATGTATTTACGTCCATATCGCTTGAACCTTACTTCGACGAGTTGGTAGGCACTTTCTGCACGGCTACTGACAGAATGATCAAGGAAGGCCTCCTGCGATAATGTCCGATGGTGGAGTATACCGCGTCCCAGTTCACGATAATATGGAATACGTCAATTACCTCATGTCCATCGAGGACCGATGGCCTGAGTACACATATTTCCGGGAGTATCTGGAAGCCAATTCTAAGGGCGATCTATGGTATCAAGAGGATGGCGTAACTGGTCATGTTCAATTGCACGACACCCTATCAGATAACAGTATCCTCCTTCCCTTAAGCTTCAAAACCGATGAGAACTCGGACATCCAGGAGATGGAGAATATTATCTCTAATCCTCCGGCATCGTTGAGGTCACGGCTCATCATTGTTGTTGGCCTCGACCATGGTAAGATTGTGAATCAGGGAGTGCTGGATCTTCTTCGCTTGAGCTTCGATATCGAGCCAGCATTCTTCTGGTCATTGTTGAGTACCAGGGAATCTCAAGTAATAATACCTCGCCTTCGAGGATTCTTGAGGATGGACTATATGACATTGAAGATACTGAGGAATTGCCCAAGTGCTTCCGGAGACGTATCTGTTGGTAGGTCTCCTTTCGAAAACTGATTGCACAATAGAGCAGATGTTGACAACCTAGCTGTCATTGCCATTGATGAGTGGAGTTTACGTTGGCAACTCAAGACTGGTTTTCGAAAACTAGACCCCTTCTTGTTCACCCTTCATGAACAGCCTGGCTTGAACGACCGTGAAAACCCAAGAATCAAACTCAATTCTCGCAAGGACTTTGACCTATTCCAGACCTTTAGCAGCCTATTAGGTATACAACAGACCGTCTCGTCCGAGGAAGATCTACTCCGGTGCTTGTTGCTCGTGGCGAGAATTCATCTCGCAACTTTCCGTCAAGTGACTGCTGAAAAAGCAAACTACGAAGCGGACAGGGTAGAACGGGAACGATGGTATGACTTTCGCGAAGAACTCGTTCATTTCCAGGACGATCTCAGGGCCTTCTCTCGCTACGTAAAGCGGGAGTTTGATATGTCCGTGCTCCCAGAACCACTGCAAAAGACTTTGGAAGATCAAGAAGATTTGCTTGCGGAAGCACAAGCATTGGAGACCCTACTCCGAGATCTTATGCAAGCCAATGTCGGCGTCCAATCACTAAAATAGTCTCGCATGTCAATAGAGGAAGGAAAACGTAACAAACTGCGTAAGACCGAAGCATACTGCAACATGTAAGAGCAAGCGTGTCTGCTTACAGTGTCTCCACAGTCACCATTCTAGCCTTCATCTTCATTCCCACCACTCTTGCTTCTTCGGTATTTGGAATAACGTGCAGGAAATCAACAACACTGGGAAAAGCATTTGGACTTTCGCTGTGACGGCTTTATCATTGACAGGTGTGGCCGTTACCGCTTGGTTTCTGTCTGGTCTCGCTCGAGCTAAATGGCATAGCAGAGCTGAAAGAATTGGTTGCCCTCGGAAGGTGCGCTTTAGTTACGTAATGTGGCTTCTCAGAAACCCCAACGCCTGGAATCACATGCCATGGGGCACCTTGTTGGGAGTGGTGACGGACGGTCGTCTTGGTTATCGCCGTGCAATTTTGGGTGTACATTCCAACAGCCGCCCATAGTCCGCTTAAGTCCTCGATACTGTTATGTGGCGCGGCGAGGCAATGCACATTGGGAGGGGCTTTGAAGGGGAGTATACTTTAGGGGAACGATACTTTAGTCATTGCGTGTCTTGAGACGAGTGCCGTACGTTACTTTAGCAGCAGAGGCTGTTGAGTTGAGATCAGGAGAGGTTACCCTTTTCGTTGAGGACGAAGATGATATGCGCGCTGCCCTGGGCGGGGGCATCTATAAGGGTATGGCTAAAGCTGGTGGCGAGGCGAACCATGATGGGGGGTGGGAGGTAGAGTGATGGAGGTGTGTTTGCTGGGGATTAAGCTATGGGAGGTATGTGGCTTAGTTGGGGATAGATGGGGCTTGTGGGTTAAGGGATGCAATGGGCGCAGGAAACGGAGAAGATAGAGATGCGGGTTTAGGTGGTAATGCATTGGAGTTGTGCGAGGTTTATGCTGACGGAAGGCTCATCATGGGGACTTGGATGTACGTTGGGAACGCTAGTGACGATATGAGAGGTCCAATAATAACTTCGTAGAAAATTGTGCACCCCAGAGATACCGGAAGTAATGAGGTGGGTATATCGAAGCCGCGAAATCAAAATGATCTACTACCCAACACCCTCCCAACTACGCCTTTATTATCGAATGGCTACGGGCCCAGCTGCTTAAACGCCGCCCAAGTCTGCGCAATCCCCACCGCCAGCGCGCACGTCGCCAGAAACACACTACAAGTCCCAAAGATCGTGACAAACCAAAACGTATAATAAGTATTACTATTCCTCCTATCCTTCCACAGCGCCCTCAACCCCGTCGGCTGCTGCGAATCCATAAACGTCCGCAACTCCCGGAGCCGGTCCGCATAGATCGGGAACTGGGTGTAGGAGATGCGCTCGTGGGGGAGTTTGCCATTCTGCGACCAGCGGAGGAGGAGGTGGTCGGAGGTTTCGAAGCAGTAGTCTTGCAGGGGCGTGAAGGCGGAGAGGAGGGGGCCGGCGTCGGGGGAGGAGTTCGTGGTTTGCTCGGCGGTCCAGGTGTGGAGGCGGGTGTGGCCGAGGAGGCTGAGCCAGCGGGGGGCGGTGAGGGATTTGTAGCGGGAGAGGGAGGTGCGGGGGGTGGTTTTAGAGGTGAAGATTAGGCACCAGGTTCGGTAGATTTCGTCTTCGCGGCGGGTGAGTTCGGCGGAGGTCGTGTAGGTGCAGAGATGGCTGAACACGGGTTAGAGGCTAGTAGCTGGCTTCGAGGTGGTTGTGGGGAATGGGTACTTCTCTACGAGGTAGCGGCCAAGTTTCGGCTGGAACCAGAAGATTTTGAGGATGTTTGCTGTCGAACTGGTCTCGAGCTGCAGGTGTTCGTCCCAGTAGGATGTCCAGTGGATCTGGAGATGCCCAAGTGTCTGCAGGTCCCGGAGGTTGAAGTCGTCGATCCGGAGGAACACTTCGGGTGCTTCTCGCAACTCGGAGGTTCTGTGAGTCAGCTGTGTCGCAGCAGCGGGCGCTTCGACATCTGGGAGCGGCATGTCCCATACGTCCTGGGCGTCCTTGAGGTCTGCGATCGGTACGTACGTCGCGATGAAATGCTTTTTGAGTAGGCTGATGAGATGCAAAGCCCTCCGCACAGACTGACATTGTCTTTGAAGGTACGTCTTGGTCACATAGTCATCGAATCCTTTCTCTGGGCGATGCAAGATACCACGCCGGTAACAAGCAGAAAGCACATTGCTCAATCGTGGCCCTTCCCGATAGCCTTTCTTGGGATTGATGTTCGGATCGAAGGCGTTACATGCCCATATGCACTCGATCAGGATCCTGATCTGGATGACTGGGCCAAGGTCAGGGTACCGTTGGTATGACCGGTACTGCTCGTTCAGTCTTAGACCTATCAGGCTGATCCAAGGCGAAATGGTGCGATAGTCGCGTTGCATGTACATGTTAACAGCAACAATCCGATCGTTGCCAATAAGGGCATCGGCCAGCTCCATCTGTAACGCACTTCTGGTCTCTTCCGAGCATGGCCACTGAAACAACCCTTTGTCGACGCCGGTTGAAGGTTCCCAAAGATGTCGCCAGCAATCTTCGGAATTCGCCGCCTGGTCCGATGTTTTCCACTCCGTTCTCCGTAGCCTACGATACCCATTTTCTGCCCTGATCTCAGCCTCAGACATGGGCTCGACCGTGCTCCAGGGTTGCTCGTCTCTGGAGCGCAGAATTGGTGGATATTGACCGAAAGCATAAGAGGACAGGCGAGACTGGTCCCTTAATTTTGGCTGAGATATCAAAGGAAGCAGTGGCTTCTCGCGATTGTCCGCCTGCAGGCTTTGCTGTAACACATTGATCCACAGCCCCATCAATTCTTCGACTTTTCTCCTCGGCAGCTTCACATAACCATCATCTTCCACTTCCTGCGCCTCGTCGGAACCATTGCGCGCTTGTGCTTCTGGGATAGCAGTAAGGCCATCTCTTCCCAGATCTGCCCGTCCGTAGCTGGTCGTCCAAAGTGTGTCGGAGCTGATGGTGCTCTGACTTTCGGCGGCGTCGGCATCATATGATATGTTCGAAGGTCGTGGGGAGAGTGAACCTAGCTCGAGGTCTCGCTCGCACATAGCCAACCCTGTGGTGTCGACAACATCTCAAGTTTGGCAGCCGTGCTCGCTTGCTGCCTGACCCAGCCTCGCCAGCTTCTGCTCGCACCGCCCCGCTTGACTGGGTAGGGATCGACATGCATGGGAAGCCGACCTTTACCTTTTCCTGCTACAACGGCCGGAATCATGATATGCAATATCTCGACCTTCAATATGAAGCACTATGATACTGTCAAAGAAGCGAGGACAGAGCGACGAGGTTGCGATTGACTGGTCGATAGCGCCTTCCTCAGGCCGAGGTGATCAGCCGGCCAACGAACGACGCGCCTACGCGTTATTGACCTGATTCGAGCAACGGATCTCTAATCAGGTGATCAAGGACCTTCTTCTACCGTGTGATCCACCTGTTAGAATCACAGATCAGCTGTTGTCTCTAAGCTTTACTGTCTGATCGTCCTTTTCAGCCTGAACATTTCTGCCTCAAGCTGTCAAGAGCCATGACTCGGTTTTCAAACCCTTCCAAGATGCACCTGGCGCACTCATTCAATGTGTCTATGGAGCATACAAGATCAAATAGTCCTGTCAAGGAAGAGTCGATCAAGATGGAGAATTCGAAAGACAAGAAGATCCAACCGTCATCGCGTAGTTCAATCCAGCCCGAGGCGTATACGAAGCCCTTCATTTCCTTCATGTCTGAAAACCCAACTGTCTTCCACGCTGTCGAGTACTTCTCGAAGAGACTAGAAAGTTCTGGCTTCACCAAGCTATCCGAACGGAAATCATGGAAAGATGAGCTCGCAAGAGGCGGCAAGTATTACGTTGTCCGGAATGGCAGCGCTCTGCTCGCATTTACTATTGGCGATGATTACGATGCAGGAAATGGATTCAGTATAATAGCCGCTCATATCGACACTCTGGCTGCAAGACTGAAGCCCATATCCAAATTACCTTCCAAAGCTGGCTTTATCCAGCTTGGCGTCGCACCCTATGGTGGCGGTCTCAATATCACTTGGTTCGATCGAGACCTCGGTATTGGTGGACGGGTTTTGGTCAAGAACGAAAAGACTGGGAAGATAGAGACGAGATTGGTAAAGCTGGGCTGGCCTATTGCGAGAATTCCAACCCTAGCACCGCATTTCGGCGCAGCATCAAGCCTCTCGAACGTGAATAAGGAGACCCAGATGGTACCAATCATCGGCCTAGATGACCTGGACCTAACGGGCAATCAACAGCAGGCCGAGAGGTCTGCGGAGCGAGGAGCGGTCACGTTTGCCGCAACACAACCAGAAAGACTTGTGAAGGCCATTGCAGGCGAGCTCGAGATAAAAAATCACGCGTTGATCGTCAATTGGGAGCTTGAGTTGTTCGATACGCAACCAGCACAGCTTGGCGGATTGGATAAAGAATTAATTTTCGCAGGCCGTATTGATGACAAACTCTGCGGATTCTCCGCCATTGAAGCCCTGATCGCTTCCTCTTCTAAAGCTGTCATACCTATCCCTGCGGATAAGCGATCTGACTCGACGGGTATCATCAAGCTAGTCGGCCTCTTCGACGACGAGGAGATCGGTTCCCTCCTTCGCCAAGGCGCTCACAGTAATTTTCTACCCGGGACAATATCTAGAATTTGTGAGAAATTCTGTTCTACGGCAGAGTGCAACGACACGCTTGCGCAGACGTATGCCAACAGTTTTCTCGTTTCTGCCGACGTGAGCCATGCAGTCAATCCAAATTATCTCAATGCCTACCTAGAAAATCACGCCCCTCGCCTCAATGTGGGTATCGCTATACAAGCTGATCCGAACGGCCATACCACAACGGACTCTGTCAGTACAGCCTTTCTACAACGCGTGGCAGATAAGTGCGATTCGCAATTACAGGTTTTCCAGATCAGGAACGACTCGAGAAGCGGAGGCACGGTCGGTCCGATGCTATCTTCTGCCATGGGAGTCAGAGCCATTGATTGCGGGTTGCCCCAGCTATCGATGCATTCCATCCGCGCGACGACCGGGAGTCTGGATCCTGGACTGGGTGTGAAGCTGTTCAAAGGATATTTTGATCATTTTGAAGAGGTTGACGCTGAATTTTCGTAGGAGCGTGTCAAGCATCCCGCTCTTGTAGCATTATTACTGCAACGGCATCTAGCATTTGTAGGTCTTTTACCTGACGGCGATGTTCAGTTTCAATTGAGCCGTTGTTCTGTCATATATCGCAGTGACTCTTTCACCGTCCCCCACATCGATTGCATCCACCTTTTGAAACTTGCGCTGCCTATGCTTTGAGAAACGATGCTTGACTGGATGCGCGCGGTACCCCTGGCATAAAAACCAAAAAGCAACGCCTGTTTAGCGAACCGGAAGGGATCAACTAGCCAAATCTCTATTTTAACGTCAATTTCTGATATATTGCAGCCTGCCAAAAAATCACGGGGGTCGATTGCAGAACGTGTTTGGAACCAAACACCAATATCAGACGAGATGAGGTGGGGCTTCCTCGCTCACTGTTCTGGGTTTTTCTGGCCCAAAAGTGCAGCTATTTTACCCATGCGTTCCTACTGTACAAAATCCATTGCCCCTCTCATAATCAGAGGATGGCTCTGACGACTGATCTCACCGAGTCAGCTCTACGACCTCAGGTCTGAGAACGGTGGTCGTCATGCTGTGTCATGCTACCGCGAGGCTATATGCTCCTGGCAGTATATAGAACAGGGTGTCATTCATTTTGGTTTAAGTTATTGATCGGCATTTTTCTCGAAGATTGAAGCCGAATTTCGTCATTCTGCGTGTTCACAAAGGTTGTCCTACTGACAAATGTTCAACAGACAATTTTACCGACAAAGTCGAATATGGTGTTTCCTCGCTCTTGCTTTGCGAGCTGTGATTCAGGCTCATCCTCCAAACTAGGATAGATTTGATATCTGTCATATGGCTTGGCTGTTTTTTACTTCAACGCTCCATGAGGTAGTATAATATACCTTAGATGCGACGGACATGGGCTTTGCAACGGCCGCGGTGACGGCAAGAAACAAACCAGCGAAGGGCTATGATAGGGTTAGAGACCATATGCGTACGATACCCTCTTTCTCAAAGTCATGACGTCATCACACAGCTTTGCGGCGCTCTTACCTGTTTCGTCGATGTTCTTTCAGATGCCGCACTTGGCCATCTCATCGTACCTGAGTGCATAATCCGTTCTCTCATCATGCTTTTACATCGATTACGACCTGCAAGAACCGTCTTGTCTCTTTCTTTACCCGCTTTCTTTTCCACCATGGCCAGCACATCTTCACCATCTTCTAATCAATCGATATCTGCTCGCCCTTACGTTCCCCGTCACGACTCTTTCCCGTACCACACTGCGGACTTCAGACGCGCAGATGAAACCGCTGACACTGACTTCTACTCCTCGCCTCGCTTTGTTACCCACATCGACGACAACGCTATTGGGCTTTTAAGGGCGTATTACGCGAAGAACCTGCCTCCATCGGGACGAATCTTGGACCTGTGCTCTAGCTGGATTAGTCACTTTCCCAAGGAATTGGAAGAAAAGGCTTTTTCTGCGAAGAAGCAAGCGGCTTCGCCTGGAAGTGAGAAACACATGGGTGATGATGCTGGGCTAGAGGTCATAGGTCAGGGCATGAACGCGGCAGAGCTAGCAGCCAACCCTATTTTGCATTCCACGATACTACAGGACCTTAACACGGATCCCAATCTTCCTAATAAGGTCGCTCCACTCGACGCCTCTACCTGCGTCGTTAGCATTGACTATCTGACACAGCCAGTCCGCGTACTCTCTTCCATACTGGAGCACACACGGCCGGGTGGAACAGTGCACTTGACAGTCTCCAACCGGTGTTTTCCAACGAAGGTCGTTGGGAGATGGCTCCGAGTTGACGAAGAAGAAAGACTGCAAATGGTGGGCGATTATCTTTGGTTCGCCGGCTGGCGAGACATTCAAATCTGTACGTTGAATGATGGCAAATCTGAGATTGGTGCAGCAAGTGGAATCATGGACTGGTTCAGTGGGACAACTGATCCCGTGTGGGTAGTTCGAGGCGCTAAAACAAATGCTTGATAAGACGTATCGACCGAATGACCGTGGACTGAGTGGCCTACGACCAATCGTCGCTTTAGGCCAAATGACCGAGAGGAGTTACAAGGTTACCATACAAGAGCTCATTCCCACCGAGCCAAAGTGCCAGAGAATATCCCGATTCGCGCGTAAGAATTCAATGGGATTGCCAAAGAGGCAAGTACAAAGGGGATGAATCAACGCAATGCAGGATATTCCAACGAGGTCATCGAATGTCACTTGAGGCCGAAACCATCCTGTAAGGCATGCAGGATATGCCTCGTAAGGCATCTACTCGACAGTCAGCACTCTACCTGGTCATGTATGAAGACGTTGCTATCCGTCCCCACTCGACTACCTGACTGGTCCTGCACCGGCGTGTCTAGTAACATCGTGTAACCAATACAACCCATTTGACTGGAGTGCTTGTCTTCCGCCACAAGGTGTTCTTTGTTCACCTCCGTCCTCGCTGGTTCCGAATCTGAAGGACACAATGCATGCTTTGTTCGTCGAGATGACATTGTCCTGACAATAACAAAGACATTGGAAAACGTACACAATGTCGTTTGAACTTCAAAATCTCATCATTACGAATTCAGTTCTCAATAAGAAGCCAATCACCTCTCTTTCAAACATCATCAAAAAGTAAAACAAAACCCCAAAGACAGCAACATGCACATCCTCTCCCCCCTCCTCCTCAGCTTGAGCGCCGGCGCTCTCGCCCTCCCAACCACCAACAACGACAATTCCTTCCAGGGCAACACCACCACCTCCAAAGCCCTCGAAGCCCGCGGCACCTTCGGCTGGATCTCGACCTGGGCCCCCGACGACATCCACTGCAAGGGCGGCTACGACATCCGCTCGCGCCCCAAGCTTGACGGCACCTGCCAGAAGTGGGTCCCCTCGACCAACAACATCGGCCTCAACTGGGGCACCTACCCCATGACCTTCGGGTCCCTGCGGCTGTTCTCGGACGACGGGTGCCAGCATGAGGTCAAGAGCGTGAAACCGCCCAAGGATCAGGCGCTGGGCTATACGACACATAAGAATAAGGGGGTGGATACATGTTTCGGTTTTGATAGCACGAAGGTTCTGTCGATGCTGGCGCATGGCATGGGAGATGTGGGTTCTCCTATCAGTAAATTCTAGCGTTGTCATGAAGCTTGCTCTTCGGTTCAATTCGATCTTATCAAATCTCGCTATTCTTGATCTGTTCTATCAAAAGTTCCAGTTCTTAACGTAGACACTATGTTTGAATCCCACACCTCGACTTCTGTTCAAATCGATTTCATCAACTCTCGCAATTCTCGATCTAATCAATTAAGAGATCCAATTCTTGAGGTAGACACTTTGCGCTTCGAAAACCCAATTTGTTGACAAGGTTCTATCGAAAATTGAAGTTGTTACAACTGCTGCAAATTCCAGGTGCTTATTAAAAATTGAAACGACTAAATTTCTACAAGAGTGTTCCAGAACGTAAGAACTTCACAATGTAACAATTTGACCAAATTACTCATAAATTGTACCAAAACTATAGACACCTGAAGCGTACTACAGATATTTAGATGTTAATGTTGAATTCTCAACAATTGCGAGACTCGAACAAGACAAAAGTCGGGATGTAAGATCTAACAACATTGTCAAGCATAAGCAAGCTTTATGACAACGCTAATTACAGGATATAATCGAAAGGTTGTCGGCGCGACAAGTGAATCTCCTTAGCGACAAAGGAAGAAGCGATGTCAAGTCTGGCACTAATAAGCACGGTTCCTTCAAGGCTTTGTTTTGGATAGAAGAAATATGATTTTTGAGAGAGCTCATCGTGAAGATTCAGGTACACGGGGAGCTGCCGTTGTTAAGCACAGAAAGGGTAAAATTGTGGAACCACAGCGTAATAAATCTCACGATCTCAATACTGCGCATTGACAGAACACTACTCACACATCAGCAACCCTCCTCCCACCCGAACTGCAAAGTTTTGCAATATAACAGCATGCCCCGGGGAGCCAGCCCAGGGGCTTGGTCCTCCTTTGCGAGGATGATTGGCTTGGAGAGGATTGGTGAGACGGGCCCCTGGTTTCCGGTTGCTAATTCTCTTACAGATTTTTGGATCGTCAGTTCTTGGGATAATAGGGCGAGAAGTGTATACGACTCGTGCTGAGGCTGTCGCTGCTGGCGTCTGAAGGAGGGGATGGCGGGATGAAGGGCAGAGGGTTGAGGCCTGGATGTTGGAGGGGCGAGGTAGGGCATCATAGGAGAAAGTGCTGGGTTGGGTGCTTAAGTGGAGATAGGGGTGTGAGATTTGAGCACCCCTCATCCCGTCTTGCGAACTGGTGAATAACCGAAGCTACTATCTGTCTCAAGAATGAAAAAGGCACTCGATACAAAACAGTCGCAGGAATGTTCGATAGAGAAATCCATACTTTGGCCCTATGAAAGACTGCGAATATAGTCGACGAGTTGAGCGCCGAGCGATGATCATATCTAATGATGTACTGATTGTGTGGTAACAAGTCCTCGCTCTAGGAAGGACAGTGTGAAACCATGATAGCAGACTACAGAGACATGGAAGACGAACTCTGCGCAAGACGAACTATCAATCAACCCCCGCGAAGTACAGCTCGACTACCATTCTTTCACGCTCCAAAGCGATCGATCCACACCTCAAACCATACGAGGCTTGCTGAAGGGGACAGCCTGCTCGTTAAACTCGTCTTTTTGTTTTATGCGCTTCAGTAGACAGGCGTAGCTGTCGATCTTTCGCCACGGCGAGGGAATCGTGAATGCTTGGGTTACGTCCATGGAAGGCTGATTGGTGTATGTTGCCTTTATGTGGTTGCTCATATAACGGGGCAGTCCAAAGTGCGTATCGTTAACTGTCCGTGATCGTTTGTGCGTGCCTCGCTGTTGCTTGTAGTGAGGCGAAGAAGACCAAATGCGGGTTCGAATCAATGAAGAGAGAGGAGAAGTCTTTCCAGGCTTGGGTATAACGAGGGCATCCTGGTATCGAGCTCCACACATTGTAGGTTGTTCTGCTTCATGAGGTGACCTTGTATTCTGATACGGCTGATATGGACTGCCCTCATTCTTGTCCTCTTCGTCTTCGTGAGTCCGACTCCTTATTATTCGGAATTGTTTGTCAAATGGGCGGAATGCCATTTTCCACTAGTGGATCTAGTTTTCGCGCAGGAAGGCTGTGATATCCATCCCGATGAGTACATCCACCATGTTGCTTGAGTATGACTCTGTTCGCCGTAGGAAAGACATGATTTAAATCCCTGGACCGTTTCTTCGCGGCGATAGGCACTGCGAAGGATAGATCTTCGAGGGCGGGCTTGGTATGTTGCCTCGTCTTGAGGGACGTGGTTGGTTCGTGATGGGTGGAGCCTTCTATCAATGAACTCGGTCCTGGTCGTAGAAGTATTTCCTTGCGCCTGAGGGCTGTCTTGTGCTCTGGCATATCGTGTCCGACCGTTTGTGCGATTTTTCTTGTGCGCTGCTGGCGATTTGGATAAGGAGAGACTTGTTCTGATTCTGTAGAGATCTTACGCGCAACTAACGGGTTGATGATGTATCGGTGGTGATTGTATGCAGTTTGAACAGGTTCTGAAGACGTCGAATGCTTTGCGTTACCTCCGACTCAGGGGGTAGCTCCGTGGTCCGCCCTTCGGCTTGCTCTTCTGGCTGCCCTCGAGGTTTCTGTTCGAGTTGTGGTTTCTAAAAGGGAGAAACAGTTACTTGGATGTAAATGGATTGTATGTGGGAAAATGCGGTGATTGGAAAGCATTGCATGGTAAGGAGAGCGAATGTTGTTCGATTGGCGACTTCTGAAGAAGATGCAAAGGTTTCTCGAAATCTTTGTAGAGTAGTACTCGTTGGTAGTGTAAACACAATCCTAGGTGTGTGCGAGCCATACACGGTAGTATAGGTACCAGGTCTACCGACCCAGGCAATGGGTCTTCCGGTGTATCCTGTTGCGGTTGGGAGTGTGGTGAAGGTGAAACGTAGTCTCCGGTAACTCCCTAATATAACAAATGAGAGGGAACAGACAACGCAATATATTGTTTACGAGTTGATTGAAATTTGAACGCGAGAGATCCAAGGCGAATTTATCTGGATGTTGTACCTTAGCTTAATTGCATCCTCCCTTGCAGATAGCCGGTCGGTAAATCTCAAATGTATACATAGCCTTCGTGAATTTCCACCACACGCCCAACGAAGGAGGAACCCGATGAACTCTTCGGAATTGGCAATCGATCATCAAAACGGATAAAACCCTGTTCCAACTGAGAAGGATGATATTTAGAAGGAAACAGTCCTCGATGTTGATCTTAGCTGGACCTGGAGCACATCCTGGTGCCTTGATAACATCGTTGCATTGTCTTGATCTCTTCGCTCGATGTTGGTACTGTTCAATGGGTGCGACTCGAAGTCATCCACGTTGTACAGAACCTACCACATCAATGGCAAGGAGGACGGAACAACATCGAGTGGCCTATCGAAAGGCACCACGTTCTTACGGCCCCATCGATGATCCCAGTCAAAGCACGTCTTTTCATCTGGCTTGTAAGCATCGGTCAGCTGGAAATTCCCAAAGCACCATCGCATCTCATCCAAGCCTGCGCGCAGAAATTCCCACTCAGCCTCGACCATGATTGGCTCGATGATGCTGAAGCCATGCAGTGGCCCACCTCGGTTGTGAGCGAACGTTAGCAGATGCCGTCCAAATGTGGTGACATGCTTGAACATGACCTGCTGGATCGCTGCAGACCTCGGAAGCCGGAGTTCGCGGACGATGTCAATGGCTGGCTCTAGCCGCGGGTTCTGGATCACGGTGAGAGTTTCAAGACCGGCGACTCGGGTCAGCCATGGCGCCATGATCGAACGCCTTCCTTCACATGCCTTCCATTCTGCTCTGCTCTCCCATTCTGAGGCTGATATGTCGATCTTCAAATGCTTGATGCTCTCCAAGACTCTTTTACCGCAACGGTCAGAAATGAGGATCTCCTGGATCCTGTAGAGCGAGACATGCACAACCGTAGCAGCTATATCTAATGCGCTAGACCGCCACTGATGGAGTCGATAACAGGAATTGTGTAATCGACCGTCATTCCAATCTGCTGCTTTAAGTTCGAGCCATTGTCGCATCTTGTCTTGTATCGTAGAGAAGATCGACCCCCGGAGAAAAATCGCCTTGCTTGTCTCGACGGACTGCAGTTTCCGGAAGACACGCAGATCGAGACCTCGGCCGTTACTGAGACTGAGATGAACCAGATCTGCAAGGCGATTTTGTTGCCAGTACAGGATCTTCCGTTGACACCCTGGGGCATCGTGGGCCCCCTGCTCTTGTAGCGCGCGATCTAAAAGACGTGCAATGTCTTCTTTGCTTTGTTGTGGACCGCAATCGGCAAGCGGACAGGATAGGGTGCCAGAAAGCAACTGTCACGAGTGTCGATTTCTGCTAGATGGAAACGCACCCCGGCGCTGAAGAATTCTATCCTTCGGACTAGTTGTGCTAGACGTGGAATTGTTGAGATTCTGATGAGGTTGTACGTAGGATCGCCGTTCGACACTCGAAGGGTCGAGAACAGTAAAGGCACCCCGAGTGCGTAAAATGTTTGGCAAACCTGTAGCAGGTTCTTCAAGTCCGAAGGATTGTCCTTGGAATAATCGATCACATCTCTCCATACCTCAGACGGCAGGGAAATAGTGTAGGTCGACATTGTTTCTTACAGATAGAAGAGATCTATATTTAGGTGTGGGTTAGATGAGAGCGAACTAAGTGCCAAAAGGTCTGAACAAGATATCTGCGTCAGGGCTTGTAGAGTAAAGTAAGGTTCTGAGAGAAAGAGGGACAAGGTGTCTTGAAGTTATATATTAAAGAATATTGACTTAAGAAAATGGAAAACTGCCGCCTCCCCAAAAGCTAATTACTCGCTCAAAGGGCTCACCAAGCCTCAACAGTGGATATTTGAGGAATTCCCGCATCGAAAATTACTGCTTTGAGCCAGTGTATCCGTGGTCCATCTGTCATTGACAGCAGACGGCGGAAAACCACTAGCGTTAGCGCTATTCCTTGAACCAAGATGGGGGACCTGTACCCAGGCACATTGTGACCTACTTAAATTGTTTTTGGCTTGTGCCTGAATTCCTGCCTCTGTTAGATCAACTGCAAGAAGTGCTCCTGGTCTCTGCAAGTCCCCAGCTTTTACATTACGGTGATTCAGATGTAATCATACGGCTGGGAGTGTGATAACGAGCCTGTAAGAAGAGATGGTCCTTTGTGGCACAGACTGGCGGGACTGGGCAAGATTTCGGTTCTGCCTTGACACTCGAATACCTCAAGCATGTTGTATTCCCAGAACTTCCTCATAATCGCCGCTCCTATCTGTCAGCCATCTAGAAGAAGCAGGCCTGATGATCCGTTATCTTTTGAGTCCAGATAAGAAGCATAAGGAAGTCCTGCCCAATTTGGCAGTTGAACTGGGCTCCTATAGCGGCAGCCGAATGCACTGAGATCGAACCTGGGTGACGAGAGTCTTACCAAGCTTTCGACTCGATTGGTAAGGCTGAGCTACTCGGAAGTATCTCTTGGCACTCAGCATTGCGACTAAAAGTGGAAGCCCCACCTCCTGCCGCAAGCGCCGGTAGCTTGTCGGCCCGAGGTGGGGGATCCACTGTTAAGCAGCTTCTGCGCCACCATACCCAATCCCCGGCCGAGATTTACCAACAATCTTCATCAAAAGTCATGTCATGCCTGGTCTGTAAGCCTTCAGGAGCATTAGATCTGGCAGTACTGCCAGAACACATCTTGGGGAAGTGTATCTATCATTGTAATGATGTCTGCTCTATTTCCTGATTGATTTGGTGGTGCTGGCTCTAAGCCTTCCAACTACTATCCGCTACCTCATCATTACCCTCATATGCGTGCGCGGCGAAACACGGCCGGACAATCACTGTGCTGGGTTCGTCATGCAGAAACAAAATCGCGCAATCTTCCATGTGCCGCCGATCTTCTGGAGTATACAGAGCTCATGGTTCGCCTCCGCTGACTCAGCACCGGATTCTTTGATCACTGTCCCGACCGAAGTTGTTCTAGCGAACGCCCAATCCGCATTTGTCGGAACTACCTCTTCAACGCTGAAACGGACTTGGAGAGTCATACTCGAAAAGATTCCATGATAGGCCTTGCTGACCGTTTCGGAGCCGATGCTGGCAGGGGAGTGCTGCGGCATGAATACTCCGTTCGGAGCGTAGAGAGCCATTACTTTGTCGATACTGGAGGCATTGAGAGCGTCTTGGTAGCTGGTCAGAAGCGCTGCAATGGCGTCGATATCCTTGGACACTGGAGGTATAACATTGTCAATGAACGCCTTGTGCAGCTGAGGTAGGTGATACTTACTGATAAGATTCCTTATATGCTGAGGCAGTAGACCTTGTACACACATTCAGTCTCGTTATCGTCCCGATGTTCTTGGTGGAGCAAATATCTCGGGTTATGTTCTTTGATTTCTGTTTTCTTTTCAAGTTGCCTCTTCACGCATTATATACTGTTCCTCAAGAGCAAGTGCTATGTTCGCCATCTCGAACGGACCAGAGCTTACCCAAGCAATTGAGCCCCGAGAGAATAGGCGGCTATTCGTATTTGCCCGGTCCATCTTTCGGTCTAATCCTCGGACTTACGGTGTTTACCTTCGAGTTACGTGGTCGAGAGCTCCAGCGAATCAGCTATCGATCGCCCACCATTATGGCCTTCAGGCCAATAGCTGAGGCTTCAAATTTCTTAATTGACTCATCACTAGCGGTATCTGGTGGCTTTACTGGCATTTCGCACCTCATGTGAAACTTATTTCCTCTCGTGAAATCAGGCTAGAGGCTCCTAGCTCCGGCCTTAGGCCCTTGTCTCCGTCTAAGTTCCAGCCAGACTCGACACTTTTCGACGACCATTATGATCCTCGATTTCGCCTCAGTAGCACCGCCTCTCTAGTGGAACTTCACTTATACATCATGCGATACGTCACATCGTTCTTCTCGGAAGGCCGAGCAGCGTCGTCGCCTACGGCAGAACCTTGGATCGACCAGCTCGCGGGCGAGCTGGCTTGTATCAGTGATGTGTGTCTCATTGTTGTTCGACGATAAAAATGTGTTGAGCCGGACGGCTTTATCGAGCCGGTATATTCTTGTAGCTTTGCTCGACAATGCCCCTGTTGACCGAGGCCCGTGAAGTACAGTGACACATGGTTGTTGATTCGTCACTTCGCATAACATATTTAAGAGCTTGAAATTTCCAACGGCTGTGCTTTGATCTAACATCTCACGGAACATACCCGTACTGGCTCTGTCCGCAAAACACTAAACGAAGACCACTTTGAACCATGCCGAATACGGCGTCAGATTCTACGCCGAGTCCTGGTGGCGCTCAGGATTGCAACGACCCTTCGATATCCACACGTTCTGCCAAACTCACCGCAACTCTCAAGGATCTCCCTAGTGAAGTGATAACAAGAATAGTATCTTTGGCCAAAGATGCCAGAGAGATTCAAGACAATTTCGAGGAGGACCCTGACGACCGCGCCGGGAACGAAGTCTATCCATTCTACAAGAGCCTGAGACTGACAAGCAAAGTTTTTGAGCGAATCGTTACCCCTTTCCTCTTCGAAGTTGTGGTTCTGTGGTACCATTCCGATTCCTGGGCTACGCTCAAATCAGATTGCCGGGTCACGCCTGGCCTCATGCGTGAAGACCATCCTGCTGTCAACACTTGTACCTCTTGGAAGCTATGAAGACAAAGACGACTGGTGCCGTGCTACCTCATCCATGCGGGGCTTACAGGGTCTCTTGAGAACGCAGCCTCCGGACGGAGGTCCTTGTAGCCGACTCAATTTTGGAAAGGTCGACGAGTGCTACACAAGATATATGTATTGGTTCCAAGGCGAACGAGCGATGGAAAGACACGAGTTACACGATACTGCTCCCGAACTCAGGCTGCATCTTCTTATCAACCTCAACCGTGTTCAGACCGTCGACCACAAGGGGCTGTCCTCCATCAGAGTACGAGTGGACAAGGACAACTACGGTCACTGGGATGCCCGGGACTTGACAAGGCGTGAAGTTGAGAGTTGTGTAAGGGATGATGACGAATCGGCACATTTGCTGGACCATTCGCACCTGAGGCTCCTAGCCACCGCGCAAGAGCATCATGGCTTCTCGATAACTTCTTTAGCCGTCGAGCATCCTTGGCAGTTGATCGGGAATCACGGCTTTGATCGCGAGCTTCGTATGACGGGCTTGCGTCGCTTGGAGCTGAGTCTGCTATCTCCCACGGTTGGTGACTTGGCGTTCACGTTGCCCTTTCAAGTCCCCAATCAATACCCATTGTCGCCTTGGGTCCTCTCGCTGGATTCTCTGGAAGAGCTATCCGTGATTGGGGGTCTGGAAGCGCGTTATTTTGACGTATTACGTCTTCTAGCTCCGGCGTTCTTTCCGAAACTCAGCAAGCTCAGCCTACAAGGTGCAGCTATAGCCCGCACGACGCTCGCGACATTCCTGGAGAAGCATCGGCCTACTTTGTCGTATCTACGAATCCGAGATCCCTGGTTGGTTTCCATGGTGCAAGAACAGCAATTATGGGATCAAGCTCGTCGTTGGATAGAAGCAACGGCAGAGCACTATGGAGTAGTGACTGATTTGTCGCAAGAGCTTGTGACAATCGAGGACGTCAGCACGCATCCGCGATACAAGCAATATCTGGCCTTCTGATATGCTCTTGTCTGATCTCGATTCTGGGGCGTAATCATTTGGTAGATCAAGAGCTCGTGATGGTCACGAGATCGATGGATCTCCCGCATGTACCTAGGGTGCATCAATTTCGATAATGAGCATGCGAAATAGCATTTGACCGGTCAAATAGATCTAGCAGGAATCCCACAGTTTATGTGCCTTACCTATTGAAGTTGACCTCTTTGACTGCTAGAATGAATACCAGTGTAGACAAGGACGGATAGAGTGGTGGGCATGCTGGAATTCTCGGCCTGCGGTACGCTAGCTGCGCATACACGAATGCATTTCGAAAGCCTTGTGAAAATAATCAACAGTGCTACGTAGCCAGATGCTTTGTTTTCCCCCGAGGCTTTGGCTACTCGACTTTTCAATTTCCAGCGTAGGCGAACGTCAATCCCCTAACTCAGAGATGTCGTCAGGAGATGATAAAGCTTGCTCAGTACTGATCACAGCCCCCTTGTATGCCTCCTTTCGTCTGAGCTCTTCCTATAAGGTAAAGTTTTGCTCTATCCAATCTACACATGATTGCTCCATACGAATGTGGCATATAGGCTTACGGCCAAAACTATGAGATATGTCCCATTCCACTTTGCTTTCCACTAGGCTCACATTGACCATGTGCATCACACCGAGCTCTGTTCGCACATCATTTCCCTCTCAGTTCCACTCTGTCGCCGTCTTTGGTTGTTCAGCTTTCTGACCTCCTTTGCTTTCTCGCGCACTCTATAGACATGTGTTGAAGTCATAACTGATATCTATCAGGCTGCTGTTAAGGTTCCCGAACTTCATAAGGGCTTCAGAAATGCTCAATGCATCAGATCTCTTGCCATGCTGTACAGTAGTTTTGGGCTTTCAGCCTATCAGAATGCAGCTGATGGGACCTTGGCATTCTAACCACTGTAGGGAAAGCGATGTCTACTTTGCCTGTACTTTATCTTTTACCACGTCCAACGTCGAGGGGCGAAAGCGTTTCGAGGACACTACGACTTCGAAACCTATCAGACATGCAGCCGAATCACGGTTGCAAATGATCATGAACTAGGGTCCTCATTCTGGAAGTCGCCATGTCGATCCTCGGCACTCTGGACAATGACACAGTCTGGCAGATCTTGAGCATCGTACGTTATAGTCGATTCCTTCCCGAGCATACTATCAGGATCGACACTGATATGATTTAAGCTCCAAGAGACGCACCCTCAGTCACTGGGTCAAATCTGTCTTACCTCCAAGAAGCTCAACGTCCTCGCACAGCGCTTTCTCTATCGTACGCTCTCTCTCACTTTCGTCAGGCGAAGGCATCAGCGCATTCAGAGACTGCTACACCATGTGTCGAGTGATGAAAGTCTTATTGCCTCTGTTCGGGAGATACACATCTTTCTGCTCCCGTCGGAGCTCCTTCACTCCGGTGATGAGGGTCAACACTGCCTGGACGTTTTGATCGATCTAATTCCGAGACTTGCCGGGTTGAAACGCTTGATCTACCAAGTGGAGCTCTCCTTCGACATGAGTACTTTAAGCCCTGAAGAAAGTGCCTGGGACCATCGATCCGGAATCTTGCCATTGCTTCTTCACACGCTTCACCAGTACCATCCCAATTGCCGTCTTGACATTTCTCTACCATATTGATTTGACCTTATGTCGATTCTTGCACCGCTTGCCCATTCTCCATGCCTGAAATCGTTGATTATAAACGTCCATGACCAGCAAATGCTAGCTTTCAAGTCTCTACTGCGCGTAGTCTCGACTTGTCCGAATCTCAGAAGACTTTGTATCTTGTCACGCACTTCGTTTGATCCAGCATACACCACTCATGAACTTCGAAGTCAACGAAATTGCCCTCTGCAGCTGGAGACTCTGGAAGTCGATGGGCCATTTGTGTTGCTCAAAAAGGATTTAGATCATCCATCTGCGGACTTCGTAGACTGGTCCACTCTGAGGGAGCTCACTCTCATCAACCCCCTGTACATTACTGTTCTAACATACAAACACATCAGTCTACGCATTCTGCGTATCCGGCTGGACACATTTCCAGGATTCAGCAACGTGGAAGAGGTCAGACCGTTACTTCGTTCACTACTCGCAAACCAGCGTCTAGAGATTTTGGAGGCGGGCGGATCGTCTGCTGTGCCTCATGCCATCACTCCTGAAATGCTTGAGCCGCTTGGGACAACGCTCCGCTGCCTGAAGATTCATGGGAACGAAGATATGGCTGGGCTGTGTAAGCGGTTCGCCTACTCGTTGGCCGATCTCGAGCAGTTGGATGAAACTTTGAAAACTTTGCATACTTTTGGCCTCGACATCAATTTCGATGGACAATGGGTATGTAATGCTCCTGCCCAGAAACGATCATTCTTCGCTATCCTTGAAGTAGGAATCTGACATAATTTCACGCCGTTCCAGCCTCTTGACACTCTGTCTGCAATAGCAAGCCGCTTCCCATCCCTTGTCCATCTCGAATTGAATTTTGAGATGAACATCGCGCAACCCCAACAACCCCTGCAGCCAGCAGTGACCTTGAGCAGCGTTCGCGACATTTGGATCCACATTTGGAAGGCGATGGTAACGGCACGGCTCGGCGGACCTGACCTAGTCGCGTGCCCACGACTTAGTGCTCTGGACATCAATGTAGGTTCCTTTCGCGTCTCTCACAAGTTTAGGGATCTTCAAGATTGGGGCCTTCGTGAACAGATAAGATTTAGCGTTCGGCGCAGCGTGCGCGATGACGAAGCAAAAGCTGGCCTCGCTACTATATCGTGTGTGGAGCTGGACGACTTGGCAGTAAAGCGAGGAACTGGACCAGTAACCAATGAATACCAAGATCGGCTGATGCAAGAGGTCCGGGAAAGAGCGAGTAATGGTTTAGCGTGGAGAAGGGACCCAAGACTGGATCGGCAGGGTTCAAACAGGATAGAGAACAACCTCAGAGAAATGTTGGCTCTTCAGAACGCGAGGCTTCTCCTTGACGAGGAGCAAGAATTGGAATGGGCATCGGAAAGTACCGACAATTGATCTCCGTCACAATAGAAGCAAGCATGTGGCTCGGGACCCCTACCGAGCTGGAAGAGAAAAAATGAACCCGCTATCTTGGGTGTCAAGATTCACGGGTATATCGCCGTCGAAAACTTCTTCGACCTTCTGATGCAGCACACTTCCTGAGATCGGCACTTTCATCTTGATATTATCTCCTCCAGAGACTTTAGCAAAATCAAGCTCCTTGTACGGAAAGGCTAGTTATTGGCAATCGTTCGAGAGACACGCCTCGTCTGAAGCATGAGTCGAGTCCGATCCAGAGAGTAACCATGGCAGCAAGCGGATTTTTATTGCCTGTCCAGGTGGTATCTGAGACCTTGTCAAGCAGCTATGCATTTGGAAATCGTACCAACTTGATGACCACGCAATGGTAAATCAGTCTCAAGAGCGGCGAATCGTTGACTGCTATCGTATACTTGCAGAGAACAACAAATAGGAAAAAATTCTAAGAATGGAAGAATGAGTCCGGATGGACCAAGTGCTCAAGCAATCAGCACCCAATCGACCTAGTACATCTGATTACGCCTGTCTCGACGAGCCAGCCACCGTGAAGCTTGAGGTCCCCTTGGTGGTTACTCGTTCACCGACGACAGTCTTTTCCACTCACCCGACACTACACAATGGGCCCGGTTTCACCACGCTGCGAGACGTAAGCATATATCAGTGGAATATCTTGAGTTACTTTTATAGGTTGCTCACCCGCTGCTACAAATGCGAAACTGTCGGCATTATGCCACTTGCTCTCCTTGGATAATACATATTGCCCGCTACAACCGTTTTGCAATATCGTATCATAGCCATACACTTCCTTGGCGCCATCCAGCAATTCATTTGGAATTAGATATGAGCATCAGCGAACAATCGCCGGCACAGAAAGAAGTCTCTGATGGAATCGACGTACACTGATTGATAGGATCAGCGACGTGGATAAATTCGTGAAGAACCTTTTAAATCATGAGCGTTTTAGCTGCATCCACCGTGAATCCCTCAAACTGATAGGTGCGGTAGAATTCCAAGTCGTTAGTTCTCGCGTGCAATGTACTAAGCGGACAATGTCGCATAGAACTATGGCAAAACCACCCCCGGCAAGTTGGTACCCAAAGGCCTCATAATCGCCGCTGCATGCTACTGTCATGCCAGGCCGCAACTTGACAGGGCTGTAGCTGTTCAGCTGGTCTCAAAACATGCCACCCCTAGCATTAGTTGACGCGAGATCGTCGCTACCGCAAAAGATCACTACTTTCCCATCCACAGTGTCCGAGTACGGTCCCACTTTGGAAGCAGCGACACCAAACCAAGCTTGAATATGGTCAGCTCCTGGCCCTCACCTGCAGAATACGAAGCCCCAATTCTTTTGGATCACACGCTTTCAAGAGATTCTAAACTCGTGGTTCCGCCTCATCTAAGTCAAAGAAAGCTTGACTACGCTTTGTCTATAGCACTGGATAAGTCGAACTGCTTCACTTATTGTCGTGTAAGCGTAAAGCTGTTTCGTCACCTCGACTTTTGTTGGCAGATACCTTGGGTTTCGTCCACGCTAAGCAAGCCCGTGAAATCCGGCAAAAGCGCCTGAGACCGAGAAGAGTTTGGTATCAGTAGAGGGACCTACAGAGTACGTTCGTCTAATCGCCGGCATCCTTACTCTCTACCATGTCCTGCATGAGCGTATCGCCGCACTACGTAGGGAGAAGATGTTGCATTCGCTAAGTACCTCTGAATTGAGCGTATGCTAGCGCTTCTAACGCTCCATCCGCGGCAATCTGATCACTTTCTCCAAGTTTCCCTTGGTAACCCTTAAAGAGACAAAGGAGGGCGAGCCCGAACCCCACCTCTGTTTTTCTTCTCGGCCAGATGTGAACTCAGCAAACCTTTCAGCTGTTGTTGGCTCCGCATTGGAGACGGGAAAAATCAACTTTTTGCTTGCAAATTTCTTCATCGCAGACAGAGAACTAAGTCTGTCAGTGAGACTCCCCTGTGAAACCCCTCGATATTGATATGTCCTTATTGATAAATGGGTAAGGTGTCCTTTTGTCCGAGTATACTCAAATTCAGTCTCATAGAGTACCCTGATTGGGTCAGTGGTTCAACAATCCCCAGGCCTCTGTGCCTAAGTAGGAAGGTGGTTGTAAGCGCAGAGCAAACTTAGAAGAAGCAATGATCTTATCAACTCAAGTTGAATTTTTTGTCAGAACCGAACGATACTTGATAGGAAGACCCCCGAAGGCGACCTATATATCTACAGATTAGTAGATCTGTACTCACCAACGACTGATGTAATACTGGGCTATGAAAGTCAGCTAGGAACCTGTGACGTTCCCAACGGAGCACAGTACAATGCAACACGAGGTCAACACTACTACGCCTTCTCTATAGCCTGACCTACGCTCTCGAGCTCTGCTGGGTAGGCAGTGGCAACATAAAAACATGCAACCAATCGCGAAACACGCCGATATCAGACCCCAGACTCCTAAACGCTGGGCTGCTAAGCGGCCTACAATAGGGGCACCATTCTATGGATCTACAATCAAAGGCAAAATCGGTGCAGCGTTCGAAGCTTGTATTGGGTACCGCAGCGCCTTGAAGAGGCGCGGTGTGAGCTGTGCTGTATCAATTCAAACGTTTAGCGGTAGGGCCATCAAGAATCGCCAACACGACTTCAGCCCTTCGACTTTTTCCGCCTGATGAAGCATCTGCAACGATTGGTGATTCTATGATGATCCGAACGTTTCCGATAAGTGGCAGGGGGCACACTGCTCCTACTTCGATTGACAGATATCTCCAGGGATCCGGATACCCAAGCGTATGAAATATGAGTTGAGGTTTACAGATTCGGCGATTGCTGAACCGAATATTGAGAAACAGAGATTGGAACACGGTCATCGGAGCTTCGGCAGCAAATTTGGACACCAGGCGACTGAGGCTTTGACCACGAGACACCGTTTGCTACAAGAGTCCCGAGATGATTCAGGCCAACACTTCAAAATCGAGCTAGGAATATGTTCCTCTCTAACGCCTGGCTGCTTCTGCTGTAGCATCTCTCCTGACCTCAAATGGTATGGCTTCTCTGCTAATGGGCACGGTAAAGTTTTCATCGGTCGCCACCCCATGAACAGCCAGAAAAGCTTTCGGAAAGAACGAAAATTTATACAAGGTCGCTACGCCTTTCTCAGAGTCTTGGTCATTTCAGCCTCGGGAATTCCGTGTTAGAAGGGTCTACCAGCGATGAAAAGAATGGCGTTGGTCCGGACCAGTCTCTTATATACGATACAAGTGAGTAGCCTGATCCAGCTGTCCCATCATATAAAAAGCGTTCAACAACCACCATATACCACATATATGCGACATCGTCATGATGTTACGACGCTCAGTTCACGCTACTCGGTGTTTCCTTGCTTTGAGCTTCTCGGTCTCTACTGTCCTGGCTGACATGTGGAAAGAAGAACAATGGGTAGGGTTTATGATCGAAGACTTCAACCCGAACTCCAACAGCTGGCAAACCTACGAGGCCGACGTTACCGTGACACCAGCTGGATCTGCTGCCACAACACAGCAGTCATGGATCCCATTGAACACGAATGAACTGGGAATCATTCCTTCGACCACAACATTGGACGGGAAAGCTCAAGTGACCTCGGTCACCCAATACGTCCAATTTGCATTGTCAACCGTAACGAGTAGTGGGAGCACAGCCGTCCAGACCGAAATGCTAGTAGCGCCAGCAATTTGGTCAGCCGTGGGAGATGCGGCGAACGAGCCACGCGGTAATCCAGGAAGGAAGCGCCAGTGCTGTGACTTATTCAAGGTTGCCGAGGCAGACATTGCCCAATTCGTGGTCGCTAGACTTGCCAAGTCGGTGATTGTGTGGCCAACATTGACAGTCTTTGGACTGGTCAAACGGTTTCAGAATAGAGCGCTGAATCGCGCTGAAGACGACAAAATCCCAATCTTGGGCACTCTGCCCGCGAGTACTACGTCAAACATCGAAAGTACCGCAACGGCCTGGATGGTCCCATACTTATCCAACTATGTTGACTTGTCAACAGAGATGGCCGCTGCGACGATACCCCTTCCATATTCGACCCTATCAGAGAGCACTACTTCCACGAGCCTCAATTGCGCGAATACTGGTACAGCCAGCGTAAGCGCGAGCTTAGCTTACGATAACGTGGTATCCTTTTGCGGACAGGCAGACCACCTCGTTAAGATCGATCCAACCTTGGAAACCTCTCAAAGCTTCCCAGGGATGGACCAGAACAGTACGCTCTCAGTCAGTTGGGCTGCTAGTTGTGCAAGTGGCGCTACCGAGTACACGGTGACTCAGGACGATTGTCGAACATACTTGAATGACACCATCAACAACTGCGAGACAGACTCCAACGACAAACATGGCGGAAGTATCACAACCGAATGCGTTGTGTTCGCAATGGTGCCGCAGCCGCACATCCCTCCGCCACCATTTGATAATCCATCATCCCTCACGCCAGACCTACCTGCAGCCACGGTCAAATCATTGCACTGTCCAAGCCCGACGCCCATGGCGATATTCTACAAAGACGATGCAGCCCTGGCAATCGACCGGGCCTGCGCTGTGATGCGCGACAATAAATTAATCATGGCGGGTCAATCACCGTACCTCAATCAAGATCCACCACATTCTTCCGGCTCCGATGCAAGTTGTTGCTCCACCAGCATCCCGATCAAAACAGACTATGCCCTAATCCAGGCCGCGGTCATCCCTTTTCGCGAGTCTCAAGCCCTTATTCTATGGCAGGGCATAGTGCTCGTCATGCTAATAGCTTCGACACTACAGTGTACGCTCCCTGTAACGCCTCCACTGTGGCAGATATGAATTCCAGCGATGATGCGAACGTAGAATTATGCAAGACTAATCTCCACATAATAGTCGATAGCTGTAAGTATTCCCGGTCCATTTCACTGCCTTTTCTCTCGTTGACTGTCTTCGCTGGGGGTTCGAGAGCTAGAAGTCCGAGATGCTAAGTGAAGCTTCTTTCCTGTGGACAGGTGGATTAGATACACAGCTCGAAGAACAGCAGTACTGGAAAATAAATGGCTTTCTGGTCCAGAATTGCTACATGTATACCGTCACTGCTTGGGGTTCTGAGGACGATCTGGGGAGTCGGACCTGGGTAAGGATATCACAGGATCGGATATTACGGGATCCATCGCTGCTGCCATGAATGGCTGCTTCGCAATCCCGGCCAACCTGTTCCAACCAACCGTAGACTCTGGTAAAGCAGTCTTTAGCATCCGGCCAGAACCGGGTGCAGACGAAATGACGATAAGCCGGACCACCTCAGAAAGGCTATAAACAATGGGTTGAACCGTCGAGACACCTGTTGCCCTCATAGCAATATCCGACTAAGGGACCCAAACGGCGCTGCAATGGATCGATTACTTCTTGGACCCTAAGAGGCGCAACACACGAGGGTATAGACAGGTTGCGCAGCTTTATTCAATACGATTATTCAATTGGTTTGCGGGGGCTAGTGGGGTCTAGGACCGCTAGCCCGCCCGCGCTATACCAGATCGAGTAATATGGATCGCAACCTAGTGATTATCGTATTTGATCAATTTTCGTTCTCTCTCATTAATAATGTGCATTCTCAATTTCTTTCATTCTATTTAGCATGCCTCAATTGACTCAATTGACTCAATTGATCGACGACGACCAAAGCATACGTATAGCTATCGTTCTTGCCCTTGCCATTGTCGTTATTTTGAGTTAATATCTCGTCGACGATTCTTAACATTTATACATTAAATTAGTGAAATATAAAAGATTTAAATTCGATTTAGATCGAATCTTCTCTAAACGTCTTTGTCGTATAATGCGATTTAATAAGAAGAAAATTCGATTACTTGTTAATTACTTTATTATCGATATCATCGAATAAAGCAATCGTGTTAAATCATTTTTCGAACTCGCTCTTTGTTGTCTTTTATACAAATTATTTTATTTTCGTTAGCTATTTAAATTGACAAAACGATTTAATCGTTTCTTTTTTTATTTCTTTTGCGTTCTTAACAATCTTCTTAAACATCTCGAAATTTAATATAACAATATGCTTCGATAACATTCAACGCTTATTTATATACGCATCAAAAGATACGTTAAAGCGATGAAAAAAATTAAAAAAATTAAAAACAAGAGCACTATATAAGAATTTATTGATAGAATTTTCTAAAAGTTTTGCAAGTCAAATGTGAGACAAAAATTCTATTACTTTAGTTATAAAAAATCACACGAAATAATTTAACTAATCATTATTTATTCGAACGATTTAATAGAATCTATTTACGATTTTTGTAAAGACAAAATAAACGACGTTATAATGCTATAGAAGTTTGAATTGCAAAATCGATTAAAAACTCTTTTTAAAAATTGAAGAAAACTTTAATTGTACGACAATAAAATCTATATTTATTAATTGTATATCATGTCTTTCTATTTAAATTATATAAACGAAAAATAGATTTTTTTTAACAAACGAATGTTTAGAGCTCGCATTATTGTCGAAAACTTCTTTGATTTAACTTAAACTTTGTAAAAATTTAATGCTTTTAAGACGCAAATAAAAGTCAAATTATAATTAATTAAAAATCTCTATTTAGCGACAATTCTTTTGACTAATTGCTATATGTATTTATAAAATAATTAAATAGAATCTTGCTTTGCAATGCGATCTTCTAATCTTTTAAAATATTTGCAAGTCAATAAAGTCTTTAGCGATTTCGAAAGCTTTACATTATAAGAGTACTAGATTTTCTCTTTTGTGTTTATATATATATTTAGTTTTAATAAGATTTTTTAGTGCTAATCTTTAATGTTTGTTGCTCTAAATCTTGTTGTCGTTGTTTAATTGTTAAAACATAGAGAAAAATCTTAAATTAAACTTTTAAAGACGATTTTCGTTCTTTTTCTTTTCTTTCGTTATTTTTTATTATTATTGCATTAAATCGTTGCGATAACATAATTATTTATATATCTTTAATAATTAGAAATTCTTGATTAATTTAATAAAGAATTGTGATTGTGAATAATGTCGTCGATGTAAACACTTTTCGACCTAAATTTTATTTGTTTAGTTTAAGAATTTTTTAAAGATATTATTAACGCAAATGCGATTAAACGTTAAATCATTGTTTTCTTTGTTTAAAGATAAAATTTTAAGTTGTTAACAAAATAAATGTAGTTCATACTTATTTGTATTGCAACTCGCGCATCACATTTCTTTAATATATATTTAACATTCTTGAAAGAGACAATATTGTATACGAAAGTCTAATAATTAAATATTTTGTCGTTTCTTTTTTTTTCAAATGAAGTTTACGAAGCTTCGAAAAAGAAAATGCGATAATAATATTTCTCGTTTCAAATTATAGATATTTTCGCAAAAATATCTTCTTTTCGCATTTAATGTCACGATTTACTTTCTTAATTTTAAGTTATTTGTCGTTTTTCTTTTTCTATTTCTTTTATTGTTTGTTACGATTTTCTTGTCGTTCGCATTACTTGTTTTGATTTTCTTGTCGTTCGCATTATTTGTTGCGAATTTCTTCTTTCTTGCATTACTTGTCACGAATTTTTTTTTACTACTTCTATATAATTGTTTTAGTTTCTTTATATTTTCGCTAAGTTTAATCAAATCTTCAAACAAATTATTTTATTAAAAATGAATATATTTTTTATAATACTTATGCAACGATTTCTTAAAATAACGTCTAAGTTTCAAGACTTTCGCAATATGTTTTATTAAATGTTTTTCAAACGTATTCTTTATCTTCTTTAGTAAAGATTCTTGTCTTAATAAATTTTTCGTCGATGACGTTCGATTTTTGAAGTAATTGATTAATGTGTCTTGCAAAACGCCTAAGTCTTTGTTGTTTATTACGTTGACATACGTTTGTTTAAATCTCTTTAAAAAAATTTTATTACTTTAAGATTGTTTTGCAATCTTGCTTCTTTAACGTTCTATAAACTCTAACGATGTAAATTCATTTAATAAAAATTCAAAAAATATAGATAAATAATTGTTGTCGTCTTTAGATAAAATTTACACTCTTATATGTTAATTATTATTTATGTCTTCTTCGTAATCTAAATCTTTTGTTATTATTGCATCGTTATTAGATAAAAGACTTGTTTCTATTATGAGTTTCAATTTCCTTGCATTCTTCTTTGCGTTAAAGAATATACTAAAATTATTATCTTCGAAATTGCTTTAATTTTTGAAACTCTTCTTATTGCTAACGAAAACGACGAAAAAGAAAAAAAAAAAAAAAAAGACTTCGTAGTTCAATTTATTCTTTAGTTGTTAACTAAGTTTGTTTTTTCTCTTTTTGTGTTTTGCATTCTTTTTTATTTTTTTCTTTCGCAAAGAGCTTTTTTGATTTTTCGTTTTTTAATATGTTGCGAATGTAGACATTTATTTATTAATAACTTGAATTTAATTGTTATCTCGTATTGCATAACTAGATTTGTGTAAAACTTTAATGTTTGCTTTTCTTTTATTTATTAAGTGCTTTATTTGTTTACTAACGTCGACATATTTATGATTTATTGTTGTTTCGAATTTCTTTCTAATTTTATTCTAAAAACGTTGCATAATTTTGATGTTATATTTTGCAAATCTAGTTACGCACATATTAACAAAAATAATATCGTTCTTCTTTATAAATCGTTGATCGTAATTAAGTTTTTAATTTAGTTATTGATTTTTTTTTCGTCTATGAAAGACATAAGAAGTAGAGATTTTTAACGACAAAAAAACACTAGAAGTGTTAGAAATACGACGTCGATTAACAATGTTTTAAGTATAAAAGTTGAGATCAATATTATCATTTGCATTTAATTCGACATTCTTTTTTTTCAATTTTTGTGTAATTGTTTTTTGATGTTTTTTATCAATTTGTTTTTTTCTCTTTTTTAACAATTGTTAAAACAACTTTGATTTGAATTAAATCGTTTTTTTTCGTTTACGAGATAATCGTTGTATGTTTTTTGAAGATTGCGAGACTTGCAAAGATAACAATGATTATAAGAGTCGCAAAGACAACAATGATTGCAAAGACTTCAATTATCGCGAAGAAATGTTTAAATCAAGAACGTGAAAATAACTTTTAAATACATCTCTAAGCATAACGACAACAATAACGACGACGACGATAGAGAAGATAATTATAATCTTTACAAGTTACGCCTAGACAAGTAATTGAAGTAATTGAATAAAGTGATAAGTCAATTAAATAGATATTTAATAATTAAATACTAATTTAATTGAAACTATTAAGTCGTTAGATCTACTTGTTCTTTTGGGATTACGCTAACTAAATCGAGCAATGTTTAATTGAATAATCGTATTGAATAAAGTTGCGCAACTTGTCTTATTTGTTAGCACAATCTTTTCATAGATTATAGCACGAAATTATCAAATATCGTTACAAGAATCGTGAAAGAACTATTCTCTTAAGCTAAGAATGTCTAATTTAATTTCGAATAATCATAAAACAATGCACGAAAAAAGCGTTTTTATAAAAAAACACACGTTATCGACTATTACGTGATATTACTTGACAAACAACGCAATCATCTATAGATTATTTTTTTAAACGCTTTGCTCTTTGTAACGACGCGATAAAGCGACGTTATTATACGAGCGACTTCAAAGCTCACTTGATGCGCTTTAATAGATTAAAAATTTCTAAATCTTAGATCATCTTAAGATTTTCTTAGACTTCTCGTGCGTATTATACGACAATTCTAGAACAACTTATTTCTTGAAATTAGATTGACAAGATTTGTCATAATAAAAGTGATAAACATTAAATTCGATTTTTAAGAATAGAAGTCATGCAATGCGCAAACACATAATAGATAGCCACTCGAATTAAAAGAAGAGCGTCACTATCAACATCTATAAAGCGAAAAATACACATTTCATTTTGTTAAAGCATGTAGTTCACAAATACGTTGATCAAAATGAAGGAAATAAGTGTCACAAGATAAACGTATATAGCTAGTATAATTTGAAGACTTTCGTTGTGAACTTACAATCTTTTATCTTTCAAAAGTTCTCAAAGTTTTCGATTTCGTACTCATAATAAATCGTTAATATCTTTAATTTAACTTTCGTTTATAACGTCGTTTCGAGTCTTTTTCAAATCAAGTTATCTCGTCGTATTTGATTATCATTGCGTTGTTCTATTTCTTTATCGTTTTTTTCTTCGTTTTCTTCTTCACAAGCATTATTGAGTTTATCTTTTTCATCATCTTATTAATTATTTTCTCTTATTTTTCTCTCTTAATTTCATGTCTTCACTTCATATATCTTATCATTTCTAGCAACCCCCCTAGCCTCGCTTCTTTCATCATTCTTCTTCATTTAACTCCTTTTATTATCTCTTTTCATTCGCGACTCGTTATCATTCTCGCTTCAATTATCGCTCTCATCGAATTAAACACATCACACTCTACTTGTCTTCTATTCTTTAACAATTGTCAACTTTAATTTTGTTATTCGATTTGCTATCTATTCCATATTTGTACGAACACAATCATCGTTATAGTCTCAATCTTAATAACATTTTCGATGTTAGAAGAGCGTAGAAGACTAGAGAGAGAAAAAATCGTAATGCGATAAGTGTAGAGATGACGCGTTGTGTCGAAAAGAAAATCGACGAAAACGTCGATCTAAAAGTCGCGCGAAAGAATGTGAATAATAAGAATTAAATAGAAGTAAGATTGATCTTCGACGTAAAAAAGATAAAAGAGATAGTGTATTAGAATGATCATAATTCAAAAAGAGCGATAAAGTGAATTTGAAAAAAGAGATTGTTTTTAAAGAGATAAATTGAAATCGATAAGAAAGAGAGAGAATAAATTGTGAATGTTGTGAAGACTAGTATAAGTTGAGAGAGCGTAGTACTTTGATGCGATTATGAAGCGACGACGTCTAAGACTAGGAGTTTTGAACTAATCGTTTCATTAATTTCGAGACGCTAAAGGTTTAAGTCGTTCTATTATTGATTAAGCGCGAGTTGTCTTAACCTCGAATAAGAACAATGTAGAGCGCTCATCAACTTGCGCGCAAATCTCTATTGATCTTCTTAATTCTTTACGACGCGTAACTCGCGTGAATTTCGCTTTACAAAATGCCAAAGTTACCACGAGATAAGATAAGATAAAATAATACTTTTTCTTATTTAGTAATGCAATCTATCTAGTAATGCAACGCGCTAGTAGAGAGGCTTTAAAATTTAATATCTTAGAATTAGAATATATTCAAATTTCTAAAATCAAGCACCTGCATTACTAATCGAATTATTGAATTATCAATACTATATATATAGATTTAAAACTTATATCTAAGATAGAATCAATTATATCGAGTCTAATTAATTAAGACTCGCGTATTATTAAAGTTGCAACGTTTCGAATACTTTAAAGTTAATATAAGATCTATTTATATATTGAGAATTCTTTCAAATTGTTTGTAGCTAGAATTGTTGCAAACTTCTATTATATTGTTTCAAGCATCTTTTTAAGACGTTTACGCAAGATTACAAAGTTTACAAAGCTAATACATATTTAGAAGCAACGCATTATTAAAGAGAAGAAAAAGTTGTTAATTATATAAATCGAATTAATGCAAATTTAAGAATAATTGTTGCGCATCTATTAAGTTCAATTAATAACAACAAAGTTCTTAATTAGAAAAGATATTAATATTATTAAGCATTCTTTAAATATTAATTATATACAAAAGTTTCTATAACATTATTTGTATCTTAATTAGTGTGATCGTTGAGTCAAGTCGAACACTTTTTTCTTAACTTGATTCACTCTCTTGGGTCTCGTAGAGTTGGGTCAAAATTAAGGCGCGAACTTGATCTTAAGATCGAGTTTCGTCGAGTTAATGCCAAAAATTTAAGCTAACTTCGTCGCGTTAGCATTCGCTTATCTTATCTTATTTTATCTTATTTTATTTATGCGCTAACTCAATTGAGCTAACGCAAGATTCAAGCTAGCTCGATTAGATTAATGAAGAGTTCACGCTAGTCACATACGATTAGCGCGTCATGTGACGTCACGTGATTAAGTGAATCAAGTTGGACATTCGACGCGCATTCTTCGTTCGTTTCACTCTATTAAGCTAGAAAATTTGCCTAATTCTAGAATCAAGATTGGGCGGGTTAACTCGATCGAGTTGAAACTCAACTCGACGATTACACTAATCTTAATAGTAATTAATTTTAATTAATCGAATATAATTGTCTTTGCTTTAATTGTTACAAAAATATTTAAAAGTAATTTTTGTTCTTTTAACAAACAATAGAACGCTATAATATTTTTCTTTTAAATATCTACAATATAGATAAAAAGAACTTTGCTTAAGAGTTATTAGAAACTCTTAAAGTTGTTTGTAATAAATATTTCAAAAATATCGACAAATCTCTATATAAGTATTGCAATTTGCGCAAATAAGTATTAATAATTAAGTATATCTATATCGACAAAATAACTATATTATTGTATTTGATTTTTGTTGAAAAAGAGTATTTATATATCTAATTAAATATTTTTGTTACGTGCAATTTACAAGATAAATCTATATCTATTACGAAAAGCAAATAGATAAATAATAAGATAAATATTAAATAATTTTAACAATTGTTTAAATTGTAGACTTGTTATTGTCGATAAAATTAATATTGTTGTTTGCTTCTTAATAAGTATAAATCTTATTTAACAATTAAAGTTATTTAGTTTTGTATTAATAACAATATTATAATAATTAACAAAATTATATTTAATTAAATATTGTATTTGCAATAAAACAACTAAGTTAATATTTTGTTAATTTAATTAAATATTTTAATTAAGCTTTAAAAATACTATTGCAATATCTTTAATTTATTGTCGACAAAAAATAAATATATAACAATAGTAAAAGTTTATACGTTGTTGTCTACTTAGACTTAAATTATATTGTTAATTAACTAGACAAAAAATTTATTCTTGAATACGTATTTATAATAAACAAAGAATTTGTTTTATAAAAATCTCGCAAATAGAAGTTAATTGCGACATTAATTATTAAAGCAAAATATATAACTTTATCGACTTGTTGCAAGAAAGATTTATAAATTATATAAATACTAAAGAATATTAATTATATTAAATATCTTAAAGATCATTTAAATTGCGTCGAAGTTTTAAAGAACTTTGCATACAAATTTGCATGATTTATACAAATTATAGAAGACAATTAAGCAATACTATTGCTTGTTAAGAATATTTATATTTATAATAGATCGAAATATATTAATATAGTCTATTATTAAACTAATTGTCGAACTAGATTATAATATTATCTCTTTAATTCGACTCGACGCCAAGATTGAGTCGCGACGATTTTTTAAAATCGAATCGCTTAAAGTAGTTTAGCGCGTCTTGCGTTAAACTACTTATAGTAATCGATTAAACTACTTTAAGCGATTCGATTCTTCGATTTTTTATAATTCGATTGCTACGAAATAAAAAGATTTTAAAATAAATTAATGCGAAGACGAAACGAAAAACACTATGTTTATTGTCAAAAATAAAGAAGTCGAATGCTCTTGAATTTTTCAATTGTTTTGTTGCGAATATTTTCGTTAAATCGTCTTTTGTCTTTTGATTATTTCTCGCTACGCTAAATGATCTTTCGAATTTCCATAAAATTTCTAGATAAAATCATAGTAGTCATCAAGGTTCTTCTTAGGTTTCTACGTATTTTTTGAGATAGAATATTTTTTTCACTTGATTAAATAATTTTAATTTTATTGCTTTAGAATTTTTTTCACTTCGTACTTGCTTTCTTCTTGAACTTTGTAATAAATTGTTTTCTATATAGACGTACTAAAGTCGATTGATTTCAATAATAAGATATAAAATACTAAAAATACTTTGGCGTTCTTAAGTAAGTCGAGTTCGTAATTTATTGATTTCTTTGCTTTCTTGACGAGAAACGATTAAACTTTGATATAATTTAATTTCTTGCTTAACTTTCTTGTCTTAAGATTTTTAATAAAAAGATATATTTTATTTTTTTTCTTCAATTGAGATGTCGTTTTTCGTCTTTTGTTTTAATATTTGATCGATCTTTCTTACATCTTTAAGATGTTATCATATATCTTTTTTATTGTCGCTATTTTTTCGATAACTAATTGAGCTAATAAATGTTTTCGCTCTTTTCCAAAGAGATTAAGTTCTCTATTATAGTTGACGAAGAATAAAGTTACTTTAGTGATATTCGAAATCTTTGCATTTAATGCTAGTTAAGTTATAGATAAAAGTGATATTCAATTGCTATAAGTATTGTTAACGTAGTGTCTTAGATATTGCTTTAAACTTTAATTTGTTCGCTCTATTTAATCATTCGTAATCGAGTAATAGGCAATGAACATTCTAAATCTTGTTTCTAACATTAGTAGAAATGTCTTTTAATAGTTAGACGTGAAGAGCTTGTCTTTGTTACTAATTAGTTCTTTAAGTATATTATAATATCGTATAAGTCGATTCAATACAATGTATTCTAGTTGTTCTATTATAAATTTCTTTTTGCATGCGATAATATGTGAGTACTTGATAAGTTTGTTAATTATTACTAGTATCAAATTATATCTATCTTCAATTGCTAGATTCATCAACTTGAACAACTTAATAATAAAGTTTATCGTAACTTTATCTTATAACAATTCAAATAATTTCTAATATTAAATCTTGTCATAGTTCGCATATGTATTATGTTTATTTTGTTAATAGCTAAGACATCGCTTGATATATGTTTCGACAACTTGTCTTATCTAAGAAAACTAACAATGCTAGCGTAAAAGTTAAAGAATTTTAATCACTTCTAGATGCTCTTGCAATGATTTATCATAATATTTCTTTATATATTCGTTAATTTTGTTGATAAATATCTAAAGTTTTTCTTTCTTTATTAGAAACTCTTTTTTATTATCTTTAAGTATTCTTAAAGTAGTATTTAGCTCGTACTTGTTTGCTAAAAGTAATTCGTCTTTGTTAATCTTAAATATGTTGTAATTAAACGATTTCTTCGTCTTTATATGATCACTTCTTCTACTAAGTGCGTTTGCTTTATCGTTATTTTTATCTAGCGTATATTGTATTTTAAACTTGTATTGTTCGAGTCGCTTTAATTATCGCATTTGTCTTTTGTTAAGCTATTTAATAGTAATAAAGTGTAGAAGATTCTTGTGATCTATAAGAATCGTAAGTTTTGATAATTCTTCGATGTATACTTTTTATAATTCTAGGAAAACTACAATAGCGAATAGTTTCTTGTCGTAAATATTATTTTGTTCGACTAACAAAAGTTTTCTCGAAAGATATATTATTAAGTGTTATTTATTTTTATGCTCTTGACTAAAGTATGCATCGATAACTAGATTTAATGCGTCAATTTCAATTTTGCTTAATAATTGTAAATTGTACATTTTTAGTATTAATTTCTTTAAGCATTCTAGCTTAAGATTCTAAAATAATTTTTCTTTTGCTAGTTCTTATATATATGGCGTCTTCTTTTTCGTAAGATTCGTCAATAATATTGCATTAACGAAGTAGTTTTTAATAAATTTCTTGTTATAATTTATGAAATCTAGAAAGAATTAAACTTTTTTAACGTTAATAGATAATTTTTATTCTTTAATTGTTTATAGCTTTTCGAGATTTATGCGTACTTCATGTCGTTCAACGACAAATTTAAGAAAATTAATCTTCTTTTAATGAAATTCGCATTTCTTTGATTTAAGATGTAAGTTTCTTCTATCTAGACATTCTAATACTTTGAAGATATAATTCACATGTTCTTTCAAGATATTTAAGTAAATCATGATGTTATTCAAGTATGCTATGACAAATTGATCTAGATATTGTCGTAGTGCATTATTAATTATTTTTTGACACATTGTCAAGGCGTTCGTAAGTTCAAACAACATTATTGTATATTTGTATAGTTTATATTGTGTGCGAAAAGCTATTTTCTACTTCTTCTCTATCTTTATCCTAATCTAGTTGTACGCTTCTCGTAAGTCTAGTTTGATAAAGTACTTTGCTTTAGACAATCGATTAAAGTTCGCTAATGTTGAATAATAAATATTGATTTTTTATCGTAATATTGTTTAGCTTCCAATAATTAACACATAGACGAAGAGTTTCGTTCTTCTTAGATACAAAGAGAATTAAGTATCTTGTCTATAACTAGAATTTTTTAATAAATTCTTTTTTTTTCGTTTTTTGCTAGATATTCGCGAAGTGTTTTTAGCTTTTTTTAAATAAAGCATATATAAGTTCAAACGTAAGTTGCTTGCTTAATTTAAGTTTAATTTCGTAATCTTACGATTAATGTTTAAATAAAATCTTAGTCGTTTCCTCTTTCTAGAATAGATGTTCTCAATTATTGTATATTCGTAGTATGTACTTTAGCGATTTTCTCGTTGTATTAAATAGTTTAGAGCTCTCAAAAAATTCGTAGTTTTTTCACTTACTTTAACTTTGTGATTTAACTAATCTTTGTCAATGTTTATCAAGTTAAATTTCATTAGATCGTTCTTTTGCGAAAATGTAAATTTGCTACTTGCGATCAAGTTTCGACTTAATCTTTTATCTATTATCGAACGCTATTAATGCGTAGATTAAATGTGAATTGCGTGATCACATTTCACGAATCTAAGTACTTGTATATTTTAGTCAACTTCTAGATTGTGCTACTTTAATCAAGGCATCTCTAGAACGATATTATGAGTAATTATTTTCACTATATTAAAGATTAGTTTTTCGTAATGTTGTTAAATAGCTATCAATAGTAATTTCGTTTCTTTGTTTACTTTTTCATTTCTTGCGAGTAACGAGTTTTTATCTACAATCATTAAATTGTAAGCGTTAAACTTTTTTTAAGTAAAATACTCTTCTCTCTTTACAAGAGCTCTAGTTATAAAATTATTTATCGCATTAAAATTAATCATTGCTATGAGTTAACGATCATTAATCTTAATTGATGTGATAAAACATCGTGCGTATGCTATTAAGTTTAGTTGCTATTATTGGGCTAACATATTGCATTTCTTTGATATACTCTTTATTAAGAAATTTGAACTTTTCTTTGCTTCTATGTTATAACTTCTACTTCGAACGTCTATCTACGCTAAGCTTTCTTTTGCTACTAAATTGTTAATCTTAATTTTCTAGAAAATCAATTGATTTCGTTCTTCTCTTTTAGATGAGTCTAGCATAAGTCGTTATAGCAAGTTGTTCAACTAAGACTTGCGTGTAAGTCGTTTGCTTCTTTAATGATAACTTCTTCACGTTTAAGCATTGACATTCGTGCGTTTGCCTTAATAAGATTCAATTGTTTCATAATTATGTCGAGTATGTTCTTTTTTGTAGTAACATTGCTTTCTAGTTTCTTCTCGCATTTGTTTTTGATCTTCGATGAGCTAACTAAAGTCTCGAGATAATTCGTGATGTTTTCTATGCATTTGTGGAAGTTCTTTTAGTTATATTTTTCGTCTAAGTCGATAACTAGAGTATAAAATTTAATAGTCTTCTAAAGTGCTCGATTGACTTCTTGCGTAAATGCGAGTGCCTTGCTTAATAATGTTTTATCTAGAACTTTCTATAATTGATTTAAATTCTTTATCAAATAGTAATTGTTGTTTAATCTAGTCTTAAAAGTGTTTGTCTTTGTGTCGATTTGCTTCCTAATGTTGTTTTAACTATTAAATATCTCTCTTAATATAACATTGATTTGTCGACGATTTATTAAGTTTCGTAATCGATAATCTCTTGCGAAGTGACTTGATTTGCTACATAAATAGTATGTTTTCTAGAGTTTATTATCTTGCTTTCTTCTAGAATTCTTCTTTTTGCGTCGTTGAGTAAAATTCAATTTCATAGATGCAAGCTTACGATAGTCTAAATTATTGTACTTCTAATTAGAACGAGATTCTCTCTAATAATATTTGATCGTTAATTCAAAGAAGATTTCTACTCTTTCGTAAAATTAATTGTATCGCTTTTTTATAGCTCTTTCATATAGTTTGTTGTCGAAATCAATAACTACTTTAATAAGTTTAAACATATCGCTAATGAATTTGTTATCGCACATAATTTCGTTCTTAAAATTGTTCTTAAGATTTCGTCGAAACATTGTTATAAGTGCGACATCGTTTCACTTAATAAGATTGATATACTTCTAGAATCTTGCTACGTAATCTATTGCAAAAATTCGTTAAATTAGATGCTAAATCACTTTTTTTGCAATTTGTTTTTCGTTAAATGTTTTCAAGATTCTTCGAAGCTCTTTCTTAAAGTTGTCGAAATTCGTGAACATCGCACGAGAATTTTTGTCATATTTTTCAAATATTTGCGTAAATTTAACTTGAGTTAATGTTGAACTCTTTCTCTAAAAAATGTGAATGCGAAAATCGTCTTCTTGTTCGCTAAAACAAGATAAAAGATAAAATAAATATTTATTTGCATAAATTAATCCTTTAGATCAATTCGATCTTCATGATAGACGTTAGACTTGTTAATTCTTATTTTGTCGTTTTTATCAATAAAGAATCGACATAATGCTATTGAGCTAATGTTTGAAATAGAAGCGCGTTAATTTAATACAAACATTCTTAAAGTGTTTAAAGTGTTACGTTGATACTCTAGTCAAAAGTATTAAAAAAAGTTATGTTATTAAAGAGATTTGTAGACGTCTTCAAGCAATGCAAGCAATCACTTAATAACAAGAATTTGCAACTTAATAGTCGTAACAATAAGTAAAAACTTAAGATAAATTAAATACAATTCATAAAAAAGTCGTATTTAAAGATCTATATATTAAAGAAAATTTTCTCTTGTTCGCTATGTTCGTTGTCGAGCATGTCGAACATTGTTCGTTTAATTCATTGTCGAACATGTTAAGCATTGTTTGCTTAGCTCGCTATCGAACATGTCGAACATTGTTCGCTTAGCTCATTGTCGAACATGTTAAGCATTGTTCGCCTATCAAGTTATCGAACGCGCAAATAATCGTGCTTCGTGCTACATGTTGTGTCGTAGATTATATATTACGCTGTTTCGAGCTAGGTTCGTAACAAATCTTTCTCGACTTATTTTAATAATAGAAAGACATATTTGATAAGAATTCTTTGATGGTGATAATGTTCTCTGCGTACCCTAAATATCTAACCCTAGAACCCCTGCTAGCGCGATGCATTACCAGGTAGATTGCATTACTAGGTGAGAAGGAGTAAATGGTCAGTCCAGGGTTCTTGGCATTAACCCGACGCAACCCGACCCTGGGGTTCGCGACATAAACCTAGCCCAACCCTACGAGGCCCAACGAGGTACCCTGGGCCAGGTTAAAAGCTTGTATCCGATTCGATTCGACAATCACACTAAGGTACTCGGGGGATTAATTATTAGTGTGGCAGGGTTTCTTTGCCCAGATGATCCCTGTTGCACTAACAAATAACCCGATAGGAAGTATATTCCCAGGCGCATCTTGTGAGTTGTTTCATGCCTTGATCAAAAATATTCTCTAAAAATGATATATGTAGAGACCTCGAAGTCTCTAGATCAACAATCAACGAATCTCTGAATAGAATTAACAACTTCCATCATCAACGAAAGCCAGGGCAAGAGTGTTAAGAGTCTGATGGATTAGGATACTGCCAAGCCTGAGCAGGCATTAAGCTTGTGAAAGGCCGAAGAAAGTACACCATGACAAAGCAGCCTTGATGTCACAGAGCACTATGTATGCCCCACGATGGGTGATGCAAACCGCGCATCCTGTTCTCTCTTTCTCAAGTCCCGTCAAATTGCTTCACCTTTGTCACGATATATCGTGACAAAGGCACACAAGCATTTATTACAACCTGATCAACGCGAACACTCTACGAAGATGCATCTAACCAAGTCATTCAAATTGCCCCAGCCGTATATCCTGGCAGCAATTCTCTGCTCTTTCGGAGGCTTCCTTTTCGGGTATTTTAGGCTCTCTTTTCCCCAACTCACCTTCCGTGAGATGAAACAGCTAACTTGAGCTTCCAGTATGGACACGGGCATCATTGGTCCCGTGACAGTGATGAAGAGCTTCAATTCGCAATTTGGTCCACTATCAGCCATAATTCATGGCTTGACTGTATCATCGATTCTGATCCCAGCCGCCATCTCTTCTTTCTTCGCAGGCCGCTTGGCTGACGTCCTGGGACGACCTATCGGCATCGCTATCGGTACGGCAATATTTGGCTTAGGTGCAACAATTCAAGCAGGTGCTATTCGCCTCGCTATGTTCATTGTAGGTAGGATCATCGAAGGTCTCGGTGAAGGATTGTACATGGGTACTCTGGTAGTGTAAGCCGGAATCTGCCCGTCCTCGCTCCTGGCCGCTCTTTACTTCGGGAAACACAACAGCTGATTACCTGAGCAGATACATCTGCGAAATATCGCCGCCTAGGCAAAGGGGGCCTCTTGCAACAGGCCCGCAACTGCTAATCTCCCTAGGCCTTATGGTCGGGTTCTTCACTTGCTACGCGAGCGCTAACATGGAATCTTCGCTCTCATGGCGCCTCCCGTTCATACTTTTAGCCTCTCTCTCCATGATCTTTTCAGTGTCCTCCTTCCTTTGGCTTATCCCTTCCCCTCGGTGGCTGTCTATCCGGGGCCGTCGAGCCGAAGCCTCAGCTGCGTGGGATAAGCTAGGTATCGGTCACGCGGAGCGAGAAAAAGCAGAGATCGAACAGAGTACAGAGCTTCGTGACACTTCGGCGTCGACTGAGGCCATCAATCACCAAGATATTGCAGCAGCGGCACCTAGTGAAGGTCGGCCCGTTAAAGATAGCTTCTTGGATGTCTTCAAAGGTGACGTACGCACACGCACAGGTCTTGCTATTTTCCTTATGGGCATGCAGCAGCTCAGTGGAATCGATGGAGTGCTCTACGTATATCTCACCTCAAGCTTCTCCTTAAACCCAGAGCTCACAACGCTAATTGAACCCTAGTACGCGCCACTGCTCTTCGAACAAGCTGGCCTCGCCTCGGCTCAATCTGCTTTCCTCGCCTCCGGCGTTTCTGCCATCGTCATGTTCGCGGTCACAATTCCCGCTACGATCTTCTCCGACAAGTGGGGCCGGCGTCAGAGCACCATTTACGGCGGCATCGGCCTGGCCGCCACCATGTTCCTCATGGGTGCGCTATACGCGGGCAATGCTGTGCATAAGGACTCGGGTGCGGGACGTTGGATGGTCATTGTCACCATCTACTTATTCGCGCTCATCTTCTCCTCCTCCTGGGCCGTCGGAATCAGAGTCTATGCCGCCGAAATCCAGCCCCAGCGGACCCGCGCCTCGGCCACGAGTCTTGCGCATGGTAGTAATTGGGCTTCGAATTTCCTAGTCGCGCTTGTGACCCCAATTCTGCTACAATCAAGTAGCTTCGGCGCTTATTTCTTGTTCGGCGGATGTTCCTTGTTCACTGCTGTCATGTGCGTTATGTTCATGCCCGAAACTAAAGGCAGGTCTCTCGATGAAATTGAAGATGCCTTCAAGTCTAAAGTCCCTGGGAAACAGGGCTTTGCAAAGGCTGTTCGTAAGGTACTTGGACGTAATGCTGCTTCCTTCGCTGCTTAAGCGGGTAACTCTCTCTAGAGGCATTGCGGCTCGGCTAAGCCTCCCGAGGTATGCAGAGCAGCAGAGATGAGAGACGCAATGGTGATCAGCGTGGTTATGAGGCAGTAGCGGTTCACTTGTTGATCGCTTTCGGTCTCAAACTACGGGTTCGGTTTATGATACAATCTCGGAAGTCTACCTGCGTGCTTTACAGCTTATTTTGTTCAATGGTACTACACTTCTGATGGGCTTCAAGTCATGATACTATTCTTCCGACCTAGGAATGACAAAAACTTGGCAGAACCAAACGGGCCACATCTGGTAAGCCTAGTAAGCTCGGAGAACGAGAAATCTGAAGACTCCTACGGGATCCTCGGGCATATTGCCCGCCACAGTCGCGTGCCGCGACATGGTATTCGAGAAGTCCACGCACCTGAGCGGCTCGCTGCACATTCAGAACCCTCATTCCAACTTTCTGTCCGAAGCCTTCTGCAGCACGTAATTATTGCCCTCACAACGTCAGATTCGCCATTTCGGAGCTGTAAATACCAATATGATAATGTCGGAGCCGGCCTCACCAGCGTACGGTATTGACACTCGCGCATCCGAGCCCGAGGACAACCTCTGCCCAAAGAGCACGAACGCAGGGCGACACGTATGAGTGCCATCGACGAGAGCCGGTCTTTCCAAGTGGACAACGACATGGAAAGTCCCGGGTGGCCTTCCCATCCCATCCTGCTCAGAGAGGTACTCGGGTCTATAAAGACGAGGCCGCATCAGCTTCCTAATCCTCTACCATTCTCTTTACACCAGCCGGCTTTGAAAATTCGATACCCCCACTACTACTCACAATGGCATCAATACTACCCAAAATCGTTGATGTCGGCGTTATTGGCGTAGCACTGGAAGCACATCATGCTCACTGCTACAGCAGGCTGGTACGAGCTCAAGAACCACCTCACGCTTGATTTAAAAACCAAATTGACGATGATCGACTTCGATGATTCGATCGGAGGAGTGTGGGCAAAGAAGAGGATGAACTTCGACTTCGTGGCCTAGGTCCCCATGGTCTCTTCGATTCTCTAGACCATCCGATAAAAAGACGAAACTGACTATAACCTTGTCAGCCCGGGATTTGGCCTGAGAAAACATCGCTTTGAGGCATACATCGTCGCTTTCTCCCGACCCTGCATCTCTTTCTCAGGTCTAAAAATCACTATCTCAAGCTTTGATTCAAGTTCGATTAAGATCTCGAAAACTCGTCCATTTGTATGTAATTCGCTCTGGAGACAGAGCTTGGTTTTAGTATCTGTTCCTTATTCAGAACAACACTATCTACTATAGCTGATGGAGTGTTTCTTTGTTAGTTACTAAAGCGAATTGCTCTTTAATCTAAGTTTCTCCAACCATCGAATGTTTTAGAATCGGTAAAAGAAGAACGATAACATAAGAACAAAGTCTTCGATTTTGCTCAAATCAAATCTAGATAGATTATGTAATTATTGATAAAGAAAAATCCAGGAAGCTCAGACCAAGAAATATCGAATCTCAACTTTCAATCAAATTAAATAACTCAACAACATATTTTTACGATATCGAATACCCTACTTAGGGTCAAAACTGAAAGTTCCTGGGAAAACGAAAATCGAAAAACAAAAACCGAAATCTGCGCTCTTGTCTGCGCTCAATTCTGGCAATTTTCTCTGCTATATATCGAGTTGGGATAAGTATCTTGTTATAAACTTAATATACTAATTCCAAGAGTTTGTTTTGTGTTGTAAGTGTTATTAATACGTCGATAAATCCAACTTTGTGCCAGTCTCTTCTCGCCCATTTAAAAAAAAAAAGTTGCTATTAATAGATTTGAACTTTCTCTGTTTGTCGATTCTAAAACATCAAGGATTTTTCAACTTTTGCATTTGAAATTTGAATAACTATCACAAAACTTGTTTAAATTCGAAGTTAAGTCTCGAATTGTAAAGATAGTGTAGTACTATAGTACAGTTGAGCAATTTGAAGATTGTACGATTGCGAATGCTGTTACAATTAAGTTGTGTCTCGTGTGTTGCTAGGAATTTCGATTTCGATTTTCAAAATCTTAAAGTTTTTGAATTTTGACCTTAAGCAGGGTATCGGCCACCGTACATTGTCAAGAGTCTCGTATGAATCCGACTGCCCAGCATGTTGATATATATCAACGCTAAGATATATAATATTTTCATAGCTGTTACCAGCTTCTTTTTAGACGGAGCTGACTCCCCAATTAGACTGGCCGCGTCGAGCCGGGTCATCGAGTTCGAGCCGGGTTCCCGGCTCGCCAAGACCCGATTCGGGTCAGAAATCTTGGCCCGAGTATTCGGGTCGGGTCAAAGGGTAGGTATGAAGTACTTAGCGTATAACTCGGCCCGGCTCGCCAAGACTCGAAAAATTTAGATTATTTTTAAAAAAGTGCATTAATCAACTTAATCAAATTGATTAATTTAATTAATTTGTTTATAATATTATATAGTAATGCATTTAGGTAATGCATTTGTAC